>Ga0208375_1000165_pt1 | contig 105442 bp, 104 predicted proteins | sample RifOxyD1_FD_184038 | JGI IMG/M metagenome (GOLD analysis project Ga0208375, IMG submission 184038) | Soil microbial communities from Rifle, Colorado - Rifle Oxygen_injection D1 (SPAdes) | ecosystem: Environmental > Terrestrial > Deep subsurface > Rock core/Sediment | place: Rifle, Colorado... | reverse complement strand
ATGGGGATGGCCGTGCATGCGCGCCAGGCGCGCGCGCGCTTGGGCGGGCCAGTCGATTTTCAGCTTGGCCAGCACTTCGTCGGCCAGATCCGGGCGGTTGCACACCAGCGCCATGTCGCAGCCGGCATCGAGCGCGGCCGTGACGCGTTCGACTACGCCGCCGACCACGCCCGCCGCTTCCATGCACAAGTCGTCGCTGAAAATCGTGCCGTCGAAGCCGAGCTGCTTGCGCAGCAGTTTCTGCAGCCAGATGCGCGAGAAGCCGGCAGGTAGCGAATCGACCTGTGGGTAGATCACATGTGCGGGCATGATCGCGGCCAGCCCGGCTTCGATCATCAGGCGGAACGGCACCAGGTCGGCAATCGCGATATCGGCCAGGGTGCGCTCGTCCACCGGAATCGCCACATGCGAATCCGCTACCACGAAGCCGTGGCCGGGAAAGTGCTTGCCGCAGGCGGCCATGCCGGCGTCTTTCATCCCCAGCATCACCGACTGGCCGAGCTCGAATACGGTGTGCGGCGTGCCGTGAAAGGATCGGTCGCCGATCACCGAAGACGCACCGTAATCAAGGTCGAGCACCGGGGCGAAGCTGAAGTCCACGCCGTGCGCGCGCAGTTCCGCACCCAGCACGTAGCCGGTTTCGCGTGCCAGGTGCCTGGCCTGTTTCGGATGTTCATTCCAGATTTCGCCGAAGGTGCGCATCGGTGGCAAGCGCGTAAAGCCTTCACGGAAACGCTGCACGCGACCGCCTTCGTGATCGACGCCGATCAACAATGGCGCGGGCTTCAGGGCGTGGATATCAGCGGTCAACGCTTCAAGCTGCGCCGGATCGCGGTAGTTGCGGGTGAATAAAATCACCCCGCCCACCAAGGGATGGGAGAGCCGGCGGCGGTCGTCATCAGTCAGTTCGGTACCTGCCACGTCGAGCATCAAGGGGCCGAGCGTCATGGATATTCCTTATTCAATGTCGGTGTTATGTTGACTTCAATTATTCTTGTTACTGACTGGATTGCTCCAGCACGACAAAGGCCAGCACCAGATCGCCTTCGTCTGACAACGAGACATGATGCCCTGTCACGCCGCGCGCCGCCAGCCAGGTGGTGAGTTCGGGAGCGCATTCGAAATGGGGTTTGCCGAGGGCGTCGCGCAGCACGGCAATGTTTTGCAACGACACCGGCGCGCGCAGTCCAGTGCCTGCCGCCTTGGCGAAGGCTTCCTTGGCGGCAAAGCTTTTTGCCAGAAAGCGCCCAGGGTCGCGGCTGGATTGGTAGCCCGCCTGTTCAGCCGGGGCGAGGATGCGCTCGGCGAACGCAGCGCCAAAGCGCGCGAGGCCGCTGCGGATGCGTTCGGCGTCGAGCAGATCGGTTCCAATGCCATGAATCATCGTGTTGGTCTCACAGCGAAACCTTCACCGGCAACCCGGCCGCGCGAATGCGCTCGGCAAAGGCATTGAGCCATTCGGCGGGCAACGCGGACAGGCGGCTCGCCTGCGGCTGCAGCGACGGCCGCGCCAGCCCATAGAGCAGCACGCCCTGAACGGGGAGGGCTTGTTCACGGATACGAGTAACAGCGGCCAGGTAGGCGGCTTGTTCGGTCTCGCTTGGCGGGGTGTCATCCAGCGCAAAGACGCAGGTTTGCAGCCAGGTCGGGCACAGCGCTGCGGCCATTTTCAGGCGCTCGAACTGCTTGTCGGGGGAGATCCGCGTCTGGTTGGTGGCACGCATGCCACTGGCCGTTGCGCTGTCGAACTTGAACCACACTTCGCCATTCAAGGCTGCCATTTTCGCCAGGCCGTCCCGCACGCGTGGGCGGTCGATCAGGCTGCCGTTGGTGATCAGCACCAGCTTGATCTTTCCATTCAAATCGAACTCGGTCATTACCCGGCCGATCAGTTCGATCACCTGCGGGAAGGCCCTGGCGCTGGTCGGCTCGCCATTGCCCGACAGTGCAATGTCGTTCAATCGTCTTGCCTCTTCGGGAACCCGGGTTTGCATGAAATCGCCGTGCAGAATGTCGCCCAGCAGCGCGCGCAGTTCGACTTCCAGTTGCGCCAGATCGATCTCCGGCGCGGTGCCGCGCACCAGGTCCGGCACCTGGCAATACACGCACGCCCAGTTGCAGGCGTTGTTGGGATTGAGATTGATGCCGACCGATACCCCGCCCGCGCGGCGTGACACGACCGGATAGACATAGGTCATCCCCGCGTTGTCTCGGTCGTGGTTGACGGGTGTCAGAGGCGTGGTTGTAGTCATGGCGAGCCGTTCGATGAGAGACGACAGGATTCAATAAGGGTGCGGCGGGGCGTCAATGAAACAGGCCGCTGTCGTAGCGGCCTGTTTCATTTGTACATCCGATTTATACACCAGAAGACCGCCACGCCAGGCGGCGGTCCGGGTTTATAACACTTCAGCCGCGAAATCGGCCAGCCGTGAACGCTCGCCGCGTTGCAGGGTGACATGACCATTATGCGGCCAGCCCTTGAAGTGGTCGACCACGTAGGTGAGGCCGGAGCTGCCTTCGGTGAGGTAGGGCGTGTCGATCTGCGAGATGTTGCCCAGGCAGACCACCTTGGTACCGGGGCCGGCGCGGGTGATCAGGGTTTTCATCTGCTTGGAGGTGAGGTTCTGCGCTTCGTCGATGATGAGGAACTTGTTGAGGAAGGTGCGGCCGCGCATGAAGTTGAGCGACTTGACCTTGATGCGAGAACGGATAAGGTCCTGCGTCGCCGCACGGCCCCAGTCGCCGGCTTCGTCGTCGGTCTTGTTCAGCACGTCGAGGTTGTCTTCCAGCGCGCCCATCCACGGCGTCATTTTTTCCTCTTCGGTGCCCGGCAGAAAACCGATGTCTTCGCCCACCGGCACGGTGACGCGGGTCATGATGATCTCGGTGTAGGTTTTTTTGTCGAGCACCTGGGCCAGCGCAGCGGCCAGCGTCAGCAGGGTTTTTCCGGTACCGGCCTGGCCGAGCAACGAGACGAAGTCGATCTCGGGATCCATCAGCACGTTGAGCGCGAAATTCTGCTCGCGGTTGCGTGCGGTAATGCCCCAGACGTTGTTCTTCTGGTGGCTGTAGTCCTTGATCGTGACCAGTTCGGCCTGCTTGCCCTCGACCTTGAGCACCTTGGCATAAAGCGGGTTGGGGCCTTCCTGATAGACGAATTCGTTGGGCAGAAAATCCGCCGCCAGCGGCCCTTTGAGGCGGTAGTAAGTGTGGCCGGCAGCCTGCCAGGATTCCATGCCCTTGCCGTGCGTATCCCAGAAATTGGCGGGCAGTTCGAGCACGCCGGGATACAGCAGGTCGGTGTCTTCCAGCACCTTGTCGTTGGAATAGTCTTCGGCGGGCAATCCCAGGGTGCGCGCCTTGATCCGCATGTTGATGTCTTTCGACACCAGGATGACCTGCCGCTTGGGGAAGTGTCGCGACAGGAACAGCACCACGCCGAGAATCTGGTTGTCGACCTTGCTGGTGGGCAGGGACAGCGGGATGTCGCCGGTGATCGCCTGCGTCTGCAAGAACAGCTTGCCGGTGGCGGCGCCATGGCTGTGCGGTGCGATCGGCACGCCCTCTTCGATGGTGTCGATCTTGCTCACCATTTCGTCAAGGAAACGGCTGGCCTGGCGCGCGTTGCGCGAAACCTCGGTCATGCCTTTCTTGTGCTGGTCGAGTTCCTCCAGCGTGGCGATCGGCACGTAGATGTCGTGCTCTTCAAAGCGGAACAGGCTGGTCGGGTCGTGCATCAGCACGTTGGTATCCAACACGAACAGCTTGGTCTTGGCGGGGGCTTTTCTTGGCATGGTTTTAGTGGGCTGTCCTCGGGTGGGTGGGGGGTGGGTTCATCCTACATCAGGCGAAAGGCGACTTGGTGACACGGCGCTGCGCCCGTCCTGCGGCTGGGGGGCAAGGTAGCGGGAAGGCATCATTCGGCCGCATCCGCGGGTAGGAACCCTGTTTCAGCCGGGATGCGACGTGCGCCATCGAAGCGGTCGCGCCAATACTGGTCGTTCAGGCTGGAGACCATGACCTTGCCGGTCCGGCTGCTTGCGGCGTGAACAAAACGGTTGTCGCCCAGATAAATGCCGACGTGGGAAAAGGCGCTGCGCATGGTGTTGAAAAACACCAGGTCGCCCGGCTGGAGCTCGGGCTGGGTGAGCATTTGGGTGGCCTTGCTGATCGCCACGCTGGTGCGCGGCAGCAGCACGCCGAGCGTCTGCTTGAATACATGGCCAACGAAGCCGCTGCAGTCGAGCCCGGTTTCGGGCGAGGTGCCCCCCATGCGATACGGGCTGCCTACCAGGCTGACGGCGTACATGGGAATGTCTTCGGGTGGCGCGTCAGCCTGGGCAGCAGACGTCAGCAACAGTGCCAATAACAAGGTGACGGGCTTCATCGAATACCAATCTGCTCTATATTGATGAGGGGCAACGGACAAACGGGATGAATCTTGAATCCCGGCTAGCCAGGTTGCCAAACCGATTAACCCTTGAGGATCGCATCATGAATAACCCATCGACACCAGACGAAAGCAGTATCCCGGATAACACCCAGCTTGCGCAATGGCATGACGAAGCAGAGGCGGCTGCTGCCACGCCCGATTTGCACGAACGGGTACGGGAGTTGACGGCGCGCGCGCTGCGCGACCGGCGCTTGACGCTGAGTGAGCTGCGCGCCATTGTCGGTGCGATCAGTTCGGGCGTGGGCAGCGGGCTTTCCGCACGCGGGGGTGAAATGAAGGAAGGCCTCAAACAGGCTGTGTCCGGGCTGGACGAGGCGGTTGGCAGCGCGGCACAAAATGTTTCCTACACTTTGCGTGAGGCCGCCAGCCAGGGAAAGGCTTTCAAGGACGAGGAACTCAAGGCCAGGCTGGAACAGCTGCGTGACCTGGAAGAACAGTTTGTCGATGCGTTGAAGCAGACCGCCAAACAGTCGGGTGGAAAACTCAAGGAAGAACTGGAGTACTTGAGCGATCACCTGAAGCATAGCGGCACCCGTACCGGCGAACAGGTGCGCGAAGCCATGCAGCAGATGGTGAGCGGGCTGAAAAGCAGTGGCGAGGCAGGGCGTGCAGGGTTGAGCGAGTCAGCCAGTACGGCAACAGACCGTTTGTCCAAGGTGGCCAGCGGCGTGCTGGAAGCCCTGTCGGATTCGCTCAAGCGGCAAAGCGATCGTCTGCGTTCCTGATCGGGCCGTTTCTGATTCAACTGTTGCAGATTCAAACCGGCCGCTGCTTGGCCGACAGTCGAAACGCTGTCGGCTACACTCCGGGTCATGACCGACTCCACTAATTAATTCCAATGCTCTGGGAAACCATTTCGGTCGTGCGCGACCTGCCGCGATTGCATGAAATCGCCTCGGTGATGATTCGTTATGGCTGGGGCGATCTGGTGCGCGTGCTGGGTATCAGCGGCGTGCTGGAGCGTGCCGGACGGATCCTGCATTGGCACAGCAGCAATGAAATCAGCCAGCTTGACGCGCCGGTGCGTATTCGCCGTGCGCTGGAAGAGCTGGGCCCGACTTTTGTCAAACTGGGGCAATTGCTGGCCACGCGGGTGGATATGTTTCCGCCGCACTGGATCGTTGAATTCGAAAAGCTGCACAGCCAGGTACCGGCCGTTCCCTACGAAGCGCTGCATGCGGATCTGGTCGCGGCGATCAAGGGTGAGCCCGGCGATGTGTTTGCCTCGTTTGATCCGATCCCACTGGCTGCCGCCTCCATTGCACAGGTGTATCGCGCCACCCTCAAGGAAGGCACGCCGGTTGTCGTCAAAATCCGCCGTCCCGGCATCGAGAATGTGATCAAGGCGGATCTGCGCATTCTCGAACATATTGCCAGGTTGCTGGACAGCGAAATGCCGGATTCCCGGCGTTACGATCCGATTCATATCGTCGCGCAGTTTGGCCGCTCGTTGAATCGCGAGCTCGACCTGGCAAAGGAAGCGCGCAATATCGACCAGTTCGCGCGCCATTTCGCCGATGAGCCGCTGGTCAAAATCCCCAGGGTTTTCTGGGCGTTCAGCAACAGCCGGGTCAATGTGCAGGAAGAGATCATCGGCATATCGGGCGTGGCGCCAGACACACTGCGCGCAGCGGGGCTGGATCCCAAGCTGCTTGCCGCGCGCGGTGCCGACCTGGTGTTGCGGATGGTGCTGGAGCATGGTTATTTTCATGCCGACCCGCATCCCGGCAACATGCTGTTCCTGCCCGACAACCGAATCGGCATGATCGATTTCGGCATGGTGGGCATGCTGACCCATGTCCGTCGCAACCAGATTGTCGATCTGCTGCACGCCTTGACAGCCAAGGACGAGCAGGCGCTGCTACAGGTGCTGGTCGACTGGAGCGGTGATTCGGTTCTGGATGAAGATCGCCTGGCTTACGACGTTGCCGAGCTGATGCAAAGCTATGACGACCTCCAGCTCAAGGATGTGCAAGTCGGCGCGCTGCTGAATGACATTACCGCGCTGATGCGTGAAAACAATCTGGCGCTACCGTCTGACCTGACACTGCTGTTCAAGACCCTGATCACGCTGGAAGGACTGGGGCAGCAACTCGATCCCGAGTTTCACATGATCGATCATGTGACGCCGTTTGTGGAACGCATCATCCATCAGCGCTTCACCCCGCAGGCGCTGCTGGCGCGCGGGCGTAAAAGCCTGCGTGAGACGCTCGAAGTGCTGGCCGACGTGCCGCGCGATCTGCGCACGCTGCTGCGGGACATGCGGCGGGGACGGGTCAAGATTGATCTCGACCTGAAACGCCTGGACAGCTTTGGGCAGCAGCTGGACCGCGCCAGCAACCGGTTGACCATGGGCATTCTGACCGCCTCTCTGGTGGTGGGCTCCAGCATCATCATGACCGTGCAGGGCGGTCCTCAGCTATTGGGTCTGCCGTTTTTCGGCCTGTTGGGATTTCTGATCGCGTTTTTCAATAGCCTGTGGATTCTGTTTTCCATCTGGCGTTCGGGCAAGCACTGAAGATTTGAGCTCAGGTACCGTGCTTGTCATTGTTTTCTTGGATGACCAGCTGGTCGAGGGGCAGGGGGCGTTCCAGCAGGAATCCCTGAACGTGAGCGAAGCCCAGACTTTCAACCTTGCGCAGTGCCGTCTCGGTTTCAACGCCTTCTGCAGTCAGCGAATATCCCGCGCTGATCATCATGCGCGCAAAGTCCGTCACGACTTGCGAGGCACGGTTGTTCTCATCCAGCTTGCGGATCAGTGAAATATCAAACTTGATCACATCCACTGGCAAATCTGCCAGGTAACGCAACGGCGAATGGCCTGTCCCGAAGTCGTCCATCGCGATGCGGTATTGCGCGGTACGCAGCAAATCCAGATAAGTTCTGGCTTCGGCCACCTGGGTGATAAGCGAGGTTTCTGCAATCTCGATCATCAGGGGATGGCGGGTATTGTGGCGTGACAGTTCCAGCAGATACGACACGATTTCTGGCTGCGAAATGCTCTGTGCGGTCAGATTGATGGCCACGCCTATCCCGGGTTGCAGTTTTTTGGATGACAGGTCGAGATCGACTTGTTGCAGCACGGCAAGGTCAAAGCCCGTTTCCAGGCGACGGCTGCTGACGACCGGCAGGAACGCATTCGGCATGATGAGGGTGTCGTGGTAGCGAATGCGCGCCAGGGCTTCGTAGTATTTGATCTCAAGGCCGGGCAGGCCGTGGATGGGCTGGTAATGCATTTCGATCATGCCGGGCGTGGCCAGGGCCCGGAACACGGCACTGGTTTCGCGGCTGGCCACCAGGGTTTGCGAGGCGCGTTCCACATCGTCGCCAAACAAGGCCACCCGATTGCGCCCGGGTTGCTTGGCGGTATACATAGCGATATCGGCCTGTTTGGGCAGCTCGTCGATGTGTTCAGTCTGGTCGGCCCCGCAAAAGGCAATGCCGATGCTGATGCTGATGGGCTCGTTGATCCCCAGATCGCTGAATTTCTTGGCGTCGAGTAGGCTCTGGCAGCGTTGTGCAATCTGTCGGGCCTGGGCCGGTGTGGTGCGCAACAGAATGGCGGCAAACTCATCACCGCCCAGGCGGTACAGACGGTCGTTGGCACGCAGCGCCGTGACCAGCGCATCGGCGATGAGCGTCAGCACACGGTCGCCTTTTTCGTGACCGTAGGTGTCGTTGATGCTCTTGAAGCGGTCGCAGTCAAACAGCAAAAAAGCCACGCCCTGCGGCACGGCCTTGATTTCCTCGCGAAAGCGCGTCCAGTCTTCTTCGTAGGCGCGCCGGTTATAACAGTCCGTCAGTACATCGTGGCGCGCCTGCGAGCGAAATTCACGGTTCTGGTGTTCCATCGAGCCATGCAGTTCGCGTAATTGCAGTTGGTAGTCAAACAGTGAACGACGAATGTTTTCCAGTTCCCTGACCTGCATCTGGCTGATCTGGTCGGGATTGGAGTCGAACCGACCCTGACGCATGGCGTCGATGTCCTCTGACAATTTTCGCAGCGGACGCACCAGAAGCCGGTTGTGCGCGACAAAACCCAGCAACGCCGTCACGACCAGCAAAACAAGCAGCGCGAGCAGTGCGCGTGAGAACACGTTCTGGAAGCGGACTTGCTCGGGGTTGGGGCGAGCACCCAGGCTGATGTTTTCGGCGAGATCGGCTACAGGCAGGCTTGCCCCAGGTTTCAGCGCCAGCTTGATGCTGGCCGGGTCGGTGAAGCGGAAACTGTTCTGGGTCAAGAGCTCTGCCATGTAATTCAGGCGAATCAATCCGTGGCCGATCAGCGCCAGCCGTCGGCCGTCGCTATAAATGGGAAATGCGTAATACAGAACAATGACACCGGCCTCGTTGCGCAGCCAGCTGGTGGGGAAATGGGGTGAGACACTGGCTGGCAGTTTGACGGGCAAGCCATTTTTCTCCGTGCGGGAGGACAGCATGGCGTCCGATTGATCGTATAGGGCGATATGCGCATTACGGCTGAGCATGCCGCTTTCATAAACCCGCTGGTCTCGCCAATAGGCGTAGTACTCGGGCACGACCAGCTGTTGCCGGGTTTCATCCCAGCGTGCCAGGAGATCAGCCTGGTTTTTGATTCGGCTCGACAGTTTTTCGACGGCAGTGGTGAGTTCAGCCTTGGCCGCAACCTGGCTGGATTGCATCAGGTTGCGCGAAATGCCCCGCATTTCATGGAGCGCAAGTCCGCCAATCAGGCTCATCAGCACCAGCACGCTACTGATGAAAACCAGCGCGACTTGCCTGATCGGAACCGAGTTGGGCCACTTCATGGCGAGGGGGGGAGCGTCTTCAGGAAACCGAGGGTGTGATCGAGCAGGTCGAACTCATGTTCGGCATCCATGAAATGGTTGGCACCTTTCACGTTGATCATGGGTGCCCGGACCTGCTGCAATGCCTTGACCCAGGTGCGGCCGATCATCTGGTCGGCATCGCCCATGATGAGCTGCATGCGGACGGGGACGGCTTTCACGGCGTTCAGGGTGCGCGTCTGGTCCCACACGACATACGACAGCAGATCGGCCGGGGGGGCGGTGTACTTGCTGCAGAGCGAAACGTTTTGGGTGACCAGGGCGGTTTGCTTGCGTTGGATCCGATCATTTAATTGGGCGATGAGGACGTCGCGCGAGGTAGAGGCAATTCGGGTTTCAATCAGCGAGGTTCCGACGTAGGCCTTGATTGCTGGATCGGGGTGGGCATTCAAGTAAGCCAGCAGTTGCAGGCTGCCAAAGCTGTGACCAAACAGCACGATACGCTGATGACCCCGCGATTTGAGCCACGCTACCCAGCGTCTGATCTCGGCGATATCTTCTTCCATGTTGTGATGGTGTATGGCTTCGCATGCCAGGCTTTGCCTTCGGTTGGGGATGTTCAGGCTGAGCGTAGGCAATAAAACCGTATAGCCTGCATCGTGCAGGCTGTTACCCATCGTTGCCACGGTGCGGAACTCGCGGGTCTGCAAAAAGCCATGCAACAGGAGCACCGCTGGTTTGCTGCGGTCACCGACCAGGTATTCGGCGCTGGCGCGGATTCCAGGCCGCATGTCGAGATCGATGATTGAAGCTTGAGAGATGACAGGAAAAAGCCATAACAGCAAGGAAATCCACGTGATGCGCATGTTTGGATGAGTCTGAATTAAAGGCCTACTTCGCAGATTACGGTAAAAATCCCTAATTTCTATAGGCCAGTTTCATCGCTGCCAGGGCCGTTTGGGCGGGTGTTACACTCCTGCCCGAAGTTTGGCGTAAAAATGTCTGGCCTGGATGTCTGATCTCAATCATATTTTTTCCCCTGATGGCGCGTGTGCCACGGTTCTGCCCGGCTGGCGTTCGCGTCCGCAGCAATTGGCCATGGCTGAGGCGGTCGAACAGGCGATTGCGGATCGCGGCGTGTTGCTGGCCGAAGCCGGCACCGGTACCGGAAAAACCCTGGCGTATCTGATTCCTGCCTTGTTGTCGGGAGGCAAGGTGGTGATTTCCACCGGCACCAAGGCCCTGCAGGACCAGCTGTTTCACCGCGATTTGCCGGCCGCACGCCGCGCGCTGAAGTCGCCGGTCAAGGTCGCGCTGCTCAAAGGACGCGCCAATTACGTCTGTCACCATCACCTGCAACGCAACCTGAGCGACGGCCGCTTTGCCAACCGCGACGACGCGGCATGGCTGCAAAAAATCGCCCGCTTTGCCGAAACCAGCAGCAGCGGCGATCGCGCCGAAGCCGAAGGCATCCCGGAAGACGCCACCGCCTGGTTTTACGCCATTTCCAGCCGCGACACCTGCCTCGGCAGCGAATGCGACCATTACAAGGATTGCTTTGTGATGGCTGCGCGCAAGGCCGCGATGGAGGCCGAGGTGGTGGTGGTCAACCATCACCTGTTCTTCGCCGACCTGTGGCTGAAGGATGAAGGCGTGGCCGAGCTGCTGCCCGCCTGCAACACCGTGATCCTTGACGAAGCGCATCAACTGGCCGAAACCGCCGCGCAGTTTTTTGGCGAAACCCTGTCGGTGGCGCAATTGCTTGATCTGGCAGGCGATACCAAGCGCCTCGCGGCGGTCAAGGCAGGCGATTTTCCGGCACTGCGCCGCGCCGCCGAAGATCTGGGCAAGGCTGCGCGCGATTTGCGTCTGGCGTTTCCGCAAAACCCGGTCAAAGCGACGGTGGCGGAACTGACGCGCTATGACAAATGGCCGGATGCATTGAAAGCGCTGACGGCAGCGCTGGATGAAATGGCCAAGCTGCTGGAAACCCAGGCCGAGCGCGACGCCGATCTGAAAAACTGCTTCGAGCGCGCGCAGGGCGTGCAGGCCATGCTGGCCAGCTGGCAGCGCGACGACGACCCCGCCAATCCGCGCGTGCGCTGGCTCGAAACCACACTGGGTTCGCTGCTGCTGCACGCCACCCCGCTGTCTGTTGGCGCCATGTTCGGCGCCAAGCTCACCGAGCGCGCGCAGGCGTGGATCCTGACTTCCGCCACGCTCGCGGTCGGCGGCGATTTCACCCACCTGAAAACCCGGCTCGGCATCGAGCAGGCCGAAACCCTGTGCGTCGACAGCCCCTTTGATTACCCGCGCCAGGGCGTGCTGTATGTGCCGCAAGGCCTGCCCGCGCCCAACACCCCCGAGTTCACCGACGCCGTGGTCGCGGCTGCCTTGCCGGTGCTGGAAATCAGCCGCGGGCGCGCATTCATCCTGTTCACCAGCCTGCGTGCGCTGGAAAAAGCGCGCGGCCTGTTAGTCGAAGCGTTCAAACAGCGCGGCTGGGACTATCCACTTTTAGTCCAGGGCGACGCACCGAAGAACGAGCTCCTCGCGCGGTTTCAGAAGGCGGGTAACGCCGTGCTGTTGGGCAGCCAGAGCTTCTGGGAAGGCGTCGACATGCCGGGAGAGGTGCTGTCGGTCGTCATCATCGACAAGCTCCCGTTCCAGCCGCCGGACGATCCCGTCGTCGCCGCGCGCATCGCCCAAGCCGAAAAGAACGGCGGCAAACCCTTCATGGATTACCAGTTGCCGCACGCCGCGATCAGCCTCAAGCAAGGGGCCGGGCGTTTGATCCGCACCGAAACCGACCGTGGCGTGCTGATGATTTGCGACACCCGGCTGGCGGATAAGCCGTATGGCAAGTTGTTGCTGAACGCCCTGCCGGCGATGACGCGGACACGCAAGCTGGAGGTGGTGTCGCGATTTTTTGCGGCGCAAACACTTGATGTTTTGCATGTGTCGTAATGACGATTTGTGCACTACGCGAACTGCCCACGATTTATGCCACAAACCGAGTAGGCTGGGAGCCCATAAACCGAATCTAAATAACGGTCTAAGCGTCAATCAATGTGGCCTTTACGTTAGGTTCGCAACGCCACTTACTACACATGCCAAAACTGACCGCTAGTCCTACAAACGTATGGAATCTTTCGCTTGGCGGAATTCTTGAGTACCCGATTGAAATCGCCTCAACATTGTTGAAATTCGGTAGATCCGATTTCCCACCATTAGAATTTATCTTCAGGATATTTAACAGTGCCGAACAGTTCGCGGTTGAAAATCAACTGGCGGCCTACCATTCAATGGAGAACAAACAGAAATTCGATTACAACCCTCGCGCCTCTGTATGCACAGCAGGTCTGACGGTGTCGTACGACGATTACGAAGGTGAAGAACTTATGTGGAGGGTTCACTATTCCATTGATGATTTTTTGCATAGGTTTATTGCTCCATTCTTAGGTTTCTGCCAACGTCGCCGTGTAATAGTTGGGGATGTCTTGGCTCTTCCCTCAAAGACAAATGCTGTGTGGCTCGGGGGAACAACGTTTGCGGGTGAGTTCATCGACTCAGTAGGTTATGGGCAGGTGGCCATTGAACCAGTCAATTTGCAGGTTGCTCTGCTATGGGCAACTGAAGCCTATGTTTCTGGCACAACAGAACAACGCGAGCATTTGGTAATGCTTTTACGCCGATACAACGATGTGCTCAATCTTCCCTATACGTATGAACGATTCGACGGTTACTGGCGAATAGTAGAATGCCTAGGGAGAGGGGCTGCACTGTCTCTGCAACAGGAAACAGAATACAAGCGGATATGTGTGATTGCGGGTGCGCTGAATGGCTCCCGAAATCTCAGATCCTTTCTGGGGGCTCTGCTACTGAATAACATCCAGTATTCAGACGATGCCATCACATCCGCTTTTATGTATCGAAACGAATCAACCCACAGCTACCTGCAGAAGTCAGTCATAGATGACCCAACACTTCCGAATAATTTTCATTTTGTTGCTGAGTGTGCGGATCGTCTAATTTTCAAGGCTTTCGGGATTGATCAAGCACTTCTTAAGCCGTCGCGGCACTCAATTATTGTTAATCGTATCGTTTAGCGCATGCACGCACTGGCACGACTGATTCGCTCTTTAGACGGGGTAGCTCGGTCCCTGTCTTAGCGACCTTTCAAGCTATTACACAACTCGTCACTCCGCCCGCAACGCCTCCACCGGATTCAACCGCGCCGCGCGCAACGCCGGCACGACACCTGCCGCCAATCCAATCAGCACCGACGCCACCAGCGCACCGATCGCATATTCCCAGGGAATGTTCACCGGCAGACCGCTGACGGCGGTTTTCAGCAGCCAGGCCAACCCGGCGCCGAGCGCCAGTCCGCCGAGCCCGCCGAGGGTGGAGAGCAGGGTGGATTCCATCAGGAACAGGGTGCGAATCTGCGCGCGCGTGGTGCCGAGTGCGGTGAGCAGGCCGATTTCGGCGACGCGCTCAGCCACCGCGATGTGCATCAGCGTGACCATGCCGACCGCACCGACCAGCAAGGAGATGCCGCCGAGCGCGGCGACGGCGAAGGTGAGCACGTCCAGCACGGTGCCGAGGGTGTCGAGCATTTGCTGCTGCGGGGTCACGGTGAAGTCCTCGCGGCCGTGGCGGGCGACCAGAATGCGTTTGGCGTCGGCGATCACGGCGTCGAGCGGCGCGCCGGGATGGTAGGCGATGTGGATTTCCATTACGCCTTCGCGGTTGAAGACTTCGAGCGCGCGCGCGGTGGGGATGTACACGGTGTCGTCAAGGTCGAAACCGAGCACCTGCCCCTTGGGTTCCATGACGCCGATCACTCGAAAACGCGATGCGCCAACTTGCAGGGTGGCACCGAGCGGGTTGGCGCTGCCGAACAGTTCCGTGCGCACTTTCGACCCCAGCACGGCATAGGCGCGCGGGTTGCGCGGATCGTCGGCCGGCAGAAACTGGCCGACCGCGACCCGCATGTTGAATGCGCGCGAAAAGTCCGGCCCTTCGCCGTAGACCGTGACGCGCCGGCTGCGGCCGTGGGCGCGGATTTCCGCGTTGCCCATCACCCCGGCGTTGGTGTACTGCGTGTAGCGCGACGTTTTCAGCGCCAGTGCGTCTTCCACCGTGAGCAGCCGCGCACTGCCGATGGCGCCGACCGAGCCGCCGTGGGTGCTGGTCTTGCCTGGACTGATGTTGATGATGTTGGTGCCGAACTGGGTGAACTCGGCCAGCACGAAGCGATGAATGCCATCGCCGATGGCGGTGAGCAGAATCACGGCGGTGATGCCGATCGCAATGCCCGACATCGACAGCAGCGTGCGCAGCGGGTGCGCAGTGAGCGCGGTGCGGGCGAAGCGGAGGGTGTCGAGGAGCGTCATTTTCCGCTCAACGCCCGCACCGGATCGAGTTTGGCCGCGCGTGCGGCAGGCAGCAGGCTGGCGACGATGCCGGTAATTAATGCGGTAGCAATGCCGGCGACGCTGGCCCAGGTCGGTGGCCAGGCGGGCAGGGTGGGATAGGCGAGACGGATCGCCCAGCTGCCGAGATGGCCCAGCGCGAAACCCAGTGCGCCGCCTGCCAGCGACAGCCACAGTGCTTCGGCCAGGAACAGGTGGCGAATGTCGGCCGCGGGTGCGCCGATGGCTTTCAATAAACCGATTTCCGCGGTGCGCTGCGTCACTGCCACCAGCATCACGTTCATCACCAGAATGCCCGCTACGGCAAGGCTGATCGCAGCGATGCCCGCGACTGCCAGCGTCAGCGCGGAGAGAATGCGGTCGAAGGTGGCGAGTACGGCATCCTGGGTGATGACCGTGACGTCCTCCTCGCCGTCGTGGCGCTGTTTCAGCACATGGCTCATCGCCTGCTTGAGCGGCTCGATGGCGGCGCGGCTGTTGGCCTCGACCAGGATGCGGAACAGGGTTTCGGTGTTGAACAGCGCTTGCGCGTCGTCCACCGGCACGATGACGATCTCGTCGGTGTTGAAGCCCATCGATTCGCCCTGTTTGGACAGCACGCCGGAGATGCGGAAGCGGCGGTCGCCGAGGCGCACGCGCTGGCCGATGGCGTCGCCGTCGGGAAAGAAGTCGCGCGCGATCACGCTACCGATGACTATTTGCGCCGCGCCGCCGCTGAAGCTGCCGTGCGACAGCGCCATGTGACGGATCGGAAGCAGGTCGGCGTTGCTGCCGAGGATGGTGACTTCGCGCAGGCGACCACCGGACGCGAGTTCGGCGGTGCCGACGTTGAGCGGCGCATAGCGGCGCACGCCAGGCAGTTGGCCGACTGCCTGCGCATCGTCCAGGGTGAGGTCGCGCGGCGTTTGTCCGAGCGCCGCGCCGACGAAGCCGCCGCTGGTTTCGGCACGCCCCGGCAGCACGATGACGAGGTTGGTACCGAGCGAGGCGAACTGGCCGACCACGTAGCGCCGCGCGCCATCGCCCAGCGCGGTCAGCACCACCACCGCGCCCACCCCCAATGCCATCGCCAGCACGATCAGCAGCGAGCGCGTGCGCGTGCTGGCAATACTGTGCAGCGAGAGGCTGAGGGTGTCGCGCAGCTTCATTTTTCGTCGCCGACGATTTCGCCGTCGCGCATCGCAATGTGCCGATGCGCACGTGCGCCGAGTTCGCGGTCATGGGTGACGACAATCAGCGTGGTGCCGCTGTGGTGCAGCGCTTCCAGCAGCGCCATGACTTCGGCGCCGATGCGGTGGTCGAGGTTGCCGGTCGGTTCGTCGGCCAGCAGCGCGGTGGGGCGCAGGATGGTGGCGCGGGCGATCGCCACGCGCTGGCGCTGGCCGCCGGAGAGTTCGGCCGGGCGGTGTGTGGCGCGGTCGGTGAGATCGAAGGCATCCAGTACGGCGTCGACCCGTAGCTTGCGTTCAGCCGGCGCGAGGCCTTCCAGGATCAGCGGCAGCTCGATGTTCTGCGCCGCAGTCAGGCGCGGCACCAGATGAAACGACTGGAACACGAAGCCGATTTTTTCGCGCCGCACGCGCGCCTGTTCGGTTTCCGAGAGTGCGGTGACATCGCTGCCGTCGAGTTCGTAGCGTCCGCTGTCGGGGCGGTCGAGCAGGCCGATGACGTTGAGCAGGGTGGATTTGCCGGAACCCGATGGCCCCATGATGGAGACATACTCGCCGGAGGCGATGTCGAGGCTGACGTCGTTGAGCGCGCGCACTTCCTGGTCGCCCATGTGGAACACGCGGGTGATCGAGGTGAGACGGATCATGGCGCAGTTTTAGGTTTGACTTTGACGCCGGCTTTCACGTTTTCGTCATCGAACGACAGCAGCACCCGGTCGCCTGCTTTCAGGCCGCTGAGAATTTCGGTGAACGCCCAGTTGGCGAGCCCGGTTTTAAGTGTGCGCGACTCCAGTTTTTCGTCCGCACCCAGCATCAGCACGCTGCCGTCCTGGCGGATTGCTTGGGTAGGCAGGCGCAGCACGTCGGCGCGGCTTTCGATGATGGCTTCGACGTCGGCGCTGTAGCCGACCAGCAAAATCTGCTTGGGCGGCGTGTCGAAATCGACCTCGACATCGACCGTACGCGCCTGTTTCTCCACTTCGGTGACATACGGTGCAATGCGCCGCACGCGGCCGCCGAACGACTGGCCGGGCAGGGCGTCGAGGGTGATGCGCGCGGGCTGCCCGGGCTTGAGCCGGGGCGCATCGACTTCGTCCATTGGCGCGCTCACATACAGGCAGCTGTCGTCGATGAGATCGACCGCGGGCGGGGTGGGAATGCCGGGCGGCGAGGGCGTGGTGTATTCGCCGACTTCGCCGGTGACTTTTGCCACGATGCCGGCGAACGGCGCATGCAGCGTGGTGCGTTCGAGCCCTGCTGCGGTGACGCGAATCTGCGCCTGTGCACGCTTGACGTCGGCGGCCAGGGCATCGCAGCTGGCCTGACGCGAACGGGCTTCGGCGCGCGCGTTCTCGCTGTTTTGTGGGCTGACAAAACCGCGTTCGGCGAGTTGTTGCGTGCGATCGGCATCGCGTTTGGCATTGTCAGCCAGGATGCAGGCTTCGCGGTGGCGCGCTTCGCTGGTGCTCAATTGGCGGGTAGCCAGTTCGCGCTGCGCGGTCAAATCGCGGTTCCACAATTCGAGCAACGGCTGCCCGGCCGCCACGCGTTCGCCTTCCTTCGCCCACAGCTTGACGATCTGCCCGCCTGACGCCGGAGCCAGTTTGGCACGGCGGCAGGCCTTGATCGTGCCGGCGCGGGTGTTGACCACGGTGGACTCCACGGTGCCGCGCGCGAGGGTGGCGAGTTCGACCTCGGGTGGCTGCGGTCGGGTGAAATGCCAGCCTGCGTAGCCGAGTGCGGCAACGATCAGCAGGGTCAAGGCCAGACGCAACAGAGTTTTGGATTTGAGCATGGCGGCAAAGCGGTACGGGACGAGGCCAATGTAACATTGGGCCATGCTGAAAACCATTGTTCCCACCCGCCTCGAATTTAAGGAAGGCGTGCCGTATTTAGCCTCCCAGCGTTAGCCTTCATCCTTGTTCTGTGTTCGAAATAGAGCTCGGCCAATTCTGCCCTTGGCATTAAGCCAAAACCTGGCGAATGTTCAAGCTGCAAAGGTCGGAGGTCGATTTCACCATTGGCGCCGAACATGAGTATTGGCTGAACAGCGTCAGACTCTAGCAACAGGGTGCCGAATGCGCCTTCCTGTGCAACCAAGATATCGCGCGATGCCTGTGCCACGATGAGTGCCGCGCGCGTGAGCAGGCTTGTTTCACCCACTTGGGCACCGACAATCAGGGCCAGCCCATGCTCACGACAAAAATCCACCATCGTGAGCGAGCGCAACAAACCGCCCATTTTCGATACGCGGAGATTGACGATCCACTGTTCTGATGCTCCCGGTAGCTGCGCAATCTGGCTCGTGCGTGTGATGCTTTCGTCCAGAATGATTCGGGTCGCAAGCGATCCGGCGAGCGCTGAGAGATCGATGAACTTGCCTGCCTGCAAGGGTTCTTCAATGGCGAAAAAGGAAAAATCAAGCGACTTGAAATAGGTCTGCGCCGCGTCCAGATCGCTCCAGAGATTATTTGCATCGGCCCGTACCTGCGCCGGCGCAATGCCGGCAGATTGCAGGATGGCAAGATTTTCACGATCGCGGCCGAGCTCTCCAGTAAGCTTGATCTTGTAATTGCGCATCCCGAGCTTTTGGTAGCGAACCAAGGTTTCCGCAAATTGTTGCGTACCCATGGCTCCCAGCACGGCGCTGTATGTAAACGGCCCTGTCAGTAGCGGTAAACCCAGCAGCCCTTCCACGGACTGGTTGTGCTGCCGCGCGAGCAGATCCAGCAGTGCCAGTTCAATTGCGCACCATGCTGCCGGATTTTGATCGATGTCCTGTTGGTGGGACTGGCTCCATTCCCGCAAGCTCGCTAAATCGGTGACGCGGGCCAAGATGTTGTCGCGATATTTTTCGAAAAAGGCAGCCACACTGGCAGTGGTCTCGCCTGTCACATAGTCGCGTGGGCAGCCTTCGCCGTATCCCATCAGGCCATCTTCTGACCGGGCGGCAACCCAGATGCTCTGCGTCACACTGCGCTCGGCCGAAGCGTGCTTGAAGGCGACCCGGAACGGGATATGCAATGATTCCAGAACAAGACGCGTAATTTTCAAGCGAGTGATTCCGTTGCAAATTGTGACGAAAAATCAAAACCCACTTCGTCCCTGTAGACGAGGCACTGGGCTTTGAATTGCCCGTCTTTTTGGCCACCCTTCACCATGTGCGCGCGGAAATGCGTGGCGGTTCCCGGCTTGAGCCGGCGTGCTTGCAAGGGCTTGAGGCGGCCGCTGGCGCGTTTCTGTTTGTACTCGTCATTCTGAAGACAGAAATGGGTGTCGAGCAGTTGCGCCAGTTCTTGGAGATCGGGTGTGACGGCGTCACCCGACTCAAAATAAAAATCGTAATGTCCGGCAACCCGATCAGCTAGCACGATAAAGAATTGAATTTCGAGCGAGCATTGGGTCGCTAATGCCGCTGTCGCCTGGATCACCTGCTTTTCATAAAGCTTCTCGCCAGTGATGTTTGTCACGCCCCGGCCTTTCTGCAGAAACTCGATCAGCGGCACGCCATTTTGGTGCCCGGCCACCGTGACAATGTCGTTCATGTTATAGCGATACAGTCCGCTCGTGGTCGTAACAAACAGGTAATACTCATGTCCCTGTTCCAGTTGGTCCAGGGTCAGGAATTCGGGCTGTTTGTTATCCCACAGGGCGCGTTCGGTGAACTCAAAGAAGTAATCCGTGAAAACCGGCATGCCAGAGCGGGTGTCGGTCTCGACCGTGAGTGTGATCCGACACTCGCTTGCCAGCAGCCCCAAATCCATCGTTACCGCTTGTTCAGGCAACTGTGCCTTGATGGCCTGTAACGGGATGCGGCAATTGCCCCCGGTCCACGTTGCAAGCAATGCAATATGCGGCCAAATGTCCGAAATCGCGAGCCTGTCTTTGGCAGCGAACAGCGCCCTCAATTCGGCGGCCCTGGCCCGGTTTGGCCGAAGTTTCCGCTTCACTGCGTTGGCCGCATCGATGGGGAGCGGGCGTTCTACTGGCCACAGGCCGGTCTCGATACTGGTCAATAATTCCTCACGATGCGTATGCAGCAGTTCCAGTAGCAGCACGAAGGTGGATGGATTGGCGGTAGCGATATAGGTGATGTCTCTTTCGGCCAGCGCCAGGCGCAGGATCAATAGATATTTGGTCAGGTAATCCTTGATCCAGAACACTCCGGGCGGCAGGATGAATTTCCATTTCATCGGCCATGGCAGCATGTCATACATCACGCCTGAGATTGCACCGATGGACTTGCCGGTTGCGGTTTGATCCTCCTCGGCGGCGCCCGTGATGCCCAGCAATGCGCCAGCAAATGCCTGCGGGCAGGCGCGGGACTGCAGAAAGCCGGCCAGAGCCTGCTGGCGTTTGATCTGCTTCAACATCGTGGGTGTGACCGGCAGCAGTTTCGCCGCACCCGTGGTGCCGCTGGTCTGGGCATAGAACACAGCCGCCTCTGTCGTGAGGGCAAGTTTTCCCGTATTTTCCTGCTCGTCGATATAGGGTCGCAGGCTGTCGTGGTTTTGTATCGGGCACAGACGCTGAAAATCGGCAATGGAATTTGCATCGGCGAAGTGGTGGCGCTGGCCGAATGTGGTGTGCTGGTTTTGTTGCAGGATGCCGTGCAGCACGCGTTTCTGTGCTTCTGCCACGTCGTGGCTGGCCTTTTCCAGTGTTCGCCAGGCCGTACGGTTGATGAGTGCGAAGCCTAACCTGAGCAGAAGATTCTTCGCGCCCTGACGCAATGAGGGCACGAATACGTTCTGGCTTTCGAGGTTTCTTACCAATGGCGCGATCAGTTGCTGACCAAAACGCATCGGATAGCGGTCGTTCTGGATGCCCGCCCGCTCCATCTGTCGGTCGCGTGGGCGGTAATAGGTGCCGAACACCAGGTCCCAGACGACGGTGGTGTTGCTGTAGTTGTGATTGGCTTCCCTCAGTATTTTAGAGTGGTGCCAGCGATGCAATTCGGCAGTGCTGAAAATGTAATTCAGCGGTCCGAGTCGCAGATGGACGTTGCTGTGTTGGTAAAAACCATTGACGGCATAACAGACGAAATAGAATGCCAGTACGTATTCATTCACGCCAAGCAAGATGAACGGAATGGAATCAAAGCAAAAGTGCAAGGCTTTTTCCAGCGGATGGAAGCGGGCGGTGTTGAGCCAGTACAGCTTGTCTGGGGAATGGTGTACGGCATGCAATCGCCACAGGATTGGATTCGTGTGCGCGAAGCGATGTACCCAGTAGCGCATCAGATCGACGAGCAGGACCATCAATACGCCCTGAGCGAGCAGGGGCCAGTGATGTGGCCACAATGCGGAATGCAGGTAAGGCCGTGTCAGGTCGCTTAACCCTAGTACCACCAGCAGGGTCAACAAGGGCGGCATCGCGATCTGGATCACGAAGGTGTAGAGCGCGTCAGTGAACCATTCCCTGCTGCCCGGTCGCCAGTTGCGGCGATGTGGCGAAATGCGTTCAAGCACGGGTAAGACGAGAGCTGCGCAAACAATCACCGGCAAATAGGCGCTGACCCATTTCGGGTAGCCGTTCGTGCTTGACCAGAGAAATGCCGTGATGGCGAACAGGAACGAGGCAGGATAGGCGACCACGGCGATCGCCTCTTGCCATAATGGCCGCAGAGTGTTCGCGGCTGCGATGGTTTCCGCATTGCTCATCGTTGTCGTGCTGTAGCCTGAATGTGGAAATGCCCCACAACAATTAAGTAGCTCGAAAGAACAAAATGAAACAGGATCGGCAAATAGCTCTGAAACCAATAATGTTCAGATAGGCCGGTAAATCCGATTGCCAAGCGCATGGTCATGATAATGAAGTAGGTGTATCCGACCATGGAGAATAGCCAGGCGTGCCTGCGGCTTGGTTGCATACGATTTGTCACGATGCGCAGCAGAATCCAGGCATATATAAAAACAATCAGCAGTTGCGTGGCCAGCAACGTCTCGTATGGGACGGCACCACTCTGCCAGGCGGCAAAGGGAGGCAGAAAAGGAAGCGCAAGGTAACGTTGCAGCAGCTGAGCCAGTACCCGAAAGCAAAACAGTCCCAACAGAATGGACAGGGTAACTACATGGAACTTTTGGAATGCCCATGGTTGTGTGGTCATTTTGTAAATGTACCATCCGGTCATGCTGAAAACGATTGTTCCCGCCACGCTCGAATTTAAGGAGGGCGTGGCGTATTCCGTCGCGTTCGGCGATGTTTATCATTCAGCCGATGGCGGCGCAGGCCAGGCGCGCCATGTGTTTTTGCAGGGCTGCGGTTTGCCCCAAAGGTGGCAGGGGCACGCACAATTCGTCGTGCTGGAAACCGGCTTTGGCACTGGACTGAATTTTCTGACGACGTGGGCGGCGTGGCGCAACGATCCTGCGCGCCCCGCGCGGCTGCATTTTCTGTCCATCGAGAAGCATCCGTTTCGGGCGGCAGACCTGGCGATCCTGCATGCGCAGTGGCCCGAGTTCGCCGCGTTGTCCGGCGAGTTGATCGCAAACTGGCCGCTGCTGATGCCGGGATTTCATCGCATTGCACTCGACGGCGGGCGGGTGCAGTTGACGCTGATGCTGGGCGACGTGCGGGATTGCCTGCCGCAGGTGCTGGCTGGAGTGGATGCGTTTTATCTGGATGGGTTCAATCCCGACAGTAATGCCGACATGTGGCAGCCGAAGCTGTTTTACACCCTGGCTCGGCTGGCTAAACCAGGTGCGCGGGTGGCGACCTATACGGTCGCGGTGGCGGTGCGCCAGGGGCTGGAGCGTGCGGGCTTTGTGTGCGACAAGCGCATGGGCTTTGGCAGCAAGCGCTACAGCCTCGCCGCGCGTTTTTCCGGCAGCGCGCAGCAGTTGATGTTATCCACTCCGCGACATGTCGCGGTCATCGGCGCCGGCGTGGCGGGGTCCGCCGTTGCGCATGCACTGGCACAGCGCGGCGTCGTGGTCACCGTTCTGGAGCGCGCCGATGCGCCTGCTCAGGCGGCTTCGGGTAATCCGATAGCGGTGTTCCGTCCGGTGGTTTCGCGTGACGACAATCGCTCGACGCGCTTCACGCGGGCGACATTTTTGCATGCGATGCGCGCGTGGCCTGCGCTTGGCGGGAAGCTCGAATGGTCGGCCTGCGGCGTGTTGCATCTGGCCCGCGATGCGGAGGTCGCGCTCAAACAGCAGCAGGCCCTGGCCGATACGCAACCGCCCGTCGAATACGCGCGCTGGGTAGAGCAGGATGAGGCGCGTGAACTGGCGAACTGGCCGGTGGATGCGCCTGGCGTGTTTTACCCAACGGCAGGCTGGGTGGAGCCGGGCAGCTTGTGCCGGGTCTGGCTGGATCAACCCGCCATTACCCTGAAAACCGGCTGTACTGTCGCGCGCGTGCTGGCAAGCGAAAACGGCTGGCAACTGCTGGCCGATGATGGCGGAATCGTGCTCGAAGCCGATGCAGTGGTATTGGCGAATGCGTTCGACGCGCTGAATTTGGTTGCGAATGCGGCCTGGCCAATGGAAATCGTGCGCGGGCAAATCACGCGCTTGCCGCCGGGCAGCCTGCCGCAGATTCGCCGGGTGATTGCGCGCGAAGGCTATGTCGCACCGGGCGTGGGGCAGCCGGTTATTGGCGCCACCTATGAAAACAATGACGATGACAACACGCCGCGCAGGGCGAGCGACCTGCTGAATCTGGAACGGCTGGAAGCGATATTACCGGGCGCGAATGCGTGTCTTGCCTTGAATGGACTCAACACGGAAGCCGTATTGAGTGGACGGGCCTCGCTGCGCGCCACCCTGCCGGACCGCTTGCCGATTGTGGGCGCAGTCGACGGCCATGCCGGGTTGTATGTTGCGGCGGGCTATGCCTCGCGTGGCATGGTATGGGCAGGCTTGCTGGGAGAGGCGCTGGCGGATCAGATCACGGGCCAGCCGTGTCCGCTGGAGGCTGAACTGATGCGGGCGATCGCGCCGGATCGTTACAGCCGAGGTTGAATCAGGCGGCGGTGAGCGGTTTGCCGGTGTGCGCGGCGACCGATTGACCGGCCTGGTCGTAAAGCCCACCCTGAGTCGTGGTGGCATGAATCAGGACATTCAGTGCCTGGCGGGTGGTGGCGAGGCGCATTTCGATCAGTTTGCCGATACGCAGGTTCATCTCCTGCGCCTGCTGCTCCATCTGGCACAGTTGCTGCCATTGGCTGCGGTGTTCAGGCAGGCCATGCTGCGTCAGCCAGGCATTCATGCCGACATGATCGGCGCTGAGTCCGGCTTGCAGCAGGGCTTGATGGCGCGTGTCCGCCAGATTGTTCAGGGTCTGCAATTGCGCCAGCTTGGACGCAGTCAGGCGCGATACATGGTCGGCTTCCCCGTTGATCAACGCCTGTTCTTCCGCGCCCATCACGTTTAGCATGGCCTGCCAGGCTGCGCATTCTGTCGCCAGCTGGACGAGGCGGCTTGAGCCGGGCATGGCCTCACTTGGCGGCATTGAGCATGTCTTTCACTGAATCGAGCAGGCCGCTGGCGATGTTGCCGCTATTGATCGCATATTGCCCGCTGGCGATGGTTTCCTTGATGCTTTCCACCCGCGCGCGATCCACCATCGGGATGGACGCCAGCTGCGATTCCATTTGCGCCAGCTCGGACGCACGCGCACTCAAGCGGACATCGGTCTGGTCGGTCTGTGCGCGTTGATTGACCTGGGTTTGCGGGGGTCGGGCATCGCTCGACGCGGGCGGGGTGATCTTCAGACTGGGGTCGATTTTCATGGCGATTTCCTGTGACGAAGCGGGTGGGAAGGGACAACTCTTCCTAAAGCTACATCAGTAACGACAGTTTGCAAACCTTCCTTGAGCGGCGTGCATGATTCAGTAGGCGACAACGATTTGCTGGCCATCCTGGGCGATGCCGCTGACCACTTGCCCGGAAGCGGTCTTGACGCGGACCCGGTCGCCCACGCTGCCATTGGCCAGCGCCTGTCCTTCGCTCTGGACGGTAAACCCCGGGCCATTCAACACGATGCGGGTGGGTTGCCCCTGTTGCACCACCAGGGGCGAACGCAACAAGCGCGAGCGCAACGGCGCATTCGCCGCCAGCCCCGACACCGTGCGGTAACCCACGATGGCATCGATATCGCTGGCAACGTCGGGCGTCAGCAGGCCGAGGTCGCCCTCGCGCAGCATGAGGTCGGATGTGGTCAGAACATGGTTGGCAGGCAGCGGCTGGCTGGTTGCCACATAACGGCCAATCAGCTTGATTTGCGCCGGCAGATAGACCGTCCACTGCGACGGTGCCAGACAGCGCACACCCACCGTGGTTTTTCCGATGGTACGGCTGCCGGGAGGCTGAAACGCTTCCAGCGCATCGCAGGCATTCAATGCACTGCGCGGCGGCTTGACGCTGACGCTGAGCTTGCCCGGCAAGCCGTTGGCCTGCATTTTCAGGAAACGCTCGGCGTGTGCCTGCAGGGCGGCCGGGTTCTGGTCGGCGGCATGCGCCGCGCCAGCAAGGCACAGACACACCAGCGCCGCTCGCCCGAATGCAGCCCGCATTGCCTGGATGGATGGGTGTGACATTTCAGCTCCCGGAGTCAGACTTTTACACAGTGCCAGTGTAGGAAGGCGCGCTTCAACTTAAGACTCGAATAGCACGGCCTTTCTGCCGCTTATCCGGCGATTGGATGGACAAGTGCGCGCCTAGGATGCAGTCATCGCAAAAAGGCTTTGCGGCTGCAGCGGCAAAGTGATGAGGTCAAGACCATGTCGAATCGTTTAGATGAAATGTTGAGCTTTCACCAGCAGGCGTTGCGCGTGCGCGACCAGCGCCAGCAGGTGCTGGCGTCCAATATCGCCAACGCCGATACGCCGCATTACAAGGCGCGCGACATCGATTTCAAGGCCAGCCTGCAAGCGGCAATGAGTGGATCGGGCGCACCTGGCGGCGTGGCAATGGCCGCCACTGCGCCGGGTCATCTGGCCGGTAAGGCCGGCCAGTCGGGTCAGGCAGGCTTGCTGTACCGCACACCGGCACAGGGCAGCGTGGACGGCAACACGGTGGACATGGATGCCGAGCGTGCCGCCTTCACCGAAAACGCCGTGCAGTATGAGTTCAATCTGACCCGGATCAATCAGCAGATCAAAGGCATGTTGACTGCTATCCAGGGGTAAACGGAGGTAAACATGTCTTTATTCAATATTTTCAACGTCGCCGGTTCGGCAATGAATGCGCAGTCGCAGCGCCTTAACGTCGTCGCCAGTAATCTGGCCAACGCGGATAGCGCAGTGAGCGCCAACGGCGAACCCTATAAAGCCAAGCAGGTGGTGTTTGCCGCCACCCCGATGGGGAACGACGGTGCAACCGGGGTGAATGTGGCGGCGGTGATCGAAGATCCCTCGCCGATGAAGCTGCTGTACGACCCGAAAAACCCGCTCGCCGACGACAAGGGCTACGTCAGCATGCCCAACGTCAATGTGGTGGAAGAGATGGTCAACATGATTTCTGCCTCGCGCTCATACCAGTCCAACGCGGACATGATGAGTACCACCAAATCCCTGTTGCTCAAGACATTGAACATCGGACAGTAATTAAGGAGCCGCAATGAGTACCGTACAAGATGCAAGCAGTGTCAGCAGCCTGTTTGGGGCGGGCGCAGCCACCCAGACCAAGAGCAATTCCGAGGCAACGACAGACCGCTTTCTGAGCCTGCTGGTGGCACAGATGAAAAACCAGGACCCGCTGAATCCCATGGACAACGCCCAGGTGACCAGCCAGATGGCCCAGCTCTCCACCGTGGAAGGGATCGAAAGCATGAACGCCACGCTGAACGCGCTCTCGTCCAGTATGGGGGCCAGCCAGATGTCTCAGGCAGCCAGCCTGATCGGCCATGGCGTGCTGGTCCCCGGCAATACGCTCAACCCGTCGCTGCAACAGGATGTTCTCGGGTTTGATCTGTCGCGTCCCGCCGAGCAGGTCAGCGTCAGCATTCTCGATGCGGCTGGCAACGAAGTTCGCAAGCTGGATTTGGGTTCGCGCAGCGAGGGGGTGAACGTGCTGGCGTGGGATGGCCTGACCAGCAACGGAACTGCCGCAGCAGCGGGCAAATATACCTTTGTGGTCGATGCGACCCAGGGCGGCGAAAAAGTCAGCAACACGGCGCTTTTTCTGGGTTCGGTAAACAGCGTTTCGCAGGGCAGCGACGGCGTGAAACTGAATCTGGCCGGCAATGAAAGCGTGAGTTATGCCGATATCCGACAGATTTTTTAAGTCGGACAGGTTTCCGGGCACGCAGGTAAGCAAGGCGAATCAACCGGTCGACACAATCAAAAGGAGCAAGTCATGAGTTTTCAGCAAGGTTTGAGCGGCCTCAATGCCGCATCCAAGAATCTGGACGTGATTGGTAACAACGTCGCAAACGCCAGTACGGTCGGTTTCAAGCAGGGACAAGCGCAGTTTTCCGACCTTTATGCCAACTCTCTGTCCGGTTCGGGCGGTTCGCAGGTGGGAATCGGCGTGAAGGTGGCACAGGTGACGCAGCAATTCACCCAGGGCAACATCTCGACCACCAATAATCCGCTCGATATCGCGATCAATGGCGGTGGATTTTTCCGCATGGATAACGGTGGCGAAGTCACCTATCAGCGTAACGGCCAGTTTCAGCTCGACAAGCTCGGTTTCATCGTCAACCCCACCGGCGGCAAGCTCACCGGCTACACGGCCAATGCCAGTGGCGTGTTGTCGACCGGGGCGGCAGCGCCTTTGAGCATCAATACCGCCGATCTGTCGCCCCAGATCACCAGTGAAGTGAACGCGCTGCTCAATCTGGACTCGGGCAGCCCGGATATCCCGGCACTCCCCGCATTTAGCGTGACCGACCCGACCACGTACACCAATTCCACAGCGGTAACGGTCTACGACAGTCTGGGTAATGACCAGACCCTGCAGATGTTTTACGTCAAACAGCCAGGCAGCAACTGGAATGTCTATGCCGCAAATGATGGCAACGTGATCAACGCAGGCGCACCGATCACGACATTGAGCTTCAACAGCAGTGGCGTGTTGTCGACCGGCATGCCGATAACGGCCAGCGTGCCTGCTACGGCGGTGGGGGCGACCACGCCCTTCCCGGTTGCGATCGACTTCACCGGCACCACCCAGTTTGGCGCCAACTTCAGCGTCAACAAACTGAGCCAGGATGGCTACACGTCGGGCCGGCTGGCGGGCTTTGACATGGCTGCGGACGGCATCGTTCTGGGACGCTACACCAATGGCCAGACAGCTGTGCTGGGGCAGGTGGTGCTGGCAGGCTTTGCCAACCCGAACGGCCTGCAGCCCATAGGCAACAACCAGTGGGTCGAGACCTCGACGTCCGGCGTGCCGCTGGTAGGCGCGCCCGATTCGGGCAGCCTGGGCGTACTGCAATCGCGAGCGGTGGAAGACTCCAACGTCGACCTCACAGCCGAGCTGGTCAACATGATTACTGCCCAGCGCATGTATCAGGCCAATGCGCAGACCATCAAGGCACAGGACGAAGTGCTGCAGACCCTGGTCAATCTCTAAACCTGGTTGAACTGAGCCGCTGAGGCACTGAGGAGGCAGCATGGATCGTCTTATCTACACCGCGATGACGGGCGCGAAACATACGCTCGAACAGCAGGCGACGACATCGCACAACCTGGCGAACGCGACCACCACCGGTTTTCGCGAGCAGATCAACCAGTTTCGTGCGGTGCCGGTGCAGGGGGCGATCCTGCCTACGCGCACTTTTGTGGTGGACGCCACCACCGGCAGCAATCATGCGTCGGGGGCGATCCAGCACACCGGACGCGAACTGGATGTGGCGATACAGGGCGAAGGCTGGCTGGCGGTGCAGGCGGCCGACGGCAGCGAGGCCTACACCCGCAACGGTAGCCTGAAGATGGATGAGAACGGCCTGCTGCTGACGCGTGACGGGTTCGCGGTGCAAAGCGATAGCGGCCCGCTGTCGATTCCGCCCGGAAGCAATCTGGCCGTGGCGGCCGACGGCACGATTTCCCAGCTGCCCGACGGCTCGCAGCCCACCGGCCTGACCACGATCGGGCGACTCAAATTGGTGAATCCGCCCGCAGCCGATCTGGTGCGGGGGGACGATGGCCTGTTCCGCCTGAAAAGCGGCGAGCCGGCTGCGGCAGATCCGGCGGTGTCGCTCATCAGCGGGGCGCTGGAAACCAGCAACGTCAATGTCGTCGATGCCATGGTCAGCATGATTTCACTGGCGCGCCAGTTCGACATGCAGATCAAGCTGCTGGAACGTGCCGAAAGCAATGACAGCAAGGCCAGCCAGCTGCTGGCGGCCAATTGAACACTTTGACTGATTGAAGGAGACGATATGATTCGCTCGCTATGGATTGCCAAGACCGGTCTGGAAGCCCAGCAGACCCAGATGGACGTGATTTCCAACAACCTCGCCAACGTCTCGACGACGGGCTTCAAGCGCGCCCGCGCGGTGTTCGAGGACTTGCTCTATCAGACCATCCGCCAGCCCGGCGCGCAGTCGTCCGAGCAGACCCAGCTGCCGTCCGGCCTGCAACTCGGCACCGGGGTGAAGCCCGTCGCGACCGAGCGTATCTTCACCCAGGGCAACCTGCAGCTGACCGGCAATTCCAAGGATGTCGCGATCCAGGGACAGGGTTTTTTCCAGGTGCTGATGCCCGACGGCACCACCTCCTACACGCGTGACGGCTCGTTTCAGATCGATGCCAACGGCCAGCTGGTGACCTCCAGCGGCTATGCGGTGCAGCCCGCCATCACGCTGCCGGCCGACACGCAAAGCCTGACCATTGCGATGGATGGCACCGTGTCGGTGACGCAGGCGGGATCGGCCACGCCGGTGACGGTCGGCACCCTGCAACTGGCCACCTTCATTAATCCGGCCGGCCTGCAAAGCCTGGGCCAGAACCTGTATGCCGAAACCGGCGCATCGGGGACGCCGGGCACCAACGCGCCGGGCAGCAACGGCGCCGGCACGCTGAACCAGAACTACATCGAAACCTCGAACGTCAACGTGGTGGAAGAACTGGTCAACATGATCCAGACCCAGCGCGCCTACGAAATCAACAGCAAGGCGATCTCGACCTCCGACGAGATGTTGCAGCGACTGACCCAGTTGTGAGGCGTGCCATGAACACACTGCACGGAATCCGTTTGATGGCTGGCGTGGCGGGCGTCCTGCTCGGGCTGGCAGGATGCGGCACTACGCCGTCGACGATCGTGCAGCAACCGACCACCGCGCGCCCGCAGCCGGTCGCCACCCAGGCGCCTGCCAATGGCGCGATTTTGCAAACATCGGCTTTTCGCCCGCTGTTCGAGGATCGCAGCGCGCGCCTGGTCGGTGACACGCTGACGATCGTGATCAGCGAAAAAACCCAAGCCGGCAAGAAGGGCTCGTCCAGCGGCTCGAAAACCGGCGCGCTGCAGTCCTCGATTGGCAACATCGTCGGCTTGCCGCTCAAGATGTTTCAGGGACTGGGCGTGACGGCCGATTCGTCGAGCGAGTACGACGACGATTCCGCGATCAACTCCAGCAACACTTTCACTGGCAACGTCACCGTGACCGTGGTCGAGGTGTTGCCCAACGGCAACCTGGTGGTGGCGGGTGAAAAGCAGATCGCGCTCGACAAGGGCACGGAATACATCCGCCTGTCGGGCGTGGTGCAGCCCGACACGATTCAGGCGGGTAATACAGTGTCGTCGACCAAGGTGGCCGACGCGCGCATCGAATACCGCACCAGCGCAAACTTCGACAAGGCCGAAGTGATGGGCTGGATGGCGCGCTTCTTCCTCAGTTTCATCCCGCTATAAAGGGTGGTCCAAATGAAATTCCCGCACCTTATTCTGCTTGCCGCGCTCGCCCTGAGCGGCCCCGCGCAGGCCGAACGCATCAAGGACATTGCCTCCATGCAGGGTGTGCGCAACAACCAGCTGGTGGGCTATGGGCTGGTGGTGGGGCTCGACGGCACGGGCGACCAGACCACGCAAACGCCGTTCACCACCCAAAGCATCATGAACATGCTGACCAACCTGGGCGTCAATCTGCCCGCCGGCACCAACATGCAGCTTAAAAACGTGGCGGCGGTGATGGTGACGGCGGACCTGCCGGCGTTTGCCCAGGCCGGGCAGGGAATCGACATCACCGTGTCGTCGATCGGCAATGCCAAAAGCTTGCGTGGCGGCACTCTAGTGATGACGCCGCTCAAGGGCGCAGACGGAAAAATCTATGCCATGGCGCAGGGCAGCTTGGCCGTGAGTGGCGCCGGGGCAGCGGCGGGTGGCAGCAAGGCGCAGATCAATCATCTGAGCGTGGGGCGCATTCCGTCCGGCGCAACGGTCGAGCGCACCGTCGCAACCGCGCTGGGCGAATCCGGCAGCATCAATCTGGAACTGCGGCAGAGCGACTTCACCACGGCCAGCCGGGTGGTGGATGCCGTGAACGCGCGCTTCGGCAAGGACGTCGCGCGTGCCATCAACGGTCGGGTGATTGCGGTGCGCACGCCGGTCGGCGAAAGCGAGCGGGTCGCCTTTCTCGGCGCGGTGGAAAGCCTCGACGTCAGCCCGGCGCAGGCAATGGCCAAGGTCATCATCAACGCGCGCACCGGTTCGGTGGTGATGAACCAGGCGGTGACGCTCGACCGCAGTGCGGTCTCCCACGGCAATCTGTCGGTGGTGATCAGCACGACATCGAACGTGAGCCAGCCCGCACCCTTTTCCAGCGGGCAAACAGTGGTCACGCAGGATGCTCAGATCGAAATTACCGCCAAGGAAGGCGAGGTCATGCTGCTCAGGTCCAGTGCGTCGCTGGCTGATGTCGTGAAAGCGCTGAATTCCGTGGGTGCAACCCCGCAGGATTTGCTGGCGATTTTGCAGGCCCTGAAAGCTTCGGGTGCGCTGCACGCCGAGCTGGAAGTCATTTAAGCGAGGGCGCATCCAATGGCCATCAACACAGACATTTCTTCCGGACTGGCGATTGACGCCAACAGCCTCAATCAGCTCAAGCTCGGCGCGGCGCAATCCTCGCCCGAGGCGCTGAAAGCCGCCGCACAGCAGTTTGAGGCGGTGTTCATGAACATGCTGATGAAAAGCATGCGCGACGCCACTCCCAAAGAAGGCATGTTCGACAACGAACAGACCCGCATGTACACCTCGATGCTCGACCAGCAGCTGACCCAGCGGCTCGCCAGCCGGGGCGTCGGTCTGGCCGATGTGATGATGCGCCAACTCTCGCGCAGCATGGAGCAGTCTGCAGGCGAAGCGGCGAATCAGGGGGCACTCAATGCGCCGGGTTTGCCGCTTGAGGTGAAACCCGCGTCTGGCGCGAAACCGTTGACGGCTGCGGATGGCCAGGCGAGTGCGGCGTTGCGGCTCACGCCCGAAGCCATACAGGCGTATTCCCTGAATGTGCCGGCCCAGCTGACCGCAGCCACTGTGCCGGCATCGCCCGCAGCATCCGCGCGCAAGGGCGATGTGCCCGCCCATGTTGAATCCTTTGTGCAGCGCCTGCTGCCTCACGCGCAGGCAGCCAGCGCCAGCAGTGGCATTCCTGCCCACTTCATGATGGGTCAGGCCGCGCTCGAAACGGGTTGGGGCAGGGCGGAAATTCGCGGTGCGGACGGCCAGAACAGCCATAACCTGTTCGGCATCAAGGCAGGCGGCAGCTGGACCGGGCGCACCGTCGACATCGTCACCACCGAATACGTCAACGGCAAGCCGCAAAAACAGGTGGATACGTTCCGTGCCTACGATTCCTATGCCGACTCTTTCCGTGACTACGGCAAGCTGCTGAGTGGCAATGCGCGCTACCAGAATGTCCTGGCAGCGGGACACAACGCGGCCGGGTTTGCCCAGGGATTGCAACAGGCTGGCTACGCCACCGACCCGAATTACGCCCAGAAGCTGATGAGCGTCATTCGCCTGGTCGAAACCGGCTGATTCAAAAATTCGACTTAAGCATTCAAGTTATGGCCCAGTCGGCCGATTCTTCAATTGAGCGGTCTTCCGTCTCCTCCGAAATCCTTCCGGGCCCAGTCAAATGGCATCCAGCATCCTCAGTATTGGCCAAAGTGCACTCGCCGCCGCGCAGGTCGGGATCAGCACGACTGGCCATAACATCGCGAATGCCGCTACCCCGGGCTATAACCGGCAGGTCATCGTTCAGGGCGCCGCGAAGGCGCAGAACTTTGGTTTTGGCTTCCTCGGGCAAGGGGTTGATGTTTCCACGATCAAGCGCGTCTACAACGAGTATCTGGGCAACCAGGTGCAGTCTGCACAGACCACCAAGAGTGGCCTGGATAGCTACTACGCTCAGATGAAGCAGATCGACAACCTGCTGGCTGACCCCAACACCGGCCTGTCGCCTGCCATGCAGGACTTTTTCGCCGGCCTGCAGAACATGGCGTCGAATCCAACGTCGATCCCGGCGCGGCAAACCGTCTTGTCGAACGCAGAATCGCTGGCCACCCGTTTTCACAGCCTGGAGGGACGACTCGATGAAATCGAGCGCAGCCTGAATGGCCAGATTCAATCCAGCGTCTCCGATATCAACGCTTATGGCCAACAAATCGCCCAGCTGAACGACGCGATCGGCAAGGCCGAACGGGCGAGCGGTCAACCCCCAAACGATCTGCTCGACCAGCGCGACCAGCTGCTGATGGAGTTGAACAAGCAAATCAAGGTCACGGTGGTCGGGCAGGGCAGTGACTACAACGTGTTTATCGGCAATGGCCAGCCACTGGTGGTGGGGGTGGCAACTTATTCGCTCACCAATGTGGCATCCCAGACCAACCCTGAAAAGCTTGAAGTCGCCTATCGCGCCAGCAACGGCAGTCTGGTATCGCTGGCCGAGTCGGCGCTGGCTGGCGGCCAACTGGGGGGGCTGCTCGCTTTCCGCAGTCAATCACTGGAGCCGGCGCAAAATGCGCTGGGTCGGGTAGCCATCGGGCTGGCCAGTAGTTTCAACGAAATGCACCAGGCGGGGTTTGGCCTTGACGGTTCAACGGGCAACCCTCTTTTTGCGATGGGTTCCCCCGTAGTGGGGGCGCATGGACAAAACACCGGCACTGCCGTGCTCACGGCCAGCATCGGCAGCGCCAATGATGCCAAGGCGCTGACCATCAGCGATTACAAACTGCAATTCAATGGCGGCACCAGCTACACGCTCACCCGCTTGTCCGACAACACGCCCACTACTTTTAACAGTTTTCCGCAGACGATCGATGGGGTGACCCTGAGTTTGACTGCGGGTGCAGTCGCAGGCGACAGCTTCCTGATCCGGCCGACCGTCAATGGGGCATCGGCTTTTGGCGTGGCGATCACCGATCCGGTCAAGCTTGCTGCTGCCGGCCAGCCCGGTGCCGTGGGCGACAACAGCAATGCTTTGTCGCTGGTCGCGCTGCAAACCACCAACACGCTGGGCAATGGCACGATCAGTTATCAGGGCGCCTATTCCCAGCTGGTGAGCCAGGTCGGCAACAAAACCCGTGAACTTGAAGTCACCAGCAGCGCGGCCGGAAAACTGCTGACCGAAGCCACGACTGCCCTGCAAAACGAGTCGGGCGTCAATCTGGACGAAGAGGCAGCTAATTTGCTGCGTTACCAGCAGGCGTATCAGGCCGCAGGCAAGGTCATGCAAATCGCCAGCGAACTGTTCGACGTGTTGCTTTCGATCGGCCGATAAGGAGTCATAGTCATGCGCATCAGCACCCAACTCATGTTTGAAACCGGTGCCAACCGCCTCGGCGAGTTGCAAAGCCGGCTGCAAAAAACCCAGGAACAGATTTCAAGCGGCCGCCGCATTCTCAGCCCGTCCGACGATCCGGTGGCGGCCACGCGTGCGCTCGATATCACGCAGTCGCAATCGATCAACAAGCAATATGACGTCAACCGCTCGTATGCAAAAAACACGATGAGCCAGGTCGAAGGCACACTAGGCGGGGTGACCGAGCTGATGCAGGATGTCATGGACAGCATCAACTCAGCCGCGAATGCCTCGCTGGGCGATTCCGAGCGCAGCTTCATGGCGACCGAACTGAATGGCCGCCTGCAGCAACTGCTGGGCTACGCCAATAGCCGCGACTCGGAAGGCAACTTTGTGTTTTCCGGTTTGAAGAGCACGACCCAGCCGTTTGTCCAGACGGCCACGGGCGCGACTTATCAGGGCGACGCCGGGCAGCAGAAGCTGCAGGTCGATGCGACCCGCCTGATGGCAACCAATACGCCAGGATCGATCGTGTTCCAGGGTGGTTTGCCATCTGGCGGTGCGTCGGATGTATTCAAGACCCTGACGGACCTCGTGAACCTGTTGAATACGCCCGGTACGACTAACCTGGCCACAGGACTGGCAACCGCCGGTGCCAACATGGATCTTGCGCTGGACAACGTGCTGACCGCGCGGGCAGCGATGGGAACGGGCCTGCAGGAACTCGACAGGCTCGACGACGTGGGATCGGACCGTGCCCTGCAATACAGCCAGCTTCTGTCCGAGCTGCAGGATCTGGATTACACCCAGGCGATCACCCAGCTGTCGCAGCAGCAGGTCATGCTCGAAGCCGCGCAAAAATCGTTTGCGAAAACATCCGGGCTGTCGCTGTTCAACTTCATTTAATGTACGGCTTCGACGCTTTGTATCGTTAACCACCACCTCGCCATCCGGGCGAGCGTTGGCTTGTCTGTTTTTCAAGTTCGCCAGTCAAACAAAATTCATGCCTGCGCTGTGCTTTTGGTACTACGCAGCATGAAGAATCCCGAAATCCTGCCGATATAAAGCCTGACTATCGCGTCTGGCCATTTTTTCTTGCGCGATTAATCAGGGTATCCGGTCTAAACCAATGTACATCCGCGACAAAGCAAGCAACGCGCACACAACGGAGTTTCAAACATGACGATTGATATGAGCCAGTTTTACCAGGTGTTTTTCGACGAGGCAGATGAACTGCTCGCGGAAATGGAGAAACTGTTGCTGGATATCGATGTGGCCGATCCGGATAGCGAGGATCTCAATGCGATCTTTCGCGCAGCGCATTCCATCAAGGGCGGCGCCGCTACCTTCGGCTTCAACGACATCACTGAAGTCACCCATACCCTGGAATCGCTGCTCGACCGGATTCGCAAGGGCGAGATGGCGCTGACCCCCGAACATGTCGATGCGTTCCTGGTGTCGAAGGATGTGCTGACCATGCTCATGGGTGGACATCACCATGGCACGGCCGTTGATCAGGCTGCGGTTTCCAGCGTCAGCGCACGGCTCGCCGCCCTGTCAAAGGGCACGGTTGCTGCCCCGGCCGCAGCCGCTCCCCAACCCGTTGAAGCCCCTGTTGCCAGCGCTACGCCCGTAGCAGATGCCGACGGCAATTTCTGCTTTCGGATCGAACTTCCCGATGTGCCGCAACGCGATGTGGACGCGCTGGCGACCGAGCTGGGTTTGTTGGGGGAGATCGTTCAGGAGGTGCTCGCGGACAAGCGGGTGGCCTTTACGCTGATCACCGGCGAAAGTCAGGACGATATCGTCGCGATCTGCTCATTTGTGCTCGACCCGGACGACCTCAACATCACCCACGGTTCAGCAGGCTTACCATCCCTCGCCAGTGCACCTGCTGCAGTTGAGGTCGCCCCTGCCGTGGAAGCCGAACCTGTTTCGGCGGTGGCTGTTGCTGCGCCGCCAGTCGAAGCCAGGAATCCTGGGCGGCGCGCCACCGACAAGGAAGCCGGCTCGCAGGAATCCTCGTCCATTCGGGTGGGGGTCGAAAAGGTCGATCAGCTAATTAACCTGGTGGGCGAACTGGTGATCACCCAGGCCATGATTGAGCAGCGCATCCTGGCGCTGGATCCTCTGATTCACGAGCGCTTGCTCAACAGCGCCAACCAGCTGGCGCGCAACACGCGAGACTTGCAGGAAGCCGTGATGTCGATCCGCATGATGCCGATGGACTACGTGTTCTCGCGCTTCCCGCGCATGGTGCGCGATCTGGCTGCCAAACTCGGTAAAAAAGTTGAGATCATCACGCGCGGTGCTGCCACCGAACTCGACAAAGGCTTGATCGAGCGCATCGTCGATCCGCTGACCCACCTGGTTCGTAACAGCGTGGATCATGGCATCGAAATGCCCGAACAGCGCCGTACTACCGGTAAAAGTGAAACCGGCAAGCTGATTTTGTCAGCCGCGCATCAAGGCGGAAATATCGTGATTGAAGTTACCGATGATGGCGGCGGACTCAGCCGTGACCGGATTCTCGCCAAGGCCATGCAGCAAGGTTTGAACGTGTCGGAAACCATGCCCGACATCGATGTGTGGCAGCTGATTTTCGCCCCCGGATTCTCGACGGCGGAAGTCGTCACCGACGTGTCGGGTCGTGGCGTGGGCATGGACGTAGTTAAGCGCAATATTTCCGCGATGGGCGGCACCGTTGAAATCCGCTCGACGCCGGGTTCCGGCAGCACCATTTCCATTTCGCTGCCGCTGACGCTGGCGATTCTCGATGGCATGTCGGTCAAGGTGGGCGATGAGGTGTACATCCTGCCCTTGGGCTACGTCATAGAGTCCCTGCAGCCGATGGCAGTCGACGTCAAGGAGATTGCAGGCCAGGGCAAAGTGGTCAAGGTGCGCGAAGAATATCTGCCCCTGATTCTCCTGTATGAACTGTTCGATATCGAGCCGATGTACTCCGATCCCTCGCAGGGCATCATCGTCATCCTCGAAGCTGAAGGGAAGAAGGCCGCTCTGCTGGTCGATGGCCTGGTCGGGCAGCAGCAGGTCGTGGTCAAAAATCTGGAATCCAATTTCCGCAAGGTGCCGGGTATTTCGGGCGCCACGATTCTCGGGGATGGCGGCGTCTCGCTGATTCTCGACGTCTCCGCTCTCTTGCGTTAACGCACCCGCAATCGCCGCCTGTTTTTACTACCAGCCAGGATCAGACAAGGATCGACCTCATGAGTTACACCACGCAAGCACAAACCAGCATCTACAGCTCGGAAAAGGACGCGGCCGACGAGTTCCTCGCCTTTACCCTGGGCGGCGAGGAGTACGGCATCAACATCCTGCGCGTGCAGGAAATACGCGGCTACGAGCCCGTCACCCGGATCGCCAACGCGCCAGCCTTTATCAAGGGCGTCGTCAATCTGCGTGGCACCATTGTGCCGATCGTCGATATGCGCATCAAACTGGGATTGGGTTCGCCGACCTACGACCCACTCACGGTTGTGATCATCCTCAATATCGCTGGTCGCGTGGTCGGCATGGTGGTCGACAGCGTATCCGACGTCACCACCCTATCGGCCGAACAACTCAAACCCGCACCCGAAATCAACACTTCATTCGATAACGATTTCCTGATTGGCCTCGGCACCCTGGGCGACCGCATGCTGATCCTGGTGGATATCGACAAACTGATGTCCAGTACCGAGATGGGTTTGTTTGACCCGTCAGCGGCATGACCTGTGCCCATGTGCACTCCTGAGTTTTACGTATTGTTGTCTACGACGAAAAGAGACTGAACCATGCTGAATAATCTAAGCATCAAATCGCGGCTGATTTTTGTGATTGGTTTTTTGTTGGCGGCGCTGGTTGCGATTGGCGCGATCGGGCTGAGTAGTTTGTCCGCCACCAATGCTTCATTCAAAACCGTTTATGAAGACCGCCTGGTTGCAATGGGTTATCTGGATGAGATTTCTGCGCACATGAACAGCAATCAGATGCTCCTGGCTGAGTCGGTGATCGGGCAGTTGTCGACTTTTCCTGAAGAGGTTGCGCAGGTCGACCGGCGTGTAGCCAAGGTCAAGCAGCTGATAGTCGGGATTGATGACGGCTGGAAGGCCTATAAGGCTACGCATCTGTCGCCGGAAGAAGCCAGCCTGGCAAAAGAATTTGAAACGGCCCGCAGTAAATATGGACGTGAGGCCTTGCTGCCCGCCATCGCTGCTTTAGGTTCCCATGACTTTCAGCAGGCCAGCGAACTCATGCAGGGCCAGTTGACTACGCAATATGAGTCGGCACGTGATGCCATGAATGCGCTCATCAAGATTCAGCTCGCGATCGGCAAGGCTGAGTATGAGGCGGCACAAACGCGCTATGCACTGGCGCGCAATATCTCCATTGTCTTGATCGTCTTGAGCGTTCTGGTCGCCATCGCCATTGCGTTCTGGCTCATTCGTGCCATCACGCTGCCGTTGCGGGAGGCGGTGCTTGCGGCTGAACACGTCGCAGCGGGCGACTTGATGCAGACGATCAACGTCCGCAGCAACGATGAAACCGGCCAGCTGATGCAGGCCATGCAGGCCATGAACAGCAGCCTGGCCCATATCGTCAGCCAGGTACGCAGCGGCACCGAGACCATCTCGGTCGCATCGCGCCAGATTGCAACGGGCAATGCCGATTTGTCCTCCCGCACCGAACAGCAGGCGAGTTCGCTGGAAGAGACCGCAAGTTCGATGGAAGAGCTGACCAGTACCGTCAAGCAGAACGCCGAGAACGCGCGTCAGGCCAACCAGCTGGTTCAGTCCACTGCCGAAGTGGCGGTCAAGGGTGGTCAGGTTGTCGGTCAGGTGGTCGACACCATGGCCTCGATCAAGGATAGCTCGCGCAAGATTGCCGACATCATCGGCGTCATCGACAGCATTGCCTTCCAGACCAATATTCTGGCCTTGAACGCGGCGGTGGAAGCGGCGCGTGCCGGCGAGCAGGGACGAGGCTTTGCCGTGGTGGCGAGCGAAGTGCGCAACCTGGCCCAGCGCAGCGCCGGTGCGGCCAAAGAAATCAAATCCTTGATCGAAGACTCGGTCGGACAGGTTGAAGCGGGTGACAGGCTGGTTGAGGAAGCCGGCAAGACCATGAGCGAGATCGTGACCTCGGTCAAGCGCGTGACGGACATCATGGGTGAGATTGCGGCAGCCAGCCAGGAGCAGAGCGCAGGCATCGAGCAGGTCAACCAGGCCATCACCCAAATGGATGATGCGACCCAGCAGAACGCAGCGCTGGTCGAGCAGGCGGCTGCGGCAGCCGAGAGTCTGCAGAATCAAGCCGGCAAGCTGGCAGAAGCGGTGAGTGTATTCAAGCTGGACGGCAGTTACAGCCAGCGTGCGGCGTTGCCGGTGTTGAGAGACAGGGCCACGGCCTTGCCGAACAAATCCAAAGGAGCAACACCAGCTAAATTCTCGAAGAAGCTTGCTGTCGCCAGTGGCAGCAACAGTAACAGCGATGAGTGGGAAGAGTTCTGAGATAAACAGCCGCGTTGAGTCCGGCTTGCACTAAGTTATTTCAGTCAGTGCAGGCGGATGAAGCGGGCGAAAACTTCAGCCAGTAACAGTAGTTGAGATGTAAATTTAGAAGGTATTGCAAACATGAAACTTAAGTCAAAAATCATTTTGAGCATGGGGGTGGTGTTCATGCTTTTCGGCGTTGCCATTGCGGTGGCATTGACCGGCATGCAGAGCAACAAGAACCGGTTCGAGCATTTCCTCGAACAGGATCTGGCTCTCGCCCAGGCGGCAACCAATCTGTATGCCCACGGGCTGCAAATGGGCCAGGCCTTGCGCAACATCGTCATGGATCCCGCGAATCAGGCGGCTTACAAAAATCTGGAAGCCTCGTCGGCTGAGTTCAAGACAAACAGCGAGAAAGCCCTGGCGCTTGCCGCAACCGCCCCCGCCGACCTGAAGATGTTGCAAGAAGTGGTGGCCTTGCGCGAACAGCAAGCGCCCATTCAGGCAAAAGTCGTTTCGCTTGCAAGCGCCGATCAGGTTGCTGCCATTGCAGCGATCAGCCAGGAAGAAACGCCGGTGTGGCGCAATATGCGGACGCGCCTGATGGACTTCACCGCAGCCAAACAAGCTGCGGTTGAGCAAACCAAAGCTGAAATGACAGCGTTCAGCCAGCGCATGCTGATGCTGGCATTGGTACTGGTGGTAGTCGCGCTGGTCGTGGCAAGTGCCATTGTTTTCTGGCTGGTACGCCACATCATGAAGCAGCTGGGTGGCGAGCCCGCCTACGCAGTGGAGGTTGCCCGTGCGATTTCCGAGGGGGATTTTTCCAGGTCGGTTGAACTCGAAAACGGCGATACGTCGAGCCTGCTGTATGCCATCAATGCAATGCGTCAGAACCTGACCGGGACGATCGGCGATATCCGGCATTCGACCGAGACCATCTCGGTTGCCACGCGCGAGATTGCATCGGGCAATGCCGATCTGTCGAGTCGCACCGAACAGCAGGCAAGCTCGCTGGAAGAGACCGCAAGTTCGATGGAAGAGCTGACCAGCACCGTCAAGCAGAACGCCGAAAACGCACGTCAGGCCAACCAGATGGTGGTTTCCACCGCTGACGTCGCGGTCAAGGGCGGTCAGGTTGTCGGTCAGGTGGTCGACACCATGGCCTCGATCAAGGAAAGCTCGCGCAAGATCGCCGACATCATCGGCGTCATCGACGGCATTGCTTTCCAGACCAACATTCTGGCCTTGAACGCTGCGGTGGAAGCCGCGCGTGCCGGCGAGCAGGGTCGCGGCTTTGCCGTGGTCGCCTCTGAAGTGCGCAACCTGGCACAGCGCAGTGCCGGTGCGGCCAAAGAAATCAAATCCTTGATTGAAGACTCGGTCGGCAAGGTCGACGCTGGCGGCAAGCTGGTCGATGAAGCCGGCAAGACCATGAGCGAGATCGTCACCTCGGTCAAACGCGTCACCGACATCATGGGTGAGATTGCGGCGGCGAGTCAGGAGCAGAGCGCGGGCATCGAGCAGGTCAATCAGGCCATCACCCAGATGGACGACGTCACCCAGCAAAACGCTGCTCTGGTTGAACAGGCGGCTGCTGCGGCTGAAAGCCTGGAGGAACAGGCCAATGCACTTGCCCAGGCCGTAAGCGTATTCAAACTGGACGGATCGGGTTACAGCCAGCGGGCTGAGCGGACGGTGGCAAGGGACGGAACGAGAACGCCGTCGAAGGCTAAGGCGATGTCGACTCCGGCTGCAAGACAGAAAACTCTCGCGGCCTCCAGCAGGGGGGGCAACGATGAGTGGGAAGAGTTCTGAAGCGACTTGATCGGGCGCTACGGAAGTCAATCGAGTCAAAAGGATAAGGTCATCGTGAAACAGTTCAATACGCCGTTGCACAGCATCTACGTCAAAGCGGACAAGCTGATGTTGTTCGTGTTGTGGGGACTATTCGTTCTCTCGCTTGCGTTGTCCGGCATGCACAACACCCTGATGTGGAGCCTGGTTGTCGGCTTGCCTGCAGCACTGGTGCCGACGGCCCTGATTTATCTGTTCCCCGGTGCGCTGCTGACGCGAGCCGTAGTGGCCACGGCATTGATGGTTTTCACGGCATTGCATATCCATCAGGCCTTGGGTCGGGAAGAGTTGCACTTTGGCATTTTTGTGCTGCTGGCTTTTCTGCTGAGCTACCGCGACTGGCGCCCGATTGTCATCGCGGCTGCCGTAGCGGCGGTTCATCACTTGAGTTTCAATTTTCTGCAGACCTGGGGATACGGCGTGGTGTGTTTCACCGAGCCGGGTCTCGAAGTCGTGTTGACCCATGCGGCTTATGTCGTCGTTGAAACCGGCGTGCTGATCTATCTGGCTGAAATTCTGCGCAAGGAAGCCCTGCAGGCAGGTGAACTGGAAACCATCGTATCCAGCTTGACTACGACCGAGGGGTCGATTGATCTGTCCCGACTTGAGAGTCATGCCCAGAGTACGCTTGGCAAGTCCCTGCAAGGCGTCATAACCATTCTCCAGGCGACCGTTGCAGAGGTTCGCACCAGTACCGAGACCATTGCGGTGGCGTCACGCGAGATCGCCACCGGCAACGCTGACCTGTCGTCGCGCACCGAGCAGCAGGCGAGCTCGCTGGAAGAGACCGCAAGTTCGATGGAAGAGCTGACCAGCACCGTCAAGCAGAACGCCGAGAACGCGCGCCAGGCCAACCAGATGGTGGTTTCCACCGCCGACGTTGCGGTCAAGGGTGGTCAGGTTGTCGGTCAGGTGGTCGACACCATGGCCTCGATCAAGGAAAGCTCGCGCAAGATTGCCGACATCATCGGCGTCATCGACGGCATCGCCTTCCAGACCAACATTCTGGCCTTGAACGCTGCGGTGGAAGCCGCGCGTGCTGGCGAGCAGGGTCGTGGTTTTGCGGTGGTGGCGAGCGAAGTGCGCAACCTGGCGCAGCGCAGCGCCGGTGCGGCCAAAGAAATCAAATCCTTGATTGAAGACTCGGTCGGCAAGGTTGACGCTGGCGGCAAGCTGGTGGATGAAGCCGGCAAGACCATGAGCGAGATCGTCACCTCGGTCAAACGTGTCACCGACATCATGGGTGAGATTGCGGCGGCGAGTCAGGAGCAGAGCGCGGGTATCGAGCAGGTCAACCAGGCCATCACCCAGATGGACGACGTCACCCAGCAAAACGCTGCCCTGGTTGAACAGGCGGCAGCTGCGGCTGAAAGCCTGGAGGAACAGGCCAATGCACTTACCCAGGCCGTGAGTGTTTTCAAACTGGACAGCATGGGCTACAGCCAGCGGACTCAACGGCCGTTAGTGAGTGACAGAACCCGAACGACGTCGAAGACCCGGCCAGCAATGCCTGCTCCCGCAGCAAGGTCAAACAAGCTTGCCGCCGCCCACAGCAGCGATGGCGAGTGGGAAACGTTTTAATACCCAATTTAGTTTGAGTCATTAATTAAGGACTATCCATGCGATCCAATTTGCCCGTGACCAATGTTGAATACGTGCTGAACGATGATGAAACCATCGTCTCGAAGACCGATGTGCACGGCAACATTACCTACGTTAACCAGGCTTTCGTCGATGTCAGCGGGTTCACTGAAGACGAGTTGCTGGGCGCGCCGCAGAATATCGTGCGTCATCCGGATATGCCGGCCGAGGCGTTCGCCGACTTCTGGCACACCCTGAAAAGCGGCAAGGCATGGACCGGGATGGTTAAAAACCGGTGCAAAAACGGTGACCATTATTGGGTTGAAGCCAATGCCGCGCCCATCATCGAGAACCGTCAAGTGGTCGGATACAGTTCAATCCGGATGAAACCCAGCCGGGCACAAATCCAGGCTGCGGAAAGCGCTTATCGAGCGATCAAAGCGGGCGACACAAGCTTCAAGATCCGGGATGGTCAGGCAGTGCGGCAGACCTGGTTACAGCGTACCGGCTTGATGAGGGCCTATTCCATCAAGACCCTGCTGGTGCTGGCAGTGAGTGCCATGGCTGCGCTGTTTGGGGTGATTGGCGTTTTGGCCTGGCTTGCTACAAGCAGCGAGGGAACGTTTTACTTGAACACTCTGATGGTGATTGCTGCCCTGGGCGTGCCCATGGCGGGCGCGTTTGGGGTGTTGTCATACCGTAGTGTGGTTTTGCCTTTGCAAAATGCCGGGCACGACATTGGGCGCATGAGTGCAGGTGACCTGACGGGGCGGATTGCAGCCAGTGGTGCTGCCGAGATTGCCACGTTAATGCAATCCTTACGCGTGCTGCAAAACAATACCAAGTTGCTGGTGGGGCAGATCAAGGAAAGCACTGACAGTGTGAACATGGGTGCACAGGAAATCGCCAGGGGGAATGCGGACCTGTCCCGACGCACCGAGTCGCAGGCCTCGAGCCTGGAAGAAACGGCCAGCTCGATGGAAGAATTGACCAGCACTGTGAAAGAGAATGCTGACAATTCCCACATGGCCAGCAAACTGGTGGCTTCGACCGCTGATATCGCCGTGCAGGGCGGCGAGGTGGTCGGCAAGGTGATCGAAACCATGGCTTCGATCAACAACAGCTCGCGCAAGATCGCCGACATCATCGGCGTGATTGACGGTATTGCCTTCCAGACCAACATCCTGGCCTTGAACGCTGCAGTGGAAGCCGCGCGTGCGGGCGAGCAGGGCCGTGGCTTTGCGGTGGTGGCAGCGGAAGTTCGCCATCTGGCGCAGCGCAGCGCAGGTGCGGCAAAAGAAATCAAGACCCTGATTGTTGATTCGGTGTCTCAGGTCGAGTTGGGCAGAAAACTGGTCAACGAAGCGGGTGAAGCGATTGATGATGTGGTGACGTCGGTGCAATTGGTCGTGGAGATCATGGCTGGAAGTGCGGCGGCCAGTCTGGAACAAAGCGCGGGTATCGCCCAAATCAACCAGGCGGTGAGCCAGATGGATGAAATGACCCAGCAGAATGCTGCGCTGGTGGAGCAATCCGCAGCGGCAGCCGAGAGTCTGCAGGATCAAGCCACCAAGCTTGCGCAATTGGTTGACACTTTCAAGCTGGTGCGCGAGGTGACTGGCGCCTCTCATGCACTGAAACCCGCTGTTACGCAGAGCGGTCGAGCCGGAATGCCGATTCCCCGACTGGCTGCGTGATGCTTACTCCATGCTGAGCAGTGGGAGCGAGGGCTGTTAGCCTGAACATGACATCCATTTTGAAAAATACGCCGGACAGCAGCAAGATTTTTACCTTCACGCCACGCGATTTTGCCAGGGTGCGTGCGCTGATTTACCGCCAGGCCGGCATTTCGCTGGCCGAAAGCAAGCAGGAAATGGTCTATAGCCGGTTGGCACGTCGCCTGCGGGCAAAGGGGCTGGACTCATTCGAGGTCTATCTCGATGGCCTTGAAAGCGGGCGCGACAGCGAGGAGTGGGAGGCCTTCACCAATGCGCTGACGACCAATCTGACCTCGTTTTTTCGTGAAGCGCATCATTTCCCGATTTTGGCCGAGCATGCGCTCAAGGTGAAAAAACCGCTGACGATCTGGTGTTCCGCCAGCTCAACAGGCGAGGAACCGTATTCGATCGCGATGACGATGTGCGAGGCCTTCAACACGCTGACGCCACCGATCAGTATTGTGGCGACAGATATTGATACCAATGTGCTTGAGGCCGGCGCGACCGGAGTCTATACCGCCGACCGGCTTGAGAAAATGTCGAGTGATCGGGTTCGGCGCTTTTTTCTGAAGGGGAAAGGCAGCCGCGCCGGGATGGTGCGGGTGCGGCCCGAGTTGCGTCAGCTGATTACATTCAAGACGTTGAATTTGCTGGCTGGAAACTGGCCAGTGAGTGGCCAGTTTGATGTGATTTTTTGCCGCAATGTGATGATTTATTTCGATAAACCGACACAAAGCAAAATACTTTCGCGATTTGTGCCGCTGATGAAGCCGGATGGTTTGCTGTTTGCCGGCCACTCCGAAAACTTCATGTATGTGACCGATGCGCTGAAGCTGCGTGGCAAGACGGTTTATGAACTGGATCAGCGTGCGGCGCGCGCAGGGAATGGTTCGTGAATCCGGCGATAGAAGAGCATCTGGCGACCAACCTGTATTACGACCGTATCTTTGATTGCCAGGCAGCCAAGATATTGCCGGGTGAATATTACTTCACCGTCAAGCCGATGCTGATCGTGACGGTGTTGGGTTCGTGTGTCGCAGCGTGTATTCGCGACCGGGTTTCGGGAATCGGCGGGATGAATCATTTCATGCTGCCGGATGGCGGCGAGTCAGGCAGTGCGTCTGCATCGTCGATGCGCTATGGCAGCTACGCAATGGAGGTGTTGATCAATCAAGTCCTCAAGGCCGGCGCGCGGCGCGAAAACCTGGAAGCCAAAGTGTTCGGTGGGGGCAATGTGCTGCAGGGGTTTACCAGCATCAACGTTGGCGAGCGTAACGCCCGATTCGTGCGTGACTATTTGCGGGACGTGAACATCCGCATCCTGGCCGAGGATCTGAACGACATCCACCCGCGCAAGGTGTATTTCTTTCCGGAAACCGGCAAGGTCCTGGTCAAGAAATTAATCCAGCTTAATAACTACACCCTGGTCCGGCGTGAGCATGACTATGCGAGCCGGCTCCAGGCCAACCCCATCGATGTCGAGATCGATTTGAACTGACTGTTTGCAAGGGCGAGTCCCGGAAAGTGTCTGGCATGAAAATCAAGGTTCTGATTGTGGATGACTCGGCGCTGATACGCGGCGTGATGACCGAAATCATCAATAGTCAGCCCGATATGGAAGTGGTAGGTGCGGCGCCCGATCCGCTGGTGGCGCGCGATCTCATCAAGCAAACCAATCCCGATGTGCTGACGCTGGACGTCGAAATGCCGAAGATGGACGGCCTGGATTTTCTTGAACGCCTGATGCGTTTGCGGCCGATGCCGGTGGTGATGGTGTCGTCGCTGACCGAGCGTGGCTCGGACATTACGATGCGTGCGCTGGAGCTGGGCGCGGTCGATTTCGTCACCAAACCGAAAATGTCCATCCAGAGCGGCATGCTCGAATATACCGAGCTGATTGCAGACAAGATCCGCGTTGCCGCGCGCGCAAAAATCAAGACGCGTAGTTTGCCGAATGCACACGGCAGCATTGCGCTGGCCTCGGTGCGCAACCCTTTTATCAGTAGCGAAAAGCTGATCATCATCGGTGCCTCCACCGGCGGAACCGAGGCGATCAAGGATTTTCTGGTGCAACTGCCGTCAGACTGCCCGGGCATTCTGATCACACAGCACATGCCCGAGGGCTTTACCCGTTCCTTCGCCAACAGGCTCGACAAGCTGTGCAAGATTTCGGTCATTGAATCGGAAGGCGGTGAGCGGGTACTCCCAGGGCACGCCTATCTTGCACCCGGTCACTCCCACCTCACGCTGGTACGCAGTGGTGCGAACTACATGACCAAGATCGACCAGGGCGAACCGGTCAACCGGCATCGTCCTTCAGTGGATGTTTTGTTCCGCTCGGCCGCACTCAACGCCGGCAAAAATGCGGTGGGCGTGATTCTGACCGGCATGGGCAAGGATGGCGCGGCTGGCATGCTGGAGATGAAGAATGCGGGAGCATACAATCTGGCTCAGGACGAAGCGACATGCGTCGTGTTCGGCATGCCGAAAGAGGCGATTGCCATGGGCGGTACCCATGAAGTGGCGCCTTTGCACGAACTGCCGGGACGGGTCATGAGCTTTTTCGCCTCACAAGGAAACCGCGCAATGCGGGTATAAGATCCCAGCACCTTTTTCGCTGGCATTGCGGCTTAAGTTTGACGCCTGCATGCCGTTTAACCCCCCACTTGACCAAAGCTTCATGGAGCCCTGTATGGCTGATCCGAATACCAAATTTCTAGTCGTTGACGACTTTTCCACCATGCGCCGCATCGTTCGCAATCTGCTCAAGGAGTTGGGATACGCCAACGTCGAAGAAGCAGAAGACGGCGTGGATGGTCTGGCCAAATTGAGGGCAGGCAGCTTCGACTTTGTTGTGTCGGACTGGAACATGCCCAACATGGATGGCCTGACCATGCTGCAGACCATCCGTGCCGATCCCGCCTTGTCGAAATTGCCGGTATTGATGGTGACGGCCGAGGCCAAGAAGGAAAACATCATTGCAGCGGCTCAGGCCGGTGCAAACGGTTATGTCGTCAAGCCCTTTACCGCTGCCACTCTGGACGAAAAACTCAGCAAGATTTTTGAAAAACTTGAAAAAGCTGGAGGTTGACGTGAGTATGCAATTTCCAGACGCCAGTGTGCAGAGCACACCCGCTGCAGCTGTAAAACCTGAAGTGTGCGAGCAGGGAGAAATGCTGGCGCGGGTGGGACAGATGACCCGTGGATTGCACGACAACTTGCGTGAGCTGGGCCTGGACAAGGTGCTGGAGAAAGCATCGGTGGATATGCCCGATGTGCGTGACCGTCTGAATTACGTGGCGCGCATGACCGAGCAGGCCGCGCAACGCGTATTGAACGCCACTGATACCGCCATCCCTTTGCAGGAGCGGATTGATGCAGGTGCAAGCGAGGTTCTGAAAGGCTGGAAAAACACGTTCGATGCGCCTTTTTCCGAAGCCGGCTATCGCGACATGGCAACCTCGACCATGCAGTGCCTGGTCGATATGCAACACGACAGCAATGCCACCAAGCAGCAGTTGCTGGATATCATGATGGCGCAGGATTTTCAGGATCTGACCGGTCAGGTGATCCGCAAAGTGACCGATCTGGCACACAATCTCGAAAGCCAGCTGGTGCAGTTTTTGATCGATTACGCCCCGTCTGAAGTGAAACGCGAGGCCGATAACAGCTTGCTCAACGGCCCGCAAATCAGTCCGGAAGGCAAGAGTGACGTGGTGGCCGATCAGGGTCAGGTCGACGATTTGCTGGACAGCCTGGGGTTCTGATTCCGTTCTTCTCGCTTTAACGCTCTGGGTTGGCAGACTGACTGCCCGGAGCAGACTGTTGCCCTTCCGGCGCGCTGAAGCGCCCGGCTTGGCGTGACAAGACTTCTGACGTATTTCCCTTCGCGTGCTTTAGCCCCCGGTCAGGACCGCAAGTCGGCAATCACCGTCAGGGCTGTCTTGAGTGCGTTGTAGATCAGTGTTTCGAACTGCGGGGCGAAGTAGGGCAGCATGAAGTCCAGCACGACCAGCCCCACGCCCAGGGTGATGGGGAAGCCGATTGCAAAGATGTTGAGCTGCGGCGCGGAACGCGTGAGGATGCCCAGTGCAAGGTTGGTCATCAGCAAAATGGCGATCAGCGGCAGGGCCAGTTGCAGCCCTACCGCCAGCACGGTTGAGCCGAACGCGGCAAGGGTGAAAAACCCCTTTGCCGCCAGCGGCTGGGTGCTGATTGGCAGGGTCTGAAAGCTGTCGACCAGCACGCCGATCAGCAGCAGGTGGCCATTGATCGCGAGAAACACCAGCATCGCCAGCAGGTTGAAAAAGCGCGCCAGTACCAGCGTCTGCCCGGCGCTTTGCGGGTCGAAAAAGGAGGCGAATCCGAGGCCTATCTGCAGGCCGACGATTTCCCCCGCTGCCTCGATCGCAGCGAAGGCCACGCGCATGACAAAGCCGATGGCGACGCCAATCAGGAATTGCTGGACCAGGATGTGCAGGCCGTGCCATGAGCCCAGTCCGACATCGGGCAGCGGCGGCAGGGCAGGCGAAACGATCAGGGCAATGAACACACCCAGACCGATCTTGACCTGGGCCGGCACGGAGCGGTGGCCAAACACCGGCGCCACCATGATCAGGCCGAGTATGCGGGTGAGCGGCCAGATGAAGCTGATCAGCCAGGTGTTGAGCTGGGCATCGGTGAGGCTGATCATGCGGGGATTAGGTCGGGCGCTAGCTGATGATGCCGGGCAGACCGGTCAGCACGCGCCGCATGTAGTCGGTCATCACGGTCAGCATCCAGGGGCCGGCGATGGCGAAGGTGGCGAGCACGGCAAGAACTTTGGGGATGAACGACAGGCTGGCATCGTTGATCTGGGTAGCGGCCTGAAACACGCTGATGATGAGACCGGCCACCAGGGTGACGAGCAGCACCGGGGACGCAACCAGAATGGTGGTTTCCAGTGCGGTACGGCCTATGGTCATTACGCCTTCGGGTGTCATGGCGGCTCTCCGTTCCGTTAGTAAAAGCTTTGCGCGAGCGAACCCAGCAACAGATTCCAGCCATCGACCAGCACGAACAGGATGATCTTGAAGGGCAGCGCAACGATGGCGGGCGACACCATCATCATGCCCATCGCCATCAGGATGCTGGCGACGACCATGTCGATGATGAGGAAGGGAATAAAGACCGCAAAGCCGATCTGGAATGCGGTTTTGAGTTCGCTGGTGATGTAGGCCGGGATGAGTACGCGCATGGGTACATCGGCAGCCGATTTGAGCGGTGCCGATTTGGACATTTTCACAAACAGGGCGAGGTCGGTTTCACGCGTTTGCTTAAGCATGAATGCGCGCAGCGGGGCGGCCCCTTTGTCCAGCGCTTCGCCCATCTGGATGCGGTTTTCGGACAGGGGCTGATAGGCTTCGACGTAGATTTTGTCGAAGGTGGGCCCCATCACGAACAGGGTCAAAAACAGCGATAGCCCGATCAGCACCTGATTCGGCGGTGACGACTGGGTGCCCATCGCCTGGCGCAGCAGCGACAGCACGATGATGATGCGGGTGAAGCTCGTCATCATCAGCAGGGCGGCCGGCAGAAACGACAGCGAGGTCAGCAGCAGCAGGGTTTGCAGGCTGAGCGTATAGGTCTGGCCGCCGCCCGCGCCCGGCGTGCTGGTGAAGGCCGGCAAGCCCGCGCTCTGCGCAAAGGCGAGCGTGGGCAGCGCCAGCGTGAACGCGATCAGGCTGGTGTGGAGCCACTTATTTCGCACGGCGAGCCTCGATCAGCTGTTTCAGATTGGCGGCAAAGCTGGTATTGAGGGGTGCCGTTGGCGCAGGCTGGACTTCGCCCTTGGGCAGCGTCATCAGGGCATTGACGCTGCCGGGCGTGACGCCCACCACCAGCCAGTTGTCGCCGATTTCGACCACGACCACGCGTTCACGCGTGCCCACCGAGGCGCTGCTGATGATGTGCAAAAGACTGGACGAACCGCCGCGGCTGACGCCGAGACGCTTGGCGACCCATGCGGTGGCGAAGATCAGCAGCAGTACGGCAACCAGGCCGATAAAGACCTGCAGCAGGCTGCCGGCGCTGGAAACGGCGGGTGATGCATCGGCCGCGTGTGCAACGGGCGACAGGCTCGCGGCAAGGCCAGGGCCGACAGACCATGCCAGTGCGCTCACTGGCCGACCGGTCCAGAAAGGCGGTTTCATTTGTTGAGTTTCCGGATGCGTTCGGCGGGGGTGATGATGTCGGTCAGACGCACGCCGAACTTGTCGTTCACCACCACGACCTCGCCCTGTGCGATGAGGCAGCCATTGACCAGCACATCCATCGGCTCGCCGGCCATGCCGTCGAGTTCGACGACCGAGCCTTGCGCCAGTTGCAGCAGGTTCTTGATGGTGATTTTGGTGCGCCCCAGTTCCACCGTCAGCAGCACCGGGATGTCCAGAATGAAGTCGATATCGTGCGTGGCACCGGTGGGGGTGCTGCCTGCCAGATCCTTGAATACAGCCGGGCTGACTTTCGCCGGCTCTGTCTGCTCGGCCATCGCAGCGGCCCAGTCGTCGACGGCAGGTTTTTCCGGATCCGCCTGTTCCGCCATGGCGGCAGCCCAGTCATCTTCGGCTATGGGTTGGGTCAGTTCTTCAGACATTTTGGTCTCCTGTAGACGGCTCGTTCTGGCTGTTGGACAACAGCTTTTCGACACGCAAGGTGTACTGGCCGTTGAATTTTCCGTACGCGCATTCCATCACCGGCACGCTGTCCACTTTGGCTTCGATGGTTTGCGGGATTTCCAGTGGAATGACATCACCCACTTTCATGTTGACGATGTCACGCAGGCTGATCGTGGCGGTGCCCAGGTCAGCGATGATCTCGACTTCCGCCATCTGGATCTGTTGCCGCATCAGGCGAATCCAGCGTTTGTCCACTTCCAGGTTTTCGGCCTGCAGGCTGCTGGTGAGCAGATCCTTGATCGGCTCGATCATCGAGTAGGGCATGCACAGATGCATTTCCCCGCTGACCTGGCCGAGTTCGATGGCAAAGGTGACGGATACCACCACTTCGTTCGGGGTGGCGATGTTGGCGAACTGGGTATTCATTTCCGATCGCACGAATTCGAATTCGACCGGGTAAATCGGCTCCCATGATTTTGAATAAGCCTCGAAAACGATATTCAGGACGCGCTGGATGATGCGGTGCTCGGTCTGGGTGAAATCCCGTCCCTCGACGCGCGTATGGAATCGCCCGTCACCGCCGAACAGGTTGTCGACCATGAGAAACACCAGGTCGGGATTGAAAATCATCAGCGCGGTGCCGCGCAGCGGCTTGATCTGGATCAGGTTGAGGTTGGTCGGCACCACCAGGTTGCGAATGAATTCGCTGTATTTTGAAACCTTGACCGGGCCGACCGAGACTTCGATGCCGCGCCGCAGAAAGTTGTACAAACCAATACGAAGCAAGCGCGCAAAACGCTCGTTGATGATTTCGAGCGTGGGCATGCGCCCGCGCACGATGCGTTCCTGCGTGGCCAGGTTATACGGCCGCGCAACCGTGTGATCGATTGCATCTGCCGGGGCGTCATCGGTTTCACCGGTGACGCCTTTCAGCAGCGCATCGACTTCATCCTGCGAGAGAAAGTTGTCGGCCATGGGGATGGTTACTGGATCACAAACGTGGTGAAGAGCACATCCGTTACGTGTTGCGGCTTGCCTTTGGCGTCAAACGGCTGATTCACCTGCGCCTGAATATCCTTCATCAGCTTCTTCTTGCTTTCTGCGCTGGCGAGGTTTTCGGCATTCTGGCTGGAAAGCAGGGTGAGCAGGCGGCTGCGAACCCGCGGCATTTGCAGTTTGATCGCGTCTACATCAGCCTGTTCGGCCACCTGCAGGGTGATGTCGGTTTGCAGATACTGTTCGCCGTTCTGAAGGTTGACAGTGAAGGTTTCAAGCGGCAAAAAAATCGGCGGCTTGGCGGGTTCGTTGTGCGCTTCTTTGGACTCGGGGCTGCCCTGGGTGAAAAACCAGGCGGCAGCGCCTCCACCGGCAAGCAGCAATACGACGAAGCCAACCAGGATGAACAGCTTTTTCTTGGATTTCTTGACGGGTGCAGCATCCGCTTCGACAACTTCAGCAGGTTTGGCAGGTTTGGCCATGTTGAGTGTTCCTTTACACGGATAGGGGGAGGCACATGCTCGTCATTATCGAAGAAACATGCGCATTCGATGCCGCGAAAAGAGGGTGAAAAAGGAGGTAGTTCATTAAACCTGAAGGCGGCAAGCGTGCGCTGCGGGAGAACCGGCCCTGATCTTGCGGTTTGGCAGAGCAGATAGGAACGTGCCCCGAGTTCTGGCAGACGTGATCTGGCGGCCGAAACGGCTTTCTGCCCGGACCTCAGGCGAAGGTGTCGACCAGCCCGCGACCGGATTGACGGATAGGCAGGGGCATGCTCTGAAGCGTGGACTCGGCCGCGTCGTTTGCGCCGGGGTAAGCCGGCCCCATTCGCCGCGCCTCACGGCTGGCGGCTTCGTTCTGCTGCTGTTGCTGCTGCTCCGCGCCCACCGTCGCCTGCCCCAACTGGATTCCGGCTTCGTTCATCATTTCGCGGAGTTTGGGCAGGGCCGCTTCGAGCGCCTGCCGGACTTCAGGCTGGGCTGCAAAGAAACTGGCGGTGGCCTGATCGTTGGTGACGTTGAGCACGACTTGCAACGGTCCCAGGTTCGGGGGGTTGAGCGTGAGCGATGCGGTTTGCAATGCGCCTGCGGTCATCCAGACAATTTTTTCACCCAGCGCCTGGCTCCAGGCTGCGCTGCCGACCGAAGGCGCGAGCGCATTGCTCGCCGCACTGGTGGGCGCACTGGCCGTGCCGAGCGTCGCGAGCTGGGCTGCCGACATGAGGGGATTGCCGATGCTGTCGGCTCGGGCTTCATCCGGTTTGAGTGCATCGGGCGACAGCGCCGCTGCGATTTGCCCTGGCAGGACTGCCGCTGCGGCCGTGGCATGCGCCGAGGTGGGGGTCATGGCGGCCTGAAAATCCGCTTTGGTGGGCTGCCGGGCAGCCGTTTGTGCGTCGGCTGCCGCATCGGCTAACGGGTCAGCCTGGGTTGCGGGCGCGGGTGCAGACAGGGGCGCGGGCAAAACCGGAGCGCGCGCCAACAGCGCGGTGTCGGCTTCCATCGTGTTGCCGGCGGGTGCGGGTGGCGGCATCAGCAACGCCGGTGCAGCCGCCATGGCTAGCATGGCGTCGGGCAGCAACGGGATGGCTGCTGCCGCCGGCTGGCCATCTGGCTGCGGTGCGCTGTTTTCTGTCGCTGCGGTTTTCAGCGGATCGCTGGTATCCGTTTCCGTGGGCGCGGCATTCTGGGCAGCAGCCGAGTCGGTCGGAGCGGGCTCTGAACGCGATTCGGCGGCTTTCCGGGCCTCGCTTCTGGATTCGTTCTGCTTGGCTTCGCTCGATTTTTTCTGTGCGATTTCGTTCGACAATGCCTGACTGAACGAGCCGTTTTCGGTGGCCTGGCCAGGCTGTTTTTTGCCAGTCGGCTGTGCCTGCAGGGCGGCCATCGGATTCAGGTTGGCGGAAGGGGTCATGGTTGGCCTCGGTTCGGATGGATTAGCTTTGATCCCGCTTGTGCGATACGCAGCGGGCAGCATGTTCGTCATTTTGTTTCTGGTCGCGCCACACTTCGCGGCGTGCGTCTTCCTTGTTTGCCCGATCCGACAGGGTGACAAAGGACATTTTCTTTTGTTCGCATGTCTGCCAGATCACGCGTGCCTGTTCGGCGCGCTGTCGGGCATGGCTGACGACCGTTTGCTGGCCGACGATGGCATGGTCGAGCTTTTGCATGAACACCCGGTAATTGTTGAAGTGGGTGGTGCTGATGCCGTTGGACAGGCTGGTTTGGCAGCGCTGTGCATAGTCGTCCCGATACTGCTGCAACAGATCGAGTTTTTGGCTCGCCTCTTCGCAGCTGCGCACCACTTCCCCCAGGCGCTTGGCAGCTTCATCGGCATCCTTGTTGGCGAGATCGATCAGGGTGTTGAGTGCGGAGCGGGTTGCCATTCAGTTTTCCTTGTTGGTATGGGAAGTCATTGCAGCAAAGCAGAAAGGTCGTCCAGGCTTTGCTGGACGTTCGAGTGCTCGTCGATGTTCTGCTGCAGAAAGGTCTCGATTCCGGATTGCAATTTGATGGCTTCGTCCAGCAACGGATCGGTGCCCGCCACGTAGGCGCCCACGTTGATCAGATCGCGGCTGCGTTCGTAACGCGAGTAGAGCTTTTTCAGCCGGCGTGCCAGCTGTTGTTGCGCCATCGTGGTGATGCTGGGCATGACACGCGAAATAGACTGCTCGATATTGATCGCGGGGTAGTGGCCACTTTCGGCCAGCGAGCGATCGAGCACGATGTGGCCGTCGAGAATGGCGCGCGCGGCATCGGCGATCGGGTCCTGCTGGTCGTCGCCTTCGGTGAGCACGGTATAAAAGGCCGTGATCGAGCCGCCACCGGGCTTGCCGTTCCCCGCGCGTTCGACCAATGCCGGCAGTTTGGCGAACACCGATGGCGGATAACCCTTGGTGGCGGGCGGCTCGCCGATGGCCAGCGCGATCTCGCGCTGGGCCATGGCATAGCGGGTCAGCGAGTCCATGATGAGCAGGACGTTTTGACCCTGGTCGCGGAAATATTCGGCGATCGAGGTGGCGTAGGCGGCGCCCTGCAGGCGCACCAGCGGCGGGGTGTCGGCCGGCGCCGCCACCACGACCGAGCGGGCCAGGCCTTCTTCGCCGAGAATCTGCTCGATGAATTCCTTGACTTCGCGGCCGCGTTCGCCAATCAGGCCGACGACGATGACATCTGCGCTGGTGTAGCGCGCCATCATGCCAAGCAGCACGCTTTTGCCGACGCCCGAGCCGGCGAACAGCCCCATGCGCTGGCCGCGGCCGACCGTGAGCATGCTGTTGATGGCGCGCACGCCAACATCGAGGATGTCGGTGATCGGGGCGCGCGCCAGCGGGTTGGCCGCGCGGTTGTTGAGCGGCGACGTCGCTTCGGTGTGGAGGGGGCCGAGGCCGTCGAGTGGGCGGCCGCTGCTATCGAGTACCCGGCCCAGCAAGGCTGCGCCAACCGGCAGGTGACGGGTGCGGTCGCTCGGCCGCCGCCGCGGATGTTTGACCTGTCCAAGGCTGGGCAGGGTGGGGATGACTTCAACCGGGAACACACGTGCGCCGAGCATGATGCCCTCGACATCGCTTTGCGGCATCAGGAACAGGTGATCATCGGAAAAGCCGACGACTTCGGCTTCCAGGTGGGCGCCATTGGCCAGCGCGACGGTGCAGGCGCTGCCCACCGGTAATTTGAGGCCGACCGCCTCCATCACCAGGCCGGCCACGCGCGTCACCCGCCCCGATACCAGCATCGGGTCGGCGATCGCCAGCAGCTCGCGGCAATCACTCAGAAAGCTGATCCAGCGGTCGCCGTGGGCGTGGGTATTCATCAGTCGGCCAGCCAGTTCGAGTCTTTGCCCAGCGCAGCGGTGAGGCGCTGCCAGCGGGTGGACAGAGAGGAATCGATTTGTGTGTTGGGGGTTTCGGCGCGGCAGCTGCCGGGTTCCAGATCCGGGTCTTCCATGAGTTGCCAGCCCATTTTCGTCAGTTCGTTGCCCATCCGGGTTTGCACCAGCTCGACATCGCCCGGGTTCAGGTAGAGCAGGGCGGGCTGTTGCAACGAAGGCAGATAGCGCACCGCTTCCCTGACGATGGGGAGAATGAGTTCGGGGCGGATGGCGAGTGCGGATTTCACCACTGCGCGGGCCAGGTCGAGGGTCAGATCCAGCACCTGCTGCGAAATGGTTTCGTCGGCGCGGTCGAGTTCGGCGGTAAAGCTTTCGGCCAGGCAGGAGAGCCGGGCGGCTTCGACCGCCGCCAGCTCGCGTCCTTCGGCCAGCCCCGTGGCCATCCCGGCGGCATGGCCTTCGCTGTGGCCCGAGGCATAGCCTTCCTGCCGCGCCTGCTCCTGGATGGCGCTGATGTCGTCGATCGTGGGCAACCTGAGCGCAGCAGATTCGGATTGCTTCAGCCCGTGCGGCGACGACTCGAAGCTGGCCATCTCCCAGGGCAGGCAGGCTGGCTGGTCTTCCTTGCGAATGACGCAACTAGACATACGTCTCTTCTCCTTTGCCGCCGAGGTTGATCTGGCCTTCATCGGCCAGACGGCGAACGACCATCAGAATTTCCTTCTGCTGCGCTTCCACTTCGGACAAGCGAACCGGGCCTTTGGACTCGAGGTCTTCGCGCATCATTTCAGCGGCGCGTTGCGACATGTTCTTGAATATTTTCTCGCGCATCTCTTCCGACGCACCCTTCAAGGCGATGATCAGCGAATCGGACTGCACTTCGCGCAGCAGCAGCTGGATGCCCCGGTCATCGATTTCCAGCACATTCTCGAACACAAACATTTCGTCCATGATCTTTTGCGCCATCTCGGGGTCGTAGCTTTTCAGGTGTTCCATGGCGGAGGCTTCGTTGTCGCCGCCCATGAAGTTGAGAATGTCGGCGGCGGCGCGGGTGCCGCCCATCGGTTGCTTTTTCAGCACCTCGCTGCCCGACAGCAGCTTGGTCAGTACATCGTTCAGTTCACGCAGGGCGGTGGGCTGCACGCCGCTCAGGGTGGCGATGCGGAGTAATGCGTCGTTGCGCAGGCGTTCGGTGAAATGGCTCAGCACTTCGCAGGCCTGATCGCGTTCGAGGTGAACCAGAATGGTCGCAATGGTTTGTGGATGTTCGTTATGGATCAGATCGGCAACCGATTCGGCATCCATCCATTTCAGGCTTTCAATGCCGCTGGCATCGCCGCCGCCGCCGAGAATCCGGTTCAGCAGCGACGAGGCCTTGTCGTCGCCCAGCGCCTTGGTCAACACGCTGCGGATATAGTCGTCGGAATCCAGCCCCAGCGAGGAGTTGTTGTCGGCAAAGGTGTTGAAGTCATTCAGCACAACCACTACTTCTTCATGTGAGATGGCTTTCATCGTGGTCATGGCTTCGCTGAGCTTTTGAACCTCACGCGGGCTGAGGTATTTCATGACTTCGGATGCGCCTTCTTCACCCAGTGCGAGCATCAGAATGGCGCCCTTGGTGATGCCTTGATGTTCACTCATTGCTGCCTACCCAGGTTTTGACGATGTTGGCGACGACGCGCGGGTCTTCGCTGGCCAGTTTTTGCGCCCGGGCGAGGCCGTCCTGATAGCCCCGGCTGCCCTTGGGCCCTTCCCCCATTCCGGCTTCCATTTGCGGTGAAGAATGTATCGGCATGTCCATTGCCGGCGCAGGTGCGGCGGGTTCGCTGATTTTCTTCAGCATGGGTTTGAGCACGCGCAGATACAGCAGCAGCAGTGCGATTCCCATCAGGATATATTTGCCCACGTCCTTGGCGGTTTGAATCGTGCCGGGCTCTTTCCAGATGGGGGTCTCGGGCAGGGTTTCCTGTTCCGGGCTGGCAAACGCGCTATTGACCACGTTGAGGCTGTCGCCCCGCGTCTGGTTGAAGCCCATGGCTTCCTTGACCAGGTTGGTGATCTGGGTCGTTTCATCCGCTGTGAGCGGCACCATTTTTACTTTGCCATCTTTGCCGATGGTTTTCTTGAAATTGACCACGACCGCGACAGACAGGCGCTTCAGCCCACCCACACCCTGCTGCACGTACTGGATGGTCTTGTCGACTTCGTAGTTGGTGGTGGCGTCCTTTTGCGTACTGGTCGGCACGGCTGCAGGTGGCGCTGGCGGCGCCTTGGCATCTTTTGCCGGCGCTGTGATGGGCGCCGTGGCAGGGGCGGTGGGTTGATTGGTCAACGCGCCCGGCACCCCGCCAGGCATGCCTGAGCTATTCAGGGATTCGCTGGTCTGCTGGCTGCGAATCGCCATCGCGTCAGGGGTCTGATTCGGCTTGAACGATTCCACAGCCTGCTCGCTGCGCGAAAAATCGACATCGGCCGTGGCTTCGGCGCGCACATTTTCCGCGCCCACGATCGGGCTGATGATCGATACGATCCGTTTGACCACGTTCTGCTGCAATTCCTGCACATACTTGATCTGGCCGGGGTCCATGCCGGTGGTACTGGGGCCCTTGCTGGTGTCGGATAGCAGGTTGCCGTTCTGGTCGACGATGGTCACGTTCTTGAGCGGCAGTTCGGGCACGCTGCTGGCGACCAGATGGACGATGGCGCTGACCTGTTGCGGATCGAGCGCGCGGCCGGGATACAGGTTGAGCAGCACCGACGCAGTCGGCATTTTCTGCTCCGATACAAACACCGAGTCCTTGGGCATGGCCAGATGGACGCGTGCGGACTGCACGGCGGAGACGGATTCGATCGAGCGTGCCAGCTCGCCTTCCATGGCGCGCTGGAAGTTGACGCGCTCGACAAACTGCGAGGAGCCAAGTTTCTGGTTTTCCAGCAGCTCGAAGCCGACATTGCCGCCTTTTGGCAGGCCCTGGGCGGCCAGTTTCAGGCGTGCGTCGTGAACGCGATCTGCCGGTACCAGCACCGCGCCGCCGCCTTCTGAATATTTGTAGGGGACGTTCATTTTCTCCAGTTCGGCGACGATGGCACCACCATCGCGGTCGCTGAAGTTTGAAAACAGCACGCGGTAGTCAGGTTGCTGTCCCCACATCCACACTGCGACCATGACCGCCACGACCGCAGCCACGCCTATCATCAACAGCACCTTTTGCCCGTTGGGTGCGCGAGCAAAATCCATGATGTTGGTTGGAGCCGCCATTCCGCCAGCCTCTGCCATTACCGTGCGTCCTCCAGGTTGAGGTCGGAATGCGCTTGTGTGTTGTGTGCTGTGTCCACGTCGTGCTTTCTCATGAGGATGTCGCTATGAGATCGAATTATCGACAGTTCCGGGGGTTCCAATCGGCGGAATAGCACGCCGTTTTACGGCTTTATCGAGCTTATGCATTGCGCGCAGACTGTTAAGGTGAGTGCGTGGAAAACCGTCATCAAGCGGTTGTTGATGCAAGCAGGGAGGCACGATGAGCATAGGCATGATCGATACCGGCAGGATAGAAGCGATGGTGGCGCAGCTTAAAGCCACCGCTGCACGCGCGAATCCTGCAATTGAAAAACCCCAGCAAACCCAGCAGCCGACCGGTGCGGTTGATTTTCAGTCGGCGCTCAAGTCTTCACTGGATCAGGTCAACCAGACGCAGATGCAGGCGCAAAACATGAGCGAGCGGTTTGCCCTGGGCGACAACTCGGTCAGTCTGTCCGACACCATGATCGCCATGCAGAAATCGACCATTGCGATGCAGCAAACCGTGCAGGTGCGAAACAAACTGGTGGCTGCCTACCAGGAAATCATGAACATGGGCGTTTGATCCTTCATTCCCCCCAGCAAAACGGCAGCCCCTGGCTGCCGTTTTGCTGGGGCTTCGGTCAGTCTTCGGCCACTCACCGACGCTGACCACAAGCACTAGTCGTTACTTCTGAGCGCATGGCGCAAGGCTTGCGCCAGGTCTTCTGCAACAAACTTGGCGACATAACCGTCCGCCCCCACCTTTTTGACATGCGCCTCGTTGGCCGCGCCGGTGAGCGAGGAGTGAATCACCACGGGAATCGAGCTGAAACGCGGATCCTGCTTGATGTTGCGGGTGAGCGTGAAGCCGTCCATTTCGGGCATTTCCAGATCGGTCAACACCAGTGCAACCTTGTCGCCTATCGCATGGCCGTCATCTTGTGCCTTGCTGGAAAGGGCCTGCAGCTGGTCCCATGCTTCCTTGCCGGTTTTGCACATGATGTAGGGCAGGCCCATGGCGGTCAGGCCTTCTTCGATCATGGTGCGTGCGACCAGCGAATCGTCTGCTGCCAGAATCACCGAGCCGGGCTTGATCTCGACCTTGGGGCCGATGCGTTCGGGATCGATTTCCAGTTCGTTCGACGGCATCACTTGGCGCAGGATGGTTTCCACGTCGAGCACCTGCGCCAGGCGATCGCTTTTGTCGCCATCGAGGCGTGCGATGCTGGTCACCATGCCGCCGGCCGCATTACCCTCGGCCGACAACACCTGTTTCCAGTCCAGCCGCACGATGTCGTCCACCGACTCGACGGCGAAGGCCTGGGTGCTGCGGGCGTATTCGGTAATGAGCAGGATATTCAGGCCCGTGCTGGGCGTGCATCCCGCTACGCCCGCCAGGTCGATGACCGGCAAAATCTGCCCGCGCAAATCCACCACGCCCATCATGTGGGGTTGCGAGCCGGCGACCGCGGTGATCGTCGGCATCGGGATGATTTCGCGCACCTTGAATACGTTGATGCCAAACAGCTCGGTGCGATTGAGCTGGGGATCGTTGCCCAGACGGAACAGCAAAAGCTCCAGTTTGTTGGAACTGGTGAGGTTGGTTCGTTCGTCAATTTCCTGCTGGATCGTTTGCATTTGGGGCTTCCTTGAATTTTTGATGCGGGTGGAGCGGAGGAGGTTACAGACTGTCTCGCCGTGCGCGCTCGATATTCATGACAAAGCGTTGCAGATGGTTTGCCATGGCAATGGGCAAGTCGATGAATTTACAGCCGAGTCGGGTCTGGAATGCACCGTTTTGCAAACGGATTTGAGCCGAATTACGCACTTCCAGCGAAGTGGTAATCGGCCCGGTATCAGGCAGCAGCAAGCGGCAGTTGGTCAGAATCTGGCCGGTTTCAGAGCCGAGGCGACCGCCGCGCTCGACGATGGCGATGCCGCCGCAACCAATATCCACTATATGCGCTGTGATGGGCTCGCGATCCTCTTCAGACCTCGACGGCACGATGCATTTGACTGGATTGGCAATCGGCAGCGCGACCCGGAAATGCTCCCGGCGCTGCAAGCGAATCAGGGATTTGGGCAGCGCAATGCGCAATGCCGGCAGTTTCTCGTATTCGATCAGGTGGACCGCACCGGTCGAAAACGCGATGGAGACGCCATCAAGATGGGTAATGAATTCTGATGTTTTACCCGCCATGAGTTCCTGGTTGAGGGCATCGCCTCGGGCGCTGTCCAGAATTACCGTGTTATTTGATTCATTGACCGCAATCACCGAGGTGACAACGATTTGTCGCGTGCCCGGCATGTCGAGATTGACCAGCAGTCGGCGCTGCTGGATCAAACGCATGAGATGGAGGATTTCGGTGCGTGAATGCACCGTGCAGCTGGCAAGCTGTTCGTCGCTTAGAGGGAAGGCTGCGGATGAAGACATTCTGGTTAAACGGGCGGATTAGGCTGAAGTTGAAGCGGTTTGTCGAGTTGTTCCAGTTGATAAAGCCAGGCCAGCAATTCGGCCACAGCGATATAGAGCTGGGGAGGGATATGGCTGTCGAGGTCGATCTGCATCAGCAAGGCCAGCAACTCGCGTGACTCATGCACATAGACCCCGGATGCGCGGGCTTTGTCGATGATGGTATCGGCCAGAATGCCGCGTCCTTTAGCGACGACGCGCGGCGCGCCATCGCCGTCACGGTAGGCGATCGCGGCGGCAGCGCGTTTGGGATCAGGCGTCGCCATCGTTTTGCACGGTGACGCTGTGCAGGGTGCAACCGGCCGTGGTGAACCGCTCGATCAAGCGGCTCTGATTCTGCTGCAGCAGCGCGCGGGCGTCTGTCTGCTCGGGCGCCAGCCGGATGCTGAATGCCTGCTGTGGATCCAGCTTGATGTCTATGGTCACTGTGCCGAGATTGGGCAACGTGAGCTTGAGCCGGGATTCCCAGGCCATTTCCGCATCGCTGGCGGTGGGCGCGGCCTGCTCTTGCGGGGTGTCGGTTTCCTGGTTCACCTGCCATTCCAGCATCTGCCCCGGCCATAACTCGCCACGCCAGACGAACTGGGGCGATTCCAGCACCTGCAACTGTTGCGTCAGCAGGGTGTGCATCGGATTGGCCGCCTTAGCGTCGGCGAGTTCCCCGGCACTGCGCGCATCGGTCTGGGCTGTCGCAGCCAGCAGGCTCGCCAGCGCAGGGGCAGCGTCGGTGCCCACTTTTTTGTTGGCGACCAAGCGGTTTTGCGGTTCCTGCATCAGACCATCCAGATTGTCGAGCCCGACGGCCCAGTTCGCCAGATGCGACTCATAAAACAGGCCGCTGCGAACCAGCGCAGTGCGCAAGGCGAGCGCCAGTTCTGCCGGGGCGGTGGTGGCCCGATCAAGCAGCGGGGTAAGGGGCGTCAGGGTGGGAGGCGCGCGCTCGGGAACGCGCTGCATGATCTCGCTCAGCATGCGGGCGGTCTGGCTGAGCTGGGGGGCGTTGGCTTGTGCGGTTTCCGGTGTGTCGAGCAAAAACACCGGCTGCGGCATGTGTCCGGCAAAGTTGAGTTTCAGAGTGTCGCCGGTCGCAACCGGGTGCGGCAGGCGCATCGCCACGGTTTGTCCCTCGATCGAAACGAGCGTGAGCCCCTTGGACTGGCCTTTTACCGTTCCGGTGACGGCCTGCCCGATGAGCAGGTGCTCGAATGCGGCGCGCGGAGCTGCCTTGTCACGCTCGACCGCGTCCAGTACCGGCTGAACGGCCAGAACTTGAGTCAGGACATGGGACGGCAGCATGAAAGCAGAAAGCAGGCTTTACGCCCGATGCGCACCGTAAGCCGCGATGCTGCGCTGGCCGACGCGTGCCATGCTCAATCGCTGCTGCAGCTCGTGCAGGCGCGGCTCGGCAAGTGCGCGAATCTTGGCGTCGTTTTGCAGGATGGCGCGGATGATCGCCACTTTGGCGCGTTGTTCTTTTTCGGTCAGCGCAACCGGCGCAGTGTGCATCAGGGTGCCAACGTGGCCCTGGCAGTGTTGTTCCAGCGTGGCCAGCCGATCCCATTCGCCTTGTTCGGCGGCGCTCAGCATGCTGCCGGTCAGATCGGAGAGGGCGTTGTAGGTGGTGAGCATTTCGTTGCTGGTCATGGGGTTGTCTCCGGGTCAGGCTGCGAGATATTGAGGGGTAGCCGCCGATGCGGTACGGCCAGAGGTGGCAATCTGTTTCCATGCTGCGTGCAGTTCGCGGAGCAGGCCAAGCACTTCTTCCAGTGGTGCGCTCTGGTTATTCATGTTGGCAAGCATCAGCCGCTTGATCATATAGTCGTAAAGCGCATGGAGCTGGGCAGCGATTTCACCGCCCTGGTGCGGATCAAGGGCCGCACACAAGCCTTCCTGAATGATGTTGCTGGCTTTGGCGATGGCAGCCGACTTCCTGGTGATGTCGCCGTCGCTCAGGTGCTTGATCGCCATGCGCACCGACAGTTCGGCGCCTTCGTACAGCATGATGATGAGCTGATGCGGGCTTGCCGCGACCACACCGGTTTCCAGGCCAACGCTGGCATAGGCATGAACAGCATTTCGGGAATTCGCGTACATGTCTTCCTCCTGGTTTAATTATCTTGGCCGCCGCCCAACTGCTGCGTCAGATAGGTGCTCGTGCTGTTCATCCGGCTCAGCAGGAGATTCAGATTGGTGTATTCCATGGTGTATTTCTTTTGCAGCGCCGTCATCCGGTTTTCCAGCCTGTCGACCGCTTCATTCTGGTCCTTGACGTATTTGCCGAGGCTTTGAGTGCGCAGGTCAATCATGCCGCCGGGCTCAAGCGCCGACTTGGCCCAGGCTTCCAGCCGGGCGGTGTAACCCGTTGAAGACGTGAACAAATTGCTTACATCGTTGAAGTTTGTCGATACCGCATTGTCAAGCTTGCTGCCATCCAGTTTCAGCGAGCCATCTCGCTGGAATGAAATGCCGACCTCGGACAGGGTGCTCAGCGTGCCGCCGGTTGCGGGCGTCATGAAAATGCCGCGCAACTGGTCCTGCATCAGGCGCAAAGTGCCGTCACCCGCCAGCGAGCCGCCGGCCGAGGTGGTGCTGCCATAGGCGGAGCGCGACTTGATCTGGCTGGCCAGCGCGTTATAGGCATCGACAAAACCGGTTGCTGCAGTTTTGATTGATGCGGTGTCGCGCTCGATGGTCAGGCTGGCAGGGGTGCTGGTGGTGTTCTTGAGCGTGAGCGTGACGCCCTGGATGGCCTCGCTGACGGTGTTGGACGCGCTGGTAATCGCGATGCCGTTTACCGTGAGGTTGGCATTCTGCGCCGCCAGGGTCTGGGTAAGATTTTGCGTGCCGGCAGGATCGTAGCCCAGCAGACTGTTGATGGAACCGTCGCCGCCGCTGGTGGTGATTTTGAAGCTGTTGTTGACGCCGGAACTGCTCGACGACAACGCGAGCCGGTAGGGGGTGCCGCTGCCGTCGTTGACGATGGTTGCGGTCACGCCCGGGGCTGCGGCGTTGATGGCATCCCGAATGCCTTCCAGCGTGTTGTTGCTGCCGTCGATGGTGAGGCTGACCGTGCCGCTGCCGTTGGAGGTAAACGCCGCGCCGCTGTAAATCCCGTTGGTCAGCGTGCCGCCACTGATGGCGCCAAGGTCGAACGTCACCGTGGTGGCCGAGCCGTCGCCAATGGCGGTGGTGCTGCTGGCCTGGCCGGCTGCAACCAGATTTTGCGACTGCGCCAGCTGGCTCACGTTCAGCGCATAGGACCCGGGTACCGCAGTGCTGCTGGCCGTGGCGGACAGCACCCCGGCATCGGATGGCGTGGAGGTCAGTTTTTGCAGGCTGGTGTTGAGGCCGGCGGACGCGGTTTGAAAGCCGGAGACCAGGCTGCTGAGGGTGCCGAAGGACGAAATCTTGGTCTCGTAGCTGGCAATCTTGGCGGTGAGCTTGTCGATAGGCTGGCGCTCGACCGCCATCAGCTGGGAGACGAGCGAAGGGACATCGAGTGCGGTTGTGCTTGAAGCCGTGATTGCCATGATATGCCTCCCGGCTTAGGCCTTCTGAGTCAGCAGCAAACCCTGCTGAAACTCTTCGATTCCGCGCGAAATGGCCAGCACGGACTCGGATGGAAACTGGCGAATCAATTCGCCAGTGCTGGTGTCCACCATTTTCACCACAGTTCGATTGGTGTTGGTGTCCACGCTGAACTGCAGGCTCTGATTCGATTGTTGCATGGCCTGATTGATGGCAGCCACTGCACTTGTCAACGCTTCGGGGGAAGGCTGTTCGGGTGAGGGCTGGACCGCCGGGGCGGCGACAGCCTTGACTGGCGCAGCGCCCATGGCGCGGCCCTCAAGCTGCACAGCCTGATTTATGGGGGGAGTGTTCTGGATAATCATGGCGATATCCTTTTTGCTGAATCCCCGACCGGATACGCCGGCCAGGGAGGGCATTTCAATTTAACGATTAACGCAGCAGGGTCAGCACGGTTTGCGGGGTCTGGTTGGCCTGCGCCAGAACCGCTGTGCCTGCCTGTTGCAGGATGTTGTTTTTGGCCTGCGCTGCGGTTTCGGCGGCGTAGTCGGTATCCATGATGCGGCTGTAGGAAGCGGACAGGTTCACCGAAGCGGTTTGCAGGGTGGCTACTTCAGAAGCTTTTTGCGCCATGGTGGCACCGAAGGCGGCGCGAGCAGTCATGACATTGCCAAGGTCGGTTGCAACGTTCGCAGCGGTGTCGGTAGCCGCATCGATGACAGTCAGGGCAGGTGCACCACCACCCGCAGCAGTAACAAGCGCATTGATCCGGACGTTTTCAAGGGCCAGTGCTGCAGTTTCTGCCGTACCTGTGGAGTTTCCTGCGCCAGACAATACTTCTGAGATGCGTTGCAGGTTTTCGGTGATTTGCCCCAGATAACCATCTCGGGTTTGTGCCGACGAAATCGCATCGTTGGCGTTGCGAATCTGCACGTTGGCGGTGCGAATCTGGGTGTCGTAGCCGACTGCAATGGCCAGGCCGGAAGCGTCGTCCTTGGCGCTGTTGATGCGCAAACCGGAAGACAGGCGTTCCTGAGCGGTTTGCAGGCCGATAGCCGATTTGTTCAGGGCTGCGCCAGCGAACAGGGCGCCTACGTTGGTGTTGATTACTTGTGCCATGGTGTGTCTCCTTGATTGGGTCGATTGATTCGGTTTTTATTCACGAATCGTCGATTAACGCAGCAGGGTCAGCACGGTTTGCGGGGTCTGGTTGGCCTGCGCCAGAACCGCGGTGCCTGCCTGTTGCAGGATGTTGTTTTTGGCCTGGGCTGCGGTTTCGGCGGCGTAGTCGGTATCCATGATGCGGCTGTAGGAAGCGGACAGGTTTACCGAAGCGGTTTGCAGGGTGGCTACTTCAGAAGCTTTTTGCGCCATGGTGGCACCGAAGGCGGCGCGAGCCGTCATGACGGCAGTCAGGTCGGCACTGACCGAGGCAATGGTGCCGGTAAGCGTCGGTGAGCCGGCGCCAACAAGCAGATTGATCCGGGTGTTTTCAGCGAGCAGTGCGGTCGTTTCTGCCGTGCCTGCGGGGGTGCCCACCAGAACTTCGCTAATGCGTTGCAGGTTTTCTGTAACCTGGCCCAGATAGCCGTCCTTGGTTTGAGCCGACGAAATCGCATCATTGGCGTTGCGAATCTGCACGTTGGCGGTGCGAATCTGGGTGTCGTAGCCGACTGCAATAGCCAGGCCGGAAGCGTCGTCCTTGGCGCTGTTGATGCGCAGACCGGAAGACAGGCGTTCCTGGGCGGTTTGCAGGCCGATGGCCGATTTGTTGAGTGCTGCACCAGCGAACAGGGCGCCTACGTTGGTGTTGATTACTTGTGCCATGGTGTTTCTCCTTAAGTGGGTCGATTGATTCGGCTTTTATTCCCGGAAGCGGGTGAGTGCCGCCAACTTTGGTTTGCCCGCTTGGGCTACATGCACCGCCGTTGTGTGATGAATCGTCGTGGGTTGGAGAAAGTTAAGGCCGATTTGAAAAAAACTGCATCCATTTCATTTCGAGTCTTGCAGGCATGGCAACTCAGGGAATTCATGTGTCTGCAGCGGGCGCGTCGGGCGCGGTGCAGACGCGGTTTTTGCCGGTTTGCTTGGCTGTATACATGGCGGCGTCGGCGCGGGCGATGCTGGCTTCCTGCGATTCGCCTTTGGCGCGCAGGGCAACGCCGGCGCTGAAGGTGATCAATACCTGTTCGTTCTTGTCTAGGAAGAATTTCTTGGTGAGGCTGCGCTGCAACCGGGTGATGATTTTGGTGGCGCCTTCGATTGGCGTGTTGGGCAGCATCACCAGAAACTCTTCGCCGCCCATGCGCGCGATATGGTCGGTAAGCCGCAATTCTTCTTTGGCAACTGTAACCAGATGAACCAGCGCATCGTCGCCGGTTTGATGGCCGCGCGTGTCGTTCAGCGCCTTGAAGTTGTCGATGTCGATAACGGCGATGCAGAACGGAGAATTGTGGCGGTCGGCGCGCGAGGCTTCGCGGGCGAATTCGTCTTCCATGCCGCGCCGGTTGAGGCTGCCGGTGAGCGGGTCTTCGCGCACCAGCGTACTCATTTCGGTGAGCTGGGTTTCCAGCTGTGTGATGCGGGTTTCGGCCTGCACGGCGGTGTCGCGCTCGTGCACCAGCTGGTCGTGCGCGCGTCGGTTGTCGGCTTGCGCAATCCGGGTTTCGTTGATCAGGCTTTCCAGGATGCGGTTGAGCTCCAGCACGTCTTCAGTGCCCTGGATGCGTTCGACGTGGGTGGTGATTTTGGTCTGGTATTCGTCGTTGGCAGACAGCGCATCGCTGAGGCGGCTGACGAAGGTGGTCATGGTGGCCTTGAGTCGGGCGGTGGCCTCGCGCAAGCCATGCTTGACCATGCCTTGTTTGTAAATGACTTCCTTGAGGCGCTTTTCGGCCTCTTGCAGCGATTTAATCAGCATCGGGCCGGCGATGACTTCCTGCACCATGTCGAGCTGGCCACGCATCCAGGTGTCATCGTCGAGCAGCTCGCCGATGTTTTCCACCAGCAGCAGCAGGATGCGCTTGAGCGTTTCTTGCTGGTCGTGGGTATCGCTGCCTTGTAGTTCGATGCTGACCCACAGGGTTTTCAGCTTGGCAGTCGCGTCGCGCAGGGTGGCGTCGCTGTTGGCATTGCGGACGGCAACGGCGAGTTGCTGGGCCTTTTCGGCCAGCTGCGGGCTGTGCGCGAGTTGCGCGGCAACGCCGAATTCGAGGGTTTTGGCCAGCAAATCACGCAGCAGGGCGAGATTTTCCGCTGGCGGTGCCACCGCGGCGGGACGCGTTTTTTCGGTTTGCGGAATCAGCTGGCGGCTGATTTGCCCCAATTGCTTGCGGCTTAGCGCCCAGTCGCCTTTGCGGATCGACTGGTCAAGCGCGTTGGCGGAATCGGCCAGCTGGGGGTGATGCAGGGTGAGATCCATCACCAGTCCGGCCAGGGCGGTGGCCGCGCTGGGGGTGTTGGCTGGCGGGGCTGTGGGGGTACCGGTGATTTCTTCGAACAGAGTCTGGTAGTTGTCCGGCGTAGGCGCGAGCCGACGCATGGCCAGGCGGCGCAGGGTTTCGCGCGCCACCTCGGACGGGTTGTTCAGGTTGATCTTGTCGCTGGGTTCGGCCATGTTTGCGTCCTGATTCCGGTGAGACCTCTCTGGGGTATCACCTTGCTGACGCATGGTAGGCCGGCCAGGACGTAAAGGAAGGGAGGATTAAGGCAGGAAAAGGCCGGTATTTCTCGACTAACCGCATAACCCGGTTGATCGCAGCGGCTTAGCCCAGCAAATTATGCTTGAACGCGTAATGCGTGAGCTCGGCATTGTTCTTGAGCTGCATCTTTTTAAGCAGGCGGGCGCGGTACATGCTGACTGTTTTGACCGATAGCAGCAGTTTGTCGGCAATCGCCGATACCGGTAGCCCGGAGGCGATCATGTGCAGGGTCTGGAATTCGCGGTTGGACAGGGTTTCGTGCGGCAGGCCTTCGCGCTCGCCGCTGACCGTGTGGGCCAGTTCCTGAGCGACCTCGGCGCTGACGTATTTCTTGCCGGATGCCGCCAGCCGGATCGCTTCGATCAATTGTTCTGGTGAACACCGCTTGTTGAGGTAGCCCGCTGCGCCGGATTTGAGCGCGCGCACGGCATAGTGCGATTCACGCTGCATCGACAGCATCAGTATTTTGAGATCAGGCTGTTCCTTCTTCAGCAGATCGAGCGTTTCGAGGCCACTGCGGTCAGGCAAATCGATGTCCATCAGCACCAGATCCCAGTTTTCCTGCCGGGTCATCTGCTGGGCGCGCCGCGAACTGTCGGCCTCTCCTGCAACCTGAATGCCGGCAACCTTGGCCAGAATGTGCTTGATCCCCTCGCGCATGATGGCGTGGTCGTCGACGATCAGGATGCGATAGGGTTTTGCTGCAGCCACGGATATTTCCGAACGAGAAAGTGTCCGGATTATGCCGGTATTTTTGTAGTGTCGGTCGTAATGACGGGGTGGCAAACCTGATAGTGAGCCGCTTCAGCTATGGGGTCCGGTCGGATCATCAGGCCGTCAACGCTGTAATTCTGAACGGTTTACGCTTTCTTCATGACTTCAGTTGCCTGGCACTCATGCCTTGTGCCATGTCGATGTACAGCGATTCCACACGCTCCCGTGCCCATGGGGTACGCCGCAGAAACTTGAGACTCGATTGGATACTCGGGTCGTGGGTGAAGCAGCGGATCTCGATTTTCCGCCCCAACGCATCCCAGCCATAGAACGCAACCAGTTCGTTCAATAACTGTTCAAGTGTGACGCCGTGGAGTGGATTGTTGGGCTGGGTCTCTTGCATGTTGCTAAGCCTTGTCAGGCAACACTTGATATGTTGTTCAAGGCAGAACTCGGTCAGGCTTCGGCAGGATTCACTGGGTCAGCATGCGCATCCTGTCCAGCTTCTCGACTACAGCCTGATAGAGATCCACATCGGAATCGGGGTTGCGGTCTGGATGGTGGGCGCTACGAATCTTTTTCAGCGCAGTCATATCGTCGGGCAGGTCATGCACCTTGGTCACCCGATCGCCGTTCTTGACCATCTCGCGCTGAAGCTCGGCCTCTGCGCCTTCGCGTGTGTCGTGCAACCGCTTGCTGCCAAGACGCCAACCCTCCTGGGTCTTGCGCGGAGATTGGTTTTTCTCCCCATCAAACCAGATCCATTTGCCGGTATAAGGATTCAGTTCAAAACGAATGGTGGTGATGCCGTAGGTGTAAACGGGCGGCTTGAGGTCCTTGGCGAACATCTTGAATGTGCCAACAGTATCCACTGCAGCCAGATAATACGCGCCAGCCTCATGGGGGCAGAACGCGCTGCTGGGCGTTGGGTTAGGCGTTGGCTCGGGCTTGCTGTCGTTACTTAACGGATCCATTTCAGCTTTGCGGCTGGCGTGCCATGCTGCCCGGCGTTGTGCGTTGGTCACTGGTATTGCTCCATATATTGGTTGAAACCCACTGGGATCACCCCTTGCTGAAGGGATCACCCGCTGGACTCCTGGTCAGCCTCATTGGCTGACCCGTTTTTAGTCGGAAGAGACGCTTTTGCCAGGCCCGGCCTTTCGACCCGGCGCGACAGGTGGCACATAGCCCGAAATTCTGCACTGAATCCCATCAATACGTTTGTTGCCATTGAAGTGGGTGACGCTGCACTGGGATATTTCTCCGCGTGTCGTTAAGTCAGCCAGTGACTTGCGTACTTGAGTCAGTGGAATCCCGGTTGCAGATGCAATCTCCAGGTCGAGAAGCTGCCCATGTTTTTTCAAGTGGGTTAGAACTTGGTCTGCTTGCATGTCGATTCCTTTGACGAGTGGATAAGCGCGTAACCCAAGGCGGAGCCCCGAGCCAATACAGATCGCATGGAAAAGCAAAAAAGCCACCCCAAAGGATGGCCTAAATGCTTGTTTTTACTACTGTATTCTGGCTCCCCGACCTGGACTCGAACCAGGGACCTGCGGATTAACAGTCGAGTCCATACAGGGGAAAATATTAAGTAAATCAATCTGTTATCGCTACTGCCCTTACAGCCGCTACAAAACTGCTACAAGGTTTGAGACATTCTAACACCAATCAGGTGCTTATTTAGAAGTGGGGGCTTTAGCAACGCGGCAAGTTCCTTAATAGTAAAGGGGGGGGGGGTCTACGGCGATGCAGCATTGCATGACAGTTTGGGCACACAGGTCGCAAATCTTCGATAGGGTTCAATTCATATTCCGTCCCAATGTCAGCAAGCTGATTAAGATGGTTAACGTGAACAAAGCCTTCACTTACGTTCCCGTAGGTCTTCGCAAAGTTAAAGCCGCAAACTGAGCAAGTCACAGGCAACTAACCAAAGTCTGAGTGGTCAAGTTTGTGCGATTAGAACGGGGGCTTTGGCTCTGGCTGCATGAAGCAGATAGCCCTGTTCTCCGTGAAGAGTCCTTGAAAGGAATTGTAGGAAGCCCCCTTTCTCTGAAGGCCAGGCATTCTTCAGCCATTCATCAACGTAGACTTCATTTCTACCTTTTGACAATTTAGCCGCCCTGTACACGCATTCTCCGACGGCCTTTGGGTGCTTCTCCCCATCAAGTCCCACCAAAGTAACGATTGCTTTACTAAAGGACAGGCCCACGCCGAGGTCTAGAGCCGGGAGGCTGTATCTGCGAGCCAGCTCGTTATTCACGATACTCCGAACGCCTCCAATGCAGTCTTGAGAAGCCCAATAGGCCCGGTACATAGCCCGTTTTTCTTCTCCAGGCTCTACCTGGAATAGCGCCAACACGCCGTCTCCGAGATACTCCGTGACACGCCCCTTTTGATATCCGAGTGTTTGTGCCACGGCCGGGAGAAGCGCTGACGTTTCGTAAAAGACCCGTTGGAGCTGAGATACCTTTGCTTCCTTCTGACTGATGGCATGCAGGAGATGTTTGCTAGAGTCGCGAATGTCCACCACAGCCGCGACGAACGTATCCACCAGCGGCCTATCCTCGCTTACCCAGCTGTGCCCGGGGATACTGGAAGGAACCGCCTCGGCTCTCGTTAATCGTGCTTCTAAAAACTGAACTTCTCTGCCGACCTTATTCCAGATGTCTTCGGCACGGTCTAACGACCGAGAGACCAGTTGTTTGAGTTCGGTGCTTTGCGGTTCGGTAAGCATTTCACCCCCCCGCGGGGATACCCAAGTCCAGGCAGAGGAAGCCCCAGTTAATTCCGTACCCTGTCACGGGTTTAATAACCTGCGGCTGTGGTTGGTATCCGGCCGCCGCCGCGCCCAACACTGTTAAGCCCCCTCGCAGACCTCCAGAGGCCGGATGCCGAAGCGCGTTCATTAATCCTAGGGTCGTAGGGGGCGCCTCCCTTCGTGGCTGGGGGTTTAGCAGGCCAGCTAGCAACGACCCACCCGAAGTGAGAAGTGTGGGCTCTACGCGTGGAAGCGCGGCAGGCGGTGCTTCTGAATAGACGGCGCTCAGATACTTCCTGTTTTGCTTCTCCAGTTGGCCGTAGAAAGCCGTTGTAGTCCGCCCCGCATTTTCAGGAACATCTTTCTCCAACTTTGCGACAACGTGGATAGGATGACCGATAGCCGTCAGTACACTTTCTCCCCTCGGTCCAATATTGGAAACAATTAGCGGAGCGTAATGAAGTGCAATTTTGCATTGGATATTTAGCGAAGCTAGCGTCTGGTCAAGTTTCCCAATCCGCTTGACGGCCGCACGGCAAAAGCAAGATGCCGCCAGCACCTCAAGTGCAGAGACCGAATCAGGAAAATATGCAAGGACGCTGTCTCCGGCATACTCGGTTTGCCGCCGGTCCGCCCCGTAGTCGCCAACAATTCTGTCCACGGTGGACAAGAACGTGTGCGCGAGCTTCAGATACGTCGAGGAGCGCCGCCGGTAGAGCAGCTGGGTAGACCTTACCAAGTCTATCTTCAGTATGTAGAAGCTCTTTTCCGTGCCTTCGCCCCGGCACAGCCGAGAAGGAACCTTATCAACTAGGCCTTCGGCGGCTTCCGCATAATGTGTGCCCAGGTAGGTAGAGACCTGCTCTAGATAGTTTGCCACCCTGCGCCCCCCACAATTACAGTTACCGCGATGAGCATAAGCGTCAGCCCTGCCACTTTGAGGGCCCATATGAAACAGCGGTGCTTACTGTCCCGAATCAAGGAGAGCTTCATGCTTTCGTAGGTAAGCTCAGATACCCAATCAGTCTGCTTTGCTTTACTAGCCAATGCAGAAACCGTGTTTTGTGGGCATGACAGTACATTGATGATGAAATAGGCTCCTGTGGGTGTATAGGTTCCATACGAAAGCCCCCGAAATTGATCCTTTTTCGGGTGAAGCACCATTCCAAGAAGGCCAAGAGCCAACAGCCCAAAAACCCAGGATGCACCCAGAAGGCACTTGGGTAACGCTCCTGGCGGTTGCTGAAGAAGCGTGAAATTGGTTATGCCGAGGGCAACAGTCAGAAGAATTCCGAGAATCTCGGCCTTGCTGTCATACGCCCGAATCGTCCCTTGTGTGTCTTCAATAGCGTGCTGAAGACAACTTATTGTTACGTCACTACTCCCGTTACTCACATTGCGCTCCTGGCTGCTCACCGGCGCTGCCGGCACCCGTGAAAAATTCACCGAAAATTTGTTAGAGGGTATCCATCAGGCCGGCGCCTTGTTATCCCCCCCGTGCCCCCCGTCGTGCCGCGGCCCGGCGCACCCGAATGACAACCAACGCCAAGCCCACCGCAAGCAGCGGAGTAGTCTGGGCTTCAGGGATAGGCGAGACGGACATGGAGGAGACGACAGCGCCGTACCCTGAATCAGTGCGGATGGCGGAGCCGTGCACCCACGCGCCCACTACTAGGGACGTTTCCTGGCTGTCCACATCGAAGTAGCCGCCCACGGGGCTAATCCGCACGACACCATCAATCGAGGCGTCAGCAAAGGAAGAGAAGTCCAACCGCTCAATGGCGAGCGAGGCGGACAGGGGGCCGCTGGTGGGCGAAGCAAAGTAAAAGTCGGGCCCCGTTCCTGTTTGTCCCCCGAGCAAGCTCACGCCGTTGAAGACGGATAGCCGGAGGCTGGTAGCCGTGCCCGACATGCTGCCCACATTCAAAATCATTCCGTCATTTGTGTAGAGAATTGGAGCGGCAGGAAGAGAGAAACGAATCTCTAAGGCACTCCCCGCCGCCACATGCAGCGGTACCGCCCAGACAGCCGGGGCGCCCGCCAAAAGCGCCAACGCACTCACGAAAGAAAACAACCTACCCACTTCACGCCTCCCCTGAATTTCTAATTGTGCGCACAAGTGTAGCCGCCTACGCGCCCATATAGGGTTTACCTCAACCGGACGTTCTTCCGTCTATGTATATACGTCAGAATAGGGTCGATAATCTAATTACTTGACACAATGTCAGGAATGTCTTAGAATTCATCCTGACGCTTGAGACAGCGCCAGCCAGTACCACCTAACTCAACTCAGGAGACCGCAGACCATGAACACCACCGCCGCAACCCCCACCGTTACCATCTTCAACGACACCGGCAGGACCCTTGCCCAAGTCCTGTTCGGCTTCCTCAAGCAGGCGCTCAGCGCGACTCACCAGCTGGTCTACTTCCGGGGCCTGGATAATGTCCAGACCAGAGCCGCGCGGACCCGTAAGGGGCGCATTGAAGTGGAGGTCTATGAGGATGGCAGCGGCCTAGAGGTAGCAGCCTTCGGCCGGGTCATGGTCCTTGGTGTTGAGCGGAAGCACCGCGCCTGTAACGCGTAGTCCCCCGCCACCAGCGAGCGCCCCTTACGGGTGTCCTGGCCACCTCCTCAGCAGGGGACGGCCGGGGCCTCTTGAGGGGCGCGCCTGCTATTTGATGGAGCCAACGAAATGACCAGCAAGCACAAGAAGGGGCAGACAGTCGGCTATGTCCGAGTCTCCTCCTTGGACCAAAACACAGAGCGCCAGCGTGAGGGTGAGGCCGCCCTAGATAAGGTGTTCATCGACAAGGTTAGCGGCAAGGACGCCGAGAGGCCCCAGTTGCGGGCCGCTCTCGAATATCTCCGCGAGGGGGACACACTCCAGGTTCACAGCATGGACCGCCTTGCCCGCAACCTGGACGACTTGCGCCGCATCGTGCGCGAGCTGACGGGGCGTGGGGTCACTGTCCGCTTCGTTAAGGAGTCCCTGACCTTCACCGGAGACGACTCCCCGATGGCAATCCTCCTTCTCTCCATGATGGGGGCCTTTGCGGAATTCGAGCGGTCCCTAATCCGGGAGAGACAGCGGGAAGGCATCGCCATTGCAAAGCAGAAGGGAGTCTACAAGGGCCGCAAGAAGGCGCTTAGCGAGGCACAGGTTGAAGCGCTCGTCACCCAGGACAAAGCTAACGGAGGCAAGAACCGCGCTGCCTTAGCGAGGGAGGTCGGGGTTAGCCGGGAGACGCTGTATCAGTATCTGAGGGAAGCTGGGGTGGTTGCGGGCTGAGCGGGCGGAGTGCTAAGAAAACAGGAAAGGGAACTCAGCGGCACAGGCGAGCCGTATGCGTTCTAGTAGGCGCTCCGGCGCGGCGCTGCCTTCGGCGTGTGTGGCAAGCCCTAGGTAATAGTTTTGCCCCCCGTGCTTGCCGTAAATAATCCAGTCTCCCGTTAGGCCACGCCCTCGTTTCTCTCCGGGTGCGCACTCCCGCAGTGTGGCTTGGATGCCCTTGCGGAGCCTATCTTCAAACCCGCCCCAAGTCAGGCGGTGGGTGAGTACCCCAGGCCACACGTCGGGCTCCTCTCCGAATTCCGCAGCCACCTCCTGAAGCATCCTGTCTAAATTCTTGTTGCCCGTATCGTCGCTATGGAGGCCCCAGCGGAGCATGATATTGCGGAGCGCGTGTCGGGTCGTGAAGTAGTGCGCGTGCCACAGCGGGTACAGCGGGCGGTACTTGAATTGAGACCCCGCAACGACAGACGAGGCCCCACGCAGTCCCTCTAGAAAATCCAGCGTATCCAGCACCGCAAAGTAGTCTTGCCGCTCCACGTACTGCCGGGCCAACTCCAGGGCGAGGGCAAAGCTAATTCGATTGGAGTATGGGCGTCCCCGCGCGGCCTCCGCCTTGAGCTGGCTGAGCGGCTCCAAGGTCATGCTGATGGCGGGGCTGCCGTTTTCCTCTCCGGGCGGAGGCGGGCTAGTCACGCTCGGTATCCTGCCTTCCTTCCCCTGCAGCTAAGGCCATAGTTTCCTCGGCAGTATCTGGCAGGCCCAGTGCTCGTCGCGCAGCTACCGAGTCAAATGCACTTCGCATATAAGCAACCCCGCCCGGCGGGTTGTGCCTGACGTACTCAAGCACGGGGTCATTCTCAAATGTTAGGTTGTCGAAGAGAGCATACGTATTGACCAGCTTCCTAAACTTTCCCCCCCGCTCAGTGAGCCCGTTATAGAACAAATAAACCTGCTCAATCCACGATAACTGCCCCCGGACGATACCGACATACAGCCATTTCTGTGCCGGAGTTAGCTTGCTTTCATGTTGTGAGTGTATCCACAGAATGAGGCGGTAGAGGTTCCGAAAGAGGCTATCAAGCTGATATTCATGCTTGAGATATACCGCCTCCCACTTCCTCAAAATGGCTGGCGTAATGCTTTCGTTCAGCATCTCAAGCGCTGCCTTGGTTTTCTCGTTTTCAGTGTGATGCCGGAGTGAGGCAATCCATTCGCTGTATGCTGTACTTCTTTCGTGCTCGGCAAACTGTTCGCGCACCCAGTTGAATGCTAGGGCAGAAGAATTGCCCGGACCCCACCACCCATACAGGGCCGCGCGCCCATGCAGCTCGCCCACTATAGGGCCCGCCCCGGCGATTGACTGAAGCAGCTCGTGATAATTGTTCAGCCAGGCGAAAAACGTTTGCTCGAAACTCTGGTGCTCAATGGCTTTGTTCTGACCCCGCAGTGCCTTGGAAGAGTTTTCCAATTCCCGAGTAGAAAGTCGGAGTTCTTTGCTCTGTACGATAAGTGTGATGAGGAGCGCGAGTACCGACACGAAGCCGAAGAGGGGGTTCAGCGTCCCACCGAAGTAATCACCGAGCTGTCCCCATTCGGCGCGGGCTTGTGCCTCTTCCGCGTCCCGTTCAACTAGCCCCGGCGGCTTGGTGGGGACGACCTGCTGGCGGGTTTGCTCGCGGGCTGCCTTGGGGCGAACACCATCCGGGAATGCCTCGTGGTAAACACTGTAGACATACCATCCAGCACCTCCGCCACCCACCAGGAACAGCATTAGCAGTCCCGCAAGGAACACGGTAAGCCCGTCGAGCGCTGTTCGTTTCTTATTCGGCATTTGAGAGCTCGTCGGCAGCGAAGCGCATCTGTTGTTTCTCCCCTTGGTGTGCTGCCCATCTTTAGTGGGCTGTTTTGATTATGCCACTGGAAATGCGGCAGGACCGGCGGTGGCGCTAGGCGGAATATCGGGGGGAGACTTCAACTCCAACAACATCCGCGTGGTCACTATCGAGGACCAGCCGTGGTTCCTCGTGAACGACATCATGGACACCCTCGGCTTCGCCAAGAACCCAACCAACGGGAGCTACGCCAATCACCTGACACGTTTGGGGCCTGACGCCGTGCGAACCCACATGCTCCCTACCAAGATTACTGGCAGGGGAGATGGCCCCTCTAGGAAACAATTCATCGTCTCCGAGAGTGGGCTGTACCTCCTCATCATGCGCAGTAGCAGGCCCCAGGCACGCGCCTTCCAAGACTGGGTGACACGTGAAGTCCTCCCGAGCATCCGCAAGACAGGTGCCTACGTGGAAGGCCAGCCGAGCCGTGTTCGGGCTCTAGACGCGGCTCCGCCAGGAAGGCCGCTGTGGCACGTTCGCGGGCCCGGAAAAGCTAGGGTGAGCCAGCACTTCAGGACCACGCCAAGGCCTCTTAAAAGCCGCCACGACGGGAGACGCCGAACGCCTTATGGGGCTTGGCTTTCAGCGTTATTGGGGGGGTAAACCCTGGCTATCGCAAAGGAAAACCGCCCCGTCGCGGTCCCTTCCGGAGCCCTGTGCGCACCCTCGCGCTCCCTAACCCATGAAAGGAAATTCCATGTTCGACAGCAACGAAACCACTTACACCGGGCAAGAAGTCAAGGAAGCATTTTCCAGCCCACCCGAGCGCGCCGCCGCCGCTACTCCCGCCCTTCACTAATCCCAGGCCCACGCCATGACCACCACATTACTGACCACTATCCAAGCCGCTCAATACTTGAGCTTAACCGCACGGACCCTGAAGGTTTGGCGGCGTCTCAAGAAGGGACCGCCGTTTGTGTCCCTTGGCCATCGCTCAGTGCGCTACGACCCCGAGGCTCTACGCACATGGGCGCAACAGAAGGTAAACAGCCCCGAGACTGCCACACAGGGAGAACAAGCATGAAAACGAAGCACGCTAACGAGATACCGGAAGCGGCCCAATATCAACACAGCCCCGCCCTGGCCCAAGTAGGGGAAGCGCTGGCAGTTCTGACCGAGAGTACTGGGAATCCGAAGCTACACATTCAGCAAGCCCTCATATTCCTGCATGTGGCCGCCCACGACGAAGTCCTACAGGCGGGCTTGGACACGATAGCTGGCATCGCTCAATCGTCAGTGTCGCGCAACGTCGCGCTCCTCGGGAAAGGCCTGAGTCCTGATAAACCAGGATATGGTCTCCTCGAATCGGGCGAGGTACCGCATTACCGACGCAGCAAGGCCGTGCGGCTGACCGAAAAGGGCAAGGCTCTGGCGTGGGATATGCAGCAGGCCCTGCGCGCGCAGCAGTAAACGAGAACCCATCAAACGGGCCCCGGCGGCCTTAAAAGCTACACCGTGAGGTTCTGGTCGTCTCGGGCACTCCGAGGCTCTCAGCGCCAGCCAGAACCATTCTTTAAGCCCTATTCGTCTCCCTTTCGCCGCCAGGAGGAGGGGCGTCGAGTTATTGCCTTCGCACGTAAATGACTGTGGACACCAACGACCAACAAGATACTAGAGACCGCCCGTTCAACCCCTTCCGCATAGCCCATAGCGAGACGGCAAAGACGGTAGTGGCAGATGTCCTGAACCAACTCCAAAACTATGAGGGCCGCTTCAAGCTTCGACAAAGGGCTCGCCGCCCGACCGATCAGAAGACATTCGAGCGCATAGTCGAGACCGCTGTATGTGACCTCGTTCACCGGGAGCTGACGCATCCGGGAGGATGGGCCGCCATCCCGTTATCGAAACAAGTACTGTCCAGCAAGGACCGCTACCGCTCACCTGTATTGAGCAAAGCGCTTCCCGAAGTAATTAAGCGTATGTCGAGCCCTGAAATGAGCTTCGTAGAATTCGAGAAGGGACACCACAGCCGCCAATCCAACTCTGACAAGCCCAGCAGACAATCTGTAATCCGTGCCGGTAAACGTCTCCGTGCTCGCATCCAGGACAGCAAGCTCTGTCTATCCGACCTCGGACTGGACAAATATGAGGAGACCATCATCTTGAGGAAGAAAGATGAGTTATCCAAGAAGAGCCTCTCTCTCCGATATCAGGATGATGCGCACACATGCATGCACCGAGAGCAGGTACTGCGCATCAATGACTGGCTGGAGCAGGCCGACATCGGGTTCGACCATGCCGACAACACGGGACGCCCGGTAGATGTCAACAGCCGCCGCCTTGTGCGTATCTTCAACAACGGGAGCTTCCAGCAAGGCGGGCGGCTGTACGGGGGATTCTGGATACCACTTTCCCAACAGCAGCGCCTGGATGGCATCGTTATTAACGGTTGCTCGGCAGTGAGTCTGGACTTCGGCCAGATGGCAGCGCGGACCCTCTACGGGATGGCTGGTGTGACGCCAAGCTTTGATGATGCATACAAAGTGCCCGGCCTGGAGAAGCACAGGAACACCGTGAAGACGGTATTCAACTCCATGCTCCACGCAAGCACGCGACATACAAGGCTCCCCATAGGTTCACGAGGTCAGCTACCGCGCGGAGTCGGGGCCGATGAAGTTATCAACGCGATCACAGCGTTCCATTCCCCTATCAAGGACTACTTCTATTCTGGACGTGGGATGGAAGTCATGTTCAAGGAGAGCCAAATTCTGGTGGAAGTTCTCCTCAGGTTGATTGATGAGGGCGTCGTCGCTCTGCCCATCCATGACGCAATCATCGTCAGTGAGGAAGACGCCAACATAGCCAGGAGAACCATGCTTGATGTCTTCTATGAACACACTGGAGTGGCAGGACAAGTGGAAGTGGAACACAGGGATTAGTCCTGTGTGAGAGGTAAGTCTTCTACCCACTCCAATAACTCTATAGGGCTCTTCAATCCTCTATATGGGGGGCCCGTAAGCAGCGAAAGGTTATCCCATGAGACACCGAAAGTTAGATGTAATCCAGCGTGCACAGACCCCCGACCCTATGTACTCGCAGTGCCGCATCGTGGGCTGCTCTCGACCGACCACCGCAGGCACCCGCAGCGGCCTCAATCGTCTGTACTGTCGGCGTCATGAGGACCACTTCGAGCGCCACGGCAGCCACACCAAGGCAAGTTACCGGGCCGAGGTGCTGACCCCGTACCGGAAAACAGCTCAGGCCTGGCTGGAGATGAATACCGATAATCCGGTCGTACAACACGCCAGCGCATCCATAGAGGCCCTCTACCGCAACGCAGGCCCCCGAGTCGAGGCATTCCGTCTGGCTGGTCTCGCGCCCGAGCAGAAAGCATGTGCTGCATGGGCAAGGCTCAGGGAATCGCGAGTGTCTCCGCTCAAGCCGATTGCAGCCTGGCTTGCGGTCGAGCTAGCCATCAAGGCAGACACGCAGCCCGACACTAAGTCCGAGTTCAAGCTCGTCCAGGCCGCCAAGCTCGTGCATCGCATGTCGAGCGGGTCACACAAGCGGTGGGAACGTGTCCGCCCAAGTGGCCAAGTGTTGGTCGAAGAGCTTCACAAGTACCCGCACAGCCGGGGCCAGGTGCTGAGGCATGTGGGGAAACAGCTCGGTGACGCAGCTGATATGGTGTCGGCCTATCACCTAGCCGAGATTCTGGATACCCTCACCGCGGCCTAAGACGCGAGCGTCTTATGTCGATGTCGCCGTCTCCTCGACTCCCGTCTCCCACATTTCCCAGAGAGCATCTTCGATGGATTGGACGTAGGGGCGCAAAGCGTCTATTCCGAGGTGGACATAGTGACGCCCAGTAACATCTCTTTCGCTGTGGTTGACCAGACGCTTTACGGCTCTGTCGGGGATGTTCAGGCGCACTGCCAGGGAGACTAACCCCCTACGTAAGTCGTGCGAACTCCAGGGGACCGGACATGCTGTTATCACCCTAGATACAGCTTTCCTTACGTTCCTCTGATTGATGTGGAACACCACTGATGTGTCATCACTGCCGAGGCTTTGGCGACCCTCCAGGAGGGCTGCAATGCGCCTTCCTAGCGGCAAACTGTGAGGCTTCCCGTTCTTGGTGTCCTTGACGGTCAGCGACTTACTAGCAAGGTTTATATCTGCCCACGTCAGGCTGAGTGCCTCACCAAGCCGAAGACCTGTACACGCGAGGAATACGAATAGGTCTCCTGCTACGGGACCTGTGTTGGACTTGATAGCCAGATACCAGGGCCGCTGTTTGTCATCAGGGATGAGGCGGCTTCGTGGCGTGATGTTGTGCGCCCCCTCAAGGGCCAGCACCTTGGCAGTAGGAATGGGGAGGGTGTCATCGTGGGCAGCATTATGGAAGCGAACCACAGCCCGGATAATGCGTAAGGAATAGTTAGCCTGGGCGTGGGACTGGATGGTTCGGAAGCGGTCCAATACACGGTTCCCGTCAAGCGCCGAAAGAGGCCGCTCCAGGTAGTCCCCCCAGTAACGGCCAAGGCATTGCTGGTAATCACTGGCGGTCCGGTCCTTGAGCCGCTTCACCCCGACATATTCTTCAATGGCTGCCCGTAGTGTTGGTCCGGTCCATTCTGGGGAGGCGGGAGGAGGGGGGGCAGCGGGAGACTGGTCCTGGCGGTGTGAGAGGAACAGACCCTCCCGCTTATCCCGCTTTACATACTTTCCCAGGGCAAGCTCACGCAAGAACTCTAAGGCGGCAATACGGGCCTCTTGAACAGTCAGGATAGGCCACTGGCCAAGAGTCTTGTAGTGGCCACGTGAGCGCACCACAAATCGCTTATGACGGCTTGAGACTTCAACCAGGAAGCCAGGGAGGCGAGTGTCTAGAACGCGAACCCGCTCCTTACCGGGAGGGGCTGCTTTAAGTGTTTCTAGTAGGGCGTCTGATAGAGTTTTCTTCTGGGCCATATCGCTACAAAACTGCTACACGAACGCAGCGTTTGTAGGGCGGTATGGGCACAATTTAGGCACACCAAAATGAAAAATGGGTTGCCACCTAAGCGACAACCCATTGATTTACTACTGTATTCTGGCTCCCCGACCTGGACTCGAACCAGGGACCTGCGGATTAACAGTCCGTCGCTCTACCAACTGAGCTATCAGGGAATTGAGAGCGCGCATTTTAAGGATGACGGCGTGGTTGGTCAAGCCTAATTGCCGGAGCAAGCCTAAAAACTTGTGAATCGCCCGGGGTGGCTGGAGGTACTTTCAAGAAGCGGTGGATTTATTCCGTTAGGGGTTGGGAGCCGGGCGGGCGGATGGGCTGTGGAATGCGCTGGAAGGCTTCGCTTGGGATGAGTTCACATGCTTTTTGCGTGTTTGTGAACACGCGGTTCAAGAAAAATGGAGTATCTGCATGACGGATCGTAACTACCGACTGCTTTTTGGTTTGGCTATTTTGCTTACGCTGTATTTTGACCTGACCTATGTCCTGTATGGATTGATCGGCTTGATTTTTCTTGAAGGGGTGACCAATTGGCGGATTCCCCTGTTGGTGAACCGATTCATGCAGAAACCGGGGGAAAATGCGCTTCCGGTAGAATCCTTTGATTTCAAATGGCCTTTTCACGTTGAGCGCACCTGGCGTCTGGTGGTCGGGTTCATGTTGTTCCTCACCGCTGTGATGTTCAATGAGGTTGCCTGGTTTTTGCCCTGGTTTATGGGATTTGCCATTTTTGGTGCAGGGGTCAGTGGTGTGTGTCCCATGTTGCTTGGCTTGCGCTCCGCTGGATGTCGGAGTTGAGTCAGCAGCTCACGTCTCCGCCCCCTGTGAGTGGAGAGCGGGTGTCCGTGAATGGCGGATTGCCGACGCGCATCACCGGTATTGTCTTTTGGGGCATGGTGTTGGCCGGTTTTCTCATCGCACTGGTGACGATTCAGGCCTGGGAAGCGGATTTGGAGAAAGCGCAATCGGCGTATATGGCCGAGGCGGCACTCACGCTGCAAACGCGGCTCGATGCGCGCCCTGATCTGCGCCCTGGCGGGACTACAAAGCCGCCTGTGGTGATGGACGAGATGCGTAGCCGATATGGTTTTAGCGCACTGGAACTGAGCGGCCCGGCTGGCGTGTGGCGGGTCGGTACGCCGGGTCAGGCGCAGGCGATGCATACTCAGGCCGTGGTGATGCATGGCGCAGATGGCGCGCGTGAAAGTTTGCGATTGCTTGCGTATGTGCCGCCGCATTTCGCCTTTCTGAATGAGCAGCGCAAGCATGTGCTGCTGTTCGCGGGTCTGGTCGCAATGGTATTTGGGTTGATTCTGCAGGCAATTTTGCATCGCATGTTGTCACGCCCCTTTATGCGCATGGTCGACACCGCGCAAGACTTTGCCGCAGGTGACAAGTCCGCGCGCTTTGGTGAGCAAAGTGCAGATGAGTTTGGATTTCTGGCGGGCTTTATCAATCAGGCACTGGATGAGGCGAATCGCTCCGAGACCGCACTGTCCCAGGAAAAATCTCGCATCGAGGTGATGCTGTATTCGATTACCGATGCGGTGATCGCTACGGATGAGAATGGCCGCGTGCAGTTCATGAATCCGGTTGCCCAGGATCTGGTGGCCTGTTCGATCGAGGCCGCCTGTGACAGGCCGTTGCATGAGCTGGTGAAATTCATTGACGAGCTGACGCGACTATCGATTGCCGACCCGGTGCAGAGCTGTCTGCAGAGTGGACAAATAGCGGTGTTGCATACCGGCAGTGAATTGTTTGTGAATCACCTGGGCGCCGAGATTCCCGTTTCGGGTACAGCTGCGCCGATGCGTAACGTTGAGGGTAAGGTCATCGGGTGCGTGGTGGCGTTGCAGGATGTGCGTCATGCGCGTGAGTTGACGCTTCGCCTGACCCACCAGGCCAGCCGGGATAGTTTGACCGGGCTGTTCAACCGCCATAGCTTCGAAAGTCAGGTGCGGCGTTTGATTGACGAGGTGGACGGGGGCTATGCCAACCATGCCATGTTCTACCTCGACCTTGATCAGTTCAAAATCGTGAACGACACCTGCGGCCACGTTGCGGGCGATGAACTGTTGCGTCAGCTGGGCGTTATTTTGCATGAAGCTCTGCGGAGCGACGACCTCCTCGCCCGCCTGGGGGGGGATGAGTTTGGCGTGCTGCTCAGACGCTGTTCGCTTGATCAGGCCGTCAAAATTGCAGAAAAACTGCGGCTCAGCGTGGAGGAATTCCGTTTCATCTGGGGCGACAAGGTGTTTCAGATTGGCGTCAGCATCGGGGTGGTGCCGGTCGAGCCGGGCGTGGCTGATCTCGCCGCCTTGCTCAGCGCAGCCGATCTGGCGTGTTATGCCGCCAAGGAAGCCGGGCGCAACCGGGTTCATGTGTATGAAGCCTCAGACGATGCACTGGCGCACCAGTATGGTGAAATGCATTGGGCGACCGATCTTGTGCGTGCGCTGGACGAGGATCGCTTCGAGATTTTTGTGCAGCCCATTGTGGCTCTGGCGGCGGGCGATTCGCATCGCCATTGGGAGGTTTTGTTGCGTTTGCGCGCAGCAGATGGAGGCTATATCGGTCCCGGTGCATTCATGTCGGCGGCTGAGCGTTACGGCTTGATGCCGCGTATCGACCGCTGGGTCATCGAACGTACTTTCAAGACGTTTTCCGAGATGGCAGCGCGGAGCGCGACAGACTGCTGCCAGGATGTGGTCGCGATCAATCTTTCGGGCGCTTCCCTGAACGACAGCAGTCTGATCGAGTTTGTGCGTGATATTCAGGCCAGTACTGGCATGCCGTGGGAACGGGTCTGCTTCGAAATCACCGAGACCGTGGCGATCCGCAACCTGCACATGGCGATCAGCCTGGTGAATGAACTGCGCAATATGGGGTGCAAGTTTGCGCTGGATGATTTCGGCAGCGGCCTGAGTTCCTTTGCCTATCTCAAGAGTCTGCCGGTTGATTATCTGAAGATTGATGGCAGTTTCATCATGGATATCGTCAGCGACCCGGTCGACCGGGCGATGGTCGAGGCGATCCGCGAAGTGAGCCACATCATGGGGGTGAAGACGGTGGCCGAGTGGGTGGAAAACGAGGAAACAGCCGACGTCCTGCGCGCGATAGGAATCGACTATGCGCAGGGTTATTTTTTTGGGCGTCCCGGTGCGGTTGGGAACTGGTCGGAAAAGTGTGAAGCGCTGAACCGGGCGCCTGCGTTGGCATTGGCCCAGGTTCAATAATTGCCCGGGCTATGCGCTCGGTGCTATTGCGTCGCGAGACGCCATGTCTGCAGCACGTCGTAATGCGCGCCATCCGCCTGCGGATTTGACGCCACCAGCACAAACCCATTGACCGCCCAGTTGACCGGCAGGCATTCAAGCGCCGTGCCGCCCTGCGCCTTGCGCAGCAGGGTGATATGGGGGGTGTGCGGGCGGGCGTCGAACGGGATGTCCAGCGTGCGCAATTGATCGCGCAGGGCCTGAACCAGACTTTCAAGCACTGGCGAGGGCTGGCTCAAGCCCAGCCAGCCAATCCGGTTGTGCGGCCAGTGGCCGGCTTGATCGAGGCTGAGTTCAAACGCGCCGATGGGAATGTCCTGGATGCCTTGCAGCAAGGCGTCGATCTGTGCGGCAGGAAGGTCGCCAAGGAAGACCAGGGTGAGGTGTAGCGTGTCGGCGCGCATGCGGCGGCCACCCCAATGTTGGTGCAGCCACTTGCCGGTCCGGTTAAGCGCGTTGCGCGTGGTGTCGTCCGGCCACAGGGCAAAGAATAGTCGTCGCGTGGTGGGATTGGCCGGACCCGATTCGATCAGGCCAGTTTCAGTCGGGCCAGTTTCAGCCGGCCCGGATTCAGTCACGCTCGATGAGGCACACCGCTTCGGCGGCGATGCCTTCGCCACGCCCGGTGAAACCGAGCTTTTCGGTGGTGGTCGCCTTGATGTTGACGCGGTCGATGGCAACGCCGAGATCGTCAGCGATGTGAGCCGTCATCCGTGCAATGTGCGGCGACATTTTCGGCGCTTGGGCAATGATGGTGGCGTCGACGTTGCCGACACGCCAGCGGCGTTGCTGCAATTGCCCGGCGACGCGGCGCAGCAGGATGCGGCTGTCGATGCCGGAAAACGCCGCGTCGGTGTCGGGGAAATGGCGGCCAATGTCGCCCAGCCCGGCCGCGCCCAAGAGTGCGTCGCAGATCGCGTGCAGCAGCACGTCGGCATCGGAATGTCCGGCCAGCCCAAGTTCATGGGGAATATCGACACCGCCGATGATGAGCTTGCGGTTGGCGGTGAACGCATGCACGTCGAAACCGTGGCCGATGCGGAGGTCAGGCATTGAGTTGCCCCAGTATCAGGCTGGCCAGTTCCCGGTCTTGCGGATAGGTCACTTTGAAGTTGCGGCTGTCGGATTCGACCAGACGCGGCTGCAGGCCGAGTCGTTCGATGGCCGAGGCCTCATCGGTGATGTCGCTGCCCGCGGCCTGCAACGCCTCGACGAGCTTGCCATGGCGAAACATCTGCGGCGTTTGCGCCTGCCACAGACCTGCGCGCGGCACGGTGGCTTCGGCACGCGCGCCGGATGTCGTGTCGGCAGCGGCCCGCTTCAGGGTGTCGGCTACCGGCACCGCCAGCAGGCCGCCGACCGGGTCGTCTGCCACTTCGTTGATCAACTTGCCAAGAACCTCGTCCGACAGGCAGGGACGGGCGGCATCGTGCACCAGTACCCAGTCGTCCGCAGTGCACACGCTGGCGATCGCCTGCAGTCCGTTCAGCACGGTCTCGGCGCGGGTGGCGCCGCCGCAGCGCAGCACCTGCAAACGCTCTTCCCAGCCACGCCATTCGTAGTTGTCCCACCACACGTCGTCGGGCGACAGCACCACGAACAGCTTGGCAATGCGGGGCTCGCGCGCCAGTACCATCATGGCGTGCGCGATCATGGGGACCGAGTTGAGCGCCATATATTGCTTGGGTACTGTCTTTTGCTTGGGGTTGGCATCGCTCATGCGGGAGCCGGTTCCGGCTGCGGGAATCAGGGCGTAAAACTTCATGCGTCGCCTCCTGGCGCCAATACTTCACGGTTACCGTTCGATTGCATGGACGAAACCAGGCCGGCGCGCTCCATGTCTTCGATCATGCGGGCGGCTCGGTTATAGCCAATGCGCAACTGCCGCTGCACCGACGAAATCGAGGCGCGGCGGGTCTTCAGGACATAGGCCACGGCCTGATCGTAGAGCGGGTCGGCCTCTGCCGCTTCACCGAATTCGCTGCCGCCGTCACCGCCTTCTTCGGGGGATTCGAGCATGCCTTCGATGTAATCCGGCTCGCCCAGGGCTTTCAGATAATCGACTACGCGGTGCACTTCGCTGTCCGACACGAAGGCGCCGTGTACCCGTTGAGGCAGCCCGGTGCCGGGCGGCAGGTAAAGCATGTCGCCTTGACCGAGCAGGGCTTCAGCGCCCATCTGATCGAGAATCGTGCGCGAGTCTATTTTGGAGGACACCTGGAAGGCGATGCGGGTCGGGATGTTGGCCTTGATCAGGCCGGTGATGACGTCGACCGACGGCCGCTGCGTCGCCAGGATCAGGTGAATGCCGGCCGCGCGGGCCTTCTGTGCCAGCCGTGCGATCAGTTCTTCAACCTTTTTGCCCACCACCATCATCAGGTCGGCGAGCTCGTCGATCATCACCACGATCATTGGCATGGTTTCCAGCGGCTCGGGATTGTCGGGTGTCAAGCTGAACGGATGCGTCAGCGGCGTGCCGGCCTTTTTAGCGTCGCGGACTTTCTGGTTGTAGCTGGCAAGGTTGCGCACGCCCACGGCGGACAGCAGTTTGTAGCGCCGTTCCATCTCGCCGACGCACCAGTTGAGCGCGCTGGCAGCCTGCTTCATGTCGGTGACGACTGGCGCCAGCAGGTGCGGGATGCCTTCGTAAATTGAGAGCTCCAGCATTTTTGGGTCGACCATGATCATGCGCACTGCGCTGGGGTCGGATTTGTAGACCAGCGACAGAATCATCGCGTTGACGCCGACCGACTTGCCCGAACCGGTGGTGCCCGCCACCAGCAGATGCGGCATCTTGCCGAGGTCGGCGACCACTGGGTTGCCAGCGATGTCCTTGCCCAGCGTGATGGTCAACGGGCTGGTGCTGTCGTGATAGGCCGTGGACCCGAGGATTTCGGACAGCCGCACGATTTGCCGTTTGACGTTGGGAATCTCCAGCCCCATCGTGTGCTTGCCGGGGATGGCTTCGACCACGCGAATGCTGATGACCGACAGGTTGCGCGCCAGATCCTTCGACAGATTGACGATCTGGCTGCCTTTGACACCGACGGCGGGCTCGATTTCATAACGGGTGATGACCGGGCCGGGCGAGGCCGACACCACTTTCACCTCGACGCCGAACTCGGCCAGCTTGCGTTCGATCATCAGCGAGGTGAATTCCAGCGACTCCGCGCTGGCGGTTTCGACCACTTCGTCGGCGGGGTCGAGCAGATGCAGCGGCGGCAGGGGGGAATCCGGCAAATCGGAAAACAGCGGCGTCTGCTGCTCGCTGACCGCGCGCGGTGATTGCGGGATTTCCTTGACGACCGGCTCGATGCGGATCGGCGGCGCTTCGACCCGTTTCTTCTTTTCGACCGAAACGATGGCTTCGCGCTTTTGCAGTGCGGCTTCGCCAACCTTGCGATCGCGTGAGGCCTGCCAGGCTTCACGCAGTTTCAGGCTGGCTTTTTCGGCCCACTCGCCGGTACGCTCGGCCATGCTGAGCCACGATACGCCAGTGAACAGGCTGAAGCCCAACGCCATCAGCAGCAGCAGGATGAGCGAGCCGCCGGTAAAGCCCAGCAGTGCACCTGCCGCGCCGCCGATGCCAAGCCCCAGCACGCCGCCGTGGGCATCTGGCAACGCCGCCGTCCAGTGCCAGGTGCGTAGCCATTCAACGCCCGTGCTGGCCAGCAGCATCAACAGGAAGCCGCCCAGCCTGAACCAGCGTTGCCGGCTTTTTTCCAGCGGCGGCTCATCCAGATTGCGGAAGGTATGGATGACATAACCTGCCGCCAGCACCACCCACCACCAGGCTGACAGGCCGAACATCTGCAGCAGCAGGTCGGATACATAGGCGCCCGTGCGTCCCCCCAGGTTGTGCAGCGCGCTGCCGTCGCCGGTGGTCGAAAAACCAGGGTCGGCCAGATTGTGGGTGAGCAGAATGGCCGCCAGCAACAGCGCGGCAAACCCCACCAGCAGCGCGCGGGCTTCGCGCAATAGACGCTGCATGCGGGGTGGTAAAGGCGTAATGGAACGGGGAGCGGGACGCGCCATGGAGACTTGAGGAACTTGAAACGGCAAAAGTGCCCCCGATTATAAACGGGGCAAGCCTGCTGGCAGGCAACCCGGACAGGCAGCATGGAAATGCTGGCGCCAAGATTGGTTAGAATAGATTGCTTTCTTCACCCCACCCGAGACCATCCCATGAGCACTGCACACCACAAACTCATCATTCTGGGCTCCGGCCCTGCGGGCTACTCCGCCGCTGTCTACGCCGCGCGCGCGAACCTTTCCCCTGTCGTCATCACCGGCATGCAGCAGGGCGGTCAGTTGATGACCACGACGGAAGTCGACAACTGGCCCGCTGACGTTGATGGTGTGCAGGGCCCCGATTTGATGGACCGCTTCCAGCGTCACGCCGAGCGTTTCAAGACCGAAATCATCTTCGACCAGATCCACACCGCCAAGCTGACCGAAAAGCCGTTCACCCTGATCGGCGATTCCGGCACCTACACCTGTGATGCGCTGATCATTGCCACCGGCGCGTCGGCGATGTATCTCGGTTTGCCGTCGGAACAGGCTTTCATGGGCAAGGGCGTGTCGGGCTGCGCCACCTGTGACGGTTTCTTCTACAAGAATCAGGATGTGGCGGTTATCGGCGGCGGCAACACGGCGGTCGAAGAAGCGCTGTATCTGGCCAACATCGCACGTCACGTCACGGTGGTGCATCGCCGCGACACCTTCAAGTCCGAGAAAATCCTGGTCGATCACCTGATGGAAAAGGTCAAGGAAGGCAAGATCACGCTCGAACTCGATCACACGCTGGACGAAGTGCTGGGCGACAAGACCGGCGTCACCGGCATGCGCATCAAGAGCACAAAGGATGACGGCGCGACCAAGGAGATCGCGCTTACTGGCGTCTTCATCGCCATTGGTCATAAGCCCAACACCGCCATCTTTGAAGGCCAGCTCACGCTTGAAGGCGGCTACATCGTCACCCAGAGCGGCAACAAGGGCAACGCCACCGCTACCAACATTGAAGGCGTGTTCGCCGCCGGTGACGTGCAGGATCACATCTATCGCCAGGCTGTGACCAGCGCCGGTACCGGTTGCATGGCCGCGCTCGACGCCGAGCGTTTCCTCGACGCACTCGGCAAGGCCTGACCGCCGCGCAGTATCAGCGGGTGTTGCGACATGAAGCGCGCCAGCAACAGCCCGCTTGCCGTCGCCTCGTTCGAGGCGCTGGCGCGTGTCCGCCGCACCCTGCGCGAGCAGGCTGACGTTGCGCCGGATCCAGCCCCGCAACCCACCCGACCCCAAGCATCCGGCCTGGCCGACGGCAAGTTGCTGTTTCGTCGCGCCGTTGCCGATGTGGTGCCGTTACCGCCCGGCAACCGCGCGAACCTGACGCAACAGCGCCCCAAGCCCATTCCTCACCAACACTTGGCCGATGAAGCACAGGTGCTGGTCGATGCGCTGGCCGATCCGTGGGACTGGGATGCTGCGGTTGCGACTGGCGAAGAGTTGTTTTTTGCGCGCCCCGGCATTCCCACCGCCGCGATGCGCAAACTGCGGCGCGGCGGCTGGGTCATCAAGGGCGAGCTCGACCTGCACGGCCACAGCGGCGACGAGGCGCGCGTTGCGCTGGCGGCTTTTCTCAACCGCTGTATGCTCGAAGACCGGCGTTGCGTGCGCGTCATCCACGGCAAGGGTCATGGCTCGAAGAATCGCCTTCCCGTGCTGAAAAACAAGGTGCGCCACTGGCTGATGCAGCGCGAGGAAGTGCTCGCGTTCTGCCAGGCACGCACCGTCGATGGCGGCGCCGGCGCGGTCGTTGTGCTGCTCAAATCTTCCACCCGTTAATTCCTGCCCAGAAAGGCGAACCATGAGCGACCCCGTCATCTCCGACTTCGAACTTCCCGCCACCAGCAACACCACGTTCAAATTGAGCGATCACCGTGGCCAGAACGTCGTGGTGTACTTTTATCCCAAGGACAACACCTCGGGCTGCACGCTTGAAGGCCAGGAATTCCGCGACCTGTACGCAGATTTCGGCAAAGCCAACACGATGGTCGTCGGCATCTCGCGCGACAGTCTCAAGTCACACGAAAGTTTCAAGGCTGAATACCAGTTCCCCTTCGAACTGCTGGCCGACACCGAAGAGAAAGCCTGCGAACTGTTCGGCGTGATGAAGCTGAAGAATATGTACGGCAAGCAGGTGCGCGGCGTCGAGCGCAGCACCTTTGTGTTTGACGTCAATGGCAAGCTGGTGAAAAGCTGGCGCGGCCTGAAAGCGCCGGGGCATGCGGCCGAAGTGCTGGCGTTTGTGCAAACGCTCTAAGGCTGCTTAATCGCTCGAGTTCGATGGGGTGTCGCTGTCCGGCAGCGGCGTCGGGGCAAGTGACTTGAGCTTCAGGTGCAGCGCGGCCTTGGCGAGCAGATGCGCGCTGACCGGCGCGGTGATGAAAAGAAACAGCGTGACCAGCACTTCGTGCAGGCTGACGCCTTCGTCGCGTACGCTGAAAAACACGGCGGACGCGATCAGCAGGCAGCCGACGCCCAGCGTGGTGGCCTTGGTCGGGCCGTGCAGGCGGGTATAGAAATCGCGCAGGCGGGCCAGGCCGAGCGATCCGATGAAGGTGAAGATCGCGCCGGTAAGAATCAGAATAGAGAGCAGGATGTCGAGCATAGGTTTAGGCACTCACTCGATGATGTCGCCGTGCAGCAGGTACTTGCACAACGCCACCGTGCCGACGAATCCCATCATGGCGATCAGCAGCGCCGCCTCGAAATAGATGGCGCTGCCGAGGTGGATGCCGAGCAGCACCAGCAGCGCGATGGTGTTCACGTACAGCGTGTCGAGCGCGAGGATGCGGTCGGGCGCGTCGGGGCCTTTAAGCAGCCGCCAGAAGCTCAGCAGGAAGGCCAGGCTGACCAGCGTGTAAGCGATCGGGATGACGATGTTCAGCATCATTCGTGGCCTTCTTCAAAAATCCGTTTCAGCGGGGCTTCGTAGCGCTGCTTGATTTCGGCGACCAGCGCGTCGGCGTCGTCGGTGTCCAGCGTGTGTACGATCAGCGTTTGCTTGTCCGCGCTTAGTCTTGCCGACACCGTGCCTGGCGTCAGCGAAATCGTGTTGGCCAGCAGGCTGATGGCGAGGTCGGTTTTGAGCGCCAGTGGCACCGTGACGAACATCGGGCGCAGGCGCGCTGGCCCCAGCAGGATCAAACGCGCGACGTGGAAACTGCCGCGGACGATGTCGATGACGAACACCACCAGGTAGCGCAGCAGGGTGAACGGATGGCGGATGCGGATCTGTTCCGGCCAGAAGCGCGAGGTGGCAAAGGGGATCAGCCAGCCGAGCAGGGCGCCCAGCACCAGGTGTCCGGCGGACAGCTGGTTGACCAGCAGCAGCCACAAAAAGGCGAGGGTGAGGCTCAGCAAGGGGTGTGGCAGCAGGCGTCTCATGGCGTCGTCCCCAACACGGCTTCGATGTAAACCCGCGGTTGCAGCAATTGTGCCGCAGTGGCTGTGGCGTAGTCAGACAGCGGGCCCGCCCAGATCACCATGCCGATGAGCAATAGCAGCAGGCCGGCCACGGGTGCCAGTGCGGCAACGGTCGGCGCGGTTGCCTCGGAGGCGTCGTGTGCTTCAGAGGGCTCCGCTCCGCTCCGTGCTGAAGCACGGATGGAGTCGGATGCGCGGTGCGTGTTGTAGAACAGCACGCTGCCGCTACGCGCGAGCGCGATCATGCCCATGAAGCCGGTTGCGAGCACCACGCCCCACACCCACGGCAGCAGCGGCGACGCCAGCGCAGCCTTCAACAGCATGAACTTGCCGAGAAAGCCCGACAGCGGAGGCAGCCCGGCGATGGCCACGGCGACGATGAAAAACAGCCCGCCCAGCACGCGCGCACCCGGCATGGCGGAGCCCGGCTCAAAGCGGTCGGCGAATCCGCCGCGCGCCCGGCTGATCGAGTCAGCCAACAGGAACAGGGCGGCCGCGGCGAAGACGGAGTGCGGCAGGTAATACAGGCCGGCGGCGATTGCATCGCGGGTGCCGAGGCCAAAGGCCAGCAGCAGCGAGCCGACCGATGCCACCACCAGGTAGGCCGTCTGCTGCCGCAGTGCGGTGCTGGCCACCACGCCGAGCATGCCGAGCGTCAGGGTGGCCAGCGCCAGAGGCGCCAGCCAGGCATCAAGCAGATTCGCGACTGCCCCGGCATCGTCACCGAACATCAGGCTATAGACGCGCAGAATGCTGTAGGCGCCGACCTTGGTCATGATGGCGAACAGGGCTGCAACCGGCGCGCTGGTGTTAGCGTAAGCGGCGGGCAGCCACAGATAAAGCGGCAACAAAGCTGCTTTAAGCGCAAACACGCTGAACAGCAGCAGGCCAGCCGTTTCGACCAGGGCGAGATTGTCGGGCGCGGTATGCGCCAGCTTGACCGCAAGGTCGGCCATGTTGAGTGTGCCGGTGACCCCGTACAGGGTGCCGATGGCGAACAGGAACAGCGTCGAACCGACCAGATTGATGACCACGAAATGCAGTCCGGCCTTGACACGCAGACGGCCGCCGCCGTGGAGTAGCAGGCCGTAGGAGGCGAGCAGCAGGATCTCGAAAAACACGAACAGGTTGAACAGGTCGCCCGTGAGGAACGCCCCGTTCAGCCCGAACAGCTGCAACTGGAACAGCACGTGAAAATGTCTTCCAGCAGTGTCGCTCCCGCGCAATGCATGCAGCAGTGCGAAACCTGCGACCAGCGCAGTGGCCATGAGCATCCATGCGGCGAGGCGGTCGGCCACCAGTACGATGCCGAACGGGGCGTTCCAATCACCCAGCTTGTAGACGAGCTGGGTGCCGTCGGCGGCACTGGCCAGCAGGGCGAGTGCCAGCGGCACCAGTGTCACCGCTGCAGCGAGGCTGATACCGCGTTGCAGGCCTAATGGCGCTTTGCGCAGCGCCAGCAGCACGATGCCGGCGACCAGCGGCAGCAGCACGGGCAGGATCGGCAGATGTGTCATCAGGCCAGTCATCGCGGTGCATCCTCGTCTGCGTGGACGCCGTCGACGTGGTCGTTGCCGAGCTCGGCGCGCGCTTTGAGCGCCAGCACGATGACAAAAGCGGTCATGCCGAAGCTGATGACGATGGCGGTGAGCACCAGCGCTTGCGGCAACGGATCGGTGTAAACGGTGGCGCTGGAAATCACCGGCGGTACGCCGATGGCAAGCCGACCCATGATGAACAGGAACAGGTTCACCGCATAGGACAACAGGGTGAGTCCCAGCACCACCGGAAAGGTGTGCCCGCGCAGTGCGAGGAACACGCCGCTGGCGGTGAGCACGCCGATGACGAGGGCGAGCAGCGCTTCCATCAGCGGGCCGCCTTTCGGATGCGGCTGTCGTGCAGCGCGCCGAGGTTGACCAGAATCAGCAGGGTGGCGCCAACGACGACGAGGAAGACGCCGAGGTCGAATGCCATTGCCGAAGCGAGTTCGAATTCACCCACCAGCGGCCAATTCAGATGACCAAAGGTGGACGTGAGGAAGGGATAGCCGAACGCCCAGCTTGCCAGCCCGGTCAGGGTGGCGAGCGCAAGGCCGGATGCGATCAGCGGCTGGGTAGCGCTCGACAAGCGCTCGCGCATCCATGCGCCGCCGTGAGCGAGGTATTGCACGATCAGCGCCACCGCCGTGACCAGACCCGCGATGAAGCCGCCGCCTGGCTGGTTGTGGCCACGCAACAGGATGAAAATGGCCACCAGCAGCGCCAGCGGCAGCAACAGCCTGGAAAGCGACGCCATGATGGCTGGATGGGTGTCGCGATCCCAGACCCGCCCGTCGACGTCGCGGTCGGGGGCGTCGAGGCGCAGGTTTTCCAGCAGGGCATAGATGCCGAGGCCAGCCAGCGCCAGCACGGTGATTTCGCCCAGTGTGTCGTAGCCGCGAAAGTCGACCAGGATGACGTTGACTACGTTCTTGCCGCCGCCGCCCGGCACGCTGTTGGCGAGGTAATAACCGGCGATGGTGTCGTAAGGCCGGGTCATTACCGCCCATGCCAGCAGTGCAGCGCCGCCGCCGGCAACCAGTGCGATCACGCCGTCGCGCCAGACGCGCCCGAGGTCGCGCTCGGGCGCCTCATGTTGCGGCAGAAAATACAGCGCCAGCAGCAGCAAAACGATCGTGACGATTTCTACCGACAGCTGGGTCAGCGCGAGGTCGGGGGCGGAAAACTTGACGAAGGCGAGTGACACCACCAGCCCGACCACGCCGAGGGTGATGAGCGCAGTGAGGCGCTGGCGGTGCAGCCACACGGTGGCGAGTGAGGCGACGATGAGCGTGGCGCCAGCCAGCAGGCTCACCGCATCCAGCGGCAGGCCGGTGCGGTTGCCCGCGAGTGGCGCATCGCTGCCCAGCCAAGGCGTGAAACCCAGCACCAGTGCTGCGAGGAGAAACAGGAACACTTGCCGCTGCAACGAGCCGGTGTCGATGCGTCGCGTGATCCAACCCGACAGGCCAATCAGGGCGTCGAGCAGCGCGTTGTAGAGCACCCGTGCGTCGAGGTGGCCGAGGCTGCGTTCGTGCAGAGCAAACAGCGGGCGACGCATCGCATAAATCAGAATGCCGCCCGCCATCGCCGCCAGGCTCATCCCCAGCGCTGGGTTTAAACCATGCCACAACGCCAAATGATATTCGGGCAAGGGCGACTGCAAGGTGGCGGCAGCGGCCACTGCCAGCAAGGGTGCAACGGTGTATGCGGGCGCGATACCGACCACCAGGCACAGCACCACCAGAATCTCCACCGGCACTTTCATCCAGCGCGGCGGTTCGTGCGGCGTCTTCGGCAGGTCGACAGGTTCGCCGTTGAAGAACACGTCATGGATGAAACGGATCGAATAGGCTACGGCCAGTGCCCCGGCAAGCGTCACCAGCATCGGCAGCAGCCAGCCCCAGGTATGACCGGTGGAAATATGCATGGCTTCGACGAAGAACATTTCCTTGGAGAGAAAGCCGTTCATGAGCGGCACCCCGGCCATCGCGGCGGCGGCCACCATCGCCAGCGTCGCGGTATAGGGCATGAATTTCCACAATCCATTCAGCCGCCGCATGTCGCGCGTGCCGGCCTCGTGGTCGATGATGCCGGCGGCCATGAACAGCGAGGCCTTGAAGGTGGCGTGGTTGATGATGTGGAACACGCCGGCCACCGCCGCCAGCGGAGTCGACAATCCAAACAGCAGGGTGATGAGGCCGAGATGGCTGATGGTCGAATAGGCCAGCAGGCCCTTGAGATCGTGCTTGAACAGCGCGACGTACGCACCAAGCAACAGCGTCGCCAGCCCCGCGCCACTCACCAGCCAGAACCATTCCGGCGTACCGGACAAAGCCGGATACAGCCGTGCCAGCAGGAATACGCCGGCTTTCACCATGGTCGCCGAATGCAGGTAGGCCGACACCGGCGTGGGCGCGGCCATCGCGTGCGGTAGCCAGAAATGGAAAGGGAACTGTGCCGACTTGGTAAATACTCCGAGCAGCACCAGCACCAGTGTCGGCACATAAAGCGGATGCGCGCGGATCAGGTCGCCCGAAGCGAGCACAACCGACAATTCGTAGCTGCCGACTATGTGGCCTAGCAGCAGAAAACCGCCGAGCAAGGCGAACCCGCCCAGCCCGGTGACGGCCAGCGCCATACGTGCACCCTGGCGCGCCTCTTTGCGGTGTTGCCAGTAACTGATCAGCAGGAAGGACGAGAGGCTTGTCAGCTCCCAGAAGACCAGCAGCTGGATCAGGTTTTCTGACAGCACGATGCCCAGCATCGAGCCCATGAACAGCATCAGATAAGAATAGAAGCGTCCCATGCTGTCACGTTCCGACAGGTAATAGCGCGCGTACAGCACGATCAGCAAGCCGATGCCGAGAATCAATCCGGCAAACAGCAGCGCCAGGCCGTCGAAGCGGAAGGCGAGGTTGAGCCCCAGCGCGGGCATCCAGTCATGCTGCTGGATCAGCGTGTCACCGGAAAACGGCAGGGGAAACAGCGGCACCAAAACGGCCAGCGACGCCAAGGTCACCGCGCCCGCTGCCCACGCAGAATGCAAACGTCCAAGACGGGAAACCAGCGCAACCAGCGCTGCGCCCGCAAACGGGATCAGTACGGCGAAAAACAGCGTCATCGATTGGGAAATGGGAAACGAACCGGCTTGTGGCCGTAAGACGCGGTCATTCTAACGTGACTTGGCATTGCCATGAATCGGAAGCCGGCGTAAGCAGCGTGGACGCCGGTTCAATACCTTGGCCCGTCATTCCCGCATATAAGGATTAAAACTCAAGACAGCGGCAGCGAAAGCCGTAGGCAACTCTAGGCTGTATCCAAAAGAGGGAACAACTATGAACAACACCGCAGCCAGAAAGCGCTTGGACAGCGATCCTGGAAGAGGCAGAAGGAGTGTCGGGTATCAGGTGAATTCATTGGACGGATCGCCTGCCCAATTGAACCTAAATGTTTGAATTTTATGTGGAACGTGTAATTGGCGGAGAGGGTGGGATTCGAACCCACGGTGAACTTGCGCTCACGCCTGATTTCGAGTCAGGTACATTCGACCACTCTGCCACCTCTCCGGGACGCGCATTGTACCCGAGTCGGACGCTTTGCTGGACGAAAAAATCACGCTCGTCCAGACTGCGCGCATGCCCCTGATAAAAATAACGGGATTGTTCGGGAGACTGGCTGTGCTTGCGCTAATGGCGGCGTTGGCGGCATGCAGTCGCCCTGTGCCTGCGCCAGAAACCACGGGTGTACTCCAGGTGGGGGTGCGTAATTCGCCGACGACTTATTTTCTGTCGCACAACGGCGAGCCTGGCGGGTTTGAACATGATCTGCTGCTGGCGTTTGCCCAGTCGCAAAACTGGTCGATCGAGTGGACCGAAAAATCCCATCCTGATGCCTTGTTCAAGTTGCTCGACACCCACCGCATCAACCTGGCAGCAGCGGCGCTGCCACGCGCCGTAGTCAAGGATCGTCATCTGATCGCCGGCCCGATTCTGTTCGAATCGCCGGTGCATATCGTTTATCGCACTACGGATAAAGCACCGCGCAGCATGGCCGATTTGTCGGGCAAAAAACTGGCCTTGATTATTGGTTCTGGCCACAGCCCGATGCTGATGCGATTGAAACGCAAGCATCCCCAGTTGAGTTGGTCGGCACTCGAAAACGTCTGGCCCGAGGAGTTGCTGGCGCAGTTGCAGGCGGGCAAGTACGACGCGGTGGTGATCAACGGCATGGATTTCGATCCGATGCGCAATGTCTACCCGCAGCTAGCCGTGGCATTCGATCTTCCCGAGTCGCAAAAAATTGTCTGGGCATTGCCTAGAGGCAGTTCGCACGCGCTGCGCAACAGCTTGGCGCGCTTTGTCGAGCGGGCGCAGGTGGATGGCACGATCAAGCGCATTTACGAACGCTATTTCGGCCATCTCAGGCGGCTTGACAGCAGCGACATCCTGGGGATCTTGCAGCGTCGCCCGACTCGTTTGCCCGAGTTGCGCCAGCATTTTCAGGAGGCGCAAACGCTGACGGGAATCGACTGGCGGCTGCTGGCCGCGATCGGTTATCAGGAATCGCAGTGGAATGCGTTTGCGACGTCGCCGACCGGCGTGCGGGGGCTGATGATGCTGACGGGTGAAACCGCCGACCGCATGGGGGTCACCAACCGTCTGGATGCACGGCAGAGCATTCTGGGGGGCGCGCGCTATCTGGTGATGATGAAAGAAGCCTTACCCAGCCGGATTCCCGAGCCGGATCGCACCTGGCTCGCGCTGGCCGCGTACAACCAGGGACAGGGACACATGGAGGATGCGCGCCGGATTACGCAGGCGCGCAAGGGCAGTCCGGACAGTTGGGCTGATGTGAAAGAGGCGTTGCCCTATCTGAGTCGGGGCACCTATGCTGCAGCGATGAAATATGGCTATGCGCGCGGCGGCGAGGCACTGCATTTTGCGGAAAACATCCGCAGCTATTACGACATCCTGCTGCGGCTGGAGCCGGAGTACAAACCGCTATTCAATCTGGGAAAGCGCGCCGATACCCAAGCTCCTCCGGGCTGACTCCATCAGGCTGGCGTGAGTTTTTCGATGCCGCCCATCCACGGCCGCAGCACTTCCGGCACGGTCACGCTGCCGTCGGCGTTCTGGTAGTTTTCCAGCACCGCCACCAACGTCCGTCCCACCGCAAGCCCCGATCCGTTCAGCGTATGCAGCAATTCCGGCTTACCCTGACCGACGCGGAAACGCGCCTGCATCCGCCTCGACTGGAAGGCCTCGAAGTTGGAGCAGGAGGAAATTTCGCGGTAGGTGTTCTGCGCCGGCAACCACACTTCGAGGTCGTAGGTCTTGGCTGCTGAAAATCCCATGTCGCCGCTGCACAGGGCCATTTTCCGATACGGCAAGCCGAGCTTTTGCAGAATGGTTTCGGCATGGGCGGTCAGCGCTTCGAGTGCCGCGTAGGAGTCTTCCGGGCGCACCAGCTGCACCAGTTCAACCTTGTCGAATTGATGCTGGCGGATCATGCCGCGCGTGTCGCGGCCGTAGGAACCGGCCTCCGAACGGAAGCAGGGCGTATGCGCGACGAAGCGCAAGGGCAGCGTTTCGGCGGCGACGATTTCATCGCGCAGCAGGTTGGTCACCGGGACTTCGGCGGTGGGGATGAGGTAAAGCTTTTCGGCATCAGTGCGCGGGATATGGAACAGGTCTTCCTCGAACTTGGGCAGTTGTCCGGTGCCGCGCATCGAATCGGCATTCACCAGATAGGGCACATAGACCTCGGTGTAGCCGTGTTCGGCTGTATGGGTGTCGAGCATGAATTGCGCGAGCGCCCGGTGCAGCCGCGCCAGGCCGCCTTTCATGACGCTGAAACGGCTGCCGGTGATTTTCACTGCGGCAGCAAAATCGAGCTGGTTCAGGCTTTCGCCGATATCCACATGGTCGCGCACCGTGAAATCAAAACTGCGCGGCGTGCCCCAGCGGCTGACTTCGACGTTGGCGGTTTCGTCCTTGCCGGGCGCTACTGACTCGTGCGGCAGGTTCGGCACCCCCATCAGGAAATCGTTGATCTCGGTTTGCAGCGCGGCCAGCCGGTCTTCCAGCCGTTTGAGTTCGTCGCCCAGTCCCGCTACCTCGGCCATCACTGCCGTGGTGTCCTCGCCCTTGCCCTTCATCATGCCGATCTGTTTCGACATGCTGTTGCGGTGGCTTTGCGCCTCCTGGGTGCGTGTCTGGATGGTCTTGCGCTCGGCTTCCAGGGCATCGAAACGTGCGGCGTCAAAAGAAAAACCACGCGCCGACAGGCGCTCGGCTACTAGGGCTGCATCTTTGCGCAGCAACTGGATATCAAGCATGGGAGTAGAGGAGCATCACCAAAAGCGCTATTTTCCACGATAGCCCCCGCTCGCGGCTAGGGTTCGTTCAATTTAAGCTTCGCCGCAAACCCCGCGCGGCACCGGCATTGAGCCGGACACCCATACGGTTGCCATGGGAATATGGTTATGATTGCGCAAAACCTCACCTTCGTTCCTTGTGCCGCCATGCTCCATACCGCCGTCCTGTTGATTTCCTGCCCTGACCAGAAAGGTCTGGTTGCCGCGATTGCCGATTTTCTGTTGCGCCACGATGCCAACATCCTGCACGCCGATCAGCATCAGGACGCCGAGCTGAAGCTGTTTTTGATGCGGGTGGAATGGGATTTACATGGCTTTAACTTGAACCTTGACGAGTTTTCCAGCGCATTCCGGCCCATTGCCGAACGCTTCGGGATGACCTGGCGCCTTGCCGAGTCCAGCCGCAAGCCACGGCTGGCGGTGTTTGTGTCCAAGTTCGATCATTGCCTGGCCGACCTGTTGTACCGCTACCAGAGTGGCGAGCTGCACTGCGAACTGCCGATTATCGTGTCCAACCACGAGGACACCCGCTGGCTTGCCGAGGCCTATCACATCCCGTATCAATTCCTGGCGATGAACAAGGAGGACAAGCACGAAACCGAATCGACCCAGCTGGCCATCCTGCGCGACCAGAAGATCGACTTCATCGTGCTGGCGCGCTACATGCAGGTGTTGTCACCCGAGTTCATCCGCCATTTTCCCCATCGCATCATCAATATCCACCACTCCTTCCTGCCGGCTTTCCACGGCGCCAAGCCGTATCACCGCGCCTTCGAACGCGGCGTCAAACTGATCGGCGCCACGGCGCATTACGTGACCGAAACCCTCGACGATGGCCCCATCATCGAACAGGACGTCGCGCGCATGTCGCATCGCGACAGCCTCGGCGATCTCATCAACAAGGGCGCGGACCTGGAAAAAGTGGTGTTGTCGCGCGCGGTGAAGTGGCATCTGGACAACCGCGTGCTGGTGTATGCCAACAAGACAGTCGTGTTCGACTGAGGTGGCATGCTGACGCTCGGCGTTCCCAGTATCGATCCAGCGATTTCGCGAACGGTCGATAGCCGGCCGAAATCGGTGTCAGCCTGGCTGGGACGCCTGCCTTTCGCCAGCCCGACGGAAGCTGCCCAGCAGCTGATCACGGCTTTATATGCACTCAATCGCAGCCCGCTGGACGAGACGGCACGCTACACACTCATGCAACTGTATCGCCCGGTGGTGGCGCGCGTTGGCGCCAACCTGGAAGCGTTGCTTGCCGGGTCTGGCGTGCCCCCTCGCGCCCAGCAACGGCAACTCGGCGTGTTACTGCGCGAATTGCAGATCGAACACAGCATCGGCTACAAACACCTGCTGCTGGCGTTGACCCGGTCTCGCTCCGGGCGGGTCAACGCCGGGCGTCTTGCCGAAATCGCTGCACGGCTGATGGCTGCGTTACGCGACATCCAGGTTGCCTGCCATTTAACCCGCACGCTTGTCACGCCGGGCCTGTGGCAGGAAATCCATGCGCTGCACGCATACGCACAGACCGCCAGGCTGGCCGACAGCGCGGCAGACAACCTGTCAGCGCCCAGCCTGGCTTACCGGCAGGCCCTGTTGATCACGCTGGCCGATCCGCCGCGCATGACTCACGCCGAGATCATGTTTACCCGGCACGTGCTGGATCAATTCGCCAGGTTGGCGCAGTTGTGCAGTGCGCCCGTCGCCAAGCATCGTGGCTTTGCGATCCAGACCGAGGGCGACGCCGCACCCAGCCATCACGCGCCTGATCGGCGCGTTGGCCGTTTATGGCTCGACACCGAGGCGCTGTGCTTCCAGCTGCACGAAACCATTATTGAGTTGCGTGACGGCGAGTCGCCACGCCGTGTGGGCCTGCCGCCAGAAATGGACGTCGAATTTTGCCTGGTCACTTGCATCCGTTTGCTCAAACAATGGAGCAGCGGTGCGGTGCGCACCTACAAGCGATATCCGACACCCGGCCGCGCGGTGCAGACAGTCGTGGGCGTGGGCGCCATTCACCGACTACTGGAAAAGGCCGCGCAAGCGACCCGGCCCAAACCGGTCGAAGCGGACCATCATCAGATTCACATTATCGAACCCTCGCTCGCTGGCCCCATTGCTGCCAACACGGCCCAATGGATCAGCAGCAATGACAGCGCGGTGGGACTGGCCCTGAACGGCGTGCCGGACGTGCCGCTTAATTTGAAAGTGGGCGATGCGCTGGCAGTGCGCGTGGGCGACGGAACGGAGTGGTCGCTGGGCGTGATTCGCTGGACCCGCATGCGCGATGCGCGGCAGGTTGAGTTTGGGGTCGAACGGCTGTCGCCGCAGATCCAGCCAGCGTGGGTGCGCCCGCTGCGTGGCGGTAAGCTGGCGGAACCGGCACTATTCGTTCCCGGCCTGGCGGCACTCAAGCAACAGGATCGCTTGTTGATACCCTGTCATTTGTACCAGATCGGGATGGATGCCGAGGTCCATCATGCGCATCATCGCTACATGTTGACCTTCGGCAGGCGCTTTGAACATACGCCGAGCTTTGACCTGATTGACTTCACCATTTTTGCAGACCTTCCCACATGATCGAAATTCTTGTTTTGTATTACAGCGCCCACGGCAGCGTGCGCGAGATGGCGCAACTGGTTGCGCGCGGCGTCAACCAGACCGGCGCAGTGGCGCGCTTGCGCAGTGTGCCGCCGGTTGCGCCGCGCACCCAGGTGGCCGAGCCGCCGGTGCCGGATGACGGTGCGCCCTATGTCGAGCTGACCGATCTCGAACAGTGCGCTGGCCTGGTGATGGGCTCGCCGACGCGCTTTGGCAACATGGCAGCGCCGCTGAAATACTTTCTCGATACCACCGGCGCGTTATGGGCTAAAGGGGCACTGGTCGGCAAACCCGCCGCGGTGTTCACCTCCACCGCCAGCCTGCACGGCGGCCAGGAAACCACGCTCACCAGTATGATGACGCCGCTGCTGCACCACGGCATGCTGATCCTCGGATTGCCCTACACCCTGCCGGAAGTGAATCACACCGCAAGCGGCGGTACACCTTACGGCGCCAGCCATTGGGCCGGACCCAACGACGACAAACCGCTGACCGACGACGAGCGTAGCCTGTGCATCGGGCTGGGCAAGCGTCTGGCCGAAACCGCAATGAAGCTGGCAGCATGAGCTACCCGGCGAGGGGCCCGCACAGCGGGATCGACGGCCAGGCGAATGCTGCCGGAGGCCGATATGAGGTAGCTGGGTTTGGCGAGACCTTTGCGAGGCCGAGCGCATGAAAACCCTGCAAACACTCACCAGCATCAGCCTGATTGCGCTGATTTTTCTCTGCCTGGCGTGGGAGTTGTGGCTTGCCCCGATTCGTCCCGGCGGCTCCTGGCTGGTTTTGAAAACCTTGCCCTTGTTGCCGGCGCTGATGGGGATTTTGAAAGGCCGGCGCTATACCTATCAATGGGCGCCGATGCTGGTGTTGTTTTATTTCAGCGAAGGCGTCATGCGTGCCTGGAGCGATAGCGGCTTT
>Ga0208375_1000164_pt1 | contig 106114 bp, 100 predicted proteins | sample RifOxyD1_FD_184038 | JGI IMG/M metagenome (GOLD analysis project Ga0208375, IMG submission 184038) | Soil microbial communities from Rifle, Colorado - Rifle Oxygen_injection D1 (SPAdes) | ecosystem: Environmental > Terrestrial > Deep subsurface > Rock core/Sediment | place: Rifle, Colorado... | reverse complement strand
GGAATGGCTATCAGACAACATATGCCCACTTATCAAATATATATGTCGCAGTAGGACAGACTATATCAAGAGGGCAAATTATTGGCCAAATGGGATCAACCGGCAGGTCAACGGGGACGCATTTGCATTTGGAAATCAGATACAGAGGGATTGCGGTAAACCCACTGGCAATACTTAAATAGTGGATCTGCCGGGAATGAGCAAAGCTCTGACCTTCGGTCATTGAACCTGATTGTGGACCAGAGCGGAATCGAACCGCCGATCTCCTCAATGCGAATGAGGCGCAATACCACTATGCTACTGGCCCGAGTGTTTACACTAGTCGAGGTGGACCCTAGGGGAATTGAACCCCTTATCTTCTCCATGCCATGGAGACGTCGTACCGGTAGACCAAGGGCCCGGACCAGCATATTTTACCAGAAGTAGGTTGGTTTATCTATTATTTTTTTACAGCCTCGGGGGTAGAAATATTTTCCACTTTGGGCAAATTTAACACTTTGGGCAGCTCACTACCCTGCAGGGCACCTTCTTTTTGCCCTGCAGGAACAAGGTTGTCTGATTTCTGGGCTTCAGTTGGAATCTTTTCTTTTAGGTCAGATAACAGTTTGGCAGCTACTTCATAATCGCGGGTGTTCGGGTCAAGAAGGGAAACTGTTTTTTCAGCTGCCTGCAGGCTTTCGGCCAGGTTACCTTTATCGCGAAGGGCTATTGCCAGATTGTAATAGCCGTTGGCAAAATCAGGTTTTAAATTAATGACATCAGAATAGAACCTGATAGACATGTCATAGTTTTTAACTGAATAATATATTCCTCCGGTAGTCAGGCGAAGAAGAGGGTTTAAAGGGTCACGCGCTATTGCCCGGCCATATGAATCCAGGGAAAAATTCAGAGCATTTTGGGCTACCCCGGAAATTTGTTGGTAAATGGAAGCCAGGATTTCCCAATTTGCCGCAGCTTGGGGATTAATAACTGTAGCGGCTCTGCCTTCAGAAATGGCCTGCGACAACAGCGTTTGGATATTTTGCTTGTCAGTATCTGTAAGCGAGCCGCTTGGTGAGGCTTCTGTGGGGCCTTTTTCAGACGCGATGGCATTGGCTAAGGCAAAATTAGTTTGGGCAAAATTTATGCGGTACAGGTCAATATTGGGGTTACTTCTCACTGTCTCAAGTAAGAAATTATAGGCATTGCTTCCCCGGTTTTGGGATATGGCGTCCAAGGCTTTGCGGTGGCTAAAATCAGCCGCGATAAAGTTGGCGGTGAAAAGATAGGCGCCGGCAACTGCTGCAAGCACCACCAAAGCTACAACTATGGGGAGAATATCAAAGCGGATATACAACTCATCCCGCATGCCTTGCAGGGAACGCGGGCCTTCCCCCAGACCAAGATTAACTTCGCGGTTTAAGGATTTCTCTGAACTTGCAAATATTGCCAAAAGCAAAAAGCCGACTACCCACAAAACTAAAGTGGCACTGTGTAAAGACAATAGAATAAAAAATGCAATTACCGAGACAGCCAATGCAGTAGTTATGCCGGAAGAGTTGGCTAATGTTTTTATGGCCGGAGGGATAGCCATAATGGTCAAAAGGAGAAGCGCCAAAAGTCCCAATGCCCCTTGGGTGGCCAATGTTTCGAAATAGGTATTGAAAGCTCTGTCAAAACGGATATTCCAAAAGGAAGTATTGTTTATCTCTGCCGGCTTGAAGATCGTGAAATCATTAAGGTATGAGCCGGGGCCGGAACCTAATACAGGAAAGTCACGGAAAGCTGAAACAGAGACTTTCCAGCTTGCCGCAACGGGTAATTGTATTTCCCGGGGGAATTCTTGGGCAAAACCTGTCAATGGATTGGGAATGTCTTTTATGGGAATATAAATGGAAACAGCCAGAATTATTCCCGTGAGGGCCGGTAAGGCAAGAAATGGCGAGTTTTTCTTAATTGTAGGCAGAGATAGGGATATAAGTGACAAAACTACTACTAAACTTGTAGCAATATATACAACTTGTGTTCCGGTAAGGATTATAACCGCCGTAAAAAGAGCCAAAACTACGCTTGCAGTAATTTTTTGCACTAAAGTGAGGTAGCGTTTACTGACAATACCTGACATAACTTCCAGGGTGGAATGTTGGGAAAATGAAGAAAATAAGAGCGGCAAGAGAAGTATCAAAATGGCATTGGTGGAAAAACTACTGCCTGTTGGTGTGAAGCTTTGCAATTGGGTAAAATTGAGCGGCAGGAGGTTAATTTTAAAATATGAAAGGAGAGTCCAGACAGAAAGGACAGTCCCCACAAAGAAGAGTGTGTTAAGAAGATATTTGAATGTGGCTGTGCTTCTTAAGTTTGACACTACCATGAAAAAAAATAAAGAAATTGCTCCGAAGGAAAGAAGCCCGTTTTCTACTCTGGGCACAGAGCCAAAAATTGCCAAAGAACGTGCCGGAGCAAAAAAAGTTGAAAGACCAAAAACGATCAATATCAAAAGAATAGGCAGGTTAAAGGGTGTTTGAACGAAAGTTATTTTGCCTGACAAAAGGCATTTAACAGCCCACAGCAGGGTTAGTAAACCGGTTAAAAAGATCAGGACAGCAAGTTTAGGAGTTTCAAAAAATTCCGTGGTCAGGTTCCAAAAAAGCAGGGTAATGGATAAAACCATTACAAAAGCTATAAATTCGCAGGCTGTATTAATGGCAGATTTTAAGCGTTCATTCATAAATTAAGTTTCTCTAATATAGCCTCCCTTGGCAACTGGTATTATCTATATCATAAAGCAAACTTTACAATCATTTCTCTAAATATAATAGGTAATTACCTGTTTTGCAGGCGCTTTTTAAATAAATTTTCTCTAAAACCTCCCCGTTTTCTGGAGATAAATTGCCTGATTGGTAAGGTACTCGTAGCCTGCCTTTTTCTTAAATCCCTTACTATCCATACCTCCCTTACTTTCCTTACTTGCTTTCCACTATCCACCAATTAAACTCAATGTCATGGTTTATCGGGCCATCGATCGAAACTGTAAATCCGGCTCCCGGCTCTATCGTTTGTATAAAGAGAGCCTGCCCTGATGACGAAGTCAGAAGGGTAACAAAGATCTTGGAGGTTGTGGAAACTTGATCAGTATTAATTGTGACGCCTGTTTGTCCTCCAGGGATTTTGCCTGTGCCAATACTTGCTCCCAATGTGGCGGATCCTGTGGCAATAGGAGTGTTAGAAATAGTCAGTTTGTTGGTAGTTACTTCCGGAGCTGATATTTTTTGAGCTATTAAGAAGCCATCTTTATCAAAGGTAACTTTCCCATTGAAGAAGTCAACCCCCCCGGTCAAAGGGGAATTTTGGATATAAAGGGTGGTCAGGGAATTAAGGGAGTTTTGGGAAAGAGATAAGGTTCCGTCAATTGTTAAGTCTCCGGCCACAAGAGTATTGCCCAGGAAAGTTTCACCCAAAGACTTGAAGATATTGGAAATTGATGCTTCATAAGCTACCAGTTTTCCGGAAATGGAAGCGTCTGAAGTTACATCAAGACTGCTTGCCTTGAGCGTAGCCGAAGGGGTGGCCAGAAGTATATCCGGAGGGGTGAGATTAAGATTGTTAGCAGACGGGGAAGCAGATGATGTTGCTTCAAGTTGAGCCAGTTTGGCAGATTGGGTAGCTACTCTGTCTTCAAGGTTCTTAACCTTGCTTTCTATTTCAGCCAGGGCTTTCAGGGGATCTGTGATATCGGTGTATGTCGGCGTGAGTTCTTCTCCTGCGCTATTTTTAGCAAGCAGACTCCCATCGACTTTTAATTCTTCTGAAACTGCCAGTTTATCAACTTTCAGGTTTGGCACAATCAAGTTGCCCTCATCATCCAAAGTAAGGGAAGCCAGGAAATTGTTGGGGTCGGCAAATGACACATTAATAAAGACTTCGATTTTACCTTGGCAGGATTGAGGAAGTCCTTCGACAGGCTCAGGACACTCGAGGGACTCGAGTGCTTTCCCGATAACCTGGCCGGGGCGGGTGGCTTTCATAGCCACTCCTGGGGTGGAGGAGGAAGTGATGTAATCTCCCTTGGCAATGGTGCCGCTCTCTGTTGAGACTTTAACATCTACTCTTCCAGCCAAGGCAATAGGGATGGCTTTGCCTCCATTGATAGTGGCATCTTCCTGTGACAGCCTCATGCCTGGTTTTTCCGAATAGACACCCATCAAAGTGGACTCGTATGATCCGGCAGATTTTTGGACAAAGCCTTTTTCATTTGGATCAACGCTGACCAGGTCACCGGGCTGTAAAGTATCATCCCGGGTTGGATAATCCTCGGCAATATCATAAGCGCCAAAAGCAGTTACAATCCCATGGGAAAATTGGAAAGCTCCGGTATTGGGAGAACCAGTGGTCGCAAACGGCTGGTTTTCGGCCACGAAGGAAAGCAAACCCAGGTTAAGGTTACTACTGGCTTCGGCTGCGCCGTTATTATCAGAAACTGCATTAAACTTTAGGGCGTAAGACTGGGCTTCGGTGACGGTGTATTTATATACTTCGGCGCTGTTTCCTTCATTCGTGCCAAGATAAAGCGCGTTGTTTCCAGAAATTAATACCGGAGTTCCGTCAATATTGGCTGTAGTAATATAAGTACCGGCAGTACCAGTCACAGCAGTCCATGTCCAGGTAGAGTCTAAACTGTACAGTTCTGTAAGCGCAGTGCTGTCTGATGTGGTTATATATAATATGCCATTAAGAACAGTTGCCCCCACCACTCCGTCGATTGAAGCTGTAGTTTTAATTGTGCCGGCAGAAGCATTCAGGGAACGGAAAGGATATGAAGTACCGTTAGTAGTATCCAGGATATAAACTTCAGCGCTATTTAATTCGGTTGTACCGAAAATCAGCTGGTGTTGCCAGCTGGTCATGGCAGAAACTGTATCAATGTTGGCGGTAGTTTGAAATGTGCCGGCAGTGCCGTTTAACGCAGTCCATGGGGTACCGGTATTGGGAGAATATTTGAAGATTTGGGCCTGATTTGATTCAGAGACGCCTATATATAAATAATTATCCATGACTGTCATAGCTGTTACACTATCAATGGTTGCAGCTCCGCTAAAAGCGCCCGCAGTAGCATTGGCTTTAGTCCACGTTGTGCCTCCGTCATAGCGCAAAACCTGGGCAACATCTGTTTCTGTGGTTCCTATATATAAGTTGCCTTTGTAAACTGCCATGGCTGTGACGCCGTCAACAACTGTTTGGGTATCAAATGTGCCGGCAGTGCCATTTAAGACCGTCCAATTGGTGCTTCCGTCATAGCGGTAAACCTCTGCTTCATTTCCTTCAGTTGTACCGACATACAAACTGCCGTTATAAACCATCATGGAAGAGATGGTATCGATGGCAGTATTGGCTCCGCCGTCTTCGGCAATAGTTCCGGCAGTTGACTGGGAAATTTTGGTCCAGCCCGTACCAGAGTCATAGCGGTAAACTTCGGCGCTGTCTGTTTCAGATGTACCTATATATAATGAGCCATCCAAAATTGCCGCGGCTGTAACTTTATCGATATTGGCAGTGCCGGAAGCGGTAATTGTTCCGGCTGTGGTATTGGTAAGTTTGGAAAAAGCTCCGGCTACATCTGCCTGGGCTCCGATTAAAACATTCCCTCCGGCAATATGCAATTTTTCAGAAGGTGTAGCTGCACCAATACCGAGATTGCCGGCATTAGAAATGACCATGGCCTGGACAGGATCTGCTGCATCGGAGGTAGATTGTTTGGTGTAAAACTGGAGTTCCCCCTGGCCGTAAGCACCGGTTCTTTTGAAAATTAAAGCAGCCCCGATATTGTTTACATATCCTGTAGCGGCATTGACAAAAGCCAGTCCTGTTCCCTGGCTATCGACAGCTGAATTTTCCCGCAGCATTAAATAATACTGGCTGGCATCGGAGGTGTCCGTCAGTGAATCTTTGTTTGTTCCCTCAATTTGCACAAAAGCAGTAGGAGCAGTATTACCAATACCAACATTACCTGCACCTAAAATAGTTAAGGCTGCAGCATTATCATTGTTGGCTACCTGAAATACTGTTTCTGCTGCTGCTAAATCCCCCAGAGTAGTACCGGATAGTTTTCCTCCGATTAATTTAATGGCCGGAGTGGTATCTGTGGGGTCTGTTGTGCCAATACCTACTTTCATGGTAAATCCTGTGGCATCAGTATCTGAAAATGCCTGGAGTTGCGCTCCTCCTGCTGTGGTAGACAAAGAAGAAAGATGAGCAAAAACATCAGCTTGAGCCAAATCTGTAAAACCATGGGACACATCATCATCAGACAGAGCAAAAATTGGGGTACTGGTGGCATCATAAAGTTCTAATAGATAGTCCGGAGTGATATCCCCAAGACCCATGTAGCCATTGTTTCCATCTATCGTTAAAGAATTTGTATATGTTAGTGCTGATGGGTCAGCATCATAAGCTTGGTCATTTGTTGAGCGGTCTATGGCAAAGTTGGGTTTTGCAACAGTACCAACTTCGTTGTACGAAGCACGCAGGCGGACAGATCCCTGGGTTGAACCCAAATCATTAGTTATATAGATTTTTCCACTGTAATCTGCTGTGCCGTCGCTGCTTTCCAAAAGCACTCTGCCGCCGGTTGTTAGACCCGCTCTTATAGTTCCCTGCGTGTCTAGTTTAAACCCGGGTGTTGTTGTCGCGATACCAACATTACCTCCGGCGAAGATGGCAGCATAATTAATAGCCGCCCCTGTTTGAGATTCTACATATAATCCATATTTTGTGGCAGTACCATTGGTAGAAGATGTGCCGTCTGCAATGTAAAGGCCATATTGGTTGACTGTGCCGTTATCCGTGGCATGGGTGGCAGTGGTGGTAATGTATGAACCATAAACATTGGTGGTGGGAGTGGTGGTAGTGCCGCCTGTCCCTGTGGCAGAGATATATTCTCCATAAATATTCTTGGTTTGAGTAGTAATTGCTCCGGTATTTGATACCACATTATATATACCGTAGTCAGTATTGCCCGAAACTATGGCATCAGCACTGGAAAGATATAGATTGATACCGGTGGCAGTAGTACCGTCAAAAGTAGCTGTTGAGGAAATTAAACCATTTGATGTTCCAATATTTCCTACATCAGAAGCAATCTTTAAGGCTGCATCAGTCACTCCGGCAGTACCTCCGGAAGGGCCTGTCAAAACCAGGGCAGAACCAGTAGTTAAGGCTGTTCCGGAGATGGTCATTAAGTCTCCTGTTGTAACAGAATTGGCAGTTATCCCTGCCACTGTGCCGGATAAACCTATCCCTGTATTGGTAATCAGGAAATCTGCTCCTGTGGTGGAAGTCGAATCAAGGTCAAGAAGAGCATCTGGAGTAGTATCACCAATACCAACTTTACCAGCGTTAGAATCAATAATTAGGCCATATGATGTTCCGGAAGTCACGGTTCCTCCTGTGATATTTAAGCCTATTGATTTTAAAGTTCCATCGCTTTGAGTTATATCAGGCATAGTAATGTCCAAACCTTTCCATGTTGTTGCCCCTGCAGTAGTCATTACACTGCCTCCTGATGAAATTGCTAATCCTTTATATGTGTAAGTACCAGCCAGGGTATTGCTTACACCAGTAAGGGTAATTGTTTGACCTGTAAAAGATTGATTTACTACAGTGTTATAATTCGTGCTAAGATCAAGATCTATTCCTGTTAGGGTGCCTGTTAAATCTAATGCTGCGGAAGCGCCTACTTTCATTAAAGTGCCGGAGGTCTGCGCCGATGCCGTATGAAATCTTGCTCCGGGGCTGTCTGTGCCGACGCCGACATCACCCACTGTAGATACATATACTCCTTCATTCCCTCCATCCCCACTTAACCAGTTACTGTTAAGCATAATATTGCCGCTGGTCATCTTCAAATTTCCTCCAGAAACCTCTAATTTTTCTGCCGGTGCTGTTGTCCCAATACCCACATTACCTCCGGCAAAAACAGCGGCATAGTTAAAATCCGCTCCGGTTGGGGATTCAACATATAATCCATATTTAGTGGCAGTGCCATTGGTAGAGGATGTCCCATTGGCAATATATAATCCATATTGATTAATAGTACCGTTATCTGTAGCATGAGTTGCGGTTGTTGTGATGTATTCTCCATATACATTGGTCCCAACAGAAGCATTGGTGGTGGCCCCTGTCCCCGAAGCTGATAAATATGATCCATATATAGTTTTGGTGGCAGCGGCATTTAATGCTCCGGTATTGGCAACAGTATTGTATATGCCATAATCAGTATTGGCTGCGGCAATTGCATCAGCGCTGGAAAGATATAGATTGATACCGGTGGCAGTAGTGCCGTCAAAAGTAGCTGTTGAGGAAATTAAACCATTGGAAGTGCCAATATTCCCCACATCAGAGGCAATCTTTAAAGCCGCATCAGTCACTCCGGCAGTACCTCCTGATGGTCCTGTTAAAATTGCCAATGAACCTGTAGATAAGGCAGTGCCGTTCAAAGTCAGAATATCACCTGTTGTAACCGAGTTAGCAGTAATCCCTGCCACTGTTCCTGATAATCCAACTCCTGTATTGGTAATCAGGAAATCTGCTCCAGTGGTGGAAGTTGAATCAAGGTCAAGAAGAGCATCAGGGGTAGTATCACCAATACCAACTTTACCTATGGCTGTGCCAGTAGAGTTAATGGCCAAAAGGACATTACCGGCTGCTCCGGCTGTATTGGTATCTGCTCCAGAGGCAGTTCCTCCTGTTCCGCCTACAATATATAGTGATCCTCCCGCTCCTCCGGTATTGGAAGTACCGGCACCGCTTGTTGCACCTCCTGTTCCTCCCACCAGAGAGAATGCTCCTCCTGCTCCTCCTATCTTTGTTCCGGCTGTGGCAGCAGCAGCTCCTCCTGTACCTGTGGTAAAGGTAATAGCTCCTCCTGCTCCTCCGGTATCAGCGGTAGTTGCGCTGTTGGCTAATCCTCCTGTTCCTCCTGTTAAACTTAAAGCCGCTCCTATTCCTCCAACACCGGTGGTTGCAATACTGGTATCTCCTCCTGTTCCGCCAGTTAAAGCCAGAGCTCCTGTGGCAGCAGTTCCTGGAGTAGCCTCTACAGAGGCAGGTTGAGAGCCAACAATATGAAGAAGGGAGGTGGGGGTTACTCCAATACCCACACTGCCTCCGGTAATGCTTAATTGGTTTGATCCGGATTTATATATTTGCATATAGGTTGAAGCAGTGCCACCTAAAGTTATACCTGAAGCAGTATTATTGTTATCATCATTTATCTGGAGGCGTGAAACAGGAGAGCCGTTGCCAATCATCAACCGGCCTGTACCTGAAGTTCCATCAATATTTAATGAGTTCTGGCCATTTGCTACAAAAGAGAGTAAATCATTACCCTGGCGGAAAAATCCGGTATTTGTGTCATTGTAAAAAGTAAAAGCAGGGGCACCGGAACTGCCGTCTGCGACAGCAACCGTATTTCCGAAGTAGGCAGAATAGTTAGTGTCTGCTCCTGATTGAGCCTCGACGTATATTCCGTATTTGGTTGAACTTCCATTGGTGGAAGATGTGCCGTCTGCAATGTAAAGGCCATACTGGTTGACAGTGCCGTTATTTGTGGCATGGGTAGCAGTGGTGGTGATATACGAGCCGTAAACATCAGTCTCAACGCTTGAATCAGTACCTGCTCCTGTTCCTGAAGCTGAAGTGTAAGTGCCGTAAATCTTTTTAGTCAAAGCATCTGCCAGAGCGCCGGTATTAGCAACTGTTGTGTAAATTCCATAATTAATGTTATCAAGAGCTGTAGCATCAGTTAATGTGTTATAGATACCATAAGCATTATTGTTAGCAGCAGGGGAATTTGTTGTTTTAAGGAAAAGGTTAACTCCATTTTGCGATCCTGATGATGTATCAATGGTAGCAGTTGAGGAAATTAAACCATTTGATGTTCCAATATTTCCTACATCAGAAGTTAATTTGATCATGGCATCAGTCACTCCGGCAGTAGCGGCTGATGGACCTGTTAAAACCAGAGCAGAACCTGTAGTTAAGGCTGTTCCGGAGATGGTCATTAAGTCTCCTGTTGTCACAGAATTAGCAGTTACCCCTGCCACTGTGCCTGAAAGTCCAATACCTGTATTGGTAATTAAGAAATCTCCTCCTGTAGTGGAGGTAGAAGCAATTTCCAGCCTGGCTGCGGGTGCTGTTGTCCCAATGCCCACATTGCCTCCGGCAAAAATGGCAGCGTAATTATTGTCTGCTAAGGTTGGTGCTTCAACATATAGCCCGTACTTCTTAGAAGTTCCGTTGGTGGAAGATGTGCCGTCTGCAATGTAAAGGCCATACTGGTTGACAGTACCGTTATCTGTAGCATGAGTTGCAGTTGTTGTGATGTATTCTCCATATACATTGGTTCCAACTGAAGCATTGGTGGTGGCTCCTGTTCCTGAAGCTGATAGATATGATCCATAGATGGTTTTGGTGGCAGCGGCATTTAACGCTCCGGTATTGGCAACAGTGGTATATAGCCCGTAATCAGTGTTAGCTAAAGCAACTGCATCTGTTAAAGAAGTATAGGAAGCATAGGCGGAATCTGCATTAGTGGTATTACTATTAGTAATGGCATTATATAGTCCATATCCTGTACCGGCAGCGGTTGAAGTGGTTAAAGTACCTGATAAATTAACCAGTTTTCCGGCATTGGCAATAGTGGCATTGGTGACATCAAGGTTGCCTCCCGGGGTAGCAGTCCCAATCCCGATGTTGCCGGTTGCAGGAGAAAGGACTATATCACCTTTACCGCTGGTAATAATTGCATCCGTTGCATTGTGGGCAAGAGATAGCCATTGGGTATTATCCGTATCCGGGTCAGTGGCTGATTGGATAAAAAGAGTAGGGTTGGTTTGGACAGCGTGATCATAATTTTTATCATACCAGTCAGCTGATGCAAAAACTAAGGGAGTGTGCCCGCTATTATTTCTAACCAGAATTCTTGCCTCATCGCTAGTTGTAGGCCTATAACCAATCATTAAATCATTGTCATCTCCGGTTCTTAAAAACTGGTCATCGGCCAGTTTAACGTTGCCCCCAAAGTAAGCATTGCCGGCATTGACCATTAAAGCATAATTCGTGGTGGCCTCACTTGGAGCTCCGGAAACATATAAAGAGACGCCTGTGGTTGGGGTAGCAGTGCCGACAGTAATATTGGGTTCATCAATCATCAACCCGTAGATGGCAGTGTTCCCGGTATTGGTAGTGATGGCATTGGTATTGTCTACAAATGCCCTGGCAAAAGTTGAGGATGTGGTGGTTGTAGCGGCCGGATCAACATGGAAAGGTGACGATGGGGCAGTTGTACCAATTCCAACATTGGTGCCATCATCATACATAACAGAATTTGCAACAGATGAAGTACCTGTAAATTTAGTCATGTAACCTGAAGTACCGGTACCTGTTACCCCTCCTGCTCCTGCCACAGTTGTCCAAGAGGCAAGGCCATCGGCATCCGATGTTAAAACTTTGTTGGTTCCAGGTGTACCTCCGGTAATTTTAACCTGTCCTGCCACTTCCAGAGCAGCTCCTGGGGAAATTGTTCCGACTCCAAGTTGGCCTGAAGCGTCAATGGTAATACCTTTGGTAGCAGAACCGCCGGTGATTAGACCGATCTTGTCTGTACCAATTCGATATAGTCCGGTATTAGTGTCGTCAGTAAAAGTTAGGGACGGGGCAGCAGCTGTGCCATCGGCCAGTTTCAAAACCCCGGAAATGGCCGGGGAAGTGGCCAGAGATAAAGTGACAGATGAGCCTAAAGATACGTCCCCGCCGCCTGATAGGTTTGTCCCGGCCGAAACAGTCACTTTCGAATTAGATAGGGAAGAATTGGCAATATTGGAAAGAGTATTGGATGAGCCTGATATAGTTTTATTGGTTAAAGTTTGAGTAGCACTGTCTAAAACTACTGTGCCCGTGGCATCAGGCAGGGTAACAGTCCGGGCGGTAGTGGGAGTCCAAGTTAGGGTCCCGACTGAACCTGTGCCAAAAGTCAGCTGGCTTTTGGTGGATGATAAACCAAGAGCGGAAAATGAGGGAGTTGAAGAGGTTGATAGGTTTTGATCCAGGGTGACTTCGTCTGCAGTAATTGTCAGAATCCGGTTGGCAGCCGGGTCAGTAATTTTTATGCCCGACTCTGTAGCTGTTTGAATCTCCAACCCATTGATGGTTTGTAAGACTTTGAGGTCACCGTTGATCTCCAAAAGCCTGCCGGAAATTGCTTCCCCTAAAACGCTAAATGGTTCGCCAGCTGGCGAACCCTTGGGAAGGGGATTAAGTGAGAGTAACTGTCCAAGTGGCGGAGAAAGTGTTTGGGCTAAGCTTTCAGCAAAGCCGGATATACCTTTCAGGGGCGAACTGCCGGGGCGGGCCAAAAAGAATTTTTTAGCGCCGGTTGGGGCAAAATTATAAGCAAGCAAACTTGCTTCAACCAGGAAGGCAAAAAGAATGAAGCATAGGACTATGGCATGGAATGAGCTACTGATTTTGCGGAAAGGGTGGGGGTTTTGCCCCGCCACAGGCGGGGTTTGTACTGGAGTTTCTTCCCTCGGCGTCTGTAATACTTGTCTTAGAAGAGCAGCTCCTTGAGGTTTGGCTGATAGCAAAGGAGCATTTGTATCAATCTTTTCATCCAGTAAACTTACCGGCGCCTTATGGAAGCTGTGAGTTGGGAGAGGGGCAAATTCTTCCACATCTTGTCCGGAAGTTTTTTGTAAATCGGATGCAGCATAGATTCTCTGGCCTTTTTCATTCCTTTGGGCAGTCAATTTACCTTCTTTGTCCCAGCGGCGCAAAGTTTTAACTGACACGCCCAGTTTTTTAGCTGCTTCGGATATCGAATATTCATCTTTTGGGCCCACAAGATAGTTGGCTTTGAATTCCTCTAAAGCTTGCTTGGAGTAAAAACGGGTGCCTCCGGCTGTGCGGAAGGGGACAAACTTGCCTTTTTCTTCCCATCTGCGCAACGTATCAACCGAAACGCCTAGGTAGACAGCAGCTTGACCGATATAAAAATATAAATTCGCAGACTGTTCAGGCATAAAAACATGTTTTTGCCTAGATCTGCTCTACCTAGGTATGGACATGGTCCATGAGCCCGTCTGCCTAGATTTAGTGTAGACAATTATTATATTTTCTGTCAAGGGTCTAAATATATAAGTATGGGAATTTTTGGTTGGGCTTGATGGGTAGGTGGCGCTAGATTTTAGAAAAAAAAGCAGGAGCATCCGTCTGCCATGCTCCTGCCAACTTAAGCTTCACCTTCTAAAAGTTTAATAAATACTTAAAATTATGTCAAGATGATTTTGTATATCAAAACACATCAGGTTAATTACCGCAGAGCCATAAACTAGCGTCTAGTAACTAGCGTCTAGTGTTTAGTTGCTATCAGAATATATACAATCTATATCAATTTTACTTACTGGGTTGATAATATGAACTTGTGAAAAGGATGTGAAAATGAGATTTTGATATTTTGAAATGAGATGTGAGAAGTGAGAACTCGAGTTTTTGACGTCGAGATATCTTGATGTCAAGAATTCAAGATCTAAAATATCCCATTTCTAACTTCAAAAAATCTATTTATTGTGCTAAGATCAAAGTGTATGAAAAAGTATATTCCTTCAGAGGTTGAGCCTAAGTGGCAAAAAAAATGGGCGGAGGATAAGATATATGCCTCTGATCTGACTAGACCTAAGAAATTTTATGTTTTAGGAGAGTTCCCATTTACTTCGGGAGATTTGCATATGGGGCATTGGTTTACCTTTGCCGGAGCAGATTGTTACGCTCGTTTTAAGCGCATGCAAGGCGATAATGTTTTTTTCCCTATTAGTGGTTATGATGCTTTTGGGCTTCCAGCTGAGAATGCAGCTATTAAAAGTGGTGTTCACCCTCAGGACTGGACGCTGGCTAATATTGATCGGATGAGGGAGCAATTTAGATCTGTTGGGACTTGTGGTTCTTTTGACCATGAAATCATCACCTGCCTTCCTGAATACTATAAATGGAACCAATGGATATTCTTAAAGATGTTCAAGAGGGGATTGGCTTACCGCGGTAAGCTGCGCTCAAATTGGTGTAATACCTGCCAAACGGTGCTGGCTAACGAAGCTATTGAAGCCGGGGCTTGTTGGAGATGCCATTCTGGAGTTGTTCAGAAGGAAGTTGAACAATGGTTTCTGAAGATCACGGATTATGCCGACAGACTAATCTGGCCCGAGATTCCGAAGGTGGACTGGCCCAGAGAACTTCGGGAGGGCCAAAATAATTGGATTGGCAAATCAGAAGGAGCATTGATAAAGTTCGAAAACATAGAAGTCTTTACTACGCGTCCCGATACGCTATTCGGCGCAACATTTCTTGTTGTCAGTCCGGAACATTCATTGCTAAAAGACTTGACTGAGGCTAAAAATCTAAAAGAAGTGGAAGAGTATATTGCCGCGGCTAAAAAGAAAAGTGAACTGGAGAGGAAAGAAAACAAGGAAAAAACAGGGGTTTTTACGGGCGCATATGTCAAAAATCCTCTAAATGGAGAGAAAATTCCGGTTTGGGTAGCTGATTATGTTTTGCCTGGATATGGAACGGGAGCCATAATGGCCGTGCCGGCCCACGACCCGCGGGACTTTGAATTTGCCAAAAAATTTGATTTACCGATCAAACCGGTAGTTCTGCCTCAAAGAGAATATATTGATGATAAAGCTGATGACTATTTTGCAGGGCGGACAGAGAATAACAAAAGAATAATTAAAGATCTAGCCTCAAGAGCCAACGAAAATAATAAAAAACTTCTGCTAATGGGTGGCTGGGCAGTAGGTGTACAAGTTGGAAAGTTATTCAGAGAATATGATGACATTGATGTGATTATTTTGGAAGAAGATTTGGGTTGGTGGAGAACGCAACTGGAAGATCTAGGGTTAGAACTTTCAAATATGTTCCCCGAAGGGATGAACGATAAATATTATTTCCAAGCTACGAAACCGGATGTCCATGTAGATGTTTTAACTTTTAAAATCGATGGTTCAGAACTGGTTAGCTTGACTGGGGAAAAGCCGGAAAAACTTGGACATTCATTTGACGAAATGTTTGATCTTAAAAAGATTGACGACGAACCTGTTTATGCCATGAAGCCTGAATTCATTTATGAGTGGAAAAAGGATCATCAGCGCAGAACCGGAGATATCAGATGGAAAGAGCAGGCTGATTTTCTAATGCTTGGGTTTGAGCCTTATGAGGGGGAAGGAGTTTTGGCAAACAGTGGAGAGTTTAATGGATTGCCGTCGAACAAGGCCATAGAGAAGATATCAGACTATCTCGAAGGACATCAAATTGGCAAGAAATTTATTTATTATCATCTGCATGATTGGTCTATTTCTAGGCAAAGATACTGGGGAACTCCCATCCCGGTTATCCATTGTAATAAATGTGGAATTGTACCAGTACCAGAGGAAGATTTACCGGTGGAGCTTCCTTATGATGTGGACTATACCCCCAAAGGGAAACCGCCACTAGCTTCAAATGAGGCTTGGCTTAATGTTAAATGCCCTAAGTGCGGAGGAGCGGGGAAGAGGGATCCCGAGACTATGGATGGATTTGTGGATTCATCCTGGTACTTTTTTCGCTATCTTGATCCAAAGTTTAATAGCGCTCCTTTTGACAAAGCGCTAGCCCAAAAAATCATGCCCGTAGATATCTATTTTGGTGGGGCTGAACATACTGTTGGTCACACACTTTATTCCCGTTTTTTCACTAAGTTTCTGCACGATCTGGGACTGACAGATTTAGAAGAATATGCAACTAGAAGAATTAATCATGGGGTAGTGCTTGGACCTGACGGGTCTAGGATGAGTAAATCAAAAGGGAATGTGATCAACCCCGATGAGGAGGTCAAGAAGTATGGAGCTGACGCAGTTCGTGTGCATATGGCCTTCTTCATGCCATATGATGGCACGGGTCCCTGGATTTCCGAACGGATTTGGGGACCTTACAGATTTTTGGAGAGGGTATGGGGACTGCAGGATAAGGTGGCCGTAGGCCATCCTGATCCGTCAGTTGACGGAGAAGGATCTCCGTCGAAAAAAGATCTGGTTGTTATGAATAAAACCATCAAGAAAGTGGGCGAAGATATTGAAAACATCAGTTTTAATACTGCTGTGGCTGCCCTGATGGAATGGTTAAACTACTTGAGCCGCAAGGAGAAAGTTAGTAAGGAAGAATATAAGACACTTCTTTTGCTCCTGGCTCCGTTTGCGCCACATATGACCGAGGAGTTATGGTCCTTCGGCTTCGCTCAGGATAAACAAAATTGGAGTGTTCATCAGCAATCATGGCCGGAGTTTGATGAAAAATATTTGGAAGAAGAGGAAATAACCATTGCTGTTTCTGTCAATGGTAAACTCCGGGACCAATTTGTGATCCAAAAAGATATAGCAAATGATAGAAAGGTAGTAGAAAAGATGGCCAAAGAGCTGCCTAAAATCCAAAAATACCTGGAAGGGAAAGAAGTTAAAAAAACCGTGTATATACCTGTGAAAATAATTAACTTTGTCATAAGCGAAAACTGATTAATATTGGCAAATCAGCTATTTGTTTGCTAAAGAAATAAAGACATTGATTGGATTATTATAACAATGAGAGATGATAATTGGCTTTTGTCACGTTTGGACTGTATTTGGTCGGAATCATTTTCCGATATTCCCCAAGTTAACCCTGTCTTTATCTGCTTTGGCAGATTTGCCCGGTTGCGTTTCGGTTCAATCAGAATCTGTCCTGCTTCGGGATCCCGTCCCACCAACTGGCGGGCCACCCCCCAGAAAACAATTATAACGATTACCGGTATGTTTAAGGATGAAAAAATCCCCCAAGTGGTGGTTGATCATACCATTGCCCATGAGCTTTGCCATTATGCCCATGGGTTTTCTTCTCCCCATAAAAGGATGCATAAATACCCGCATGAAGGGGGAGTGGTAGCTCTTGAGATGAAAAATCGCGGTTTGATATATTTAATTAATGACTACAAAAAATGGATTAAAGGTTATAAGGAAGAGTTAAAAGTTGAATATCAGAAAAAGAGGGGGATAAAATGGAGAATTCTGAAGGGCCGCTAGATTCTTTCATCAATAAAAACAAGTTACCTATTGGAATGGGGGTTGTGGGACTAGTGCTTCTAATCGGGGGGATAGTTTCTTCCGGTATTATCCCTAAAACATTTATTAAATCATCAAAAAGCTTGCCTGCTCGGTCGGCAACTGATATGCCAACAAGTGCCAAAGTAGACGTGTCGGGAGCAGTGGTCAACCCTGGTGTTTATACCCTGCCTTCCTTGGCCCGGATTGAGGATGCATTGAAAGCAGCAGGAGGGGTAACCGTTTCGGCAGACTCAAATTATATGTCGAAAACTATCAATCTGGCACAGAAAGTATCGGATGGAATGAAAATTTACATTCCCACAAACCAGGATAAGTCCGGTTTAGGGCAATCCCAAATAACCCAGCCTGTCGCTTCGCCATCCCTGGTCAATATCAATGAGGCTACAATTTCTGAATTAGATCAACTTCCGGGAGTAGGAGAGGTCACAGCCAAAAAAATTATTGATGGCCGGCCTTATCAGGGGGTAGAGGAGCTTTTAACTAAAAAAGCTGTTACCAGGTCAACTTACGACAAGATTAAGGAAATGGTGACAGTATGGTAGGGGTTGAGTCAGGGCAAGGATGCCGGTTTGGCTTGAAGACTGATTTTGAACTATGTTGAAGCTACTAATCGTTGGGTTTGTGGTATGGCTATCTGTTTTCACTTTTCGTGTTATCCAAATAGGTGGTATTGACCCTACTTATAGAGATCCTAAAACGACTGTATTGGAGCACTTTCGCAACAGTTTGGCAGAAATTATTAGCCAGAGCCTGCCTGCGCCACAATCGGCCATTCTTTCCGGTATTGTGCTTGGTGTTCAGGAAACAATTCCTTTCAGTTTGAGACAACAACTGGTTGCCACTTCTACTATTCATATCGTGGTAGTTTCCGGCCAAAATCTAACAATTTTAGCAGGCTTTTTATTAAATCTGGCGGGCTACTTAGGGAGAAAAAAAGTACTATTTTTGAGTCTGTTTGTAATAGTGTTTTATAGTTTATTAACAGGTTTACAAGTACCGGTTATAAGAGCTGCTATTATGGTTACTTTGGCGACCTTGGCGCAAATATTGGGCAAAGAGCGAACTGGTTGGTGGGTTCTGTCCATGACGGGCGGAGCCATGCTCCTTTATAATCCTAATTGGCTTTTAAATATTTCCTTTCAATTATCATTTTTAGCAACATTTGGTGTAGTAATAGTAGCTCCAATTGTAATAAAGAAGCTAAAATGGGTTCCAATGATACTTCGGGAAGATTTAGGTGTAACCATATCAGCCCAGGCGTTAGTTATGCCTATTTTGGCCTACAATTTCGGCCAGATTTCTTTAACTGCTATAGTAGTTAATAGTTTGATATTGTGGACAGTCCCGTTCACGATGGTATCTGGTTTCTTGACTGTTTTTGTCGGGTTTGTAAATAATATCTCCGGGCAAATAATGGGAGTTGTCCCAACAGTTCTTTTGACATACTTTATTGATATTGTAGAATTTTTTGCCAAAATTCCGGGAGGGTCTATTAAAATTGGGGAAACAGGAATAATAATGTGGGTGGGATATTATTTAATATTATTCGCAATAATTTGGATGTTTGGGAAAAGTTGGAAGTTGAAAGTTCAAAGTTAAAAGTTTCTGAGGAATATTATATTGTTCGAGCGAAGTCGAGAACTTACAATAATTTTGCATTTTGAACTTTGAATTATGCTATCATTAGTTTATGGTTAAGCAACAACTTTTGGAAGATTTAAAATGGGCAGTTGAGGATTTGGGGTTTAGTGGTGATGATATAGTTATATCTAGTCCTCAAAATCCATCCTTTGGTGATTACACAGCGAATATTGCGTTGCAGCTTGCTAAACAAAAATTAAAAAATTGTAAGCAGACTCCAATGGAGATTGCTAATGAAATTGTAAGTGACTTAAGAACCCTAAGTTACCTAAGTGACATAGAAATTAAAGAACCGGGGTTTATTAACTTTTTTATTAAGCCGGAATTTTTAACTAAGGACCTGGAGGAAATTTTAGAAAAAGGGAAAGATTTTGGTAGATCAGAAAGTGGTAAGGGTAAAAAAGCTTCTGTAGAATTTGTATCTGCTAATCCAACAGGACCGATGCATTTTGGCAATGCCCGTGGTGGCCCAATCGGCGACACACTGGCTTCAGTTTTGGAATTTTGTGGCTATGAGGTGATGCGCGATTATTACCACAATGATATTGGGAGCCAGGTAGATAAATTAGGGGAATCTATAGTAAATGTGGCTCAAGGCCAAAAACTTGAGGACCAGGAATATAAAGGAGAATATGTCAAAGAGTTGGCAAAGGAGATAAAAACTGATGATCCAAAACAGGCGAGTAAACAAGCATTGGAAATCTTGTTAAAAGAAAATTTGGATGTTGCTAAGGAAATGGGCATCAAGTTTGATAGAGTTTCTTATGAAAGTGAATTCTTAGGCAGCAGTCAGACCAAGAAGGCTTTGATGGTACTGGAAGAAAAAGATGTCTTAAAAAAACAAGAGGGGGCTGTTTGGTTTGCTCCTGGGGATGAGTTTTTAAAAGACCGTGAGTCAGTAGTTATTAAGTCAGATGGCAATTATACTTATTTTACTAACGATATTGCCTATCATAATTTAAAGTTTTCCCAGGGGACAGATTTGGTAGTGGATATTTTAGGAGCTAACCATCATGGTCATGTTCCTAGGCTTAAAGCCGCTGTTTCTGTTTTGGGTTTTGATGTTTCTAATTTCCATGTAGTTTTATATCAATGGGTGAGATTTAAGCGAGGAGGTGAAATTGTCAAAATGTCTAAAAGGGCTGGAACTTTTATAACAGTTAGGGAGATTCTAGAGGAAATTGGAAAGGACCCCCTTAAGTTTTTTATATTGATGTACGATGCTAACTCGCCAATTGATTTTGACTTGGAGCTGGCAAAACAGCAATCGAATAAAAACCCTGTTTTTTATGTCCAGTATGCGTTCGCCAGGATGGCCAATATACTAAGAAAAGTGAAAAGTGAAAAGTGCAACCCCTCGACTGTGCTCGGGGCGAGAGTGCAAAGTTGTGGAATTCTGAATAAAAAAGAAGAACTGGAACTTATTAAACATCTGTCATACTTTCCTGATTTAATAGAAGAGGTTGCCCGGAATTACCAGGTCCAGCACCTCACAACTTATGCCATAACTTTGGCAGACCTGTTCCATAAATTCTATGAAAATTGCAGGGTACTAAATGCTGAAAATGAAGAGCTAAAGACTGCTAGATTATCCCTGGTTTTGGCCAGTAAGTTAGTTCTCGCTAACGTTTTAGGTATAATGGGAATAGACGCACCTGAAAGAATGTGAGGGGAAATGTTCAGACATACTGAAAGCAAAAAAAGATCGTTTTTGCCATTCGTGTTGCTTAGGCTTTGCCTGTCTTTTGTAATGTTTTTGCTTCTGGGTCTTCTGGCTTATCAGGCCTTCCTCTATTTTTCCGGGGTGGGTAATGGGGACTTATTTAAGATGGTGGACCAGATTAAAAACGATCCCAAAGGATTTGTGACTACCCTTACCAATTTTAATGAGGCCACAAAACTTTTATCGGGGTCTTGGGGTGTGAAATTGCCTCCCGGCAGTACCCCTGCTGATGAGGGTGAGCCTGAAATGGCGGAAGTGACACCTTCCGGCAACATTATCCTGAAATTTGCTTTAGTGGCAGATTCTCACAATGACAATGAAAATTTAAGTGAAGCCTTAAAGTCTGCCCGTGATGGTGGTGTAAAATTTGCAATTGGCTTGGGCGATTATACCAATACCGGTACCATAAAAGAGTTGGAAGAGGCAAAAACTGTTTTTGACAATTCCTCCCTGCCGTATTATGTCACGGCCGGCGATCATGATTTATGGGATGCCCGGGATAAAACCGCCTCCGCTGTCATCAATTTTAACCAGGTTTTCAAGTCTCCAAACCAGACTTTTATTGATAGTGGCATCAGGTTTGTGATTGTATTTAATGCTGACAACTATGAAGGGATTGACAGTTTGCAGATGGCTTGGCTTAAAGAAATACTGGGCGAAAAATCAAGATCATCAAAAAACACCTTTGTATTTTTACACGAAGCTCTGATGCATCCTTCATCAGACAGGTTTATGGGTTCGGCGGTTAAAGATGAAGAGAAGGGGGGAGAAGCTAATAAAATTATTGCAGGGCAGGCCCAAACTTTGATTCAGGTGTTTAAAGATGCAGGGGTGTCGGAAGTTTTTGCCGGGGATATCCATGCCTATTCCCGCTACTCCGATCCCAAAACTGGCTTGAAGATGACAACAGTTGGGGCACTGACTTCGGAGAGGAATCTGGAAAAGCCCTCCTTTGTTATAGTTGACGTCTATGAAAATGGCGGTTACAATGTTTCGAAGGTTGAAATATGAAATTCATAATTTTTGGAGCACCGGGATCAGGAAAAGGAGTTTACTCAACAAGGCTGGCGCCAAAATTGGGGATTGTGGCAATTGCCACAGGAGAAATGTTCCGCAATATTGCCAAAGATAATTCTCCCTTGGCTAAACAAATTCAGGAGATTATGTCACGCGGAGCCCTGGTGCCGGACGATTTGACAATCGAGCTTCTAAAGAAGGAGTTAGAAAAACCGGAAGCCCAAAATGGCTTCATATTGGATGGTTTTCCCAGAACTTTGGATCAAGCCAAAGCTTTGGATCAGGTGGCCAAAATTGACGGTATTTTTGTCATCAATGCCAACCGTGACATCATGATCGAGAAAATTACTGCCAGGCGTACTTGTAATAAATGCGGGGAAATCTATAACATTGCCAATATTGATAAAACAGTTGATGGAATCCATTATTCCATGCCGGCCATGTTGCCTAAAGTAGAGGGAAAGTGTGATAAATGCGGTGGGGATTTAGTACAAAGGGCAGATGCCAAACCGGAAGTGGTGGAGGAGCGGCTGAATGTCTATGAGACCCAATCAAAACCTGTCCTGGATTACTTTAAAGATAAAGTTCCTGTGATTGAAATTTTAGCCAATGAAGCACCGGACACAGTTGTTGAAAAAACCATGGAAAAAATCCGCGCAGCAGGTTTGGATAAATAAACTTTCTTGGCTAGCTTTACCTTTATTTTCATTGTAAAATATACTTATCGGGGTGTGGTTCATCGGTAGAACGCTCGATTCGGGTTCGAGAGGTAGAGGGTTCAATTCCCTCCACCCCGACCATGCCCTTGTAGCTCAGTAGATAGAGCGGTCCCGTCCTAAGGGAATGGTCGGGGGTGCAATTCCCTCCAAGGGCACCAGATGTTTCGCCTTACCAAATTCAAAAAAGTATTTTTTATCAGGTTTTTAAGCTTTGCTTTTATCCAGGTTGGGTTTTTGTCAATTTTAATAACTTTTGAACCAGTGGTAGTGGAAGAGTTTAGATACCAGCTAAACAATCTTTTAGGCACCCGCCATAGCCTGCCGCAAGTTGTTACCTCTGCCACCCAAAATGAAGCCAGCCTAAGCAGTGGTTTTAGTGATCTTCCGTCGGAAACTACCGACTTTATCAAGCCTGTTTCAACAGACTTTGGTATTGTTATAGAAAAAATTAATGCCAATGCCAAAATTGTGGAGGGCGTTGACGCAGGAAATGAGGGAGAATATTTAGCAGCTTTATCAAAAGGTGTAGCCCATGCTAAAGGGACAGTTTTGCCCGGAGAGCGGGGCAATATGTACCTGTTTTCTCATTCAGTCAATGCTCCCTGGAATATTGTCCGTTTCAATGCTGTTTTTTATCTTTTGGGCAAGCTTGAGAAAGGGGACAGAGTGATTATATTTTATCAGGGTAGAAGGTTTAATTACATTGTGTTTGATAAAACTATTACTGCGCCTTCTGACACTAAATACTTGACGGGTACATATGATGAGCCTGTTTTAACTTTGCAAACCTGTGACCCTCCGGGGACTCTTATAAATCGGCTGATTGTCAGAGCCAAATTGGCCGGGGTATAATAGTTGTATGAGTAAACATTTTATTATTACAATTATCACACTGCTTTTGATTGTAATTGGTGCAGGGATAGCGGTCTTGATAACTAAAGGTTACACTTTTTCTCCCAAAGAAGGCAGGATTGTGGGTACTGGTATTCTATCGGTAGCATCTGTGCCGGATGGCGCTTCAGTTTATATCGACGGCCATCTGACAACTGCCACCAATACCACAATCAGCAGTCTTTCTCCCAAAAGTTATAATGTTAAAATTGTCAAAGAAGGCTATATTCCCTGGGGAAGGCAAGTTAATATTTCGGAAGGTTTGGTAGCAGAGGTTAAAGCAACACTATTCCCGGCTCTTCCCACTACATTTCCCTTGACCTTTAATGGGGCGGCAAATCCCATCCTTTCACCGGACGGACAAAAATTGGCCTTTACTGTGCCATTTAATCCTGACGTAAAATTGCGGCAAAAAGGAGGGGTATGGGTTTGGACTATGACGAGTGCCCCGATCTCTTTTACCAGGGGTGCACAGCCGCATCAACTGGTTGCTTCAACGGCTTCCTTGGATTTTTCTAAAGCAAACTTGTCCTGGTCCCCGGATTCCAAGCAAATCCTGGTGTCCTTGCAGGAGGGTGGAGTGCCGGGAGAGGTAAATGCCAGAAATTACCTGGTGGGGTTTGAGGAGTCTTTGGATGTACCATCACTTCGGGATATAACTCCCACTATCACTGCTACCCTAAAAGGATGGGAAGATGATAGAAAGACGGAAAATCAGGCAAGAGTTTTGGCAATTAAAGATTTGGAGGTGCAAAAAATAGCTTCCGGGTCAGGAGTGACTTGGTCTCCTGACGAGACTAAATTTATTGTTAAAGTTGGGGAAAGCGCTAAAGTTTATAATTTATCATCACCCGCAAAGTCCATAACAAAGCAGGTCACTCCCTCCGGTGGAGTAGGGACTTTGACTGGTAATAAGCAATATGCGTTACCAAAAGCTTTGGCCTATTTCTGGCTGCCTGATTCCAGGCATGTCATCCTGGTGAATGATGAAAAAATCAGCATCGCGGAGTTTGATGGAACTAATGAAGCGGTTATTTATGCCGGGAAATTCCAGGATAATTTTGTCTTTGCCTGGCCGGATTCTTCCAAACTGGTCATCTTGACCTCATTTTCTACCCCCACGGCTTCCACCCCAAACCTGTTTGGGATTAACTTGAAATAACTTTTTCCAAAATCTGCAAAGTATCCCGAGCCGCTTTTTCCCAACTAAATTTTTTAGCCTGAGTAAAACCTGCATTGATGAGTTTTTCTTTTACCTTTGGATCCATAATCTGCTTAATCCCTCGTGCAATATCATTTACTGAATAAGGATCAACTAAGAGGGCAGCTTTTCCTGTCACTTCAGGCATACTGGAAATGTTGGAAGTTAGAACCGGACATCCACAGGCCATGGCCTCCAAAATGGGCAGGCCAAAACCCTCAAAAAGGGAAGGAAAAAGCAGGGCTTGGGCTCCACAGTAGAGGGCAGGAAGTTTTTCATCAGGCACATAACCTAAAAATTTGACATATTTTTCAATGCCTAACTTTTTGGGTAGTTCATATATTTCATCAGAAGACCAACCTTTACCCCCTGCAAGGACAAAACGGGGGACGGAATTCTTGAAATGAGAAGTGGGATATCCTTGATCTTGAATCTTTGATTTTTTGACTTTTTGATCAAGACTTCTAAACTTCAAGGAATCAAATTCCAACTTCTCACTTCTAACTTCAAGAAAATCATTCAAGAATGAAGCGTATGCTTTTAGTAGTCTTTCCAGATTTTTCCTTGGCTGAATTGTTCCCACAAATAGAAAATATGGAAGAGAAGCAACTTTGAATTTTGAATTTTGAACTTTGAACTTATCTTTATCATATCCCTCATAAACCACAGAAATTTTATCAGGTTGTATCTCTATGTTATGGATAATATCACTTTTGGTAGCTTGTGATACTGCAATAATATGGTTGGCAGTCTTAAGCTGAATGTCCGTCATAAACTTGAGATAAAGTTGCTGCTTCAACTGGTGCATTTTGGGTAGATACTTTGAGCCAAGGTCATGGACTGTGATAACTGTTTTAAGACCTGGGTTTCTAATGACCGGTAGGGTATGGGATGGCACAAATAGAACATCCAATTTATCAATAAAAGTTTGTTTGGCAAGACCAAATTGGGTCCATAAATACTTAATACTTAAGACTGAAAACTGAAAGTTGGGTGGCCAGCCTCGCAAGGACTCTCCCTGTGTGGCTGGCGGCCGCAAATAAATTTTGTAAATATTTTTGTGGTCGATCTTGGCAAGATGGGTTAGAAGCTGAAAAGCATAATTTTCCGTGCCGGTCCTGTTTTTTAAAAACGCCCGTGATCCATCAAAGCCGATTATCATTTTCCTATCTTTTAGTAACACTCCTCTTATATAAATCTAAGTTCTCGAGAGCCAGCCCTGTGCCGAGGGCCACGCACATCAAGGGATTTTCCGCAACATGGCAAGGCACTCCTGTAGCTTCGGTCATAAACTTATCAAGATTAGTTAGAAGCGAAGTTCCGCCGGAGAGTACTATTCCTTTATCAATAATATCCGAAGCTAACTCTGGCGGTGTTTGCTCCAGAACTTCCTTTACCCCGGAAATTATTTTTTGGACAGTAGCCGAAATCATATCGGCTACCTCAAAAGTGGTGATTTCAATTGTCCGGGGAAGACCGGTTACAGCGTCACGCCCACGTACAGGCAGAGTCTTATTTTCACTATTTTTTACCTGAATAGCTGATCCAAGTTTAATCTTTATTTCTTCAGCTTGGTTTTCGCCAATAATCAGGCCATATTTTTTTCTAACTCCTATTTGAATTGCTTCATCAATTTTATTACCCCCAGCTCTGACCGAAGCATGAACTACCACACCTCCGAGGCAAATCACAGCTGCTTCGGTTGTACCTCCGCCAATATCAACAATCATATTGCCGGAAGGATTGGCGATGGGGATTTGGGCGCCAATGGCGGCTGCCAACGGCTCATCTATAAGATAAGCTACTTTTGCTCCGGCAGAAAGTGTGGCGTCAAGGACCGCACGGCGCTCAACCGAAGTTACCCCCGCGGGTACACAAATCATCACTTCCGGCTTGAAAAAACGTGATGCCCCGCATACTTTATCAATGAAAAAGCGCAGCATTGCTTCGGTAGTAACATAATCGGCTATGACCCCATCGCGCAAAGGTCGGGAAGTGATGATATTGCCCGGAGTCCGTCCCAACATCTCTTTAGCTTCATTTCCAACAGCCAAAACTTTATTGTCATCAGTGCCAATGGCTACTACGGTAGGTTCATTGAGCACTATACCTACTCCTGCTACATAAACCAGGGAATTAGCAGTTCCTAAATCTATACCGATCCGTTTGCTGAAGTTAAACATCGAATAAACTATACGCTACCATCGACCTGGTCACAAGACATATAAAAGAGATCAAAATAGCTCGTTGTTTGTGGTTGGTAGTTTGTAATTCATGGTTCATGGTAAAATCAAAAGTATGGATAAGGTAAATATCCTGGGAGTGAATGTTGACAATATTAACATGGAAGGAGCCAAAGACCGGGTGGTTGGGTGGCTAAGAAAAGATAGTCCTGCTTCGATGCGAAACGAGAAGCATTATATTGTCACGCCTAACCCTGAATTCGTGATGGCAGCTCAAAAAGATCCTGGATTTAAAGATATTATAAATAAGGCAGACTTGGCAATTCCGGATGGAATAGGCCTAAGACTTAGAGGTGATCTAGAAAGTACTATTTCCGGAGTGGACCTAATGGAAAGGCTAGTAGAGCTATCTTCTGATTTGGGCGCTACAGTAGGCTTTTTAGGAGGGGAAGAGGGGGTAGCAAAAAGGTGTGCCGAGTGCTTACAAAAAAAGTATCCCGGACTAAAAATTAGTTTTGCTGAAGATGGGGGAAAGATAGATGATGAAGGGAATTGGGTAGGGATAAAGAAGCCGGTATGGGAACCAAACCGGCATCCAAACCTTAACCCAACTTCTTTACCTGATACCGATATTCTCTTTGTAGCTTTTGGCCAGGTTAAGCAGGAAAAGTGGATTTATAAAAACTTACCAAAAATTCCTGTTAAAATAGCTATGGGAGTAGGTGGGGCTTTTGATGAGATATCGGGCAAGGTACCCAGAATTCCTTCGATCTTGCATAAAATGGGCTTAAAATGGCTTTTTCGGCTTATCTTAGAGCCATGGAGAATTAAAAGACAATTAGCCCTTGTCCGATATGTCTGGAAAATCTTGACGGGTTGAAGGTATAATATAGTAAGATAGAACCAAATATGATACAAGTAAGAACCAGAAAAGAAATAAAAGATGTGTTGATGAACCCCAAAGCTCCCGGGGTAAAAGACCCTTATTTTGTAATCCACGGCGAGGGAGGCCAAAATGTAACGATTTTAACACCCGGCAAAAATGGTGAGGAATACAATAAGACCTATGGCCATTTCCATCTTTATCAAGGTGTTGAGATTTATACCGTAGTTTATGGTCAAGGGGTGCTTCTCATGCAGCGCAATGATGAAGAAGGGGAAGTAAAGGAAGTGAAAGTGGTGGGACTCCGTTCCGGTTTGAATATAGAAATACCGGCCGGGTTTGGGCATGCTCTTATTAATGTCGGCAAGACCTACCTTGTAACAGTGGACAATGCTCCACAGGAAAAGGGGGTTCATGATTTTGAAACCGTAAAAGAGAAAAGAGGCTTTGCCTACTATGTGGTTGATAAGAAGGGAGAAGTAGGGTTTGAACCAAACCCTAACTACAAAATCCATCCCCAAATCTCAACATACTGATAGTTAAACTGGGATTTTTCTGTCCCAAAAACCTAATCTACCCCATTTAGCAAATTATCTGAATGAGTGCTAATTTACGAAGGGAGATGGTTGACGATGCCTTTTACGAAATCTGAAGCTCGCTGCAACATGTTTGCCAATCTGGTTCTGGGAGAAGTTTTAGGGGCACCAAATATGCGCGATAGATTCTGTAATTCCTCTTCCTGCCAGGGTGGCAATCTTTCTCCTTTTTTTTGACGTTTTGCCAAAGTATCCCGATATCCTTTTATGATATCATCCCCACTGGGTGGTTTTTCTGGGCTCATAAAATATTACTCCCTGGGGATTTTTGGGTGATGCCAAGAAGCCAGAGGACTGCTTCTTTTTTGTACCTTCTGTCTCCCCGGGAATTGATCCTGATGGCCGGAAGCTTGCCTCTTTTACCCCATCGCTTTATAGTGAGGGGAGAAACTCGTAACACTTCTGCAACTTCTTTGACTGTTAATAGATCAGGGAGATTCTCAAGTGAGATTTTATCGCTCATAACTATTTCCTAGCGAGAAGAAGCATTCTTCATCGCTCATAATTTAACGCGAGAAGATATTTCTATATCTTCATCAGACATTCTAAATCAATGTATATCACAACTTTTCAGACAATGTCAATACCTCGATTGCAAAAAAACACAAAAAACTCACACTTGACAAACCTTTAAGTGCTGCCTTACTCTGGATTAATAGCAGAAAACAGACGGGCTTTTCTTTTATATATGGCCTGCCCGAAAAAATTATTTTTTACCGCTCTGTTACTTTTGGTTTGGAACATTACACCCCAAGTTGCCTTTGCCGAGTCAAAAACACAATATTATGACTTTGGCCCTTACTACAGCCAGCCTCAGGTTTTAGGTTTTTCCTTTTCTTCTTTAGAAAATTTACCTGTTCCTAAAATTCCGGATAGTTTAGTGCTTCAAAAAGATACCAGTACTACTCCAGGCAGTTTTTTTTATCCTTTTGACAGAATTGCGGAAAATGTTCAACTGACCTTTACATTTGATCCGGCTAAAAAAGAAGAACTCCGGCTTGATATAGCCCAGGAGAGGTTAGTTGAAGCAAAAACCTTGCAGGATGCGGACAAAACAGAAGCTGCTGTAGAGGCTTTTAATGATTATAATCAGATCCTGCGGGATGTTTCCCGGAAAATAGTTAATGCCAGCCGTGTTGAAGAGGTTGTCAGCGCTCAGGCAGTGATTACTCAAAGTATGGCTTTGAATTCTTCTCCTGTATGGGCCGAGGAGTGGAATTCGGTTACAAATATGGCGCGGAAAGTCCTGGACGGCGCAGCAGAAGTGAGGGGTGAACCTGCCATACCGGAAGATTTATCCGCGGATATTCAAGAACTAAAAGAGGAAGGATTAATCTCAGAAGAAGAAAGTAATAAACTTTACAGTTTAAAGAGTAGGGGAGAAGTTAGGGAAGAGCTGGATAAACTGAGCACATCCGGTCAATTCCCGGCCTCCGAGTTAATTAAGTTAGATACTGCGGTAGCCAAAAATTATCCTGATGTTCAAAAGGAAATAGTAGCCAATTTTCAGGTAGCTGAACTTAGGACTTATCAAACCCGGCCCCAGCCGTCTGAGGCAGTTTTGGCTGAGATAAGAAAATGGCAAGATGGTTCTTCTGTCCCTCCTCCAAACGATATCAAGCCTTATTTGTGGTACAACCGCGCTCAAGATTTGGCCAAACAAGTAGATTTATCAAGCTTTTCCCCGGATCAGCAGCAAAATGTGGGTAAACTATATCCCAAAGCGGTTATAGATAATCCGACTTATACTCCATCTCCGTCTCCTGTTGCAGATACAAGTCAGGCTCCTTCACCAACGCCCGTAAGTACCACCCCAACACCTGTGCCTGTTAATCCGTATTTGGGAGGGGTAACAGGAGCTTTGCCCGGTCAGCCTACTTATTTTCTAAAGCGCTTGGGGGAAAATTTAGCAACCACTTTTACTTTTGATCCGGCTGAAAAAGCCAGGTTAAAACTGGAGCAGGCAGAGCGGCGTTTAAGTGAAGCTGCAGCAATATCCTCCGACGATAAAAGATCAGCAGAGTATCAGGATACAATCAAAAGCTATACCCAGGCAATGGCAGATGCCGCATCAATTGCAACCAAAGATATGGCAGGCAGACTCGAAAACGCTGCAGCCAGACACGAAGCTATGCTGGAAAAAGGTCTTTTGCCTGTCCCCCAGGACCCGAAGCTGATTACCACAGCCATCAAAGCTACTGAGGATGCTTTGGATAAAAGTGCTGATGTTTTAGGCAGACCGGCCATGCCACCTGCATTGGCAGACCGGCTTGATGATCTGAAAGCGCAAGGGCTGATTTTACCAGAGGAAGCAAATGATCTGGTTGGATCCAGTTCGCGGAGAGAAGTACGGGAGAAAATCAGGAAACTTGCCGAACTTGGTTCTTTCCCGTTGGCTGATGCCAAAAAGATGGATGAAGCGCAGATGCTGACGACACCCTCAGATTACAATCAGCTGGTAGAGGTTAAAAAGGTTGAAGAACTGCAAAACTTAAGGGCAGTCCAGTCCGAATTTGCTCAAACGCCGGCTTTAAAAGCACAGGCAGCTAATTTAGATCAAAAAGAGACTGCTTTGGTTAACACAATTGATTTGTCAGGTATTAAACAGGAAGATTTGGGAGGAAGACAGGATTTGATTCAGGCCTTTCAACAGCTGACAGCCACTTCTTCTGCCCGTCCAATTAACAGCGGCCAATTTGGTGGGTTGACGGAAGAGCCAAAACCTTCAGATGCAGTTTTATCTGTTTGTCCGATTGGCGCTACTTTTAAAAGCGGTGAGGGTTGTATCTGGGCTGATTCGGGCAAAAAGATTAATGATTATGATCAGTACAAATGTGAAGGGTATGGCCAGTATTATTCTTTTGCGGTGGGAAAATGTGTAGCTTATGAGCCCGGACAAGGATTTAAGGATGATGCCAGGCCGGTTTGTCCTGCCCGCTATAGCTGGTCCTGGCAAACTCAAAGCTGTCAGGCTTTTACCGGAGGAGGTAATCCTTATCCGTCGCCATCTCCCGAACCAGAACCAAAAGACGATAAAGAGAGAGAAGAACGTTCCAAATCCTGCCCTGTAGGTTCCTCCTACGAATCCCCCCGTGGCTGTGTTTGGGATAAAGATGATAAGTCTGTATATGATTCCAGTCAGTACCGCTGTCCCGGCAGGCAATATTATTCATTCGAACAGAAAAAATGTGTAGATGCTCCCAAGGCAGGAGAACCTTATCCGAAAGATGCCGCACCAAATTGTACAGAAGCTGATGCTTACTGGAGCTGGTCTGAAAGTAAATGTTTGGAAACAGAGGAGCCGAATACTCAGGAAGCAAGGGATATCTCTATTCCTAAACCTGTCTTTGTCACCCCGGATAATCCTTTCTATTTTCTGAAAACAGCAGGAGAAGCAGTCCAGCTGGCAGTATCTTTCTCGCCTGAAGCTAAACAACAAACCAGAATTGCCCAAGCCCGGGAAAGATTAGCTGAAGGATATACTGCTTTAGAAAAAGGCGATAAAGAAGATTTTAAGGAGGCCCTGTCAGCTTATGCTACAAAGATGCAGGATATCTACAACGATGCCGGCAAATCGTCATGGTCGGAAAAAGCCAGAAAAACCATCGGTGAAAAATTGGCTGAAGAGGTAGTGGATCAGAACCTGATTTTACAAAAGATTGAAGTTGTGGCAACCAGTGATCAGGCAGCTGCCCTTTCTGCCGCATCATCCTTGATAATTTTGGGCGCAGATAAAGCTGCAGATCTTTCAGGGGAGCAACCTTTGCCTGATGACCTTAAAACTAAAATAGAAGACTTGCCGGCCGAGATGATTTCGGAAGAAGATAAAAAGAAACTACTGGAAGCAGATTCCAGAGTTGAGGTCAGGATGAAATTGGGTGAGCTGGCCTCCAGAGGAGGAATGACTGTTACCGACACGGCCTTTTTGAATGAGGATTTTAATAATGCTGACCCCGGGGCGAAAATTAAAATAGGCGAGCTGAAAAAGTTGGAAGAAATTGTCAGCACTTTGGATCAAAAAGAGAAAACTTTGGAGAGAGTTGAAAAAAATGAGGACATTGTAGGAAAATTAAATGAGTTCCAGAAAAATTTTGAGCCGGGTAAAGAAATCCCTGCTGACATCCGTCCTTATGTTCGCCTGGGGCGAATTGATGAGATAGCCCAAACTATCAGACCGGATATTGTCAATCTGGAAGATTTCCAAAACCGCAAAGATCTGGTTTTGGCAGTGGCTACGCTGCAGGAGGAATTCCGTCCAACCCAGCAGGCAAGAGACAAAGTAGAGGCTTACAGAAGAAGCAATCCCGGCGCAGCTCTGCCTCCGGAACTGGCCAGAGTTGAAGCGTTATCCTTTAGTTTGGGGGTGAGAAATCAGGCCGGTCCGTGTTTCCTGCCTTCACCGCCGTTTTCACCCAACACCCCTTGCCCTCCGCCCGGGGCAACAATTCCAATTTCCTCATCCTATAGATTCATTACACTCTATTCACCGGAATATTCAGGTTCCGTTACTCCTTATGTAAGCACAGCACCTTCTATTGGTAAGGACGGCAAACCACTGGTTTATGGTCAGGGTCCGAAGGCAGAAATCGCCGGAGTTTGTCCGAGCGATTACCATTGGATGTATGACAATGGCGGTTGGTGTATGAGCAATGGTGGAAGTTACGGTTCATATAATACAGGGGGTTCTTATACGCCTTCAGGCCCACAAACTTCCGGTTATACACCTTACAGTCCTTACTATACAGCTCCCGGAGCTCCGCCTTACGGCACTCCTTATCAGGGTGGTGGTGGGTATTCTTACAGTGCTCCAAGTTATTACGGCAGCGCCCCGACCAATTACACTACCAATCCTCCCTCCGGAACAGTGCCCGGTTCCGGCCCCGTACCAACTTCTCCCGGTCGATGTCCCAGCGGGTTTCACTGGATGTCCGACTCCGGTGGCTGGTGTATGGCTGATGGGGGCACATATGCGCCGAGTGGCGGTTATCCAGGCAGTAACAATAATTACTATTCTCCCAATTTAACCCAATCAAGCTGTGGTCCCGGATATTATTGGGACGGCAGAGGTTGTATCCGCACGAGTCCTAATGATACTTCTTATTCTTCTCCCGGCTCATACCAGTTCGGTTGCACTCCGGGCTATTACTGGAATGGCAGCAAATGTGTAGCAGGCAGTAATGAAGGTTCGGGGTGGTCAGATACAGGTGCCAGATCCCAATCATGGTGTCAACCTCCGTCAAACGGCTGCGGCAATAATTCTTATTGGGACTATGGCAGTTGTTACTGCCGAAGCTCAAGCACTTATAATGGAGGCAGCGGTCCCTCAACCAGCAATCAATGCCAGGGTTTAAGCTGTGGCGGAGGTGCATGGTTAGATTACTCAACCTGTAGTTGCAAGTATTCGGGTGGTTCTGGAACTAGTTCTACAGGATCCACCATCAGTTGTTATCCTCCTTCTGCAGGCTGTCCGGGCGGCTGGTATGATTATGGTACTTGCTCTTGCAAATCCTCCTCATCCGGCACAGGTTCAGGCAGTTCCTCCTCCGGTTCCTGTCCCTCAGGCTCTCATTGGATGAGTGATAATGGCGGTTACTGTATGTCTGATGCTGCAAGAGATGCTACTTCCACCGGCGGTTCATCCGGCGGATCATCCTCTTCCGGCTCCTGCCCGTCAGGCTATCATTGGATGGATAACAGCTGGTGTATGTCTGACGCGGCAGCCAATACTTCCTCCGGTAGTAGCACAGCTCCTTCGCCGGCACCATCAACTTCAACAACAACTGAATCTCAACCTACGTCCAGCGAACCTGCACCCAGCACCTCAACTTCAACAGAGTCCTCGCCTCCGCCGTCATCGAGTGAACCGGCGCCTGACACAAGCACATCAACTTCCAGCGAACCTGCGCCGGCGCAGTAAAGTTTTTGTTTGGATTATTGTAATTCGGCAGTTGCGCCTGCGGCGACTAATTTATTCTTAGCCTCTTCAGCTGTTTGTTTATTGACCCCTTCCAAAACCGGTTTGGGAGCTCCTTCAACCAAATCTTTGGCTTCTTTAAGGCCTAAAGTGGGAACGATTTCCCGGACAGCTTTAATAGTGCCGATTTTATTGGCTCCGCCTGAAGTTAAAATGACATTGAAAGTAGTTTGTTCTTCCTTTGGCTCCCCGTCCGTGGCGGGGGCAGCTGGTCCTGCTGCAGCCATTGGCGCTGCGGCAGTTACTCCAAATTTTTCCTCCAAAGCCTTGACTAAATCAGCCAGTTCTAAAACTGTTAATTTTTCAATTGACTCAATAATAGTATCTAAATTTTTTGTATCGGACATAAATTCAGTTCAAAATTCAAAATGCAAAATTCAAAATTACAATTCAAAACTCAATATTTTTCAACTTTGAACTGCAACTTTTAACTTTTAACTTTGCACTTTTAACTTGATAATTCACCTCCTCTTTGTAATTTTATTTGATCAAGTGCATAAACTAAATTTCGGAGGTTGGCATGCAAGACCCCCACAATGCCATAAAGCGGGGAAGAGAGGGATCCTACAACCTTGGCTTGAAGTTCCAGTTTACTTGGTAACGCGGATAATTTGGTGATACTTGCCCCATCCAAAAACTGGGCATTTAAGATCCCACCCTTAACTTCACCCATCTGGGCATCTTTGAAAGCTTTGACCAAAATCTTTAAAGGAGAAATTTCATCTTCAAAACTAAAAAGAGTAGCAATTGGCCCTTCGGTAACTTCCTTGGGAAGTTCCGGTAAACCAACTTCTTTTGAAGCAACCATTAAAAGGGTATTTTTAGTAACAGAAAGCTCGGCATTTTGCTCGCGTAGCTTATTGCGCAAGTCAGACAACTGGCTCATTTTAAGGCCCTTGTAGTTCGTAAAAACCACACTTTTGCTCCGTGCAAGTTTTTCAATCATTCCTTTTACCATTTCTTCTTTTTGTGTCCGTGTTTTCATAAATACTTCGTCTTTCGCGCCTTCGGCACTAAAAAAAACGCCTTCGAGGCGTTTTAACTTAATACTTAAGACTGAATACTTTATATTAAAATAATTTTAAGTTACAGGTCTTACGTCTTTAGTTGTTTCGCCTCGGTGAGATTTACATGGCCCTTCGACTTCGCTCAGGGTTATAACTCACTTTCTTAAGCCTTAGGTATTGTACTAATTTGACCTTTGCTTGTCAATACTTCGACTGCGCTCAGGTTCAATACAGGTTGCCTTGAATATCTGTAAAAATACTGACCTTATTTTTAATATTGTAAATAATGGCCAGGGGAAAGGTGAAAGAGCGTGGGCCTTTTTCTCCCGGTACCCTAACTTCAATAGGAACACTTTTAACCATAGTGATGAAATTGGCATGTTCAGGCAAAATATCAAATTTCCCTAAAAAGTTAGTGGAAGATACGGATGTGGCTTGTCCATCGAAAATGGTCTCCTTGGGAGAAATTATTTTGACGAGTAAAAGCGGACTATTTTCATCTGTCATGATATTATTTGATATCTTTAATTGAGCCTACATAAAGGAATTTTTCTGCCGGAATATTATCAGTTTTTCCTTCCAAAATTGCCTTGATATCAGCAATGGTGGTCTCCCTTGGGACATAAACTCCTTTCCTGCCTGTTTGATTCTCTGTGACAAAAAAGGGTTGGGTCAAAAAATTAGTGACCTTCTTTACCCTTTGGAAAAGAATCTGGTCAGATGACCCAAGCTCTGTTTCCCCGACAATTGCCACAATATGTGCTAGTTTATTATATCTTTCCAGACACTGCTGGAAACGTGTCAAGACCCGGAAATGCTCATCCCCGATAATGTCTTTACTGGCGCCGGAGGATGATTGGGAGATGTCAATGGGAGGATAATGTCCCATTTGGGCGATAGTCCGCGACAAAATTATAGAACTATCCAAAAATGACATGATAGTACTGACTCCTGCATCGGTAATTTCATCCGATGGTACATAAACTGCCTGGATGGATGTAATGGAGCCGTTTTCAGTCGAGGCGAGCCTGTCTTCCAGGCTTCCCACTTCACTTTGCATAGTGGCCTGGTAGGCTTGTTCAGAGGGGATTGTAGAAAGAAGTGTGGATACTTCATTGCCTGCCTGGACAAAACGGAACATATTGTCCACAAAAAGCAGTACATCCTGCTTTTCGCTGTCCCTAAAGTATTCGGCGATGGCTACAGCTGAAAGTGCTACCCGGAACCTTATCGCGGCGTTTTCGTCCATTTGCCCCAAAACCATGACCAGTTTTTCCATAACTTTTGACTCAACCATCCGCTGGTAAAGTTCTTGCCCTTCCCGGATACGCTCGCCCACACCCGCAAACACCGATACGCCCTTGTGGCTGCCTGTGATGTTATGAATAAGTTCTGTCATAAGTATTGTCTTGCCGACGCCCGCGCCCCCGACAAAGCCGATACGACCGCCTTTTAGGAAGGGGGTCAGAAAGTCAATTGGCTTAATTCCGGTCTCAAGGATTTCCAATTTTCCGGAGATTGTAGAAAGAGGCGGAGCCTTTTGGTTAAGAGGAGTAAGACTTTGCGGTACAATAGGGCCTTTTGCGTCAATTGCATCGCCAAAAACATTAACCACCCTGCCTAAAATATTGGAGCCGGTGGGGATTTGTAAACCCTTACCGGTGCCGGAAATTACCATCCCGCGATATATTAAGTTAGGGTTTGAAAGAATAAGGCATGATGAGATATCCTCTGATTGGGAGAACACTTCCAGTTTGACACTATTATCTTCCGGGCTGGTCATAATTTCAAACAATAAGGGAAACAAATGCCCGCTGATCTGCACCTTGGCAATCTGGCCTGTGACGCTTATAATTTTTCCTGAAACCGTACTTTTTGTAGTATTGTTATCCTGCATTATTCCCTCCTTAAGCTATATGCGCTGGCTATAAGGTCAAGTAAGTTGGCATTCTCCACGGCCCTTGAGGCTTGCGCTAATATTTTTCTTTCATCTTTTATCATGGCATCGGCATTACTTTCCGCTTGGTTCATTGAGGTGAGCCGGGAAGCTGTCCGGGCAAGTTCTGCCTCAAGGAAGATTTGCTCGAGCATCAGGGCGGTGATTTGGGTGTCAAAAAACTTTACCATCTCATTAAGCTCCGGTTCAAAAATTGAATTGAACGAATGTGTTTCTGACTCTAGATAATGTTCGGGAGGTTTTTGCAAAAGGTCAACAACAGCGGGGCTTTGCACCAAAACGCTTTGCATCCTTGGGTAATAAACAAAAATTTGTTCATAGGAAATTATCTCCGAAACAAGTTCCCGGAGCTCTTCTAAAGGGGGGATATCAGCAGAAAAAATATAGGGTTTTACAGGAAGGGATGCAACTTGCGACAGTTGCCTTTTGGCAGTTGTACCAACGACAATACGGTCGGTAGGGAGGTTGGAAGTTTGTTCGGCGAAGAATTTGGTCAATTGGTGTTCCAGGCCGCCATAGAACCGCTGGTTTGAAGTTAAAAGAATTGACACGGCGCCTTTTTTAGGGTTGCCTGAAGTGAGATTTTGCATCCCGGCAGCAACTTTTACCATCCTGTACACCTGGGTAATTTCCTGGAAGAAAGTGCGGTTTCGCTCAATGCCGGCGCGTATTTTCTGCAGTTTAATAGTGGAAATTTCCGTATAAGCATGGGCCACCAGCTTCAGAGAGAAGATTTCTTCTAAGATAGTGTTTATTTGTTTGATGGTTTGCATATCAGGTTTTTACTTTGGTAAATTTGGGTAAGAGGGCCTCCAGTTTTTGGCAAAGCTCCTCAATACTTTCTATTTTAAGTAACCCCTCGCGCAGTGTTTTGAGTTCAGGGTTTGTGGATAATGTGTTGATGAGTGCTTCCAGGCTGTTTTTAATTGTCTCAGCCTCTACCGAGTTGGCAAAAGAAGTAAGGGGTAATGCCAGAAGTACGGCTTGAATTTCCCTGGGGATAAAAGCAGCCGGGGGCTGCTTTAAAAGCTCAAAAATAATTTCTCTTTGTTTGAGTACCAGTCTGGTTTCAAAAGGCAGCTCGAAACTAAAACTGCTGACTGTTTCAAATTCTGCCGCCTGGGCAATAATCTGTTTGATTTTAGTAGCTAAAAGATTTTGCAGGCGCGTTTGTGTTTGTTGACCAACCCGGGATACAGACAGGGAGGTGTCCACTGCCGGCCGCTGGCCGCGGCTGAAAAGTGATGACCTGAATAATAAATGGCCGTCTGTCATGGCCATGAGGTTAGTGGGGATAAAGGAGGTAAAGTCATTTAAATTCAGTTCAATTACCGGCAGGGCGGTAATAGATCCGCCGCCGGCTTCCTTTTTAAAACTGCCGGCCCGTTCCAAAAGATGCGAATGCTGGTAAAAGACGTCACCCGGGTAAGATTCACGCCCCGGAGGTTTATTGGAAAGCAGGGAAATTTCGCGGTAAATTTTGGCATGGTTGCCCATATCATCAAGTATGACCAAAATATCTTTGCCTTGCCCTTGAAAGTATTCCGCTATAGAAAAAGCAGTATACGGCGTGAGAAAAATAAGCGGTGTGGGGTCAGTTGAAGAAGTTGCAACAATGATAGTATGGGATAGGGCATTTTTCGCTGCCAAGCTGTCAATTAAGTGCCTTACCCGGGTAGTGGGCCTGCCGATAGAAGCGTAGACGCAAATTGTGCCTGTTTTTTTCTGGTTTACAATAACATTAATTAGAAAATCGGTTTTGCCGGAATGGGAGTCTCCCATCACAAGCTCTCTTTGGCCGCGCCCCAAGGGAACAAGACTGTCTATAGCCGTAATTCCGGTATCGAACTGGCGATCAATAAAAGTCCGCGAACCAATGTTTTGTGCCTTACGGTCAAGTTCAAAAGAACTGCTATTAGTTTTGTTAAGGGTTTTGCCGTCAATCGGTACTCCAAGGGGGCTGACGGCTCTCCCTAGGAGGAAGGTTCCCACCGGCACGGTCAATTTTTGGCCGGTTGCTTTAAACATCTGCCCGGGTACTATGGTTCCTTCGTCCAACAGTAATATCTCAACTTTTTCTTCCAGCAAAGCATTAACCCAACCCCTAAGTCCTGCATCATTTTTAACAATATCGCCGATTTTGGCTGTTGGCAGGCCGTCAAGGGAGATGACAAAATTACGGATGCTTTTGACAAAACCGACCTCCGTTCCCTTCATTGCTTCCGTATGGCCTCCTTTAACATCCACAGTGTGGCTCCTTTTTGTCCGGCTAACTTTTCCCGGACAGAATAATCTTTATAAACTCCATTCCAGGCAAACGCCGGCCCCGCCAAAAGCCCCGGATCACTTTTTATCTCAAGCAGGAAATTATTGCCAAAAAGCTGCCGGGCTTTTGTGCCAATCAAGGCAACCTTCTCCCCGGAGATATCACAGGGCATATAAATTACCAAAGGCTCGATTTTTTTGATTTCTGCCTCAATAGCGTCAAATATTTCATAGGCGTTATCTTTTGTGATGCCTTCCATCCAGGCTGTTTGTTTTACCTGCGAGTTGCCGAATAGGAGGAGGAGCGCTTGCTCTTTAAGCTCCCTAAGGGTGCGCAAAGCTGCATCTTGGGTAAAGTTATCCTGCAGGATTTGATTGAGTAGCTGTTGCATCATACATCTTTCCTCACGGGATGAATTTTTCCGACTTGGCCCGCTCCAGTGCCTCACAAACCAAATCTACCTGATCAGAAATTTCGAGTTTTTTGTTTAAAACTATACCCAATGTTTTTTCGATAATAGCCATAATATTTTCATCAATTAAGGCAAGTTGTTGCCTTTTGTATTCATCCAGTTTTGCCCTGACACTTTGCATTTCTGTCTCTAAAGCCGTGATGCTTTTCTGTTCAGTACTTACCAGAAATGAACTTAAGTGCCTGTCAAATTTTTCAAAAAGCTCATCAGCTTTTTGCTTTAGAAGCAGCTCATTTTCTGTTTGGGTTTTTTGCCCCAAAGTGCGTAACTCTTCAAAATATCCGGCAAATTCTGCCTCATATTTTGCATCCAGATTTGCCCTGACCTGTTTGGTATCGGCGATTATTTCAGCACTTTCCTCTCCGGCATGGCCCAAAATATGACGGGCAAGCCTTATGGCTCTGCGCACGATGTTGGCATTTTTCTTTTTGGCGCTTTCAATTGATGATTGAGATGAAAGCCCGATGAGTTGCTTATGTTCATGCCATAAGGCCAGCGACAAAATAATGATTGCTCCGGCGCTGAAAATCCATGTGATGGTCATTAAAAATAATGGGTCCATTATATTTATCATAACGTTATAACCTCATAATTAAAACTGCGGCCACGACCCCAATGGAACCGGTCACAAGTGTAAAGGCAATATTTAAGCCGATTGAAAAGATAATTGTCCCCCGGGCCAGGGGGTTGCGGCCAATTGCCTCAATACTTTTGGGAATAGAGCGGGAGAAGGTGAAAAATCCGAAGGCAAAACTTAGGATTATGACCAGTCCTGCTGCCAGATAGCGAAAGACCTCGGCAAACTTACTTGGATCCTTAATGTTTTGGAATAGGGCAATATTAAAGGTATCAAAAAGTGAAGCGGCGCTTCGGGAACGGTTAACTTCGGCAAATTCAATTTTTAAATCAACCGGAATTTTGCCGGAAGAATACTCTTTTCCTTCAAAAGTAATTTTGGCCCCGGCTGTTGAAGTTAGCGGCGCGGCTGCAATGCCCAAAACATAGCCGTTGATGGTGGCTTTTTGCCCTTTACCTGAAACAGCGGAAGTGGTGATGTAATCACCTTGTTTTATTTCCCCGTTAATATTTGTTACATTGACTTCACTTGTCCCTAAACGTGCCACCGGAGTGCCATTTTGGTCAATTTTTTTAAAGATCAGTAGGGAGCTGTTTTGTAAAACACCAAAAATATGCGGTTCGTAAGGGATATTGGTGCGGGCAAGTCCCGTATCATTCCAGATTAAAATATCCCCGTCAACTGCGTCTTTGTCAGAAATGTTATAAAGGGAAGCAATGTCTACTTCTGCGCCCCAAACTACTCCAGTTATTGCCAGGAAGATGAATGTTAAGAGTAAGCTTTGGAAAAATTTGAACTTGGGCATTACTCTAAGGGTATGGGAAAATGCCCCAAAAATCAAGACGACCATCAAGGTATATATAACCAGTAGCCGCCTTCTGGGCCGCCTGTACCGGGAGTGGGTGTAGCAGAGGCTGTGGACACTGGTGTGGAAAGCCAGGTTCCTGAAGCACCGACTTTCCCCATATTTTTAATAATGTAAAGCAAATCAAAAGTATTAACAACTCCATCGAAGTTGAAATCGGCATTGGCATTCCAGATTTTAGAGGATGAAGTTGTGCCGTAGAGTCCCTGGAGAATGGTAGAGTCCGCTTGTGTTACGGTATTGTCCTCGTTGAGATCACCTGTCAAAAGCTGAATGGCTTGGCCGGAAGAGAGTATTGTTTCAGTCGGGCCCATGACAAACGGGGCAGCCGTATCAATTTGGGCCGGTCCTTTAATGTAGGCTGTATAAGTTGAGCCTGGGTTAAGTCCTGCCAGAGATATGCCGGAGAACTTGCCGGAGGAGGGAAAATCGGCTGTTAGAGTCAGGATGTAGGTTGGATGGATGACAGGACTGCCTGAAGCGAGACCTATAAACACTTTGGCAGTCTGTTGTCCTTCCGGCCGCCCTTCGATGCTTATTGACATGTTTAGGGTTGGGCCAAAAGCTAAATTGACTGATCGGGAGATGGGAGTTGGGGTAGGAGTGGATCCGGCAGGTGCCGGAGGCGGGAGTGTGGGAGAAACCTCAAGGATGGTATTTAGCTCTGAAAGAGGGGAAGTAGCAGGGACACTATTCCAGGGGGGTGTGGGTGTGGGATAAGATACAGTTTCATTGCCGGAGATAGAAACATTTACCTGGCTCACCTTGCCGTTTTTTTCAAAAGCCCCGCTTTTTAAAATTTGAGTTTGTTTTAAGGCGACTGCAGAAAGGGGAATGGCAGCAAGCACTATGGTAAAGATAATCAAGGCAAAAACTTGTCCTTTGCTCCAGAACATACTAACTCTAATATATCACATGCATATGTTATGATGTTGGGATGCCGGGCAAAAATATTGTCTTGAAAATTTTAATAAATACGGCACTTGGAATATTTCTGATATTTATCTGGTTGCGCTTTGTGAATATTCAGGAAGTTCTTGTTATCCTCGGCAACGCCCGCCCAAAGTATGCTCTCTTTTTCTTCCTATTTTTCGCTTTGGCAGGGGTTTTCCGGGGGCTTCGCCTTAAATTTCTGCTTAAAGAATATAAAGTTGCCTTCAAAGATTTGGTAATGCTTAATTTCCTAAGCCAATTTTTATCATTTATGATACCAATTAGGGCGGGGGAGATTAGTAAAAGTGTTTATTTGACTTCGCAGATCAAAGTTCCAATCGGTAAAACAATTACCTGGGTATTTGTGGACAGAAGTTTGGATTTGGTGGGGATACTTATTTTCATTACTTTTCTTTTACCGTTTATCCCGACTTCATTGCCCTCTAATTTCAGCCAGATTGCAGCAGTCATTTTAGCTTTCTTTTTTATTTTCTTTGTAATTTCTATCAAAAGCCAAAACTTTTTTAAGAAAACGATGGTTTTTTTGAGTAATTTCTTAATAGTAGGATTTATTAAGAGGCTTTTTGTATCATTTACACATACTATCATAGAAGGACTGGCAGTACTGCACAGGAAACCTGTGGATATTGCAGGTTTTATAGCTCTTACCATGATAGCTTTAACTTTTGATTCTCTGGCCTGGATGTCGGTGTTTTGGACAATGGGCATTGATATTTCTTTTCTGAAAGTTATCCTGGGAAACGGCTTGGAGGCTTTTACCTTTTTAATTCCGGCTGCCCCGGGCTACGTTGGGTCGGCCGAAGCAGCAGGTTTGGCCGTCTGGGCAGGACTATTGGGTCTTGAGGCAAACCAGGCTTCGGCTCTGGTAGTTTTTTTCCATATTATTACCATGCTGGCCCTTTTAATTTTAGGTTTGGCCTCAATCTATACCCTGAAATTTGATTTAAACTTGGTGTGGAAGAAGGTTCTTAAAAAAGGAGATTAGATTGACCCCAGATCTATCCTCACTCCCGGGCCCATGGTGGGGGCAAGGGTAATTTTAGCAATTTTTGACTTGCCTATTGTATTAACCAGGGTTTTGATATTGGCACCAATTTCATCCTCTTTTTGGGAAACTTTGCCGATAGACAGATGGATAACTTGGCCATTACTCTCTGTTTTGTATTCGGTCTTACCGCCTTGCAGTTCGGTGATAGTCTTGGCTAAATTATCAGTAATGGTGCCGCTTTTAGGATTGGGCATTAAACCCCTTGGACCTAATATTTTGGCACATTTGGCAAGTTTTGGCATCCATTCTGGAGTTGTAACAACTACATCAAAATTAAACTTCCCTTTAACAATGTCATTAATTGTTTCTTCATTACCCGGAATGACATTTTCACCAAAATCGGCAGCTTGTCCAGAGTTGGTCGAGGGAAAGGCTAAAATAGTTAATTTTTTGCCGACAAGAAAGGGCAGGGACACAAGACCTCTTAGATTTTTAGCGTTGGTATTAAGATGGGCCTCAAGGGTACCTTCAAATTTAGAATAGGAAACTTCTTGGACCAATTTAATAGCCTCATTTAAGGGATATTTTTGTTGAGGATCAACTTTAGCTTTGGCTTCTTGGTATTTTTTACTTCTTTGCTTGGATTGTTTTTTTGTTTTGTCTGATCGTTTTAATTTTTTAGGCTGCTCGCTCGGCGCTAAAGCACTGCTCACTTGTTCTTCCGCTCGGGGTCCTGCCGCTTCAGTTTCCCTTCGTCCGTCCTCGGAAGCACTGCGGGCGCGGCGAAGGGGACCCTCTTCCGCGTCACCCCTCGCTACCTCTATCTGCCCAAGCTTTGCAGCCTTTTTATTTTCCAGTTCGTCGACCCCAATTGTTTTTATCTTTGTTTTACCCATTGACTTTAACCCCCATGCTTTTGGCTGTTCCTTCCACAATTTTCATGGCCGCATCAATATTTTTGGTATTTAGATCGGGCATTTTAGCTTCGGCAATCTTCCTGACCTGATCACGGTTCAGTGTCCCTACCACTTCTTTGCCGGCTTTACCTGAAGCTTTTGTGAGGCCCAGTGCTTTTTTGATCATTTCGGCCATAGGGGGCTCTTTGGTAATGAAGGAAAAAGTCCTGTCTTCAAAGACCGTAATTACAACTGGTAAAATATTGCCTTGTTTTTCCTTGGTCTTTTCATTAAAAGCCTTGACAAAGTCCATGATGGGAAGGCCGTGTTGTCCCAAAGCCGGACCCACGGGGGGAGCGGCCGTCGCGGAGCCGGCTGGGATATTTAGTTTAATAAATGTTTTTACCTTTTTAGGCATACAATTTTCCTTCGCCATCCTTCGACTTCGCTCAAGATGACCAAACTAAAGTTTGGCCACCTGCAAAAAATCTAATTCTACCGGTGTTTCTCTTCCAAAGATTGATACCAGTACCCTGACCTTGCCTTTTTCCTTATCAACTGAATCTACTTTACCGATAAATTCTGCAAAGGGCCCGTCAATTATTTTAACAGTGTCGCCATCGGAAAAGATCTGCTTAAAAGTGGGCTGGGCTCCCTGGGTCATAAAAGTGACAATAGATTTAACTTCTGCTTCTGAAATGGGGGTGGGTTTTTGACTCATACCGATAAAAGCGGTTACTCCCTGGGTGGTCCGGACAGCCAGCCACGAAGTATCATCCAAAACCATTCTAACCAGGATATAACCCGGGAAAATTTTTTCCTTGACTGTAGCTTTCTTGCCACCCCTGATTTCAATCTTTTCCTGGGTTGGCACCAGCACTTCCAGAATCTTTTCTTCCAAGTGTTCGGATTCAATTCTCTGTTTTAAGGCTGCGGCCACTTTATTTTCATGCCCGGAATAGGTATGAACTACGTACCATCTGGCTCCGGCAGTTGCCGGACTATCTTTTATTTCTTCAGGAACCTGTATTTGTGTTTGCTCGTCCATAGTTTATTTTTTTAGTATTATTTCTAATAATTTTGTCAGGAGAAAGTCGATTCCTCCTAAAAAAAAGCCTACCGCTACTGTTACCAAAATAACAATAACTGTAAGCCTAAAGGTTTGTTTTGGCGTGGGCCAAACAACCCTGGATAATTCTACCTTAACTTCGGATAAAAAGTCAAATGCTTTGTTCACACAGGTAATGGTATCATATTGAAACCTAAGCTGCTAGGGCGTATAGTCGGAGTTGTGATAATTCAAAATTGAAAATTAAAAACTTTAAACTGCAACTTTTAACTTTTCACTTTGCACTTTTAACTCTGATTTTATGAAAAAGCACTTAGCCATTATGAGAAGCTCTGCCATTGAAGCCATCCTTTCCGGTCAAAAAACTATCGAAACGAGATTTAGTAAGCATAAAATAGCCCCGTATGGTGAGGTTAGGGCGGGAGATTTGATCTATATGAAGATTCCGGGTGGGGATATTGTGGGGCAATTTAAGGCCAAAAAAGTCTTTTATTTTGAGGGCCTTACTGCGGGTGATGTGGATAAAATTTTACAAGAATATGGAAAACAAATTTCAGTGGGATATGCGCTGGAGGATGAAAAATATCTGGAAATAAAAAAATCCAGCCATTTTGGGACCCTGATTTTTATTGAGCAATCAGAGCGTTTCATCACCTCACCCATTAAAATCCAAAAACATGACCTTAGGGGTTGGATGGTGTTGGGGTGAAGGTTATTAGGGGGTCGGAACTTATGACTGATTTGGGAGTAAGGTTGATAAGGCCCAAGTCTTTACGGCCGTTTATTGCTACTTCTACTACATCTTTTGGCTTTATAAATTTTTGATCCTCTTTTCCTTCCAAAAGATTGGCCATGATATTGTGCCAAATAGGAGTAGCTCCTGTAATCCCGGATGAAAGTTGGGGATTCATGGGGGAATTATCATTATTGCCTACCCACGCTCCGACCACATACTCAGGGGTAAAACCATATGCCCAATTATCCCTTTTATCATCCGAAGTGCCGGTTTTAACAGCTACGCTATGGCCCGGAATAACAAGCTCCGAATTTGGCCCAAAAGCGGGAGTACGGGCACGATTGTCGGCTAAAATATCTGATAAAAGATAGGCCACCCCCTCTGTTAAAACCCGGCTGCCTTCTGCCCTATGGTTATCCTCCAAAACATTATCAAATGAATCGGTGACAGTCAGAATTGCACTTGGAGTATGGCGTACCCCTCCTGCTGCCAATGTTCCGTAAAGTGACATCATGTCAATCATTTTGACCCCGCCCCCTCCCAAAGTGAGTGACAAACCAAAATCTGTCGGGTTTTTAAAAGTAGTAATGCCCATTTCCCGGGCCTTGGAAATCATATCCGGAACGCCGACTGCATTTAATATCTTTACTGCCGGCACATTATAGGACGAACCCAGTGCGGTCCTAATTGTAACCGGGCCGTGGAATTTCCCGTCATAGTTGACAGGAGAATATGATTTTCCTCCCGGTTCGCCGGCTGGCGAAGGAAAAGTGATGGGCATATCCTGAATTACCGTTGACGGACCATACCCTTTTTCAAAGCCAACAGCATAAGTTACAGGTTTGATCGATGAGCCGGGCTGGCGGGTAGCTAGTGCCACATTAAAATTACCACCTTTGGCATCAAAATAGTCCTTGCTGCCAACCAATCCTAAAATCTGGCCGTTTCTACTATCCGTAATCATAGCCGCGCCATTGCCAACTTTAAGATAGGCTAGTTTGTCCACCTCTTCTGCCACCACCTTTTCCGCCATTTCCTGCAAACTCAAATCCAAAGTTGTGACAACTTTCAAGCCCCCTTCCGATACTGTCCGTTCCCCGTACTTTTCGGCTAAAAGTTGCTTAACATACATCACAAAATGAGGAGCTTTAATGCCGTTTTGATGTGGCTTAAAGGATAATTCCGTTTGCATTGCACTGTCTGCGCTTTCCCGGGAGATAAAATTTTCTTCCACCATTCTGCGTAAAACTTCTTTTTGCCTGATTATCCCTCTTTCTGGGTAAGCTCCGTAAGGTGAATATTGGCTGGGACTGGCCGGAAGGCCGGCCAAATAGGCACTTTCCGCTGGATTTAAATCATGGGCCTTTTTGTCAAAATACATTTCCGAAGCAGCCTCAATTCCCCAAGCTGGGCCTCCATATGGGGCTTCATTAAAATACATCTGAAGGATTTCTTTTTTGGAATAAATCCGCTCCAGCCAGAAAGCCAAAGCCACTTCCCGTAATTTTCGGCTTAAAGTTTGGTCGGAAGAAAGCATGGTATTTTTAATCAGTTGTTGGGTAATAGTAGAAGCACCTTGGGGAGGTTCTTCAGACGTAAGATTATTCCAGAATGCCCGGGTAATCCCAATGGGGTCAAAGCCCGGATGGAAATAAAAACGCTGGTCTTCTATGGCAATAGTGGCATCAACCAGATGTTGCGGCAGTTCCCCGAGTTGAATCAGACTGCGGTTTTTACCATCATAAATCTGGTATAAAAGCTTGCCGTTTCTGTCCAGAATTTGGGTGGAAATGGGGCGCTTGTTTTCTGACAGCTGGTTGGGAGAGGGAAGTTTGGTAATAAGTTTGGCAAATAAAATAGAGTAGAAAAAAAGCGCTATAAAACCCGTGATGAGGAAAAATTTCGTTTTACCTGTTTTAGGCACTATCCTGTTATAAATTTTTTTAGGGCGGCCCCTATGATTAGAGTGAAAAGTGAAAAGTGCAAAGTGCAAAGTTGGGAATGAAAACTTGATACTTTGAATTTTTCTGAAAAACAATAAGGGTAGAAGGGGGATTTGGCCGATTTTGACAACAACTAGCAAGAGGAGGAGTAAAACCAGTTTCAGCAAGTACAACGCTCTTTTTGCCATGCCAGACGGAGAAAATCTGGCTTAATTATAATTATCAAACTATAACAAAAGAATACTAACTAATTGGATCAGAATAGATCAAAAGAGGTCATATAGTGGACAAAGTAAAATATACCCTTGACACAATTCTTTTGTAGTGCTTAAATTGCGCTAAGTATGGTTGAACAAGGAATTTCGAATCCACTCCTTGATGAAGTTTTGCGAAACAGAAAGGCAAAGCAGGCCAGAATAGAGAGTGAAGCAAAGGCTGCGGCCATGTTGCCTGATTTTAAAGTGAAACTTGGCATGTTAATTGCCGATAAGATTCCCCCTCCGGAAGTTATTGTAAAAACATATGAGTTTTCAGGTATTATTCCAGACGATGCATGTGCCGTGGGACATGAGCGCTGGGAAAACAGTCTGACAACTCATTTACTGGTAACTATTGCCCAAGATGAAGGAGGGCCCCTTTGTGTGAAAATATCTGCCTCAGGCTATCCCAAAAAAGATGATCCAGACTCTGCCAAAGCCCTTAACTTTGAGGTTAATGTCCATGAGCTTGACAGGGTTCTAATAATTCAAGGCTTAAAAGCTACTGAGCAATCAAAGCAATGGGAAACAAAAGGCATTGATGCGCACAGTTTCCCTGCATGGTCGCGAACGGCAACATTTGGGGATCTCCTGCCTTACAAACAATTAATAGAAGGCTTAATACTAAAGGGAAAATTAGGTGGAACCGGTGTGACTTTTGAAGGGAAAACACCTCCAATTATTCAGTGGAATTCTGGGTTCCAATATTTGTGATATAATCCTTCCAAAGGATTATATTCTGCCCGGAAAGAGGGTGAAAGATGGCTATTGAAACTGAAAGAATTAAATTTGATGAATGTCCTGTTCCTGCACTTGTAGCAGATGCAGCTTCTGATCGGGATAAAAGAGAAACAGCCTTTAAGACTTGCACTTCAGATTTGGGGAAGGATATATATAGGTTTGCAGCTACAAAAGGCCACAGTGAAAATGGGCGCAGATTTTGGCAGGCCGTTACAACAACACCAAGGGGGCCAGTTTTATTAACAGTTACCTGCGATTCCGATTTCGCTTTGGATACTCATGTATTTGGTCAAAGGGCTGAATGCGGGATAGGTATTTGGCATGGCGATGACCCCCGGTCGGGATATTTAGTTAACAGATTAACTATTTGCCGTGAATATCAACCGGAGACGCGGGATATAAGGACGAGTGTGAAAGTTGAAGAAACTCTTGGGCAATATAGGGGAGACAATTTAATGCGGACAATATCGCTTGGTAAGGCAAGTGAGCTTCAGTCCTGGCAGGAATTGATGTCAGCAATTAACCGGGCTAAAGTTTGTCATAGGCCTGGCCCCTTCGGTCCGAACCCTTAGGGTCGAGGACTTGTGTGACTAAAGAATAGTTTTGGCAAAATTCCAGTATTCGGGATGGCCCCAGGTTTTCATATAGTACCACCATTCCGCTCCCCAAAGGTAATTTTCAGAAAAACCCACTTTTTTGGCAAATAAGACATTGGCCTGAAATGCGCTAAGGGGGAAATCCTTAATTTGTTTTTCAAGGGGGACGCTGCTCATAAATTCTGTTTCCCAAGGCTCGGCCTGCAACTCTGCAACCAGTAATTTTTGCAAAGAAGGTGCAAAAATAGCTTTGACGAAATTTGCTTTCAACCGGTAAAACCAGGGTTTTAGGGGATAATGAAAGGTGCTCACAATTGGGGCGTTGACCTTGCGGTAAATGGTGGTACCAAAATAATCTGCCATTTGGGCAGGGGCAATCCAATCACGGAGCTCACCGGAATCAGTAATAATGACCGGTTTTTTAGTTAAAGTCCGGACCAATGCCAGCTCGCTTGGGAAGAATTTGCTTAAATTTCCCGGGCAAACACCAAAAGGAAGATATGGCTCATTTTCCAGTTGGAATGCCGAAACCACTTCATTGTTATTATATTGGCCAATAACTGCTTTAAGCATGTTCATAATCTTTTCTTCGCGCACTTTTTCGCTGTCCAGAGCAAGCCAGCCGGGGGAGCGACATTCCGGCCAGCGGAAAAGTTTATAGCCCACGGCTAAAATTACCTTGGCTTGATGTTTTTCTGCTTCACTGATATAGTAATCAAGCTCTGCAAAATCAAACTTTCCCTCGATCGGTTCAATTTCGTTCCAGTAAGCAGGGATGCGGATATTTTTTACTTCTAAATCCTCCAAAATGGCCCTGTAGACTTGCTTTGGCTCAAGTCCCAGGGCAGCAGCATAGGTGGGGGAGAAGCTGACACCAAACTTTACCGGCTGTCCCAGATAAAAAGAATCCTCAAAAATATTTATGGAAATAAAAATAAGACTTGCAAAAATTGCTCCCAAAAGTAGTATAATTTTGACCCTTTCATGTTCATGGTAAAGCCTGGACAGATGATGTTTAATTCTCATTTTGCCAAAAGATAAAGGCCGAAAGATAAGATAACCGCTCCTGCTATTTTTTGGGCAATTATATTGCCGGACAGTCTCTCGTCCAAAAGTTTAGAGCTTTTTTTGGCTAAAATTAGAGCCACAATTAAAATAACCAGATATTGGACGCCGAAAACAGCATTAACAAGAGCAGGGCTTGCAAGAGATACTCCGAAAAATAGCAAGAAGTTAGACACGCCAGACATAATTTGTCCCCCCATAAAAATTAACCCGGTTTGTTTGATGTTGCTTGTGCTGCTGCCTCTACCTAATATTTGCGCCCGGATTTTGGGTAAAATTAACAGCGGCAGGACAAATAACCCTGCTGCTGCCCGGCTGGCGATAAGGCCAGTTATAAAGTTAGTTTGCAGGAAAGCTTCCCGCAAAAGGACATACGAGAGGCCAAATAAAAATCCGGATAAAATTATCAGGGTGAGCTGTTTGCCCAAGGCCAGTTTCTTCATCCACAGGTTAGCTGATAAGACAAGAGCCCCGATTATTAGGATCGAAAAGGCAGCTACCTGGGTTTGGGTGATTGCTTGGTTTAGTAGTGTTACCCCGAAAAGGAGAGCGAAGAAGGGATTTAGGGCGCCAACAAGAGGTCCTACTACCGAAACCTCATTTTCCTTCATGCTGTAAAGCAATGTATATAAAGCAAAAACAAAGGCGATGCCTGATAAAATGCTATAAATTAAGGCAGGTTCGCTTATATTTGAGTTAAACCCAAAGGGAATCAAAAATATGGCCAGAAGTTGAAGTACACTGGTATAAAAAGTGTAGACGAGGGGATTTGGCAGGGAAGTCTGAAGCTGGATTTTGGCAACCAAAAGAGCTCCGCCGTTTAGGGCATAGGCTAAAATGGCAATTGGCAAGAAGTTCATCCTATTTTTCCTACTCCCGGGATTTCTATAACATCTGTAACATGTATTCTGTGTCCCAAAAACTTCATCAACTCATGCCTGATTCCATTATGCTTAATAATATCAGCATAAATTAGGGCAGAAGGTCTGGTAATCCTTTTTTGGGTCTCATAATCTATTTCTATTAAACCGAAACGGGGATCATAACCTCTGTGCCATTCAAAATTATCAATCAAAGACCAGTAGAAAAATCCTTTAACTTTTACCCCTGCCTCGATTGCTTTATAAACTTCCTGCAAGTATTGCATCAAAAACCTGATTCTTCGGTCGTCATTGATCGCGGCAATGCCGCACTCCGTAATATAGATCGGCAGACCATCGGCCATGTCAGTTAAAACATTAAAAATGCCTTCCGGGTTTATCTCCCAGCCGGTATCTGAAACATCATTGGTGGTGGCGTATTTTTTAGTGTAGGCTGTGACATCTTCAAATGTTGGCAAGAAACTGTCCTTGCGGATAAAGCGGCGGTGAAAATAATAATTAATTCCCAGGAAATCATGATGGCCCTTTGTAAAAAAATAAAAAAGATGGTTAGTTACCAGATCAGAAACAATGACTCCCAATTGTTCTCTTACTGAATGTTTATGATAAGCAGTAAAGGACTGGACATTTTGAGCCATGCCCACTTTAGCTTCGGGAATAAGTTTATGTATAGCTTTGTAGGCTTTTTTGTGGGCCCGGATAAAGTTCCACATTGCTCGAGCGGCTGCAAGATTGCTGGTTTTGGCTGGTGGAAATTGCCCGGCTTCATCTCCTCCAAGATAGGCCATCCAAACATAAAGTCCTGGTTCATTGATGGTGATCCAGAAATCAACATAGTCCTTAATTTCAGGCACGATTTTTTTAACAAACCTTTCAAAATAGTAGGGAGCCTTGAAATTTTCCCACCCTCCTTTTTGGGCAAGCCATAAGGGGTTGGAAAAATGGTGTAGGGTTAACATAACCTTAATACCAAGCGACTTAAGTGCTTTAAGTTCCTTAATATAGTGCTCAATCTCTTTTTGGTCAAAAACTCCTTCCTCGGGCTCAATTCTTGACCATTCAATGGAGAGCCGGTGGGTATTTTGGTTTAATTTTTTGATTAAATCAAAGTCTTCCTCATACCTGTTATATTGATCACAAGCTTGGCCTGATCTTTTTTCCTCGGGCCAATGGGTTTGCTCCCAGCCCCACCAGTCCGAGTGGATATTATTACCTTCCACCTGATAGGAAGATGTACCAGTTCCCCATAAAAACCCTTTGGGGAACTCTAAAGTGGCATGATCGTGTTTGGGTACAATAGGATCTCCCATACATCTAGAATAACACAAAGGGAGAAAATGTGATTTAGATAACTCCAATTATTTGTTTGACTATGGCCAAATTTTGGGGTTCTTTTATTTTTCTTAAGGCATTATAGTGCCGGCAAGCAATTGCCTGGTATCTAATGTTTTCGATTGCACCCTGTTGTGCAAATGTAAGGTCATGAATAGCCTTTGACCAAAAACTCCGGAATTCTTTTTCAGTCAAGATTTTTGCCAGGAATGCCCGTGATTCATCGGCAAGTGTGTGTTGATAGGCTTGTTCCGCTAAATCTGCATCCCGGTCGGGTATGATATCCTGCAAGCTAATCGTATCCGTTGACCTGGTAGTCTTAACAGTTTTGGAAAAAGAAGCAGTCCTGGCCAGTATTATTACTTCTTTCAGTTCTCTAACTTTATCAACACTTATTTTCAACTTGGCAGCAAGTCCTTCCTCGGTTGTCCCTTGTCCCGATCCGTCCAGCTCACTTTCAGTTTTAACCAGCGCTGCTATTTTCAAATGTTTTCCGTTTGGTATCCGGATAGTATTGCCGGTATTTTCAATGGCACGACCGATAGCTTGTTTAATCCACCGATCGGCATATGTTGAGAATCTTAAACCTCTTCTCCAGTCAAATTTTCCAACCGCCCTAATTAGGCCAATATTACCTTCTTGAATTAAATCAAGTAGGTTAAGGCTGCTACCTATATGTCTATTATTTTTGGCTATTGATACGACAAGCCTAAGATTGCTTTCAATAAGGTTTGTGCGTGCCCTCTCATATATACCGGTAACTTTATTTTTGTATTGGGGTGAGGTAATGGGACTCTTGAGAAGTAATTTACTCCATTGGATTTGTTTGCTTAGCCTAATTTCCTGCCAAGCACTTAAAAGGGGATGACGGCCGATTTCTTCAAGGTATTGTTCGAGTATTATTTCCTTGGGCATAAATTTGATAAATATTGAGCTTGTCTGGTTAAAGCCTCCTCTTCTAATCTCGAAGCCTTCTGTCTCATTTTTTTTAAAGCTTGGGCTTCAATTTGCCTGATCCTTTCCCTTGTTACATGCATCTTTACCCCTGCCTCTTCAAGTGTCATTCCTTTGCCGCCTTCCAAACCGTAGCGAAGGTTAATGATCTTTTTTCCCGTTCCGTTAAAACACTAAGGTAGGCTGATAAAGCAATTGGATCGTTCCGTACTACCTGTTCTTCTGTCCCGGGCTCCGGGTCTGCCAAATAATGTTCCAGAGTATGCTCACTATCATCCGGTTCAATTGAGAGAGCAGCATCCAAAGAAACTGTATTGCGTTGGAACGCTAAATCAAGATAGTGCATTCCTACATTCGTCAATTCCATTGCTTTGGCAACTTCCTCAAATGTCGGTTCTGTACCCGTATCTTGGGCCAGCTGTTGCCAGGCCCTTTGAAATCTTGATATTTCTTCATACCTTCTGGCAGGAAGCCTGATGGGACGGCTAAAATCTGCTCCTGCCCGTCTCATGGTGTGTACTATCCACCAGGTGGCATAAGTAGTAAACTGGTAGCCTCTGGTAATATCAAATTTCTCGGCCGCCCTCATTAGCCCTATAATGCCAGATTGGACCAGGTCAGTATATTCCAATGCAATTTTCCTTTTTTCCTTGCCGGCTATTCTTTTAACTAGGGGGACATTAGTATAAACTATTTGTGCCAATGCCTTGGGATCGCGAGTTTCCTTAAATACTTCAAGATAAGAAAATAATTCTTTATGAGGCAGTACCTTATAACCTGCCAAATCTCTGGAAAAAAATGACATTAAATCATCATCGGACCTGACCTGTTGAGGGCGTTTACCGGCCGCTATATGTTTTATTCCCGGATGGGAATGTCCGTCATTAAATTGGGCCGCAAATTTTTCCAACTCACCTGGATTTAAACCTAACTCTTCAGGGCTTGGAATTGTATCTGTTTCATTACTCATAAAAGATAGCATATCATATAACAAAACAGGAAAAGAAGCAAGACTATAAGCTCTGTATCTTGTAATGTTTTTTGTTCTTGTGTTATAGCGGTGTGGTTGTATAATCAAATTATGATAAAGTTCCTGCCCATAGTGATCCTTATCATTTTAGCCTCCCTTGTTTTCTTTATTGCCCGGGGAAAGTTTTCATCAACCCCCAATCCACCGGCTGATCCCGCCTTCGGCGGGGTTACCATCCAGCCGGAAGTGACACTGGCGCCGGTTAATTCCACTATGGAAATAAGAGTTAAAGCGCTGGAAGATGCAGTCCTCCTTTTGGGCAAGCAAATTGCTACACTTAAATCAAATAACGGCAGTAACCAAAATAACGATACTTCTTTGACGGACACAAAAATAAAAAACCTGGAAACTGCCCTGTCCAGCCTTCAGGCTGATGTAACTGCCTTAAAAGGTACATCGCAAACTACCCCCGCTCCTTCTAAAAAAAGCCCGGTCTATATTCCCCTTGGAGCAGGGGGGACAGCGGATGACAGAAATTACTTGAGCATGAACGGCTATCAGGTGGCTATCAACACAACTGATTATCCGGGCTATACTAACATGCAGCTTGAGGTGACAATGAACTTAAATGAAGCAGTGGGAACGGCCAATGCACGGCTTTATAATAAAACAGACTCTTCAGCAGTTTCTTCTTCCAATGTTTCAACTACTGCCACTTCTGCCACCCTTTTATCTTCAGGAGGTTTTACTATCCCGACAGGTTCCAAAACTTACGTCCTGCAGGTCCAGACCACACAAGGCTATACCTTAAATCTCCAAAGCGCCAGGATAAAGGTTAATTTTTAGGCAGGGGTGGAAGGAATCGGACCCTCGTTATCAGTTTTGGAGACTGAAGTCCTACCACTGAACGACACCCCTAGATTGGTTAATTATATAATAGTTATAAAAATTATACAGGTCAGGAGTTATTTAACTTTAGCTTCATTATGGAGAGTAACTTTACGGCATTTTTTACAAAACTTTTTGAAGGCTAGCTTTTCCTTGGTATTGATGACATTTTTGCTCGTCAAATAATTCCTGTTTTTGCAAACGGAACATTCAAGATTAAAAATTTGCCTGTTTCCCTTTTTGGCCATATGACTTAATACGCAATACTGAAGACTTAAGACTTTAGCTTTTTACTAAAACCATAAAGTCTTTCAGCAATGGACTCACATTTTAGCACAAATTGTTGATGTGTTGAAGTATCAATATGTTTTAAATCAAAACAGATGTCCAAGATGGCTACTATTTCACTTACTGAACCTACTGAGATCATCAGGAATCGATTAAATTCCGCATCTGATCTTTTCATTGAGCCTTCAGCTAAATTAAGTAATATGGATGTGGCCGCTCTTCGTAGTTGAGAAGCTAACTCGAATTGTTCTTGCTTTGGCAATTTACTGCATAGTTGGTAGGTCTCTTTTACAAAATTCCGGATATCTTGATAAATAGGAAAATCTCGAAATCTGAATGCCATTTTAGTCTTTAGTTTTCAGTTTTAAGTCTTAAGCTTTAAGTCAGTTCTGAGCCGACAGCGAGAATCGGACTCGCGTCGCGTCATTACCAATGACGTGCTTTGCCACTAAGCTATGTCGGCGCTTTGCTTACCACTGAGCCACTTCGGCATGCTTGAAAATTATACTATTTTAGATTGTTTTTGTCTCCATATCCTTCCGTTGCCCTTGTTTAGGTTCCGAAAGTGGGGAGTTAAAGAATGACAATTCGGGCAGATCAACCTTAAATTCTCCTCCTTGTTATTACTTGCGTTTCCATCAATATGGTCTATTTCTAAAGGAACTTTGTTAGTAACGGGATTAATTTGATTCCAGCCGCAAAGCGAGCATTTATCTCCATATTTTTCAATAAGATAACGCCGTATACGTTTTGAGATAATTTGAGTCTTTATACCCATATTTCCACTAACCTTACCTAGTCTCCAATCGGTTAAAAACATTTGATGCTCGTACGCTTTTTGGCATTTCACAGAACAATATTTTTTGCAGGAGCGGCCTACAATTTTACCACACACAAGGCATGTAACAGATTTCTTGCAGCGCAGACTTCTTATTCGAATTGTATTGTTTATTATCGCAGAACAATGGCGGTTACAATAGATTTTTGGGTTATATGATTTAACAAAGAAAGTTGCTTTGCAATGGGGGTTATGGCATGTCCGTGGTTCCAATGGTTTTGAGCTTGCCCTATATAGACCAATCTGCCAATGCTTGCGCGCAATAATTGCTTGTAATTGTTTGTATTTGGGGTCATCATAAAAAGAATGACGCATATTTCTAGGATACCCGAAGAAAATACAAAAATCAACAGACTAAAGAGATTGAAGGAATGAGCCGATGGTGGGACTTGAACCCACGACATCCACTTTACAAAAGTGGCGCTCTAGCCAACTGAGCTACATCGGCTTCTCGTTACACTCGAAGTAAACTTCTTTCACTCCGTGTAAACTTCTAAATTTTAACAAATTCATTTGGAAAAGGGAAACGGGATACAAAAAAAATCCAGTCGCCTAAGGCGACTGGACAGAATTAAACTGTCGGATAACTTCTTCTTAGATAGTTATTACTCCGTCTCTTGCGGAGGAACTATCGCAGGAGAAATAATAATTTCTCCTACCCGGCCGTGTCTTGAGGGTTTTTCCCCTGATAAACAGGTGGGAATCCCGAGATGTACCATCACAGTACATCCACATCAGACCCCCGTTGTAGATCAACGAAGGAGGAAAATACATCCTCAAATTTTCAAACGTGCCAAGTAGGATTTGATCTTTTTAGGGATCATCTACATGTCCTTTCGGACACTGTTATAATACCAAAAAATGGGGTTTTTGTCAAGGACCTGTAGTCTAATTTAGCCTCAAAAAAGCCCTTTAAGGGTTTTTACTAGCCTCTTGAAGAGTATGGCAATGGCTTGCGTAGAGGAGGGCATAGGAGTTGTCCCGGTCGCCAAAAAAACCAGGTTCATGACCATCTTCTCCGTCTGCTAAAAACTCACTAAATTTTCTTTCGGCGACATCGGTTTCTTCTAACTCTTCCTCTCCCCAGCGTCGTAATTGTAACGGCGAACCTCTTAAGACAACGGAAAATCCCTCATGTTCGGATCCTATTTCAAGTTTACCCCAAGGGTCGGCCGCAGTTTTGCTAAAACTCCAGCTGGGTGTACTGGGTAAATTTGATGCTCTTAGTCCGATGATTACAGCATCATCTATTGCCCATAAATCCACATTGGTCAAAAGCGGGAATACAGTCTGTGTTTCGGCGCGTTTTCGTCCCTTGGTTTGACCCAAAACAATAATAGGAGAATTGGCGTAACGTGGGTCTTCTCGAGCAACGCTGACAAGGTTATCCACTACTGCGTGGATAGTTTCGGGGGCATCCGTATGAGTTTGGACGGCACCTTCAAGATACTGAGCCCTCGCTTTATCTTGAATTCCTATCCATTCCGCGCGTTTCCTATGAAGATCTTCCATGATACTCTCCAGAAGGAACGCCAAAGACTCCTGCCCTTCTCGCAGAGTCATCCTTTTTTTTGGAACAAGCGGCAGACAAATTCCTTTTCCGCGAAATTCAACAGATTCATACAAAAGTGTACTTGTTATGCCCATGCGGGTACTCATTGCCTGTGTGCAACGCTGATCATGAGGCATGATTTCAAGTCCACTAGGTAAATGATCAGTGTCTTCTTTAGTTAGTTTCACACGCAATGTTGCACCACATTCCCACCCAACTGTATCCAGTAATTTTGGAATAGTGCCGTTCCCATGGCTACTGTTGCGTTTTCCGTTCAGGAGCCGGGACAGTGAGCCTGTGCAGAAGTCAACCCCTTTATGTTGAAGTTGTGGGCATAATTTTTCAATGAGCACAACGGACTCCCAAGCATTTGCCCTTTGTATTCTAACCTCTTTGGGAATAATATCCAAACGTTCAAGCAAACTTGTCATAATCTTCTCGGGTAGGTTAGCCTGTAATTTACAGCAACAGGAATATCTTGTCAATACTTAAGGGTTTGTTACTACCTCAAAAAAGCCTTAGGGGAACATTGAGGAGTAAATTTATGGCATTAATTGCCAAACCTATGATAAGGCCTAAAATTGGCACTCCCGCAATGGGAAAAAACCACAGGAAAAGCAAAATCAAAAGGCCATATCTTTCCAGTTGTTGATATTTTATGGCCCATTTTGTGGGAAGGCGTGACATTAACACTTTTGACCCATCCAATGGGGGAAGGGGCAGCATGTTAAATACTCCGAGAAGTAAATTTATGGTGACTGTAAACCGTAAAAGATGTAACAGTAAAATATTGGGATAGATGTTAGAAAAGGTATGGAATAAAATTGCTCCTATTATGGCCAGGGCAAAATTTGCCCCCACTCCCGCCAGGGAAACAAAAAGTTCCCCTTTTCTGATATCGGAAAAATTTAAAGGATTAACGGGAACCGGTTTGGCCCAGCCAATGATGAAGCCTGTGCCCCCTCCAAATAAAAGTCCGGGTAAAATTAAAATAGCCGGTACCAAAATTGTGCCAATGGGATCAACATGGGGGAGGGGGTTTAAAGTTAAACGTCCGGCCAGCTCGGCAGTCCTGTCCCCAAACTTTAGGGCTGCAAAGCCATGCATTACTTCATGCAGGATAACGGAAAAAAGGAGAATAATTATGGCTAAAGCTAAAAAAGCAGGTTCCACCTGTAAATTATACCAATAAATCAGAGTTGATAATAGTTTTAAATACCAGAAACTGTACTGTTAAATTGTTTTAGGGTATGATTTATAAGTATGAATGATCCCAAAGATATAATTTTTACTCTTAAAACTGAATTGGAGAAAAATCCTAAAGTTGTAGCTTTGGTTTTGGTAGGTTCCCATGCCAGGGAAACTGTTTATAAAGCAGATCCGTATTCAGATATGGAGATATATATTGTCGTGGAGGATGATAAAAAGGAAGAGTTGGAAAAGGAATTGCCTGAAATAGTTAATCAGCTAGGTAAAGTAATTTTTTCCTATCAGAATCCTTGGGCAGGGTTTTCCACTGTTTTTGAGGATTTGTTTAGATTAGAATTTCCCATAGTTAAAAAATCAGACCTATCTTCAGCGTTTTCCAGACCCAAAGCTCAAGAAGTTAAAGTTATTTTTGATAAAAGTGCGGGGGAGTTGGGAAAAGCCTTGGGGAGGAGACCAGATGGCCTTGATTTTAAAAAGTTGTTTAAGGATCAAACAGTCCATTTTTGGTATATGGCTATTTTAGCTGTCCAGTATTTTAAAAAAGGTGAAATTTATAATAGCAGAAGTGCTCTCCAAATTTTACAATCCAGCCTAATCAAATTATTTGAGCTTTTGCAGGATCCAAATATCCTACTTCTGGAAACAAATAAAAGAATAGAGCAGTTTTTATCTGCCGAACAATTAGAGTCTCTGAAGCAATTAAGTCCACCTTACGATCATGAACAAATAAGAAGGGCGTTGATTAAGATTTTATCTGCTTTTTCCCAGGCTGCTCAAAAAGTTACTGAAAAAAATAATTATTCATACAATCAGGAGATTGAAGATTATATTAAGCCCAAGCTGGAAAAACTTTTGAATGAGAAATAAAAAACCACAGAATGAAATTGCTCGTAGATTCCTTAATACCAGCCCATTTTGAGTGAAAAAGAAGAAGAGCGGGTGGAAAAATTTAATCAGATTTTGACCAACTTATCATAGAATCTTGACAAAATGGGGGAAATGATATACAATACTTGTATATAACATATACATGAAAGCCAAGACGAAAGCTTTTAATATTGTCCTCCCGCAAGAACTGGTTGATAAAGTAGACTCTGTTGCCAAAAAAGAATATTTAAACCGCTCCGAACTGATCCGCGAAGCCCTAAAATCCTATTTAAATGAGGCCTCTGAAGGCAGAAAAATACATGGACATGCAGCCGTGGCGCGGGAAAGCGGTGATTTCGTGACTGCTTTGAAGTTTACTGATGAGGCCATGGCAGCTTATGAAAAAGACCGGGACATGCTGGGTTTTGCCGAAGTACAAGGAGACAGATTTTTGACCCTGAACCACTTATACCAGAAAACCGGTGACCGGGCATATCTGGTTTTAGCCAAACACGCGGCTTCCTCAGCTGTTGAAATTGCCGAAAGCTCGGGAGATAAAACCGCCCTGGCCTTGCCATACTTTAATTTGGCCAAGGCCCAACAGGAATTTGGTGAACAAAAAGAGGCGGTGGAATCTTTTAGAAAAGCCCTGGAAAATCTGGTTAAAAATCCTCCGGCGGAGCATATGGCAGATAAACGTCCGGCCATGGTGGCTGATTTCAAAAATCGTCTGGCTGTGGCTGAATATAAAAATGGCGACAAGTTTGCTCTGATTCGAGCGGAACAGGCTGCGGAAGAACTTGAGAAAAATCCCGATATCTCAGATTACAATCAAAATGTCTGGCTCTCAGGGGCACATATGAGGATCGCTGAAATGCTCAAAAAAGATAATCCTGACAAGGCTAAAAAACATCTTGCTGAAGCTAAAAAGATCATTGATTCTGATCCAAGATTAACTCTCCGCCTTGCCCAGTGGCAAAAACTTGCCCAAGAAATTTGACTTTCAACCTATAGCTGTGGTAAAATCTTCCCTATGAATGAAGTGATTTCACTTGAAAATACAGTCATCTCTGAGCCTAAGTATGGTGAGGTCCCAGTCGAATTGGGTAGTACTCTGGCTGGCTCTGCACTCGTGGGTGCCCTTTATGGAATAGGTTCAGGTATATTATTGGGGCAACAAGTTGGTGTAGAAGTTGGGGTGGCTCTTTCCGGTGTCATCGGAGGTATTATGTTAGGTTCTGAATCCGCGTATGGAATGGTTAATTTTGCCAGAGAGGGTAAGAAAGTTAGAGCCTTTTTGATGTCTTTAAAGTCTACAGTGGAAGAGTCGGCTGGGTTTGCCATAATGGGTGCGGCCGTTGGATTTCATATTGATGGACCTAGGGGTGCGACTTGGGGCGGGGTAATCGGTGGTTTATGGGGAGCCTCATGTTTTGGGGTAGTAAATATAACCACCTTAGCGGAAGCTTTCAGGGAAAAACATACTCTGCACTAATACATTTGCTTGTACAATCGCACACTGAATTGTCACGGATTGCGGAATTTTCCAGGAAATGTTAAACTTACCCACATGAACATATGCCAGATTTGTGAAAAAAGGTCAAGGAAAATTTCCTTTTCCAGACATAAAAAGGGTTCATCAGGTGCTGGAGGTACTTGGGCCCTTCGCGCGCCCATAACTAAAAAGACCCAAAAACCTAACCTACATATATATATGGGGATGAAGCTTTGTACTAAATGCCTCAAAACAATTAAGAAAGCTGCTGTTAAACCTACTCAAACTACTATCCCTGTTGTTGCTTAAAAATGCCAAAAGAGGATTTAATTGGAGCTTCCTGCCAGGATTTGGTCAAGCACATTGTGCAGATAAATCCTTTCATCACCAGAGTATCTTTTCAGGCATTTTATTACGAACCGCAGTCAACTCCTGAAAGGAAAATATATCCGGATATTCATTACAAGGTCGGGCGGGATGAGCTGTTAAACGGAGAGTTGGGTCAATTGATAGATGGTCTGCCACCGGGATATGATCTGGGAATATTGTCGCGTGTTGGCATTATTGTTGGCCCTGACAGGCATATCCCAATGATGGATTTTAATTTAGCAAAATCTCCGGAAAATATTGTGCTGTTAAAAGAAAGATTGGCTCAAGTAACCTTTGAAAAAGACGGTTTTATTGTCGAATCGGGCAAGTCATACCATTATTATGGTGCAAAACTTCTGGATGAGGCGGATTGGAGACAGTTTTTGGCGAGGTGCCTCTTAACCAGTTTTTTTCAAGGAGCAGATGGGCCTTTTTTACAGGTTGCGGATTGCCGTTATATCGGGTACAGGATGCTGGACGGAGCGTGTTGTCTGCGTCTTACTACCAATGCACAGCGGAAATTTTTACCACGAGTGGTTGATATTCTATAATTTTCTTATGGATTCTTTGAAAACCCTACATGGAAGTGTCACTCTGCCCACCTTTTTTCCTGATGGTACCCGCGGGGTAGTCAAAGGGGTTGACTCAACGGATCTTGTAAATGCCGGGGTTGAGGGTTTGGTCATTAACACTTTTCATCTGATGGTTTCCGGTATGGATAAAAAGATCAAAAAGTTTGGCGGGATACATAAATTTATGAACTGGAAGGGGCCGATTATCACAGATTCCGGAGGCTTCCAAGTCATGTCACTGGTACACGATCACCCTGAAATGGGTAAAATTGGTGATCATGGAATTTTGTTTAAATATGAAGGTCGGGAAATCCTTCTTACTCCGGAGAGTTCCATTGAATTTCAATTAAAACTGGGGACTGATATTGCCATTGTGCTGGATGATTGCGTCAGACCAGCCTGCGCTAAAGCTTCGGCCGGCAAGCCCTCCACTATTGATGAGAAATCCGTCAGACGCACTATTGCCTGGGCCAAAAGAAGCAAAAAAGCTTTTGAAAAACTTATCAATTTACGCTCCCAGACTAGGTCTGGCGAGGCTAAAACCAGACCATTACTTTTTGCTGTGGTTCAGGGCGGCAACAGCAAAAAATTGCGTAAATTTTGCGCGGAAGAGCTCATTAAAATTGGCTTTGATGGTTATTGTTTTGGGGGATTTCCGGTGCAAAACGGCAAATTTATGACTGAAATGTTGGAATATACTGCCAAACTGCTTCCTCCCGACAAACCCAAATATGCCCTGGGAGTGGGTAAACCTGAAGATATAAAAAAATGTGTCAAAATGGGATATGGTATTTTTGATTGCGTCATCCCCACCCGGGAAGCCCGTCATCAAAAGTTATACATTATTCCTTCGACTCCCTTCGGTCGCTCAGGACAAGTTAACTTCGAAAACAAATTTTGTTCAACTTTAAATATTGGGAGCGGTAGGTACGCCCAAAGTACAGAAAAAATCTCCAAAATATGTGATTGCCTGACTTGTAAGACTTATTCCCGTGCCTATTTGCACCATTTATTTAAAATCAAGGACACTCTGGCCATCCGCCTGGCCACAATTCATAACCTGCGGCATTACACTAGGCTCATGGAAAGCCTGAAACAAAGCTAAATGTAAATTATAGGATGAGATAAAAATAAGCTATAAGATGTATTTCTATTTAAGGCTCAAATCTTTTAATATCCTTAATTTTGTCAAAATCCTTATCAAAAGAATAAATTCCTTCCAGGTTTTCTTCATCCATAAATGCCGCCAAATAGGCGTCAATATAATCGACATTAAAGTTTTTATAAATATATAATGCTCTGATTAATACAGGCTTGTTGCAGTCGATACTAGGCAAATTAAGTATCGGATAAATTTTTTCCACAACTTCTTTTCTGGATAATTTATAGTAAGAAATTAACAGCCAAATTATTTCGGCTACAGCTACATCAGTTAATAATAAATTTTCCTCAAGATTTTCCAGTAATTTTTTGGCGGCAGGTGATTGTGTGAGATGGTCTTTTAACAGAAAACGGATTATTATATTTGCATCAATTAGTTTCATTCAAGGCTTTTAAGATGTCTTTTAGCCAGCATTTTACCAACCGCCTCATAAGCTTTTTTCTTATCCCATTTTATATTAGTTTTTATAGAGCCGTATAGTTCATCAACTATGTTAGCTTGATTTCTAATTACGATATCTTTTCCCTTTTCCTCAAATAAAACTTTTTGCCCGGGTTTTATCCCAAGCCTTATTCTTATAGGGGCAGGGATGGTAGCTTGGCCTTTTTGGGTAACAGTGCTTGTATACATAGTAATACCATACTACCTCAAGTATTACTTTTTGTCAAGAGGTAATACATTTAAGAGGAAAACTGGGGTAATTTGGTTCTAACTTCGGCAATGCGGTCTTTTAACCGCTCCGCTACAATTAGTTGTTCTTCAGGATCTCTAATCTTAAAATTTGGAATGAGCCAGAATGGTTGATCTGCACTTTCACCCACTCCAACATGGGCTTCAAATCCCAAAGCGGTTTGTAAAACAAGATGACTACGACTTTGGATAACATTAACCCCTGACCGGACTAACTGATAGTATTCAAGAAGTTTTTCAGGGACACAAATGTCCCCTGATGTAGTTTTCAAGCCATAAAGTTCTCGTGCTTCCGCTCTTGGTTTTCCAACTACTATCACAAGAGACTTAGGACGACCATCCGTATCAAAATCAAAAGAGTTTGCCTCTCTTGAGGACCAATTAGGTGATGTACAAATTAATAATGGGTGACCATGAACATTTCCAAAATATCTATCTTTTCCACTGTACAAAGCACCTCTTACGATAAGACTATTCAAGTAGCTAAAAATTTCCTGGCCTCGATCTTTTTCAACTGGCATAACTTAGGGCAGTTATCGGTATTATGCTTACCTAATTATTCTTTGTCAAGAGCTTTAATGGGGAAACCAGAGTGGCCGTTTAGGAAATCTTCCAGCTTAACCGGTTTTTTACCCTCCATTTGGACTAAACCTCCTGGAAGGAATTTAACAATTTTTTCATTCCAGCGGGTCCAAACATTGGGCCAAGGGTAGTAGGCCCGGATCATTCTATCTAAAATTTCCGGATCCGGGGGGTTAGCAATATCAAAAAAAGCCGATTCTTTGGTGATCATTTTGCAATATGTGGCAAGACTTTCGTCTTGTAAGGTTTCCTTCAATTTTCCCTCAATAAAATCCCTGATAACCTGGGGCAAAAAGGCCGCCGCATCCAAAAAACTTTTTTTACTCAAAGTTTCAAATGTATCTGTGTTTGACAAGCTAAATGGCTTTGTAAAAATGATGGGTCCATGATCCATTTGGAAGTCCATTTTAATAATGGAAATGCCGGAAGCTTTATCCCCCTTTAATATGCCAGATTGAAGTGGTGAAGGACCGCGGTATTTTGGCAAAAGCGAGGGGTGGATATTTAAAGCTCCGAATTTTGGAATATCCAGTATAAATTGGGGAATTATCTTTCCATAAGCTGCCACTATGAAAAGATCGGAAGTGAGAAGTGGGAAGTGAGAAGTGAGAAAATCCTGATTAAGTTTTTCCGGAGTGTAAACACGTTCCAAGGCCAGGCCCCTTCGGGTCTGAGACTCAGGGTCGAAGACTTGCGTGGCTAATTTAACAGGTGAGGGGGTGAGGATTTGTTTTCGGCCAACTTTTTGATCAGGAGCAGTTACAACTGCAATCACTTCAAAGTTTTCCCGCAATGCCTGCAAAACCGGGACAGCAAAGGCAGGAGTTCCAAAGAAAACTATTCTTAGGTTATGTTTTGTCATATTATTAACAGATGTTTTGAAGTGAGATGTGTGAAGTGAGAGCTTGAATATTTGAAGTCTTGATTTCAAGAATTCTAAACATCAATATTTCAAGATCAAAAATATCTCACTTCTCACTTCACAAATTCTATACTAGTTTAATCTCTTCAAACACATCCCCACCAGCCCTATCTTTCCCCACACATTTAAAAACTCGGCCTTTTTGTTCCAAAACATGATCCATGAATAGGATCCCATTTAAATGATCCATTTCATGTTGGAAAATCCAGGAAGACGGCCCGGATAATTTTTTGGAAATTCTCTGGCCCGTTTCATCTAAATACAAAACCCGGATGAAAATAGGCCTTTTAACTTCCCCAAAATAATTTGGAATGGAAAGACATCCTTCAAAATAAACTCTCTCTTTTTTGGCAAACGAGCGGATTTCCGGATTAAAGCAAATTATGAATTTTTTGGCAATTTTAGCTATAAAAAACCTCTCATCCCGGCCAATCTGGTTAGTAGAAAGCCCTACCCCTTCAGGGTCAGTGAAACTTTGGGTAAACTTAATCATTTTCCTTCCCAATTTAATGAGTTCGGGTGTAATTTTTTTAACTGGTTTGGTTTTAACCCGAAGTTTCGGGTTAGGTGCAACTAAAATTTCCATGGGTGTAGTTTACCAATTCCATCTTGCTTTTTCCACAAAAAGCCTTTATGTTAGAAGTTACTAGATGAATAAAGAGCTTAAGTTAAGCGGCTTGACTAAAGAAGACAAGGATAATTTATGGCACAATCTTTTGGGGACACAACTTAAATTAACAGGAGGCGGTTTGGGGTTGTTTTTGTCTTCTAACGGCAGATATAAGGTTTTATATTTTTGTAGATCATTGTTGGGATTGGTGAGCTGGGAGTACAGTGTGGGTTTTGATGATTTAAGCCGCGGCAGACCTATTGAGGTGATTAATTGGAAAGAATTCCCACGGACAGTAACGAAATTCCCACTGGATGAGGTGAGGCGGGTAAAGAGTTGGCACGAGTGCGTACTAGACAAAGGGTACTTGAGGAAAACCAGCGAAGCAAGCAAATTAGCTGTTAGCACCATCAAAGATGGACAAAAACTTTCCGCTAATATTACAATTGCCGGTGCCTCGGGTAAGGAATTGACCTTGATAGAATTTGCCGGTTTAAGCGGAGGGGGTGATGATGATTTCTCCGGTATGGTTATTAGAGCGGCTACAAAGTATTCTCCGGTTGAAATTGTTAGGGCCTCTTTGGTTACTCCACAACCTGGTATTCCCGTCAGAGTTTAGCGGATCAAGGACCTTGAATGGCGTCTTTTTTTAATTGGGCAAGACGCCACATGAACACTTTGCCTTTGGATTTGGCCCTTGTGTAGCCTTTGGTATAAGTTAAAGCTTCCTGTAAAATCCCTCTGGGTAGTTCTTTGGCCAGTTTAATATACAGGGAATAATGTTTAGTATCATCCAGGGATTCTGCCAGGTAAACCCCAAACACTTGAAATTCGCGAGATAAATTTTTAGGCCTGTCGGGATTTTTTATCTCATCAATAATCCGGCCAATCTTTTTCATCATGCCTTTAGTCTTTAGTCTTTAGTTTATTAAGTGCATCTTTAGCATCAAGATAATTAGGTTTTAAATCTAAAGATTTTTGTATTGCCAAGATGGCTTCATTTCTTCTTCCTATATTGTCTAAAACGACCCCTTTATTGTAATAAAGTTTAGCATCGGTCGGGGCAAGAGTAAGGGCTTTGTCAAAAATATCCAGAGTTTTCCGGTTAAAAGCGGGATCTGCTGTCGCAAGCAAGTAATAAATCCTGATGGCAGTCCGGAAGTATGACACATTATTTGGGTGTTCCCCTAAAACTTTTTCTGTGATGCGCGCGGCCTGGTCTTTTAATTTTCCGGACAGGGATGCATCTTCAGAAGATACAGAAGCTGAAGCTGCTGCAGCAGCATACCCCAGCTCGCTCTGGTAAAACGGTTCACCGGAATTTAAGGCTATTGCGGAACTTATATCATTGTAGGCCCGACCGGGGCTTGTATCTTCGGACTTTGAACCTTCAGCAAAAAGTGTATCAGCCTGGTAGTTTTTGATAATAGTAAAAGCTAAGAATACACTTAAAATAATAATAACCATCCGGAAAAATTTGGCAAAACGATTGAAATAGAGCAATTTATAAGGTTGGGTGGAACTTGTGGAAACAAATGCCAGAGCGGGAAAGAGGAAAAAAAACAGGGCAGTGTTGACTGTCGAAAAGCCGAAAAAACTTTGGACAAGGTTACCAATATAAGCGGCTAAAAGACTTGGGATAAGTATAGGGTATAGAGTATAGCGGGTTTTGGATTTTCCCTTAATACTTAATACATAATACTTAATACAAAAAAATATAAATAGGCAAATCACGGCCATATATGCCCCAAAACCTACAATACCGGTAGTTGCTAAATAATTTAAGAACTCGTTGTGCGCTTTGTTGTATAGAAAATCCCACTCGCTTGTGAGATTATGCTCACTTGGCCTGTACCGGTAATAGGAGTAAGCAAAAGTTTCAACCCCTGACCCTAAAATGGGGTAGGCCTTAAAAATTTCCCAAGCCCCCCTCCAGACAATTAAGCGTATTTGCCCGGATTCTCCTCCTCCATTTTCCAGCTGGGTCCCGCCAGGGCGGGATACGGCAGTTGAAAGATTAATAGCGGGCCGGGCAACAGGCGCAAATTTTGAAAGTAGCTTAAAGGAAGTTAAGGCTGAGCCAAACAATATATTTATAATAAGGAAGCTTGTCAAAACCAGAGCCATACGTTTTAAGCTTCCGCCTCCGGGGTGGAGCCATAAAACGCATGGGATAAAAACTGCCAGGCCTGCTAAAAAGCCCAAAGCGCCTCCGCGGGAATAGGTGAAAGTGAAAGCCAGGTACAAAAGTATAGCGTATAGAGTATAGCGTATAGCGTATAGTTTGGAAGGGGCGGTGAGAATAAAATAAAAGGTGGGGAAGATAAGCATGGTCAGATAAGCTGCCAGCCAATTAGGTTGGCCTAATGTGGCAAAAACCCGCGACTGAACATCCTGTACCCAACAGGAAGCATTGGCCTCTCCGCCCAAAAGAATACAGGAAGGGGAAACACCAAAATGTTCCGGGATAGCCCAAAGAGATACAACTAACCCCCCCCAGAGAGCAGCCTTTAGAAATTTAATAATTTGGGCAAGATCAAAATTAGACACCAGGGCAAAGTAAAGCAAAGTGTAGGAAATGGTTGAGAGCAGCCCCCCGTTTAATCTTGAATAATAACCCCAAAGTGAAGTGTGTGTGTCAATTGAAAAGATGGTTGATAAAATATTGGCTCCCAAAAATATCAAAATGGGAATGTCCAAGGGCGTACGATTTATGATTAATGATTTTTGATTTATGATTTTGAGAAACCAAGTGCCGGCAATAATGATTGTCAAAAAATAGACAAACATCATCTTGTTGTATTCAAAAAGCTCAAAGCTCCAGGGAGCCCAAAGAAGTGGGGTTATGGCGAATAATAAATAGAAAGAAAAGGTTAATATTTTTTGTAACATAGCGTATATCGTATATCGTATAGCGTATAGCGTATAGCGCTTTCTATACGCTGGTTATTATCCTATCAAACTTACGCCTTTTGTGGAAGCACTAGGTATGCTAAACTCATCTTGCAATGTTTGACAGATTTTGGCAGCTTGTTTCCCATGATGTTGGCATAGATTTAGGGACAGTCAATACTTTAGTTTTAGTCCGCGGTAAGGGAATAGTTATCCGTGAACCATCAGTTGTAGCAATCCACAAAAAAAGCAAACAGGTTTTGGCAATTGGTAAAGAAGCAAAAAGGATGTTGGGCCGGACTCCCTTGGCTATTGAAGCAATCAGGCCCCTGCGCGATGGGGTTATTTCCGATTTTGATACAACAGAGGCTATGTTGCGACATTTTATCCAAAAGGTGCATTCTTCTTCTAATTGGCGCTCTATTAAAATTCCTCGTCCCCGCGTAGTGGTCGGTATTCCCTCGGGCGTAACGGAGGTGGAAAGACGGGCAGTACAAGACGCAGCGCTTTCTGCAGGAGCCCGGGTTTGTTACTTAATTGAAGAGCCAATGGCCGCAGCAATCGGCGCAGGTCTTCCCATTGAGGAACCGGAGGGGAATTTGATCGTAGATATTGGAGGGGGGACCACGGAAATTGCGGTAATTTCTTTGGGCGGGGCAGTCATTATTAAATCCCTCCGCATTGCCGGGGATGAACTGGACCTTGACATTGTCAATTATATGAAAATGAGGTATGGGCTTTTAATTGGGGAGAAAACTGCCGAAAACCTGAAAGTTGAAATCGGCTCGGCCATGCCTCTCAAAACGGAAAAAGAAGCGGTGGTCCGGGGAAGGGATTTACAAACAGGTTTGCCAAAGTCAATAAAAATTTCCTCGGAACAAATAAGGGAGGCAATGATGGGAACTATAAATCAGATGATCGGGGCAATCGTGGAGGTTTTGGAAGAAACCCCTCCCGAGCTTATTTCTGATATTTTGGAACGGGGGTTGGTTTTAACAGGCGGAGGGTCACTCCTCCGCGGGCTTGATAAAAAAATTGCCGAGGAAACAAAAATGCCGGTTTGGGTGGCAGATGATCCACTGACCACGGTTGTCCGCGGCTGCGGCAGGGTCCTGGAAGACTTGGATCTTTTATCCAGGGTGAAGGTTACGGGAGGGTTAAGATAGAAAATGGTAGTTGAAACACCCACAGTTGAGAGAATGTATGGAGTCGTCCATGGTTTCAGAACTGACATAATGGGTCTTTTCTCTCAAGACCACTTTCTCTTGCCAAGCGCCGAACTTGAGATAGATCTTCTTAGTCTTCCAAAAGGGTCTACTATTGGAATTGAGGATTTTGACCCCAAGGAGGTTAGAAAAGAAACTTATAAGATTAATGGAGAACCATTTCTGATTAGCAAACACTCTAAAGCTTATTGGAAAAGAATAAAAGGAGTGTGCGGGTATTGTGGTCTCAATATTGTTTATCTGGACAGTTTTAGGATTTTTAAAAGAGCTGTGGCCAAAGTAGCGGAAATGGGTTGTGGCGATGGCTTTGAAGCATTTTCCGAGTCTTTTGATAGGGTGTTAGCATCTGGCGATTTGACTGCAGAAGGTTATAGAGCGGGAATCGAGGCACAATATATTTTTGAAGTTGAAAGGGAAGAAGAAATTATAGAAAGATTAAGTGAGCTGCACCCCCTACGAGCAATTATTGGCCGTGGCCATGGAGATGTTATGGTTCATATGGGAAAACTTCTTGAGGGTAAAGGAATAAGAATTGGGAATTACAGACGGGAGGGTTACGAAGTAATGTATGACCTTTTAAGCGCCCGCAATTTTACCCATCTTTTGCCCGAATCAACCCCGGAAAGACAAATTATTTTGGAAAGGGAATTACTTTTAAGAAAATATAGGGCTGTAAGAGAGGGTAGAATTTTAGCAAATAAAACTCCGGATTATATTGGGACATGGGACGTAAAGTGTCCAATGCGGGGGCTTTTTGAAATTTTTATGAATAAACGGGCTGAGGTAGAACAATTTTCTGGAATAATCGAAGATTCTTTGGGAACTGCTCATTTTGAAGGAGAAATTGATGGACAATATGCCAGTTTTTTAAAAACTTATGATGACAGTAAATCATCAAGCTCTGCCGTAAAACAACCGATATATTATGAGGGAGAACTGAAAAATGGGAAATATGAAGGGGAATACTCATTTAGAACTATATTTGATTCTGAATTTAGGGCCAGATTTAATCTTAATCTCGGGTCAAGGCTGATGTAGGGGTAAGAATACCATTTTTGCCTCGCTAACTAAATTTTTCTTAAATAATTCAAATTATTTAAGTTTTTTTGTTCTAATGATTTAAATCATTAGAACAAATAGCTTCTAATTTTTAAGTTGCAACTCTGGGTTCTAGTTTAGCCTAGGGCAACTATGGCGGTTACACCATACATTCCGAATTCTTTAATTACATGTTCTTGAGCAATTGCGTCCAGATCAGTTGCGGGAAGGCCAGTAAACACAGCCCGCCCATCAGGTTTTAGAAAATTGAGTCTGCATTTTAATTGAAAATGATGGTTGATGGTTGTAAAAAAATACTAACTGGAACTCCCCCGGAGTTGATTCTTGAGGAACTTCATAAGCGGAAGTTTCATCCTGTTTGTATATTTGAAGAATATGCCAGGCGAAGACCATTCTTCTTATAACCTTCTTGCAAGTCTTGCAAGGTCTGGCCTTTGGAGGCTAGAATTTATAAAGATGGTTTGTGGCACCTACAATTTCAGATAAATTTTTTACTCCATATCTTTCCATCCATTCAATAATTTCCCTGTTAATTTTTCCCAAAACCCCCAGGCCTTCGCCGCGGAAAGCCGTTACAACCTGGACTAATTTTGCTCCGGCCATGATTTTTTCAAGGGCGATCCCGGCATCTTTTACTCCTCCGACACCAATAATATCCAGCTTCCCTCCCGTTTCCTTATAAATATATGCCACTTTTTCCGTGGCCATTGCCCTAAATTCAGGGTCATCTCCCGACAGGCCGCCTTTTTCATTGGCCCATCTTATACCGTGTTTTATTTTAATTTCTACTCTGTCGACGGTATTGGTGGCAATAATTCCGGCCAAATTATTTTGTAAACAAACATCAATTACATCATCAACTTCTTCAAAATGCAGTTCGGGGGCAATTTTAATAAAGACCGGTTTTTCCGTTTCAATTGCCTGAACAATTTCTTCCAGCCCTTTTTTGGATTGTAAGTCCCGGAGTCCCGGGGTATTGGGTGAAGAAACATCCAGGGTGAAATATGAAGCGTATTGATCAAGCCTTTTGACTATCCTGCTAAGGCTTTCCGGAATACCGGCACCCGCGAGATTTTTATTAGGACCAATATTTACGCCAATTGGGATACCTGAGTTTAAATATCTATCCAGGTTGCGGGCAACCTTTTCCATGCCGGGGCTATTAAACGCACATCTGTTTACGGCAATGCCCGGAGCAATCCGGAATTGCCTTGGTTTGGGGTTTCCGTATTGGGAAAATTCTACGACTGTTCCAATTTCTACCCCTCCGGCACCCAAAGTGTAAAGCGCTAAAACACACCCAGCTTCCTTGTCCCAGCCTGCGCCCACCATAATTGGATTTGGGAAATCTATTCCTGCCAGGTTTACTTTAAGCCTTGGGTCAGTAAATCTTTCTCCTCCATGATTTAATTTTTCTAAAAGGCTTAAAGTTAAAGGGAAAGTTTCTGAAAAATGAAGTCCTGTGCGGACTAAATTATGAACAGTTTCCGAATCAAAATGAGTTAAAACACGCGACTCAAATTCTTTATAATCCATCAACTTGCCCGTAAACAGTTTGTTTCTCAGACCAGGCCCAGGGATCTTTCTGCCACTCTTCAATCACAGAAGCCATGTGTTGGTTTATTAGACCTTTCCTGATGGCTGCTGCGATTAGAGTGGGAAGATCGACTAAGCAGTGAGGTGTTACATCTATTTCTTTAAACTTCCGGGCAGTTTCCGGCCATCCATAGTCAAGAACACTTAAGGCATCAGTAACTATGCCGTCCTCCCTCCTGATGGCCTCGATTACCTTAACGACCGATCCCCCTGTACGTGTAATATCATCTAAAGCTAAATAATTTTTTCCTTCTTCAAGTATCCCAGCGATGGAGCCGGTTAGGCCATGTTCCTTCGGTTTGGGACTGACAGTAATCATTGGAATTACCATTTTTTGGGCAATCCGGTCAGCAGGAACAATACCGCCGGATTTTGTGGCTGCTATCGCGTAAAGTGAGAAATCGCTGTGGATCCCTGGCTCTCCTGTCAATAGTTTTACTATTTTGTGATGAAACAAGACAGTAAGCTCTTCTATTTGACATGGCATTGATTGAAATCTACGGAGGTCAACATAAAGCGGCTGATAACCTCCTGAAGATACACGATAAGGTGGTTTTTCGGACAAACAAAGACAGGATCTTCCATCACTTGCGGGTTTGAGTATTAATTCTGCCACATAATCAGGGCTTGCCATATTTAATAAGAGCTTTTTGGACGATACAATAAGGTCAATTTTTTGTCAATACAGAGAAGTAAATTTATGGTATATTAGCTTTGATGAAAGTAATTCTGGCTGATCTTAAAATATTCATTTTTTTATTTTTTTCCTCACTCCTTTTGCTTTTTTTAGATAATTTGAATTTCTTAAATTTTCCCAAAACTGCCATCCAGACTGTAACCGTGCCGATCCAGTATGGCTTTTACCAAACCGGAAAGAATATTTCCCGCCAGTTTGAATTTCTATTTCTTGCGCGCCGCAGTGCCCAGGAAAATAAAGCCTTGAGGTTACAGCTTGCGGAAGTTATCGCTGACAATTCCAATTTAAGGACGGAACTTCGTGAAACTCAAAGTTTAATAGATTCCTATAATAAACTTTCCCCAAAAACTTTTGACCTGCTTCCGGCCAGGCCAATAGGTCTGACCCGCTATTTAACAATTGACAAAGGTTCAAACGAAGGGGCAGTGGTGGGACAGGCAGTAGTGTTTAAAGATCATTATATTGGCCAAATTAAATCAGTTTCACCAAGAACTTCAGATGTGCTTTTGTCCACTGACCCTGATTCCAAAATAGCTGTTTTTTCCCAGGGGAAAGACAGTAGTGCCCGGGGGATTTTGAGCGGTCAGTTTGGTTCAGAGGCCTTAATGGATAAAATTTTACATCAGGAGGAAGTAATGAAGGGTGATTTAGTTTATTCCGATGGGACTGAAGGAAAGTTGCCAAAAGGTTTAATATTAGGCAAAGTGGTTGAGGTTAATACCCGCCAGAATGAAGTTTTTAAAACTGCCAAAGTGGAGTCCCTTTATAATATTTTAGAGCTTGATGTGGTGGCAATAATTAAAAGTCCATGATAATTTTTATTGCTGTGTTGATAATTTTAAGTTTTCTGCAAGCTTCACTGATTCCTGTGGATTTTATCCTGCTTGCTTTAATAGCCCGCTCTTTTGTGTCTTCTGATAAATCAAACTACTTTCTGGCTTTTGCATTTGGGATTTTAGTTTCTTTGCTGTCAGGAAAGCTACTGGGCTCTCCTTCTATTTTTTATATTTTCCCGGTTTTTTTAGCGAGCCTGCTTCGTAAGTCGCCGTTTCTTACCAATCCTGTTTTAGTTTTTCTGTCAGCTGCCTTTTTGGTTATACTGGCTCATATTTTAAAAGTTTTACAAGGTGTCAGTCCCAACTTTATTTTAGTGGCCATGGAGGTTGCCTTTATCCTGCCGGTATATTTTGCCGTCAGGTTTTGGGAGGAAAGGTTTGTCCCGGGAAAAGAAATTAAATTGAAAATGGGAAGATGAAAAAAACTAGAAAATTAGGTTTTGCTTTCCCTGATCAAATGTTGAAGGTAACAGGGCCGCCCGGCCATTTTAGAGGAAAGGGAAATTTTGAAGAATGGGAAGATATTCTCTTGCCCGAGTATAAGAAAAAGGCCGATGAGGATTTGCTATCTCCCTGGAGAACTCTAATCTTTGGCTTGATATTTCTTTTTACCTTTTTCGGCATATTTTTGCGTCTTTTTCATCTGCAGGTGATTTCAGGAAAAGAAGCCCGGGTGCGGGCAGACGAGAACCGCGTTGCCTTGAAAGTGGTTCATGCCCCCAGGGGGGTAATCTATGATAGGGAAGGCAGGGTCCTGGCAGAGAGCAATCCGGGATTCCGCTTGGGGGAAAAGATTATCACCCGCGACGAGGCTTTAAATTTGGAGAGTAGAAATGATCCCACTTTTGAACAAATTGAAATAGATGCTATCCGTTTTTATCCCCAGGGGGAATCTGTCGCGCATATTGTGGGATATGTGGGGGAGATTCAGGAAAGTGAGTTGAAAAATTCCAAGGTTTATAAAAATGGGGATAGAATAGGCCGGGCCGGTATTGAACAAACCTATGAAGATGTCCTTCGTGGAAAAGACGGCGCGGAAATTATTGAAATAGATGCATCAGGGAAAAAAATCGGGACCATCCGAAGAGTAGAACCTGTCCCGGGGCAAAATGTCATATTATCAATTGATGCCTTCCTGCAAAAACAAGTTTTTGAAACCTTGAAAAAGGGTACGGAGAAAGCATCTTCGTGTTGTAGCGCAGCGGCGGCAATAGACCCGAAGAATAGCCAAGTGCTTGCCCTTGCATCTTATCCTTCATATAACAATAATGATTTTACTGACCCTGAAAAAAACGATAATACCACTGCTTATTTGGCAGATTCCAACTCACCTCTTTTAAACCGCGCCATAGCCGGGCAATACCCCCCGGGATCAACATTTAAAATTGTAACGGCTTTAGCGGGACTAACTTCGGGGAAAATTAATAAAGATACAGAAGTAGAAGATACAGGGGTAATGTCTTTGGGACAGTGGTCGTTTCCCAACTGGTATTTTTTGCAGTATGGCCGGAAAGAGGGGATGGTTAATTTAGTCAAGGCCCTGCAGCGTTCCAACGATATTTATTTTTATAAAGTCGGGCAAATGTTGGGTGAAAAACTTTTGGGAGAAGAAGCTCTAAAATTCGGATTTGGCAAAAAGTCAGGAATTGATTTGCCGGGCGAAGCAGAAGGTTTGATCCCTGATAGCGCGTGGAAGGAAAAAAATATCGGTGATGTCTGGTATCCCGGCGACACTTTGCATATGGCTATTGGGCAAGGTTTTATTTTAGCCACACCTTTGCAGGTTTTAGCCGAAACTGCTTTGGTTGCAAACGGCGGTAAAAAGTTAAGTCCTCATTTGGCAGTTAAAATTACCAATCCTGACGGTTCGGTGAGTAAGGAATTTAATTTTAAGACGGATGAAAAAATTTTTGCCAGGAGGGATGACTTGGATTTGGTAAGGACAGGTCTTATTGCTGTGCCGAAAGAAGGAGGAACTGCCTGGCCGTTTTTTAATTTTTCTATTCCCACGGCAGGAAAGACCGGTACTGCCGAATACGGAGACCCAAAAGACCGCACCCATGCCTGGTATACTTCTTTTGCCCCGGTTGATGATCCAAAAATTGTCCTGACGGTTTTGGTGGAAGGAGGAGGTGAAGGGTCAAATGTAGCAGCTCCAATCGCGAAGGATATTTATACCTGGTATTTCAATCCTGACAAAAATAATTTGAAAAATTTGGATAATGGGATAGCTTCTGATTCAGCTAAAATGTTAGGGGAATAGATTATCGGGCGGAAAAAATTTCCAGATAAAGCAGTTTGGGTTCCGGGGTAGGACTGTAACGTTCTTTCATATCTTCCAAGACTTTCTCAGCCAATGATTTATTACAGGATTGCCTTACATGGATTGTATCAACGAATACATTGTATGACCTTAAAACTAAAGCCATTGCAGCTAATGGTTCGGATATATCAAGGTAATCAATATCTTTTAATGGTCTGTCGGATTCTGCCAAGTAGATTATTAAACGGGTTCTTTTCAACTCATCGTGGGCTTCTCCTACTGCTATACCATTGAATTCTGAGGAGGAGCGAACTGTTGCCATAAACTGATCATGTAAGTTATGTAGCGCATCTTCTTTGGTTACAATCTTAAAGTTGTCTGCCAAAAGATTTTCAATTAATTTCATATATTTTGGATTATATACCTTTCCCATCCCATTAACAATAATTCCTGAGCCTTTTATAACAACCTAGTTTTGTTTAGTTGACTATTCTCCAATAATATGCGATCGTCTAAATTAGACTAGTAATTTTTATGGCATGAATAGAGGGGAATTGACTAAAACCATTTTAATTTTGGCCGGTGCAACTTTACTTGTCCCTACATTAGCAGTAGCTCCGGGGTTAGGGTATGCTTTAAAACCCATTTTGAAAGTTTCAGGACTTTATCCTTCCGACATAGATAGAGCTATAAAAAGGTTAAAGAGACAAAAGCTTATTTCCATGTCACATGACGGAGATAAAACTAAAATAACTTTAACGGAAAATGGAGAAAGAAAAGTCTTAAATTATAAACTATCTGAAATAAAATTAAAAAAAGGTAGATGGGATGGGATTTGGAGGATAGTGATTTTTGATATTCCTGAAAAAGACAGAAAAGGAAGAAATATTCTAAGGAGTAAAATGCAGGAGCTGGGTTTTTATCCTTTGCAAAAGTCTGTCATGGTGACTCCATGGAAATGCAAAGATGAAATTGATTTCATTAAACATTTTTATCATTTAGAAGATTATGTTAATCTAATCCATGCCAGGATATTTGATGGAGAAGATGTAGTTAGAGGTTATTTTGAACTTGACTAAATTATGCGGTCGCATACTTTAGACGAGACGGAATTATGGAATATGGAATAATATTAATTAGGGCTGACTAGATTAAGCTGACTAGATTAAAAAGTTGGATTAAAAAGTCTAGAAATATTTTAGAAATATAAAGTTAGATTAAAAAGTTTAGAAATATTATGGATATTGATAATGTTGGATATTTATTGGCTTTGCATTCCATTAATGGTTTGGGGCCGATAAGGCTTAAGGCAGTTCTTGAATATTTTAAGGATCCGAAATTGGCCTGGTTTGCAAAAGAATACGAATTTTTGCAAATTGGCATCCCCAAAAATGTAGCTACTCTTTTAGTGGAAACGAGGAAAAAACTTGATCCGGAAAAATACATGGAATCCATACAAAAATCCGGGATAAAATGGATGACAATTTTTGATTTGGATTACCCCAAACTCTTAAAAGAAATTTATGACCCGCCGGTTTTGTTTTACTACAAGGGAGAAATTTTACCCTCGGACAAACGGTCAATTGCGGTTGTTGGAACCAGGAAAATTACAGGGTATGGGAAACTGGTTACCGAGAAGATGGTCCGGGAGCTGGTGGGTTATAAAGTAACAATTGTATCAGGCCTGGCCCGGGGAGTAGACACCCAGGCACATAAAACTACTATTGAAAATCAGGGCCGGACTCTGGCTGTTTTGGGTGGGGGCTTGAATAAAATTTTCCCGCCGGAAAATACTACTTTGGCCCAAAAAATTGCTACAGGTTTTGGCGCCGTAATTTCCGAGTTCCCCCCGGACGCGTTGTCACTCCCCGGAAATTTTCCTGCCCGTAACAGGATTATTTCGGGCTTATCTTTGGCAACTTTGGTAACAGAAGCCGCGCAAGATTCAGGTTCACTGATTACGGCAAAGCTGGCGCTTGAAGAGGGCCGGGATGTCTTTGCCGTGCCGGGGCCAATTACCTCCGATCTTTCAATGGGACCGTCCCTTTTGATCAAGCAGGGAGCAAGGCTTGTCACTTCTGCTAATGAGATTTTAGAAGAACTTGGGATAGAAAAGTCTCAAGTTCTAATGGCCAATAATCAAGTTGAAATAACGCTATCTGAACTGGAAAAGAGAATTGTAGGAAGTTTGGAAAATGAGCAAAAACATATGGATGAGATTTGCCGGGCACTGGAAATGCCCGCTTCGATGGTTTCCGCTTCTTTAATTAAAATGGAAATACAAGGTTTGGTGAAAAATCTGGGTGGAGGAAATTATATTAGAATTTGTTAAAATAATAATATAAACCCATGAGCCGGAAGACCAAATTATTTTTGCTGATTTTGACGGCAATCTTTATAGTTGCAGCTTATGTGGTTAAAACCAGTAAGCCGGCAATTTACAAAAAAAGGTCTTCTGCCCTCTATGATACAGCGATTTCTGCGGCGATTGACTTATATAAAGCAAGAATTAATCAAAAGATAGACATGTCGTCCGGCCCATGTCTGACCAACGATTTAATGCCGGGGTGGGTAGTGGATATTGTCCATTCCCCCCGCGAGCTGATTGATGATTTGCCGGAAAACCAGTGTCCGGCATACCTTGAGGGCAGGGCAGAACATTTTGTTGAGCTTGATACTGGAGGAAATTTAGTCAGGGTAAGATAAAATGAAATACCTACCCCTAAAATTAATTGAGTTTTGGTACTTTCATGCCTTGTCATTTTTTTTGCGGGTTTGGAAAAATTCCCTTGCTTTTCTGGAAGAAGATTTGGCAGTTGGGCTAATGTTAAAGCTTTTGTTTGTGCCTCTTTTTCACGACAGTTCAATTGTCGGCAAAATATTAAGCTTTCTTTTCCGCCTCTTTCGTATTTTTATAGGTATTTCGGCAATGGTTAGCGTAAGCTTGTCAATTTTTGTCTTGGCCATTTTCTGGTTTATTCTCCCGTTTTCGGCATTTTATTTATCGGATACCTTGGGTATAACTTTCAAAATAATGTTTTTTTCCGGGCTGGTACTTTTTATAAATCATATTATTTCCCACCCGCCCAAAAAACTTTGGCAGATTAAAAGCAATGATGAAATTTGGTATGCCAGTTTTGTGGGGAAGGATGTCAACCCCGGTAAATTATTAAAAAGTAATGAAGTGGGGAATTTTCTGGCCTTCCTTGAAAGAAAGGCAGAAGATTTTACCGATTTCCCTAATTTTTCTGCTAGTCAGAGTCTTTTGCAGAAAACATTGGAGCTTGGGAAAAAAGTTAATGCAGAATATCTTTCACCAAGGCATTTTTTTGCGGGGTTTTTATTATCAGCTCCCAATGCCGAACAGGAGTTATTGAAGAGAAATCTGAAAATTGACGACATAACTTATGCATTGGATTTTTTGCAGAGGAGAGATCGGGCGTGGAGAACGATTTTCGTCTGGGATGAGGATTTTAAGGTCCGGCATTTAAAAGGTGTCAACCGCGGTTGGATTGGCATACCGACACCTGCCTTGGATGCAGTGTCAGAAGACTTAACCCGCGAGGCTTTGAAAAATAAATTTCCCGATTTTGTGGGAAGAAAAGATAAAGTTTTACAACTCATTAACATTTTATCTTTTGAAAAAGGCAGGAATGTGTGTTTGGTGGGAGAAGCAGGTGTAGGTAAAGATGCGCTTGTTAAATTCCTGGCCAAACAAATTATTACCGGGGACGCTCCGGAAGCAATAGCTTCCAAAAGGATAGTGGAGCTTAACTTAACCAAGCTGTTGGCAAAGGCCCCAGAAGAAAGTAGCCTGGCGCAGGATTTGAAAGAGATTTTTGAGGAAAGTAATGCTTCGGGCAATGTGGTGATTTATGTTCCGGAAATTCAAAGTTTTGAAAGGAGTTATGATCTGATGCTGCCGTATCTTGAGTCTTCGGACATTCAATTTATTACCGCCACAGAAGATTCAGGGTATATTGATACCATAGGTAAAAATGCTGCCTTTGCCCGGCTTTTTTCCAAAGTAGAGCTGCCCCCGGCAACCGTTTCTGAAACAGTTGAAATTCTGACAAACCAATGTATTGAGCTGGAAAGATCCCGTAAAGTGTATGTCAGTATTTTAGCTATTAAAACTGCGGCAGAACTTGCCGCCGAATATATACATGACCGCTGCCTGCCTGATAGTGCTTTGCATATATTGGAGGAAGCAGTTGTGCTGGCAAAAAATAATTGGGTTAAAAAAGCGGATGTGGAAGAAGCTGTCGGAAAACAAGCGGCAGTCCCTGTCGGTGAAGCAGAAGAACAAGGAAAGAGAGAACTTTTAAATTTGGAAAACATGATTCATATGAGACTGATTGACCAGGAGGAGGCTGTTTCTGATGTGGCAAATGCCCTAAGGCGGAGTGCTGCCAATTTAACTGATAAAGACAGGCCACGAGGTTCATTTCTTTTTGTCGGCCCGACAGGTGTGGGAAAAACCGAGTTGGCAAAGACCTTGTCTGATATATATTTTAAAAGTAAAGGCCAATTTGCCAGATTTGACATGTCAGAATACCAGGGAGAGGATGGTTTGGAACGCTTGATTGGTAAAACAGGAGAAGAAGGTGCCCTGACTAAAGCTGCCGAGCTTCATCAATATTCTTTAATTTTGCTTGATGAATTTGAAAAAGCTGATCCGAAAATTTTAAATTTATTTTTAGCTGTACTGGAGGACGGGAGATTAACTTCCGGCGCGGGGAAAATTGTTGATTTTACAGACTCAATAATAATCGCCACTTCCAATGCTGCATCTCTCACCATTGCTGAAAATATGGCAAGCGGTAAAACCCTGAAAGATATTGAGCCAAAAGTCCGGGATGAACTGCTGCAGATTTTTAAACCGGAATTATTGAACCGTTTCGACAGTGTGATTTTGTTTAAGCCTTTATCCCCTGAAGACTTGCAAAAAATTGTCAGGCTGAAACTTGCTGATTTACAAAATAAGTTAAAAGAACAAGGATTTTTAGTGGAATTTGATGATAGTTTGATTGTCAAACTATCATCAAAAGGTTTTGATCCAGTCCTTGGAGCAAGACCTCTGCGAAGGTTAATTCAAGATACACTGGAGGCAAAACTATCAGTAATGATTTTACAAAATAAACTTCCTAAAGGGGAAAAGTTTTACTTGACAGAAGATTCGTTAATATAGTAAAGTATTTTTTTAGAATGGTGATTGAGGCGAAGAGAGATGCACAAGAGACGACTTCGGAAGATTTCCAAATTGGCCAATGGGAACCAGAACCTCGAATACTTCTTCCGGGTGCACTTAAGAGACTGGCTAGACATACAAGATTGTCCCCTGGCGCTGTAAGAATGTTAATGCAAACGAGGCCACAAGAAAAACTGATTGAAGATTTGAAAATTTATTGGAAAGAACAGCGACAAGCACGTCGTCGATCCAGAACCTAGATATAATTACTCCTTGGTATTGACAAGACGGGTACAATTACGGGAAAGTTAAATTATGCAAAATCTGGTAATTGTTGAAAGCCCGACCAAAGCCCGCACCCTTTCTAAATATCTGGGCGATAAATATCAAATTGAAGCCTCATACGGGCATGTCAGGGATTTACCCAAAGGGGATTTAGGTATTGATGTGGAACATGATTTTGCCCCAAAATATGTAATTCCTAAACTTAAAACCAAAAGGGTTAACGAATTGAAAAAATTGGCAGAGAAAGCCAAAGTACTTTGGCTGGCCTCTGACCCTGACAGGGAGGGGGAGGCAATTGCCTGGCACCTTTCAGAATTGCTTTGCAATTCTGAAGTGAAAAGTGATGGCGAAGGGGTGAAACGTGTTGTCTTCCATGAAATCACTAAGGAGGCGATTGAAGAAGCCTTTAAAAATCCCTGTGATTTGGATTTAAAGCTGGTTGATGCCCAGCAGGCAAGAAGAGTGCTGGACAGGTTGGTAGGCTATAAACTTTCTCCTCTTCTCTGGAAAAAAATTCAGGGGGGACTTTCGGCGGGACGTGTCCAGTCCGTGGCGCTCCGTTTGATTGTAGAAAAAGAAGCAGAAGTTAAAGCCTTTAAACCAGTGGAATATTGGAGCATAGAAGCGGAACTTATAACAACAGATCCTGCTCAAGCTTCAGTCGGCAGCCCCGCTCACTTGCTCACCAACGCAAGCGTCCTGCGGTCGCCTGTGGCGCCCTCGGATACGGTCGCCTGCGGCGACTCTAAGGCTCGCAGCGTTCGGGGGCAGCCTCCCTCCGCCGGTTCGCCCGGTAGTCTCACAGCTTCCTTAATTGAACTAAATGGTAAAAAACTGGAAATTAAGATTAAAGACGAAGCGGACTTACATCTTAAGGCTTTGGAAGGAGCAGAATATAAAGTTTCCAAAGTTACAAAAAGGGAAGTTAGGAAAACGCCTCCTCCGCCTTTTACCACTTCGACTTTGCAACAAACTTCATCGAACCGTTTGGGATATTCTGCCAAAAAAACTATGTCCTTGGCCCAAATTTTGTATGAGCATGGGCTTATTACTTATATGAGAACCGACTCTGTCAATTTGTCAACCCAGGCTTTAGCTTCTGCCAGAAACTTCATTGAGCAAAATATCGGCAAGGCTTATTTGCCCCAAACTGCCCGCATTTTTAAAACCCAGTCAAAATTGGCCCAGGAAGCACATGAAGCAATCAGGCCCACGGACATCGAACACCAGATGTTGGATGCCGGAAGCCAGAATGGTTTGACTCGTGACCACACAAGATTATATGAGCTGATTTGGAAAAGAATGCTGGCCTCGCAAATGAGTGAGGCTTTAATGGATCAAACCTCCATTGATATTACTGCAAGAGATCCTTCGCTAGCCGCTCAGGACGAATCACACTGCTACTTATTTAGGGCAACGGGAAGTGTGATTCGATTTGATGGGTGGCTTAAGGTATACGGGAAGTCGCAAGACGAGGAAGAGGAAGAAAGCGGAAAAATTTTGCCCGAACTTACCCAAAACGAAGTTCTAAAGTTATTACAGCTTTTACCAAATCAGCATTTTACTGAACCACCTGCCCGCTTTACTGAAGCCTCACTGATTAAAAAACTGGAGGAGCTGGGGATAGGTAGACCTTCAACTTATGCACCAATCATTTCCACAATTTTGGAAAGATATTATGTTGAAAAAAAAGAGAAGAAATTTTTCCCGACAGAGCTTGGCATTGGAGTCATAAAATTCCTGATGAAATATTTTGCGGATGTTTTTGATTATTCTTTTACTGCCGAAATGGAAAATGAGTTTGATAACATCGCGGATGGAAAATCAAAATGGCAGCCTGTTATCAAGAAATTCTATGAACCTTTTGAAAAAAAACTGGAAACCGTTGAAGAAAAGGCAGAGAAAGTTAAAATTGAAACTGAAAAAATTGATAAGAAATGTCCTAAATGCGGTAAGCCTTTGCAGATAAAGTTTGGCAGGTTTGGAAAATTTTTGGCCTGTACGGGTTTCCCTGATTGTAAACACACGGAAAATATAGAACAAAAAATTGATGTTAAATGCCCTGATTGTGGTGGAGATATCCTGTTTCGTAAGACCCGAAAAGGCCGGCCTTTTTACGGATGTAAAAATTATCCCAAATGCAAATTTGCCAGTTGGACAAAACCTAAAGAAGGGGCAAAAGCCCTCATTGACAACACTGCCAAAAACTTGTAAAGATATTAAGGGCTTTTGTTAAATATGGTAGAGACGGCAATACAGCTACATCTTGATCAAACATGCGAACAAGTAATTTCTCTCAGTGATGACCCTTCACCCCTGATACAGCAAGCTTTAAATAATCCCTTCTTATTTGTTATTTTTGATGGGAAAAGAGGAATGTTGGAATTAAGGGAAAAACTTGTTAGAAAATTACCACCAGTCCGGGCAATCCATTATCAGCAGATAATTCTTCGTGACAGACCTCTAGGCTGTAGATTTGGTCCCTATTCAGATTCTCCTTTGGGAGAAATTATTTCTAAACCAGAGATTGTGGTAGTTGATGATATTGAGGACCCTGAAGCAGAAAGAATGAAAGATGCCATCTTACAAATGAAACAATGTCAGACTGTCCGTTGGATAGGATTAGTTCCAACCTGGCCAATTGTTCTTTGCCCTGTTTTTAATATTGCTCAAGATATAAAAGCCCCTATTTTCCGTCTTGACCCATCTTCAGTCCCGGAAAAACTTCTTGATTTGTCTAAACTAAAACTGCCCACTTAAAAAAATGGGTAAAGAAAAAGACGACGAAATAGTACTGGTTGTACCGCGAGACATTGTTGTTCCAAGACCATGGTACGGAATTAAAAGTGATGGTATAGAGGGTTTTGAGAGACTAGTTCGGGAAAACATGCAACTAAAAAGGCGGGGGGATATCGAAGATGATCCTAGATTTAAGCAAATTATTCCTTATATGGTTTTTAAATATGAGAATCGATTTTTCTTGATGCAAAGAACTGATCGGGGAGGGGATGAAAGGTTGCATAATCTGTATTCTTTAGGAATTGGAGGTCATATCAGGGAGGAAGATCTGGCTGGTGGAGCCATTACTACTTGGGCTGGTCGGGAATTTGAGGAAGAAATAGACTACAATGGATCATTAAAAAATAGACCATTAGGACTTTTAAATGATGATTCCAATGAAGTGGGAAAAGTACATCTAGGTTATGTTATTTTACTTGACGGAAATTCTGATCAGATCCAAATCCGTGACGAGCACCAGTCAGGGTCGCTCCAAACGCTAGGAGAAATGCTAAAAATCAGGCCAAATATGGAAACATGGAGTCAGTTGGTTTATGATTTCTTGAAGGGAAAATAATATGGAGCAAGAAGGAAAATTTATTGCTATATACGGAATTAATAATTTAGGTAAAACCCGTCAGGCAACAATACTCAAAGAAGCTCTGGAGGGACAAGGTCTTGAAACAATAGGGTTTAAATATCCAATTTATGATTTAGAACCAACGGGACCGGAAATAAATGCTGTATTAAGACAAGGGGTACCTATGCAGGAAAGAGATTTGCAAGGGCTTTACGCTCGGAACAGGCGAGATTTTGAGCCGACTTTGCTGGGACATCTTTCCCGGGGCAAATGGGTGGTGGCGGAAGATTATACAGGAACAGGTATAGCCTGGGGCATGGCAGGCAAAATTCCCCTTTTGGATTTAGAAAAAATGAACAGCGGCTTATTGCAGGAAAACTTGGCCATACTTCTTTATGGAGAAAGGTTTTTACAAAGTAGGGAGGAGAATCATCGCAATGAAGCAGATGATGTAAAGTGTGAACGGGCACGCGTAACCCATCTCTTCTTGGCAGAGCGTTATGGTTGGAAAAAAGTCTTTGCCAATCAATCTTGGGAAGAAGTTCACAGAGATATTTGGCAAATTGTAGCTGAAAAATTTAACTTAAAAAACCATGATTGAATGCGGAGTAAAAACAAATGAAAATTCCCTTTATCCTGTTGTAGTGCATCCCCGTGATAACGGTGAGGGAGAGGTAATAATTCCAGGTTCTAACCAAGTCTAGCTGTTAAATTGTCTTAAAGTATGGCTGATTTTATCTTGGCAAACTTTGGAGGCTAGCCTTTTTTCAATATCTTCAGTTTTAGGATCATAAGCATCGGTAACTGAAAATAACCAATCTTTAATATTTGTTTTTTGAGCGAGATGAATATTGGCGCCTTCTGTGGGAACATGATGGTAGATGTCATTGCAATAAATGATGATTGTTTTTAGGGGGGCCCCTAATCTTTTACTGGCAATTAAACCCCATTCTTTATCATGGTTTATGTCAAGTTGGGTGCCTCCCATGGCATCCATAGCCCGATGTAAATGCATTGATATCAAACCAGTAGGATTTCCCGTTCGGTCAAAATCAACATACAGCTGGTAATTTTGGTAAACAGGAACTCCACCAGCAACGCCACTGTGATCAATAGATTCATATGTGAATGAAGGAGTTATGGCCCTTCTCGAACTGGGGTTTTGTTTAACCTCTTCGATAACTGATAATAATGTATCTCTCCGATCAGCCTGTAGCTCTAGATCTAAGATTTGTGGATTGCGCAAATAAAAGTTTAGCAAGGCTTTTCTTTTCCAGGCCAAGACAGCCATTATTGTTTCTGGATGACAACTTTGGAAGGAAGCCTTCAGTAAATCCTCAAGTTCTGATTTTTGTTGAAAACTAATGTTGTCATAACCTAGACCTCGTAAAGTGCTCACTACTCTTTTAACATACCCCGTACCTCCGTCATAATATCTCGATCTCCAGGAATATTTATAAGGATAAATATCTTCATGTGGTTCAATAATTTCAGGAGGCAAACACATTCCTTTTCTGACAAAATTATTTTGATACCAAACGTCTTCGACTTGATTCCAATAGGGATAATTACTGGTTTCATCAAGTGGCCGATGGATTATCATAGTAACAGCTTTAAGGGATTTAACTTGACCCCTTTGACTTGTGTATTCTTTACCGCGTGATTTGATGTTTGTCCAAACCGAATCTAAAACCTCGGTGGTCGTATCTGCTTCAATAATTATACCTCCACTATTTACTTCGACTGGTTGGGGCATATTGATTAATCTTCAAGGAAAGTGAGTTTGTATCGTTCTTTGAGACCTTTTATATCACCTGCAATGATTAGAGAATTTTCATCTCCAACTTTTTCAGGCTTTGATCCGACTACTATATCACTATTATGCCACCTGCTTTGAACCAACTCACACGATTGTGAAAGAGGTGAAAACTCTATCTGACAAAACCTTTGCCCAGGATATAAGTGTATAATTTGGGGAGTTTTATTAGTGAGAGGAATTAACAATTGGCCCTCATAACCAGGATCAATAATACCAGTCTGGCCGACAGACAACCCTCTTCTATTAATTGAACTTCTCGGGTACATAATGGCTCGCGCGTTAACTGGCATAGTTATTCTCTCAAGGTTTGAGGCTGTTATCGTCTCCCCGGGTGCCATTTGAAATTCTTGTCCAGGTTCCAACTGCACAGTATCAAATCTTTCTACTCCGTCATCATCCAGCGTGATGCTAAACAGCTCCCGTCCTCGGGCTGTCATCCTCGATAATTTAGGAACCATGAAAGTAAAGCCTAAACGCAAGTCAATGGAAACTTGTCCGATTTGCAAACTATCCAGAGCGGGCTCAAACCGCAAGGAACCAGCCCGCATCAATTCGAGGAATTGGTCTTTAATAAGAATGCCTGGTGAAAGTTCGACTCGGTTGTCAGTGTTGGCCATATAATACTTGGTACCTCAAATGGACAGTGTCTCGATTTAATTGTCGGGTATCAATCAATCGGTTTGCAACACCATATACCGTTTCATTAAAAATTGCAATACCTTTTCCAAAAATTACCGGCTCAACTGTTAGCCATAACTCATCTAAAAGTTGCATCTTTAGAAATTCTGTGTAAGTTCTAGCGCCCCCGCAAACAAATGCAGTTTGAAAATTTCTCCTTCCCAGTTCATGAGCCACCTGTTCTGGGAGAAGATTTATAAATTCCAGTTGCCCCGGGATATCAGTGCAGTCTTGGGTATGGGAAGTCAGAATAATATTCAACCTGCTATCCAGAGGCCTGGGAAGGGTCTGAAAAGTTCTACTACCCATAATAACCACCCTCGCTTTTCTCGTTTCTTCAGCGAAGAGCCTTTTATCTTCTTTTGAGCTCCAACTGATTAACTCATCATCTGCCCTTGCAATAAATCCATCGATACTACAGGCAGCAATAGCGATTATTTTCGGCCTTTCCATCTAGATTACTTAACAATATCTGGTCGTTTAATTGGTCCTAAGGGATGATATTGGTTGCTAATCTTTGCATAAATTTCATCAACCAAACTATGATCACCCCGTTCAGCCCTCTCAAAATAATTCCTTTCTGCCACGAATTGAATAGGAGGATGATCACAAGTGCGGCCGATGAGATCCCGAGCCACTTCGAATTGATTATCATAGATATGAGCATGAGAAATAGAGTGGGTGTATTTACCAACTCCTACTCCAAGTCTGGCGGCAAGAATTCGTTGTAATAGCGCAAAACCTGCGACATCAGAAGGGAAACCCAAGATCATATCGTTTGAACGGACAATATTATGTAAGTTTAATTTATTTCCCATGATGTTTGCAGTAAAAGTATATGGGCAAGGAACATTCGCTTTTTTGGCACTATCAGTTAAACCGTCGGTTGCAGGATCCCATGTAACAACAACTGCATGTCTGGATGAAGGGTCTACATCCCCAAGTAATTTAAGTAATAAACCAATCTGGTCTCTACCAAAATGATGTCTCCATCTCCAACCATAGGCTGTAGAAACTGTCCCATCGAGTCCGGTAAAATCTCCCCAGATTTTTGTAGTGTAATGATCTAAAAAATCCGCCGGCCTTCGGCTACCTGTTAGAAACCATATTTGTTCCGCTATGATACCTTTAAAAGGGGTTCTTCTTAAAGCCAGAAGAGGAAAGCCATCCTCTGGCTCTACCTCGATAGTTTTACCCGGTAAAGCTTTAACTATATGGCCGGTTCTTTTATTGGTCTCCTCATAACCTTTTTCCATTATTTCTTTGAGGAGGTTCTGATATTGACTATCAAACTCTGACATTTGTTTGTTGGGAGGTTGTAGAAAATCTAACTCATAGTGAATGACATGTCAATATATCAATTTAACTAATTTTTCCCTCTTGACCAAAAGATAACTGATCTGTTAAAAATTATTATCTGCCAAAGGGCAGATTTTTGTTATGGTGGATGACTTATCTGAAAAAGGCTTAGGTGGGATTGGGCACTGTATTGAGTGTGGGGCGTCAATGTATACCACATATATAAATACAGACCACCTTTATCCCCGTTGTCTAACAGGCCCTGCAAACAAACGAAGCCTCAGGCATCCTCTGCATGAGGTTATTTACCAGCCATATAATGAATTCGCGATGTGTCTTGACCACCATACCGCACTTGATATGGGTAAAACTAATGCTTTCCTGGGTTTACCGTCTGATGATATTGAAGTGGTTAGAGCAGTAGGTAAGGTAAACCGGGGAGATCCAGAGGCTCTTATTCAGTTTTTAATAGAAAATTATCCAATTACTACGGATCGGAAATATTTTGAGGCACAAATTGCGGCTATGTTAAGAACTAATGCTTTATTCGCTGAAACCATAAAATACCTTAACGGGGAATTTTGTTTAGAATTGAAAACAAGATACCAAAAAGCCGCAGTTTTAGCTCTCGTCTTTAATAAAAAATTGAGAGAGTTGACCCCTCCGCCCTTCGTCTTGCCGCCTCTGTTGACTTCATAAACTGAAGCTGTTAGAATTCTTACATCAATCATCAATTACCTTAAGTTTTCCTGACTATACCGGTAATTGAGAAGGATAAGGAAAACATGAAGATTTCAACCCCTTCAATGCAGGAATTGTTAGAAGCTGGTGTCCATTTTGGACACCAAGTCCGCCGCGGCCATCCGCACATGTCCCAATATATTTTCGGTGCCCGTGACGGTGTCCATATTGTCAATTTGGAAACCAGCGAAAAACTTTTAAAAGAGGCGGCTGAATTTGTCTATAATTTGGGAAGAGATGGTAAAGTTTTACTTTTTGTTGGAACCAAGAAACAAGCCCAACCGATTGTTGCCGAGTTGGCAGAGAAAATAAAAGCTCCTTATGTTGATTTCCGCTGGATGGGAGGATCCTTAACAAACTTTGAAGAAATTAGGAAAAATATTAACAAACTCTTGGATCTTAAAGAGAAAAAGGAAAAAAGTGAACTTTCCCATTATACAAAAAAAGAACAGCTTTTAATTGCCAGAAAACTTTCTAAGTTTGAAAGGGATTGGGGAGGAGTTGCCCATCTTGAAAAAATCCCCGATGCCGTTTTCATTATAGATATAGTCAATGAAAAAACTGCCGTAGCAGAAGCCAGAAGAGTGAATATTCCCATTGTTGCTATTTGTGATACCAATTCTGATCCTTCAAATATAAATTATCCAATTCCCGGCAATGATGATGCCACTAAATCTATCAAGATAATTGCTGAAGCAATTGCTAAAGCCTATCAGGCCGGTATGGATGAAGCGGGTAAGCTTACGTTAAAAAAAGAAACATTAAAACAACAGGAAGAGGCTAAAAAAGAAATTGATGAAGCTTTGAAAGCAGATGTAGAAGCAGCAGAAGAGATGGTGGAAAAGAGGGAAGTAGCGGAAAGTTCAAGGCCGGAATAATGTTAGCGATTAGTGAATAGCGTTTAGCGTATGGTTAAAATATGAATATAAAAACAGAAGATATCAAGAATTTAAGAAACGAGACGGGGGCAGGGATTGCCGACATCAGGGAGGCTTTAGAAGTTGCTAAGGGCAATTTGGAAAAGGCCAAAGAAGTTTTAAAAAAAAAGGGTCTGGATAAAGCTGCCAAGAAAGCAGAAAGACAAGTTAAAACCGGTTGGGTGGAAGTCTATTCTCATAACGGAAAAGTGGGGGTTTTAGTAGAACTGCTTTGTGAAACAGACTTTGTTGCCAAAACGGAAGATTTTAAAAACCTGGCCCATGAACTGGCTTTGCAAATTGCTTCCATGAATCCTTCTTCAGAAGAAGAATTATTAGGTCAAGAATATATTAGGGATAATTCTCAAACTGTTGAAGAATTAATTAAATCGTTCATTGGAAAATTAGGGGAGAATATAAAAGTGGGAAAGTTTGCAAGGGTAGCGTTGGGAGAATAGTTTGGAATTTTTGAAGTGAGAAATGGGAAATGGGAATTTGAGTTTTTGATATCAAGATATCTAGATATCGATGATTCAAGATCAAGAAAATCTCATTTCTCACGTCAAGACGTCATATGGATAATGTTTTACTAGAAACAAATCAAAAAATTCAAAACTCTCTGGAGCATTTTAAGCGCGAACTTTCCACCATCCGCGCCGGAAGGGCCAATCCCACCTTGATTGAAAATTTACCAATTTCGGCATACGGCGCAAAAATGAAACTTTTGGAAGTGGGAACAATTTCCTCCCCCCAGCCAAATCTTTTGACAGTCCAGGTTTGGGATGCGGGAGTGGTTCAGGATGTAGTTAAAGGAATTCAGGAGGCAAATTTGGGCTTAAACCCGTCATATGAAGGGCAGTTAGTCCGTTTGCCGATCCCGCCATTGACGGAAGAGAGACGCGCGGAATTTATCAAACTTGCCCATACTAAAATGGAACAGGCCAAGATCGAATTGCGGCAGATTAGACAAGACATTCGCGCCTCCTGGGATAGACAAATGGAAGCAGGAGAGTTTGGAGAAGATGAATTTGACAGACGGGCCAAACTTTTGCAGGATATGATAGATAAAACATCTTCTCAAATTGATGAAATGGTAAAAGTTAAAGAAGAAGAGCTTGTACAAGTATAGTTTAAGGTAGCTTCTCGACTTCGCTTTGCTTCGCTCGAAGAATACTTCGATGCGCTCGGTACAAGTATTGTTCGAGCTTGTCGAGAACATACAATTATGATTTTATCTATTGTTATCTTTATTATTACATTATTATTTTTAGTAGTAGCTCATGAATTTGGGCATTTTTTACTGGCCAAAAAGTTTGGGGTAAAAGTTTTAGAATTTGGTTTTGGAATACCTCCCAGGATTTGGGGTAAAAAAGTAGGGGAAACTTTAGTTTCTATAAATTGGATTCCCTTGGGAGGTTTTGTCAGGTTGTTTGGGGAAAATGGAATGGATAAGGAACATCTGGAAAGGAAAGATGCTTTTGTATCAAAGCCTACCTGGCAGCGGATTCTTATTATTGTGGCAGGTGCCAGCATTAATTTTTTGCTTGCTGCAACCCTTTTTTGGGTTGTGCTTTTTGCGCAAGGGTTTAAAACTTCTCTTCCTGCCCTTACGGATTATAAATTTTTTGGGGCAAAGCAGGTGACACAGTCAACTATTTTGGTGGGGAATGTGGCAAAAGATTCTCCCGCAGAAGGGAAAATTTCTCCGGGGGATAGGATTTTGGAAATTAATGGCATTAAATTACAAAAAAGTGAAGAGTTGATTGATTTGACTAAGAAATTTACAGGCCGTGAAATTACTCTAAATCTTCAAAATCCTGCAGACGAAATAAGAAAAGTAAGTTTAACTCCAAGATTAGATCCTCCCAAAGGACAGGGGGCAATAGGGATATCATTGGGGACAGTTAAGGCCATCAATTTATCGTATGAAACTTTGCCGGAAAAATTGGGGTCGGGTTTAACTTACAGTTATAATTTGGGGGTTTATTCCATTGTAGTTTTAGGTAAATTTATTGGTCAGGCTATTTCCTCCCAGGATTTAGCTCCTGTTTCAGAAACTGTATCCGGGCCGATTGCCATAACCGGAGTCGCCTCTGAAATTTTAAAGACAGACTCACCTGTTATCCCATATCTTAATTTTGTGGCCTTTATTTCACTCAACCTGGCAATTTTAAATATTTTACCCTTTCCGGCCCTGGATGGAGGAAGATTGTTGTTCCTTTTGATTGAACTGATTACCCGCAAAAAAGTTAAAGCGGAAATTGAACAATTTATTCATACCTTAGGGTTTGCTATCTTAATTGGCCTCTCAATTTTAGTAGCATTTTCCGACATCCGAAAACTCTTCTTTTAAAGAACATTCACAAAGTAGTAAAATAAAATAGCTATGAAATATTCAAAACTTTTTCCGAAAACTTTAAGACAGGCTCCAAGTGGAGCGGAGTCTATAAATCATCAACTCCTGGTTAGGGGCGGATTTATCCACCAGGAAATGGCCGGGGTTTATTCATACCTTACTTTGGGTTGGAGAGTTCTGAATAATATTTCCCAAATTGTCCGGGAAGAAATGAATAAAATTGGAGGTCAGGAAATTTTGATGCCGGCACTGCACCCGGGAGATAATTGGAAAAAAACAGGCAGGTTTTCCTCCTTTGATGTGCTTTTTAAAATAAAGGGAGCTCAAGGTACTGACATGGTTTTGGGGCCGACCCATGAAGAAATTATATATCCGCTTCTCGCCGAATATATAAAATCTTATAAAGATTTACCACTTTATCTTTACCAGATCCAGACTAAATTTAGAAATGAACTGCGGGTCAAAGGGGGGCTGTTGCGGGGACGGGAATTTTTGATGAAGGATTTGTACAGTTTCCACGACAGCGATAAAGACAGGGATGAATATTACCAGACAGTTAAGAAAGCCTATTTTAAAATTTTTGAAAAGTTGGAACTTCCGGTTTTAGAAACCCGGGCAGCAGGTGGTACTTTTTCCGACTGGTCTGAAGAATTTCAGGTTGCAGTTTCGGCTGGAGAAGACACTGTTTATGTCTGTGAGGGGTGCAAAGTGGCTATTAACAAGGAAGTTTGTAAAGACGAGGGATGCAATTCTTGTGGTCAGAAATATAAGGAAGTAAAAGCAATTGAGGTCGGGAACATTTTTCCACTAAAAAGATCATATGCGGAAATTTTTAATCTTAGTTTTCAAGACCAGGATGGTAATTCCAAAATTGTTTCAGCGGGATGTTATGGTTTGGGGGTTTCCCGGATCATGGGAGCGCTGGTTGAGGTTTTTCACGATGACAAGGGAATTATTTGGCCCGAGAGTGTGGCGCCCTTTAAAGTTCACTTAGTTGGTTTGGATTTGGATGATAAGGAAGTTCTGAACAAGGCTGAAAAAGTTTATAAACTTTTGGAGTCGCATGATGTGGAAACACTTTTTGATGATAGGGTTAATATCTCGGCCGGGGAAAAATTTGCCGATGCTGATTTGATTGGCATTCCATACCGTGTGGTAATTTCCAAACGGGTTAAAGATAAACCGGAGGTAAAAAGAAGAAATGAAAAAAATACTTCATTTATGAGTGAACAAGAACTTATTAAATCCATATCCGAGGATTCACAAAATTCTGTTTAAGTAATATAATCCCTGTATGTTCCCAATAGGTGTTATTAAAAGACTAATAAAAGGTGAGACAGTTGAGGTTGCAATTGGCGCCGGTAGTTTGCGCGACCGTGTTATTTCGTTCCAAGGGGCGCTAGGTGGTAATGTACTGGGGCACGATGCTGATTACTATGGAGAAAGAAAAGCGAGAGTAAGATGGGTTGAAGAAGATCCGCAATTAGGTAGAGTTGAATTAAGTGCTGTGATAGATTGGAAAGGTAATGTAGTGCGTGATGTCGGAAAATACCAGGTTAGAACTAAGGATTGGGGATTTGGACCCTCTTCTAAAGAAAAAGAAATTTAACTTTACTCATTGATTTTAATCCCGGTTTTTGGTAAATTACACAAGGTATGTTAACTAAGAATATTGTTAAACAGGCAAAATCTATAGTTGAAGTGCAAATTAGCGCGCCTTGGACAGATCTTGAAAGTCGCTGGAATGAAACTTTAACCAAATTGGCAGGAGAGCTTGAGCTTCCGGGTTTCAGAAAAGGCCAAGTTCCTATTTCTATGGCCGAGCAAAATTTAGGGAGTAAATTTCAGGAGGAATTTCTAAAGGTTGTAATGCCCTCTCTTTTGATTGAAGCCTTAAAAGGGACAGATGTTGTGCCAATTGATTATCCCAGATACCAGCTGGTGTCGTTTGTCAAAGGAGGCCAGCTTACTTTTAAAGCCCAAGTAACCGGACGTCCGGAAGTCAAAGTAGGAAATTATAAAAGCATCGCTGTGACAAGACCGGTTGTTAAACAAATCATGGATGCGGATGTTGAAAAATTAGTGGATGATCTATTTAAAAGATGGAAAACAAGGTCCTCCTACGTTAAAACTTCGGATGACAATCAACCATCTGGAAATGTTATGTCAAATCCAACAGGGGCGGGTTCGATGTCATTCAATCAGCCCGCGTCAAATACCTCCGCCTCCGCTATGGCTTCGGCGGACAAGCCTGATGATAATTTTGCCAAAGCTGTTGGAGCGCAAAGTTTGGTTGAATTGAAAACAAAGATCAAAACGGATCTTGAAAATGAAGCAAAATATAACAATGAACTGGACTATGAAGAATTAATTTTACAGGAGGTAGAAAAAATGACCATTTGTGACGCACCGGAAATTCTAGTCCAAGATGAGTTAAACAGAATGTTGGTGGGGCTGCAAAGGAGAGTGGCTGATATGGGACTTCTTCTTGAAGATTATTTAAAAGGCCAAAACAAAACCTTAGAAGGGTTAAAAACTGAATGGAGGGGGCAGGCTGAAAAGAATGTCAGGATGGAGCTGGGGCTTGCCGAGATTGCCCGGAATGAAAAAGTGGAAATTACAGATGCCGAGCTTCAAGCAGAAATTGATAAAATTCAGGACGGAAAAATGAAGGCTCAATTTGAAGCGGCCGAGCCAAGACTTCACTTAAAACATTCTCTCCGTCAGATTAGAACCTTGGATCTTCTCAAAACTCTGGTAAAAAATTCCTAAAAAGTGTAAAATAACACCAGCACTAATAAAGGGAGGTGTTTTTTGTGTCAATTATAATAAGACGGGGTCCAAATGATACCACGGATTCTGTCATCCGGAAATTCCAAAAAAAAGTGGCTCTGGAAAATGTTGTCCAGGAATACCGTGACAGGCAGTTCCATAAAACTAAATCAGAAATTAGACAGGAAAGAAGGGCAGAAAAGACCAGGAAAATTATGAGGGCGAAAAGGATGGGAGAATGACACTTTTTGATAAAATTCAGTCTGATTTAAAAGAAGCCCAACTTAAACAGGAGCAGTTAAAGGTTAGTACCTTGCGGTTGCTTTTGTCTGAAATACGGTATGCGGAAATTCAGAAAAGGCAGGGTGAAAGAAGTGAGTTGTCAGATGATGAAATTATTTTGGTTGTTCAACGGGAAGTAAAGAAAAGAAAAGAAGCTGCAGCCGGGTTTAAACAGGGCGGGAGAATTGAAGCTGCTGATAAGGAAGAAAATGAGGCGAAGATCCTTGAAGAATATCTCCCGCAACAGCTTTCAGATGAGGAGTTGACTAAACTGGTCGAACAGGCTATAACTGATACAGGCGCTGCCAGTATTTCCGAGATGGGTAAGGTAATAGGCTTAGTTATGGGGCAAGTCAAAGGTCGATCCGATGGAGCAAGAATATCTGCTTTGGTGCAACAGAGAGTAAAGCAAAAACTAATTAATGGTTAACATCATTGTTTCCTCTGATCCCAGATATAAAGTGAACAGGGCGGCTATCCAAGCCACTGTTCTTTCGGCTCTCTCGAAACGCGGAGTTAAGGGGCGGGTCGAGCTGGAAGTGACAATTATAGGTGACAGGAAAATGCACGAGCTAAACCGGAAATTTAGGGGAATTGACGCTACAACGGATGTTCTGTCATTTGCCCTTGAGGAAGCGTCTTCTGCTAATTTACGCATTTTACCAAGAGGTTTTGCGGCTTTTCCTGATAGAATCTTACGTCTTGGCTCAATTGTTATATCATACTCCCAGGCTTTGGAAGATGCCGCCGCTTCCGGCACATCGGTTGAGGAGGAGATTAATTTTTTAGTTGACCATGGTACGGACCATTTATTGGGGATACATCATAATTAGATATGGTTTTATACCGCAAATACCGCCCGCAAACTCTGGATGAAATTATTGGCCAGGAAAGCGTAAAAGTCAGTTTACAGTCTGCTGTTACGGCAAGAAAATTGTCCCACGCTTACCTTTTTTGCGGACCGCGCGGTACAGGCAAAACCTCAATGGCCCGGATTTTGGCTAAGATAGTAAATTGTCAATCGGTAGACACCCTTCCTTGTAATAAATGCACATCCTGTATTTCTATCACTGATGGAACCAATATGGATGTAGTGGAAATGGATGCAGCATCCAACCGCGGTATTGATGATATCCGCACCTTGCGGGAAAATATCAAGCTGGCCCCGACTACATCACATAAGAAAGTTTACATTATTGACGAGGTCCATATGTTATCAACTGAAGCTTTCAACGCACTCCTTAAGACTTTAGAAGAACCTCCCTCTCATGTGCTATTCATTTTGGCAACTACTGAAGCCCACAAAATCCCTTCCACTATTTTGTCTCGCGTTTCCAAGCTGGAATTTAAGCCGGCAACCAATGCAGAACTCATCAGTGCCCTGACAAAAGTGGCCAAGGCGGAAAAAATCAACATTAACAGCGAGGCTTTGGGAATATTGGCAAAACGCTCCGGGGGAAGTTTCCGGGACGGTATAAAACTTTTGGACCTTTTATCTCCTTTTGATAGTATTGATGCATCTGTTGTGGAGAAAGCCTTGGGACAGGGGGCGGGGGAAAATATTCTGGAGATTTTGCGGGCAATTACCAAAAAAGATGCCAATTTAGCTTTACAAAAACTGTCCGATGAAATAGAAGCTGGGGCCAATGTCAAGGAATTAGCCCTTGCCATTATGGAAACTTTGCGGCAAATTCTTCTGGCAAAACATGGCATGGAACAGCTGACAGCCTCAAAAGAGTTGGTTGGTGAATTTGAAATGGGCCGGCTTATTGCAACCATTGATGCTTTCCAGAAAAGCTTTGAGGTTTCCAAATATGCCTCAATTCCCAGCCTCCCGCTCGAGATGGCAGTAGTGGAAAGTTGTATGGAAAAAGTGCAAAGTGAAAAGTGCAATCCCTCGACTACACTCGGGACAAGAGTGAAAAGTGAGAATAGAAGCGAGATTGTAGAAACTGGTATGGAAACTAGGTCGGAAAATTCAGATAGTCCGGAAAACCGGAGTTCTGGTATTCAGAGTTCTTCCGAGTCATTCCGAAATGATTCACCCGACTTGCAAAGGATTGCCGACCGTTGGACTTATATTTTAGAAACTGTCAGGGCATATAATTTTTCCCTGGAGGCTCTGCTTCGCTCCTCCAAAATACAAAAGGTAGATGGAGGTATTTTAATAATTGAAGTGCCATATTCTTTCCATCAGAGGATCATGGACGCTCCCAAGTCTCGGGATCTTTTGGAGTCTGTTATGTCGGATGTTTTAGGAAAATCTGTCAAAGTTTCGACAGTTTTAGGCCAAAGACCAATGGTTCGCGAGGAAATTGCCAATATTGAAGTGGCGGAAGATGATGAAATTATCAGACTCGCCTCGGAAATCTTTAATTCGGAAACGGTAAATTAAACCCGAGAGTGATATAATTTCTCCTATGTTAAAGACGGTTAATTTGATTTCCGGTTCTGGGACAACTAATGAAGCCATTTTGAAAGTCGAACAAGAAGGTGGGATTTTACATGGACTGGTCCAAACTTTGGCTATTATCTCATCTGACCCTGAAGCACCTGGAATAGAACGCGCCAAAAAAGTTGGTTTTCCGGAAAAGGATATCCATGTAGTTGTCCCGGGGGAAAATTTCACAGAACGAATCCTGGAAGTTTTAGATAAGTATAATCCCGATTTTTTTCATCAACTGGGCTGGTTTCCTTTTACTCCGACAGAAGTTATCAAAAAATATAAAGGATTAAACCAACATTTGGGTCCCGGGGGGAAATGGATGTATGGCGTGCGCCGGATTTTTGCTCACATGAAATTTTGCGAACTGGTGGGTGAGTCGCGTCCCATTCCTGTTTTTTGCCACATGGTCACCCCCGAAAAACCCAATTACGATGAGGGGGAGGCAGTGGCAGTTAAATGGGTGGATCTTTTATCAAATGAAAGTGCAGAGGAAGCCTTAAAAAGGCTTGCCCCAATTGAATATGAAGCGCAAATTGAAGCTTTGAGGCGACTGACCACTCAAGGAGAGTCCTTGCAGCTTCAACCAAATCCTATAATTGCTAAAAATCCCAAAGAGGCAGAACTACTTTTACAGGCCAAAATGGCAGCCCGTGATAAATATCCTGCAGATAAAAAACTATCATATTTGCCAAGCTCTGGTGTATAATATCCCCATGGGAATGCTCGATGGATTAAAACAATTAGGGGACCTAAAGAAAATGCGCGACCAGGCAATGGAAGTGCAAAAAAAATTGCAGGGAATAAAAATTACAGTGGAACATAAAGGTGTAATAGTGGTGATGACTGCTGACCAAAAGATTGTTTCAATCTCAGGAGAAAACGATTTAGGTAAAGTAACGGAAGCGGTTAATGAAGCTTTGAAACAATCTCAAAAAGTAGCAGCTGAAGAAATGAAGGGCTTAATGGGCGGTCTCTCATAAATGTCAACGGTTCCCAAAGTTGTCCAAAATTTAATAGAGGCTTTTGAAAGATTACCCGGAATTGGCCCAAAAACTGCCCAAAGGTTAACTTATCATTTACTCCATGCGCCCAAAGAAGAAGCAGAAAGCCTGGCCCGGGCTGCAGTGGATTTAAAAGAAAAAACTGTAATTTGTGAGACTTGTTTTAATATTGCCGAAAAAAGCCCCTGTGAAATTTGCTCCGATCCGTCGCGCGAGCGATCAATTATTGCCGTAGTTGAGGATCCCCTTGATGTTCTGGCCCTGGAAAAAGCCGGATTTCGTGGCTTGTACCATGTTTTGCATGGAGTAATTTCACCAATGGAAAATATTGGGCCGGAAGAATTACATATCCGTGAACTTCTGCCTCGGTTAAAAACCCACGCCGGTGAACCTCCGCGGGTCGAGGAGATTATTTTGGCTACTAATCCAACAATGGAAGGGGAAGCTACAGCAATGTACGTTGACCGTTTAATTTCACCTCTTGGGGTGAAAGTGACCCGTATTGCCCGGGGGTTACCGGTGGGCGGGGATTTGGAATACGCTGATGAGACAACGCTATCCCGGGCGCTTGAAGGAAGAAGACAATACTGAAAAAAAATTACTAATTATTAATTACTAATTTCTAAATAATGTCTAATGTTTAAAAATTTAGCCATTAAAAATTGATTAGGAATTAAAAATTAGGACTTAAAAATTTGATATAATCAGAATATGGCAGATATAGGGTCAGGTACTCTACAGGCAGTTAAAGATGTGGGGGAGGCAGCTATCAAGCCTGTGGTGGATGAGGTGGGTAAGGCCATTGAGGAAGGTGTGCAATCAGTAGCTTCCGGCCCAAAACAGAAAGCAGCAGATCCAGCAGTTCAACAAAAGAAAGCCGAGGATGAAGCGAAAAGACGCGTCTGGGCAGAGCATGTTATAACCTGGAATCAAAATATTCAAGCATCGCAAGATAAAGTCAGGCAGGAAGAGCAGCAAAAGTTGATCCGGAAAAAACAGGAAGAACAAAAAGTGCAGGAAGTAAAACAATACAAGGCCATTGAGGCTCAAAAAAAGGATCAACAAATGACCAATATTCAAAAGGAGCAAACTAAATCTGAACGCAAAGGCGGAGTGGGAGGATAGCCTATATTTTGAATTTTAAGATAATAAGATGTATAATTTGCCTGCAGAAAATGATATGAGAGAAAAACCACAAGAAAGTGAAGATTCAGACAGCGGACTTTCAACTACTTTTAGACAGGTTGCCAATGGAGAAGAAATGATGAGTAGAATTGCCGCTATTGCCGATGCTCTTTTGGAACAATATGCAGGTTCTCTGACTCAATCTGAAGCTATTGAATTGGCAACACAAGCAGTACAAGAAGGTCTTCAAAAGCTCCCGAAATAGAGGTAAGATAGAATACAATGGTTAACAACGAAGAAATCCCTGCTTTTGGTTTTCTGGTGGAAAAAGTTCCTACACCTTTACCTAAAACAGTGGCGATTGGTGCAGACCGTGCCCGGGCTGTCATGATCCATCTGGTAAAAAATGAGAAGGTGAAAGGAAAAGTCAAAGACTTTGGGCCGGGTATTCTTTCTCATCTGCATAGGCTAATTCTTTTTTATATTCCTAAATGGGCTGGTCAACTTCGGTTGGATGATGATACCAAAATTGCCGGCAAAAAAGTCATACGGGCTGATGAGCTACCCGATAAGGTGTATTGTTTCGAGCGATGGTTGGAGCGGGAGACAAAGGAGTTGAGAAGCCATCCTGAAGATTTGGATCGATCTTTAAGGGTTGCCGCCGCCGCCCATTTTGGAATTACAAGTGAGCTGCACCCTTTTAATGATGGGAACGGCAGAGTAGCGAGGATTTTACTAAATGGTATATTGTTGATTACCAATAAAGAATGTCTGGCTCACAATATTTGTGTTTTACCCGTGCCAGTTTTGCGGGAAGAAGTTAATGAAAGAGAAATTAGAAAATTATTAGAGGCAGGTAAAGAACCAAAACTTGATTCATATCTTCAAACCCTTGAGGATGTGGGGAAAAGTTGGGATCTAACTCCTCTAAAGTTACACTTGGCTTCCAAGTGGGAGAAATCTTTGGGCAGTTTTTTGATGGCGCTCCATATGAGATATGCCAGGTTCCATAAAAAAAATTGGCACGATAATTTAAATCTCATCGAGTGGCAGATTGTTGAGGATATGGAAAGGAGAAGAAAGTGGCTTGAGGATTTTGCCGCAACAAGCCATAGTAAAGATCCCGTGCCGGATTATTTTTCCGCCAGTTTACTAAATAAACATTATCAGATATGATGCCGAAGATGAAACTTTATAAGCAAAGCTTGAAAATTCTATGAGAATTTACAATACTTTATCCCGCAAGATTGAGGAATTTGAGCCTTTAAATCCGCCCCGCCCCGGCGGGCAAGCCCAAGTTGGAATGTACACTTGCGGCCCAACTGTTTATGACTATACTCATATTGGCCACTTGAAAAAATATATTGGGGATGATGTTTTAAAAAGAGTATTGATTACCAATGGGTATGAAGTAAAGCATGTCATGAATATAACCGATGTAGGACATCTTACATCTGATGCAGATGAAGGGGATGACAAATTGGAAAAAGGAGCCAAGGAAAAGGGTATGTCAGTATACGAGTTGGCCAGATTCTTTGAAGATTACTTTTTCAAATCCACTGCTGCTGTAAATATCCAGAGGCCAAATATTGTAGCCCGGGCTACGGAACACATTGAGGAGCAGATAAAATTAATCAGGTGCCTGGAAAAAGAGGGCTTTACCTACATTTCAGACCAGGCCATTTATTTTGATACCGGTAAGCTTGCGGATTATGGAAAGTTGACCGGTCAAAAAGTCGAGGAAAAAGTTGTTGGGGCAAGAGGAGAGGTGGTGACAGATTCGCAAAAAAGGAATCCGGCCGATTTTGCATTATGGTTTTTTGCCACGGGCAGGTTTGAAAATCATGTCATGAAATGGCCATCCCCTTGGGGTGAAGGTTTTCCCGGTTGGCATATTGAGTGTTCGGCCATGTCGATGGAGTATTTAGGTAATACTTTGGATATTCATACCGGAGGGGAAGATAATATCTCACCGCATCATGTCAATGAAATGGCGCAGAGTGAGGCTGCCACCGGCAAAGCCTTTGTCAGATTTTGGGTGCACCATAGATTCCTGATGGTCAATGGTGAAAAAATGTCCAAGTCAAAGAAAAACTTTTATACAATTGATGACATTATAAATAAAGGCTTTGATCCCTTGGCTTTGCGTTACTTATTTTTAACAGGCCACTACAGGGATCCGTTAAATTTTACCTGGGAATCTTTGGGGGCGGCGCAAAATGCTTTAAATAATTTAAGGGAAGAAATAAGAGGGTTTGAGCCTATGATTGGAGCGTCAGAAGGCGCTAACATAGAGTCAGACCCTTTTTGGCAGAGATTCCTTGAGGCTGCCAATAATGATTTAAATACACCACAAGCTCTTGCGGTCTTGCACGAAATGTTACGCTCAGATACCACAACATCTAGAAAAAGTTTAATCATTTTGAAAATGGATAAAATTTTAGGCTTGGGTTTGGAAAAGTATTTAGGAAAACCACTGGAAATTCCGAGCGATGTCAAAAAATTAATTGATCAAAGAGAAAAAATTAGAAAAACCGGAGATTTTAAAAAATCAGATAAACTCCGTCACGAAATTAAAAAATTAGGTTATGAAATTAAAGATACTCCAACTGGTCCTAGACTTAAAAAGGCTTAATTGCTAAAATAAGTTCCTCATGTATAAAATTTCAACATTAAAAAATGGTTTGACCTTAATTACAGTCAATTTACCCCATCTAGATTCCGTAACATCTTTGGTTGCTATCGGAGCCGGTTCAAGATATGAGACTAAAAAAAATAACGGCATTTCCCATTTCCTGGAACATATGTTTTTCAAAGGCAGCAAAAAATATCCTACGACTGAAATCATTTCAACTTTGGTGGATGGAATTGGTGCCATCAATAATGCCGCCACTGACAAAGAAATAACTTATTACTGGATAAAATCAGCTGCCAAACACTCTGATCTTTCCTCGGATATCATCTCCTCGATGGTAAAGGAATCGCTTTTACTGGATGAGGAAATTGAACGGGAAAAAGGCGTGATCGTGGAAGAACTCAGGATGTACAAGGATCATCCGGCGAGGTATGTCTGGGACCTTTATGAAAGGCTGCAATTTGGGGATCAGCCAATTGGGTGGGATGTTGGTGGAGATGAAAAAACAATTACATCATTAAAAAGAGTGGAATTTATTAAATATATAAAATCTTTGTATACCCCTAAAAATATGGCTTTGATTTATGTCGGAAGGTTGCCTGAAAATATTAAAAAAATTGCCGAAAAATATTTTATGGATTTACCGGAAAATTCAAAAGAAACTTTCAAGCCATTTATTAGGGCAAAACAGGTAAAACCAAGAGGGAATATTCTTTACAAAAAAATTGATCAGGTAAATTTAGTTTTAGGAGTCGAGGGGTTTGGCCGCCGGGACAGACGAAAATATGCGGCCGGACTTTTAGCAACTATTCTGGGCGAAGGAATGTCTTCAAGGTTATTCTTGCAGATTAGGGAAAGACGCGGTTTGGCTTATTCAGTTAATGCCCACTACAATCCTTATATTGACACGGGTTTTTTTGCTGTTTACGGAGGGCTAAAACTGGAAAAAATTGAAGAAGCTGTGAGAGTTATTAAGGAAGAACTTTTAAAAGTAACCCGGGAAAAAGTTACGGAAGAAGAACTTAAGAAAGCCAAAGAAATGGCAAGGGGGAGACTTGCTATAAGGAGCGAGTCCACCAATTTTTTGGCTGAATATTTTGGCATAAAATTTGTTTTGGACAGGAAACTGGAAACTTTTGATGAGTATTTGAAAAAAATTGAAGCTGTAACTTGCGAGGATATTTTACAGGTAGCACAGGAATTTTTCCAGAGGGAAAAATTTAATTTACAAATGATTGGTCCCTTAAAAAGTACAGCCCCTTTTGAAAAAATTCTCAATAACTGATAAGGATGAATTTTGAGAAATCAGTAATTGCTTTACATAAAAAATCCCGGGGTAAATTAGAGCTTATTCCTACAGTACCTATTAAAGATAAAAAAGACTTATCATTGGTTTATACCCCCGGTGTTGGAATTATTTCTAAAATTATATCCGAGAACCCGGAAAGAGTTTGGGATTTGACTATTAAAAGTCATATGGTGGCAGTTATTTCTGATGGTTCAGCAGTTTTAGGTTTAGGCAATATTGGTCCGGATGCGGCCCTTCCCGTGATGGAAGGCAAATGTGTCCTTTTAAAAAAATTTGCCGGGCTTGATGCTTTTCCGGTTTGTTTAAACAGCCAAGACCCCAAAGATATAATTTCAGCAGTCAAAATAATCAGCCCGGTTTTTGGAGGAATTATTTTAGAAGATATAGCAGCGCCTAATTGCTTTACAGTGGAAGAGGCTTTGCAAAATTTAGATATCCCGGTGATGCATGATGATCAGCACGGGACGGCGGTGGTGGTGCTCTCGGGTATGATCAATGCCGCCAAAGCGTCGGGCAAGGATTTAAAAAAAATGAAAATTGTGGTCTGTGGGGCGGGAGCGGCAGGAACTGCCATTGCCAAAATTTTGGCAGAAATTGCAGGAGATGTGCAGGTTTTGGACAGTAAAGGAATAATTTACCGGGGGAGATGGGATTTAGACATTTTCAAAACCAACCTGGCCAAAATTACCAACAAAGAAAATAGGAAAGGTGATTTAAAAGATGCCTTAAGTGGTACAGATGCTTTTGTGGGTGTGTCCAGGAAAGGGTTATTAA
>Ga0208375_1000162_pt1 | contig 106602 bp, 99 predicted proteins | sample RifOxyD1_FD_184038 | JGI IMG/M metagenome (GOLD analysis project Ga0208375, IMG submission 184038) | Soil microbial communities from Rifle, Colorado - Rifle Oxygen_injection D1 (SPAdes) | ecosystem: Environmental > Terrestrial > Deep subsurface > Rock core/Sediment | place: Rifle, Colorado... | reverse complement strand
GCCGCCTTGAGTTCCTCAAAGAGCAGGGGCAAGGTCAACAGGTGCCGTCTGGAAGCGATTTCCGGGACCACGCCGCCATACTTGCCGTGGAAATCCACCTGGGAGGACAGGGATTCATAAACCACCTCTCCTTGCCGCCCAATCAAGGCCAGGGCCGAATCGTCGCAGGAGGTCTCAATCGCCAGGATCATCTGGGCTCCGGGGTTTGCTGGCTTTGGATGTAGGCGGTGATCTTGGGGTCCATCTGGGCAAAGTCCGGGTAGTTGCGTTCCAAAGCCTTGAATTCCGGGGTGTGGGCCATCATCCGCCCCTTCTCCCGCTTGAGCCCCACCACCTTGTGGAGCAATTCGTGGAAGGCCAAATAGTCCAGGATCTCCTTGGGTGCGTCCAGCCGGTCAAAGATCAGGGAAAAGGCCACTTCGTCACGAGTCAGGTTGTAATGGGCCAGCTTTCGGACCGTAAACTTGGCCAACCAGCGCACCTTGGGCCGTTCCTCCAGCTCGGGAAAGTATTTCTCCTGCACCCGGATCACCCTGGCGGTAAAGTCCTGGAACACCCCGGCCCCTCTGGGCCGAAGCCGGGCCGCTTCTGGTTTGAAGTCGGGCCGCAGGATCTTCACCTCTTTGATGAACCCCCAAGCGAACCCGTCGGCAGGGTGTAGCTTCTTCCCCTTGACCAGGGGGGTCAGCCTTTCTACCATCTCTTGTTGGCTTTCGTGCAGCTTGAGCAGGCCCTCAATCTCACATCCCTTGAGCAGCGTTCGCCGCAATAAGGTGGCGTAAGATTGCAAAGAGTTTATGCTGAGGTTGGATCGGTTCATCCCTTGAGGATAGAGACTGCCCCAGACTGGGTCAAGAGAGGTCTTGTGGAACAGGTATTTCAGGCAACAGGTCCCTTGCCTTGGCAGGTCGATCTCCAGGTTTATCAGTGGGGTCGTGATTTTGTGGCCTTTTTGGGCGGCGGAGAACGGCACCTGGGGGCGGTGGCCTTTGCGGGAACGGCGCTGGTTCAGCCCCCCCACAAGGAAGGCCCGATTGCCCAAGAGCTGGCCCTGGAGTTGCGGTCCTTCTTGCCGGGGAACGTGGCGGTACTGGCCGGGATCCATTACGAAGGGCTGGAAAAATCCCAAATTTCCGAGGTGCTGGCCCAGGCGAGGGCCTTGGTGGCCCAGTTCAGATCGGGTTTTCTACCTCAAAAAACCGGCAGTCCAGTTTGAATTCCTGGGCCAACCAGTCCCCCAAGGCCAGGATTCCCAACCGCTCGGTTTTGTAGTGACCGGCCGCAAGGTAATGAACCCCGTTTTCCTTGGCTTCCCCAAAAACGTACTCTGAGGCCTCCCCGGTCAGGTAGGCTTGGGCTCCCAGGGCGATGGCCGGAACAAAACCGGACTGGGCTCCGCCCGAACAAATCACCAACCGTTCGATCTTCTGTGGCCCAAAGTTGAGTACCAGGGGCTTGGCCCCCAGCAGGGCCTCGATTTGTGCCCCCAATGCCTCGATGGTAGATTGCGCCGGACGGCCCATGACCATAGAATTGATCTCCCCTTTGGGGGCCAAAAACCGGATCTCGGTCAGCCCCAAAAGCTTGGCCAGCTGGATGTTGTTGCCCAGTTCGGGGTGAAAGTCCAAAGGCAGATGGTAGCTGGCCGAAGCCAATCCAGTCCCCAGCAGAGCCTTAAGCTTTTTTGCCATTGGCCCGGTCACCGTCTGGCTCTGGTGCTTCCAAAACAGCCCGTGGTGGGTAACCAACAGTTCTGCCCCCCAATGGTTGGCCTGCTCGATCACCTCCAGACCAATGCTCACCGCCAGGGCCACTTTCTTGACCAATCTGCCGTCCCCCTCGACCTGGAGCCCATTGGGGCAATAATGGTCCGGGACTGTATCGATGGCGAGCTTTTGGTTGATCCGCTCCACCAACTGGGTTTGGTTCACTGGACCTCTCCAACACAACGAAAGCCCACATGGCTGGCCTGGAAGTTGGTGGGGCTTTTGGCGAATTCCTTGTTTTTGAGCTGCTCGGGGTTGCTGCCGTAGGACCCTCCCTTGATGATTACCTCGGCCATAAAATCGTCCCGGTCCTGGTCCTTGTCCTTATAAGCCAACCAAGTCCCGTCCACCTTGGTGGCGGTCCATTCCCACAGGTTTCCGGCCATGTCCAGGAGTCCCTCAGGGGTGGCTCCCAAGGGATAGCTGCCCACCGGGGCTTGCCGTTCGTAGCCGTCGCTGATCCGCCATAAGGACCAAGGGGTTTTGCAGTTTTTGTCGCACAGGTTGGCCCTAGTACCATCCAAAGGAGCCTCGCCCCAGGGATAGGTGCGGTTGACTCCGGCGGCCAACTCCCACTCCTGCCGGGTCGGCAGCCGTTTGCCCAAAGTCCGGCAGTAGGCAGCCGCCTCGAACCAGTCCACCAGATTGGCGGGCATACTCAGGTCGGAAGGGAACTTGTGTTGGTAGTCAGGCACCAGCTTAAACTTGTTTGCCTGCCGGTAGTGGATCAATTCGCCGAGGGTCACCTCGGTCTTGTCGATCACAAAAGGTTTGATCTGGGCATATTCGGGTCCCGACAAAGCCGGGTCGATCTTGACCCCCTCGGCACCCAAGGCGATGCCGCTCAGGCAGACCCAACAACCACTAAACCAAAGGCCCCAAAACTTCATCCAAAACCTCAATTGTACGGGTCCAAGCCCCCTCTTCCCTTTGCAGCCGGTGGAGTCCATTGGACCCCAAAGATTCAAGGGCGGAGGGGGATTGCGAAAGAGCCACTAAAGCGTCTGCGTCCTGCACTACCGCCAACCCCTGGGCGGCACTCAAAAGTGCGACCGGCTCGGCAAAGTTGGCGGTATAAGGGCCTACCACCGTAGGTTTGCCCAACCCCACCGGCTCGATCATGTTTTGCCCCCCACGGTTGCAAAAGGAGCCACCTACAAAAACAAAGCTGGCCAGAGAGTACAAGGCGGTCAACAGCCCCATCTGATCGGCCAAGACCCATTGGGCCCCCAGGCAACTTCCTTGGGAGGTCAGGGACAACTCTACGCCCAAAGCCTGGGATTGGGCCACAAACTCTGCCCGTTTGTCCGGGTGCCTGGGGACCAACAAGGCCCGAAACTTGGGGTGCCCTTGGGCCATCTTGAGGCCTGCGGGGACCAGCACCGCCAGCTCTTCCGGCTGGAGCGAACCGGCGACAAACACAAATTCATCGGGCTGCAAGCCCAATTGTTCCCGAAGCCGTTGGACCAAGACCGGGTCCGGGGCGGCGGTTGAACCCCATTTGAGGTTACCCAAAAGTTCCACCTTGGCCCCCAAGGCCCCAAACCGCTGGGCGGAAGTAGCGTCTCCGGCCAAGATCCGGCTGATCCGCCCCAGGAGCGGGGCAAAGAGGAAACGAAATTTCCGGTAGCTCTCAAAATGCTGGTCGCTCAACCTGCCGTTGACCAGGACCATCGGGATTTTCCGGGACACCACCCGAGTCAGGTTGGGCCAAAGCTCGGTTTCCACCAGCACCAGCAGATTGGGCTGGAGTCGGCCCAGCAGCAAAGAGGCAAAGAGGCTGAAGTCAAAGGGCTTGTAAAACACCGGTTGCCCCTGGGCCTGGGCCATGGCCAAGGCGGTCGGGGTGTTGGTGGTCAAAACCGTTTCCAAGCCCGGTCTTCGGGCCTCAAGGGCTCTGGCCAAACGTAGCGCCAAGGCCATCTCGCCTACCGAAGCGGAATGGAACCAAACCCGCCCCTGGGCCGCCCTGGGCAAACGGGGAGGCCAAGAAAAAAACTGCCGCAAGAGAGCTTGGCGAACCTTGGGCACAAACAGCGCCCCCAGCCCCAAACAGGGGCTGCAAACCAGCATCGGCAACAAATAAACCAGGTCCATCAGACCCACAGGCTACCTTTTGGAAAGTTCCTTGACCGCCCGCACCATCGCCCTCAAGTGATCCGGGTTAACGTCCTTGTCGATGCCGTGCCCCAAGTTAAAGATGTGGCCGGACTGGGGACCCCATTTTTCCAGGATCGATTTGACCTGGGAGCGGATATAGTCTTCCCCGGCAAACAGGACGTTGGGGTCCAGGTTGCCTTGCAGGCCCACTTGCCCGCCGATCAGGTCTTTGGCTTCCTTGAGGTCGCTCATCCAATCAAGCCCGACCACGTCGCAGCCGGTCCTGGCCATCCGGGTCAAAAGATGGGACCCGCCGTTGATATAATAAACCTTAGGCACCTTTCCAGGCTGTTTGATCCCCGCAAAAATCCGTTGGACATAGGGGAACACAAACCGGTCGTAGTCGTCGGGACAAAGGCTGCCTGCCCAGGTGTCAAAGAGCTGGACCATCTGGGCCCCATTTTCGATCTGGTAATTGAGGTAGTTGATCGTCATTTGGGTCAGTTTTTCCATCAGCTTGTGGGCCAAGGCAGGCTGGTCAAAAAAGAGGGCCTTGGTCTTGGAGAACAGCTTGCTCCCCTCTCCTTCAATGGCATAACAGGCCAGGGTAAAGGGTGCCCCTGCAAAGCCGATGATCGGCACCCGGCCCGCCACTTCTTTTTGCAGGAGGTTCAAGATCTTGCCCACATAAGGGGTCCCCTGGTCCGGGTCGGGCACCCGGAGGGCCTCAATGTCCGCTTGGGTGCGGATCGGATTGGCGAACTTGGGGCTCGGGTCGAAGCTCAGCTCCAGGCCCATGCCTTCCAAGGGGGTCAGGATGTCCGAAAAGAGGATCACTGCGTCCACCTCGATCAGGTCCAAGGGCTGAATCGTGACCTCGGCGGCCAACTCCACGTTTTTGCAGAGCTCCAAAAAGCTCCCCGCCTTGGCCCGGGTCGCCCGGTATTCGGAGAGGTAACGCCCCGCTTGGCGCATCACCCAAACCGGGGTACGCTCAATGGGCTGTTTAAAGGCCGCTCGGATCAAAAGGTCGTTGGTTGCGGTCATGTTGCTTCCTCGAAGTGTTGGGCTTGGTAGGTGAACAGTTTCAGGTCCCCTTGCCGCCAGTAATCTCCCGGCAGGTGGGCCTTTTGGCAGAGTGCGGTTAAAAATTCTTCCTTGCTGTGCAGTTGCTCCCACACCTGGGGCAAAAAAGTGGCTTGGTGCCCTTGGGCTTCCAAGATCACTCCGTCCACCATAGGCCGGAGCTGTTCCATTTGTTTTTGGATCGGCCCTGTTGCCACTGGCTGGGGCAGGGTCAATACCGAAACCTCCAAGGTCAACCCGCTCAATTCGGCAGGCCGAACCGGCTCAAACCTCGGGTCTTCCAAAGCCGCCGCTACCGCCATTTGGGGCACCAGTTTGGCCAAGGTCGTCTTGGTGTTAATCTGGCCGATGCAACCTCGCAATTCCCCTTGGTCCTTGAGTGTCACAAAACAGCCTCGTTTTTCCTCAAACCCTGGGTCATGGTAGGCTTGCGGGTCGTAGTCCCGGTGCAGCAACCGCTTTTCCAGCGCCTTTCTGGCCAAAACCAACAGCTTGGTCTTCTGGCTTGGGCTCAGCAAACTAGGCTTCAAAGTGAAGCTCCTCCCCTTGGTGCTTGACGGTCAGACGGTTGCCCTTACTGCCCGAGGCTTCCAGCCGTCCCGAAATCCGGGCCTCAATCCCCAAAGACCGGGAGAGTTCCACCGCTTCTTGGGCCAAAGAGCCGGGCAGGATCGCCTCCATCCGGGCCCCCAGGTTGTACACCGGTAACATCTGCTTGAGGCTGTAGCGGTTGTGCTTTTGGATCCAAGCAAACACCGGGGGCAGGTCAAACAGTTGGTCCTTGTGGTAGTGAATCCCCTGGCCAAACTTGAGGCACTTGGTCTGCCCGCCGCCGGAGCAGTGGATCAGGCCGTGCAGCTCGCCACCAAAGGCGGCCACCAGTTTTTTGATCAAAGGGGCGTAGGTTCGGGTCGGGGAAAGCAGGGCTTGGCCCAGGTTGAGCGGGGTGCCTTCGAGCGGGTCGGTCAGTTTGCCGGGGCCGATGTAAACCAAGTTCCGGGGCACTTCGGGGGCATAGGTTTCCGGGTAACGGTCGGCATAACTTTTGTCCAGGCTGTCGTGCCTAGCCGCAGTCAAGCCATTGCTGCCGATCCCCGAATTGTAGGTCCGCTCCCACCTCGCTTGGCCGAAACTGGCAAAAGAGACGATCACATCTCCAGGGCGAACCCGGCTCAGGTCGATCACCTGGGACCGTTTGAGCCGCACCGCCAAGGTGGAATCCACCACCAAGGTGCGCACCAAGTCCCCCAGGTCGGCGGTTTCCCCTCCGGCCATGACCATCCCGATGCCTTCTTGGGCCAAAAGCTCCACCTGTTCCTGGTAACCCAAGATCACCTCTTTGATCACCTCTCCGGGGACCAGAAGTTTGTTGCGCCCTATGGTATTCGACAGCACAAAACCGTCCAGCGCCCCCACACAGGCGAGGTCGTCCAGGTTCATCACCAGGGAGTCTTGGGCAATGCCCCGAAACACCGAAAGGTCACCGGTTTCCTTCCAGTACAGGTAGGCCAGAGAGGACTTGGTCCCAGCGCCATCGGCGTGCATCATAAAACAGAAATCCCGGTCCCCGCCGATCAGGTCGGGCAGGACCTGGGCAAAGGCCCCCGGATAGAGCCCCTTGTCCATGCCCGCAATCGCTTGGTGCACTTCGGTTTTCGCCGAGGAAACCCCTCGGCGGAGGTACAGGTCCGATTCGCTCATGAGGCCAGCCTCAGGGCTGCTAAGGTGAAGTCTTGTTCCGTTTGGGTTTCCATCAATTCCCGGCGCAGGGCCTTGGCATCCCGAAAGCCGCTCAGATAACCGCCCAGGTGTTTGCGGAACTCCACCAGGGTTTTGTGTTCCGACTGGTAACGTCTCAGCAGGGTAAAATGCTCCAACATCACGTCCACCTTGTCTTTGAGGGTCAATTTATCTCGTTGCTCCTGGGGCCAAAAGACCCAAGGGTTGCCCACTGCCGCCCGGCCTATCATAAAGCCATCCAGGTCCTTGAGCTGCTCCATTCCTTGTTCCAGAGACCTTAGGTCACCGTTGCCCAGGACCGGAATCTTCAGTTCCTTCTTGAGCTCATAAATAGGTTCCCAGTCCGCTTCCCCTCGGTAGGCCATCTTGGCGGTCCGGCCATGGACGGTGATCAGGCTAGCCCCGGCGGATTCCAGCCCTTTGGCGAAGCCCACCAGGGTCGAGGCATCCGCCCAGCCCAGCCGGGTTTTGACCGTCACCGGCAGGGCCGTAGCCTTTGCAGTCGCTTCAACAATCGCAAAAGCCAAGTCCGGTTCCTTGATCAAGGCCGCACCGTTCCCGCCACTGACCACCCGCTTGGAGGGGCAGCCCAGGTTGATGTCGATGCCGGTGATCCCCAGGTCCTGGACTTCCCGGGCAATTTGGGCAAACAGCAACGGGTCCCGGCCAAAGATCTGCACCACATAAGGCAGCTCGGCCCCCTCAAAGAGCAGCCTTTCCCGCACCTTGGAGGAATGGACGATCCCGTTGACGTTGGTGAACTCTGAATACAGCAACACCCCAGGATTGAGCTTGCGCACAATCTGCCGGAAGGCTCGGTCGGTCACCCCGTCCATGGGGGCCAAGGCCATCAAGGGGCGGGGCAGGTTTTGGAGCTTAGTCATTGAGCTTGCCTTGGACAAAGTCTTCCCACTCTACCGGGAGCAGGTATTTTTTTTTGTTGTTACATTCCTTGCAGGCGGCAACCAGATTGCCCTTGACCGACTTGCCGCCCCGACTGAGCGGGATCTTGTGGTCCAAGGTCAACTCGGAGGGATGCACCTTTTTTTTGCAGTAGTAGCAGACCCCTTGGCCACGGAGATTTTTCCACCACTGGGACTGGCGCAGTTCTCTGGCCTTGGCCTTCTCCCGTTTGAGGACCTCTTCGTCCACCGGGACAAATTCCCCTTCAAAGCCCATAAGCCTCAGTTGCACTCGCCGACCGAATCCCGAGCGCAGACCCGCCCATCGATCCAGGTTGCCTCGCCCAGTTTGGCCCCCTCGAAGGTAGCGCCCTTGACCTTGGCTCCGGTCAGGTCGGCCCCTTGGAGGTCGGCGTGTTTGAGGATGCTGTCTTCCAGGCTTGCCTTGCCCAGCTTGGCTCCGGCCATGTAGGCCCCGGTCAGGTTGGCCTGGCCCAAAAAGGCGTTTTCCAGGTTGGCCCGGATCAATCTAGCGGCATGGAGATTGACCCCCACCATCTTGGCAAAATACAACTCCGCCCCGGAAAGGTCGGCCTCGCTAAGGTCGGCGAAACTGAGGTCCGCCCCTTGGAGGTTGGCCCCTTTCCAAAAGGACTGCCCCCCTTGGATCAAGTTAAAATCCGCCCCGATCAACCGAGCCCCGGAGAGGTCCGCTGAACCCAACCGGGCCCACCGGAAGCTGGCCTCTTCGGCCCTAACGTTGCGCAGGTCCGCTCCGGTCAGCACGATCCAGTCGGCCTTGGCTCCGTTGAGCTTGGCTCCTTGCAGGTTGGCCCCTTCCAGGCTCAAGGACTCCAGGTTGGCATCCACCAAGTTGCAGTCGGGGCAGGCCTTGGTGTTGACCAGCCGGGTCACCTGTTCGGGATAAAAGGCCATCGCCGCCAGGGGCATCAACCCCAGGAGGGCGATCAAAAGCAGGCGTTTGGTTGACATGGGGGACCTGAAATAATTTTTCCCATCATCCCCGATTTGTAAAATTGCGGCAACCCCCAAAAGGACCGTCCCCTTCGGTTTCCAAGCCTTTGGGCGCTTTGGGGGGCAGGGGAAACCGGGCAAACCGGGTTAAAGGGAAAGTTCCTTGTTTTTTAAGGAGGATTGATGTTGGTGACATACCGTTCAAACAGTTCTTCCAACCGTTCCAACAATCGGTCCTTTAAAACCATCTCCACCGGCCCCCAGGCCTCCTTGAGCAGTTGCGGGTGCATTTGGGCCAAGGCGGGGACCGACACCGGGGCAAAAGAAAGGTGCCAAGGCTCCGGGGAGACTCCGCCCCGGTCCACCAGGTAGGGCTGGAAAAACTCGAATTCCCGGATGTTTTGGGTCAGCCAAAAGTTGAGTTTCCCAAACACCCCACCCGGGGCATACTCATCGGGCAGCAACTGCACCCGGTAGCCCAGAGGCATCCCGTTGAGGTCGATCAGGTCCAGGTCGCTGCCCCAATGGTGCCGACTGGCCCCCGGCAAGGCGGACCAGCGGAGAATCGCCTCGATCAGGCCGTCGGGGCCTAAAGTATCAAACGAAATCTCTTGGCCCTTCGGGTCATAAAGGGGCCTCTGGCCTGTGGCCTTGGTTTGCCAAATCTTCCTTTGGGTTTCAAAGTCCCGGAAACCGCTGAAAATCGCCAGCTCCAACCCCTGACCACGGGCCTTCTCCTGCATGGCCACAAAAGCTTTGACCGCCAAGGGATGGGCGGCAAAACGGGGTTCCTGGAACTGGGCGATGTGCCCTCGGGTTTGGCCGGTCAGTTCACTGGGGCTCATGGGGGTCCAAGACCTGTTGGAGGTCCAACTGGGGAAGCTGGGCGAGACGGGTGAACAAAACCTCCACCTCCGCCTGGGTTTTCTCCAGGGGACCGTTGTTGTTGACCACAAAATCCGCTCGTTTGAGCTTTTCGGCCAAGGGCATCTGGGCGGACATCCGCCGTTTTGCGTCCTCCGGCTCCATCCCCCGTTGCTGCACCAAACGGCGCAACTGCTCCTCTGGGTCCAACTCAATCAACACCGTGGCCTGGAACTGGGATTCCAGGTTCCGCTCAAACAGCAGGGGGACCAGATAAACCACCTTGGCTTGGGGGTTCCGGTCATACATTTCTTTGAGGTACGCTTGTTTCTTGAGGTGGATCTGCCGGTGTACGATCTTTTCTAATACCCTCCGTTGCTCCGGGTCCGCAAAGACCTGAGCGGCCAACTTGGCCCGGTCAAGCCCGCCGTCCGAACCTAGAATCTGTGGGCCAAAATGTTCCACCACTTCGCCAAAGGCTACCTGCCCAGGCTCCACCACTTCCCGAGCCAGCCGGTCGGCATCAAGTACCTCCCAACCCAAAGCTGCAACCCAAGGGTGCAACGTGCTCTTCCCCGCCCCGATCCCCCCGGTCAGCCCCACCAGGATCATGGTCAGCGCTCTTTCAGGTAGGCAAGCAGGGAGACCATCCAGCGGGTCAAAACCAGATAATAACGGACCAGGATCACGCTCAAGAAAAACCAGACCAAGGTGCCGTGCAGGATCCCCAAGCCCTCCAGCCCCGGCCAGCCGGTCCAACCCAGCCGGGTCTTGAAGTGCAGCAACAGGCCCAGGAGCACGATCAAACTCAAGCCGCCCAAAAACAACAGGTCCACCCAATGGCGGGGGCCTTTTTCGGAGATCTGACGGAATTGTTTTTTGGCCGCATTTTTGGCGGAGGAAAGCCCCACCTTAGGCCGACCGCTCCTTTGGAGCCGGTCGTAGAGCAAAAGCAGGAGCAAGGCAAACAGGAACAACCCAAAAGCCCGGTGCAGCAAGTCCATTTCGCTGCGGTCAAAAGAAGGGAGGAACTCCGCCCGTTCGAGCCCCAGGGCGGTCAGGTAACAAAGCAACATGGCAATGGGCAACCCAAACCGGCGGGTTTGCCGCACTGCCGAGTTATAAAGGGAGAAGAACCACCCTTGTAGATTCATAGTCCCTCACTGGGTTGCGTCCAACGCCTGGGCGTAGTAGCTGTGGGCCAAGCGAATGGCCGTTTCGGGCCGCAGGGGGCCAAATTTTCCCATACGGTTTAACCCTGCTTCCAGGAGTCCGGTCTTGCCGAATTCATCGCCTGGCGAAAGGTTCCAGTTTGAAGGAGCGACGATCCGGTACCCGGTGATTTTCCCCCCTTCAATGTACACTTGGTGCAGCAAGGCCCCGCCCGGAGCCTCCACCATGCCCATGCCGATGCCCCGGCCCTTGAAGGCAAAGGGTTTGCGCTGGTTGAGCGGACCGGTAAAGTCTAGCTTGAGCAGGCTGTCAAAGAGGTTTTGCAGGATGTACCTTCCCTCGAAGGCCCCGGCCAAAAGCCGAGCGGCTCCGCTGTTCGCCTTGTCGATCGAAAGGCCCAGGTTTTCGATCCACCCGGCGATGGAGTCGGAAACCTGCACGTTGCCGCCGCCGTAGTGGGTGATCAAAAGCCGGGCCAGGGGGCCGGTCAGGGCCACGTCGGTTTCGTACCGGGCGGCTTTGATCCAGGTGTGGGCCTTTTTTTTGTTCAGGTCGTAGATCAGGTCGTTGGACAGGCTCCGGTTGTCCGCCGGGCGGTAGTAGGTGTCCACGTAGGATTCGGTGATCTTGGTGACGTTCAACGGCTCCAGCTTGCCTTCCACGTAAACCCCCGGGGAGAAATAGGCTTTTTCTTCCTTGCCGTTTTCAATAGGCAGGGAGCCGAAGCTGATCAGCTGTTGGTCCTCGTCCGAACTTTGCAAAAGGTCGGTGGCCCCGGCGATCACGGTTTTGATGTCCGTCGGCCAAATCTCCTCGACCATTTCCTTGGCGGACTCCAAGATCCGCAAAAGCTTCATCCCCTGCGCCCGGCCCAGATTGGTGTTAGCCACTCCGCCGGGGATCAGATTCATCACCACCGGGTACTTGCCACCCAAAAGCGCCATGGCCTGTTGCAGCGCCGCCAAGGTCCGAACCACTTGGGGCAGGTGGGTAAAAATCTGTTTTGCCGCTTCGGGGCTCAAGTCCTGGTCGTCCTTTTCCCGCAAGGCCAAGGTCGGGTAGTAGGTGGAACGCAGCAACCCCTGTCCCTTGAAGTGCTTCTGGTTCAGGTAGTCCGGCAGGACCTCGAAGTAAAAATGGTGCAGGTGGGAATGTAAGGTCGAAAGGTGCAGCAGGATTTGCCGCATCTTTTGGCCGTTGTAGGTGGGGGTCCACTGCAGGTAGTTTTCCAAGGCCAGGACTGCCGCAATGCCGTGGGCCACCCCGGATTTGGCCGAAAGGGTTTGGGTGTGCTGGACCGCTTCTAAGGGATACTTGCCGAACAACCGGCCTTCCTGGTGCAAGGTCCGACCACTTTGAAGGAAATACTTCTCTTTGCCCGGTTCGCCATCGTAGGCGACCTTCAACAACCCCTCAAGGTTGGGCACCCGTTCCACCAAGACCTTCAAATTTCCTCCTCGTCAACCTTGATCCGGTATCTGGCGACCGAACGTTTTGCCCCCTGGTGTACCCCCAGCCCGACGACCGTCGTCCCCAGAGCACCGTAGGCCAAGGTTTCGGCATGTCGCACCCAGCCGGAGGCAACCCCCGCCTTGCGGTGGCTCAGTTGGCCATAAAGGCCCAGGCTCAGGTGGTCGGGGAAATTGGGCTCCGAACAACCGGTGCAAGGGCTCCCGGCCCCGACGCACCAGTTGATGCCGCCGTTCCATTTGGCGGTCGGACAATCGTTGTAGGTTACCTTGCCTTTGCAACCGAGCAGGTACAGGCAGCCTTCCTTTTCCCCAAAGTACTGCACATAGTCCCCGGCCTCAAACTGGCCCCGGTATTCACACCGGTCACAGATCAGGGTGCCAAAGAACATCTTGGGCCTTCGGAACTCGTCAAGCTCCGGCAGACCGTACATCAAAAGGTGGTTGAGCACGCCCAGGAGGTGCCGAGGTTGGGCAGGGCTGCCGGGGAGGCGGATAACCGGAACCGGGACCTCCGACAAGGCTTGGCCCATCATGTCCAGGTAGCCGCCCGGCTGTTCCTTGGAAAAGGCCGCTTCGTTGCCGAGCAAAACCACGACCTTGGCTCTGGGGACCCAGGCCCGAAGGATCTGGTTGCCCCGTTCCAGGGCATCGTCGGCAAACGACCCTTCCAAGATCAAAATGGGCGGACGTTGGTCGGCCAAGGGTTCTTCCCCTTCGTTTTCCAACCGCTGGAAATAACGGCCCAAAAAGGCAAAGGATTCGGATTGCCCCACCAGGCCCAGGCTGTGGGTCTGGCTGTGGTGGCCGGTCAGCCAAACCAAAGACTCTGCCTGTCCGCCTTCTTCTTGGGCGAGCAGTTCCCCGAGCTGGGTCGATAAAAAAGCTGTAGAAAGCGCACCGGTGGAAAGCAGGCGCAAGAACTCACGTCTGGTCAAAGGGACTCGTTAGCCTTGGGGTTATTCTTTTCTTGTCCTTTGATACCGGTAAACGGAAGCTCCGTAAAGGTCAAAAAACTCCAGTTCCAGCCTCTTGGGCGAGGCATGGACCCACAAAAAGCCCTGGCCGGGGTGCAGGAATTTTGAACCTTCCCTGGGTTTGGGGTCCTTGGGTCCGCCGTAGGCGGCACCGCCTCCCCCGCTGATCAGATAGTCGGTCTCGGTTCCGGCAATTTGCAGGTGTTCCAACTGGTGCTCATGGCCGGAAAGGTGCAGGTCCACCTTGCTGCCGAACATCAGCTGCCAAAGGCCCCGCTCCAAAACCGGGGCATCCTGGTGCGCCCCGGAACCATAAAGATTGTGGTGGGTAAAAACCAATTTCCAGTCCTGCTGTGGCGCTTTGGCCAGCCAGCCGTGGAGCCGGGGCCAGGAAAAGGCTTCACAGTTGGAGTTGACCCCGAACAGGGAGACCGGTCCGGCTTTAAAGCGGTAATCGTAACTGGGCATCCGCCAGAGTTCGCTGACTAGGGTGTAAAGCCTTTGGGCCTCAATGTTCCCCTTGAGGTCGTGGTTCCCAAGCACCGTAAAAAAGGGCAGGTTCAAGGGACCGTACACCGCTTCAAAGTAATTGCCAAACAGCGGGTCTCGAAGGCCCTGGACCCCGGCAGGATAAAAGTTGTCCCCCAGGCCCAGCACAAAATCGCAACCTTTTTCCTGGCACACCTGTTCCATCGCTTGGGAAACCCGCAGCTGTTGGGTCTCCCCGGTGCCCATGTCTCCAACCGCCACAAAGGTGACCTCGCCCTGGGCCTTCCATTCGTCCATGGTGACCAAAGGCTCGGGAGGAAAGCAACCCTTCGCCTCCAAAGCGGCATAGGCCATCAGGGCCACCTTGCCGCCGGCGGCAAACAGGGCTATCCCACAAACCAGTACCAAGGCGGCCTTCCACCAACCGCCCAAACGGCTTTTTTTGCCCATATGCCTGCTTTTGCGGTTGGAGTTTTAGGTCGGGAAATCCTTGAACATCTGCTCAAGGCTTGCTTCCGCTTCAATCATCGGCACTCGTTCCTCCACCTCTTGGCGTAGGAATTTGTTGATTTGGCCGATTTTGTTCATCGAATAATCGATCATCTGGTTTGAACCCTTAACATAGGCCCCAATGTTGATCAAGTCTTCCGCTTCCTTGTAGGTTGCCAAGGTTTGCACCAAACGGCTGGCGGACTTTTGGTGCACCTTGCCGGTTACGTCCACCATGACCCGACTTTTGGAGCGCAGCACGTCAATGGCCGGATAATGCCCTTGGGCGGCGATGTCCCGGCTCAGAAGGATGTGGCCATCTACGATCGAACGGACGGCATCGCCGATCGGTTCGTTCGGGTCGTCCCCTTCGATCAGAACGGTGTAAAACCCGGTCAGGGACCCTTGGGATTTGGAGTTGCCCGCCCGTTCCAAGAGCCGGGGCAAGAGGCTGTAAACCGAGGGAGGATAACCTTTGGTGGTCGGAGGTTCGCCGACGGCAAGGCCGATCTCCCGTTGGGCCATGGCAAACCGGGTGACCGAGTCCATCATCAGGATCACGTCCCGGCCCTGTTCCCTAAACCATTCGGCAATCGCCGTCGCCAGATAGGCCCCGTGGAGCCGCACCAAGGGGGACTGGTCGCTGGTCGCTGCAATCACCACGCTGTGGGCCAAACCTTCGGGACCCAAGTCCCGTTCGATGAATTCCCGGACCTCCCGGCCCCGTTCACCAATCAGTGCAATCACGTTGATTTCGGCGGTGGTGTTCCTGGCCATCATACCCAAGAGGACCGATTTCCCGACCCCGGAACCGGCCAAAATGGCCATCCGCTGCCCTTTGCCCGGAGTCAGCACCCCGGTAATCGCCTTGACCCCAACGTCCAGGGGCTCTTCGATCCTTCTTCGGTGCAGGGGGTTGATCGGTTCGGAATAAAGGTTAGCCTTGTGGGCGGTAAAGATCGGCCCCAGGTCGTCGATCGGCCGCCCGGTGCCGTCCAGGCAGCGACCCAGCAATTCGGGGCCTACCGGGACCTGGGTTTTTTCTTCGGTCGGCTGGATCACCGAGTCGGGGCCGATCCCCCGAATGTCCCCCAGGGGCATCACCAGCACGTTGCGCCCTTTGATCGAAACTGCCTCTCCGGCCACCTTTTCCCCGGTTTTGCGGTTGAGGATGTAACAGCGCCCGCCGATCCGCATTCCAGGGTTGTGGGCTCGGATCAAAAAGCCCACCACCTCGTCCACCTTGCCTTCCAGGCGCTCGGTGCGGGCTTGTTCAATCGCTTGGGAAAAGGGTTCTAAGGTAAACATTAGGCTAGACCAAGGTCGGAGGTGGAAAGAAGCTTCAGGTTTGGGTCCCCTTCTGGGCTTCCCGTTCCGCTTTGTACCGAGGGTCAAACAGCTGCCGCCGTTCGTCCAAGCAGTTTTCCAAAAGGTGGTCCACCTCCTCGAACTGCCTAGCCAAGGAAAGCTCGACCACCGCAAAATCCGTCTCGATCACCGGGGCGGAAGGGGAGGTTTCCCCGCTGCGCTTGAGGGTGATCACCTGCCCTTCTTCGAGGTAGGCGGCCAGTTCGGGTTGGTGTTTGGCGATAAAGTCGTATTCGACCGGGTGTAAGGTGATCTTGACCTTCCCTTGCCCTTCCAGGTAATGCACCGCCCCTTTGAGCAGGTTCAGCACAAACTCGGGCTGGGTCCGCAGTTCTTCGTGGACCACTTTTTTGGCCAACAACAAGACCTGCCCGACAATCTCCGTTTCATGTTCCCGAAACAGCGCCAACCGTAGGTCTTGCAGCTCGGCCAGGAGGTCCATCACCTTGGCGGTGGCCAGTTCGTTGTCCACCCGGGCCTGTTCCATCCCCCGAGCCAGGCCTTCGGCATACCCTTTTTCGTAGGCCGCCCGTTCGATCTTCTCGACCGTCGCCTCGGCGGTTTCAATCATCGTTTGAGCGGACTTTTTGGCCTCCGACTCCACCACCTGGGCGTGGGCCAAGGTTTCTTCCGCTTCGGACAAGGCCAATTCGGCCTGCCGGGAAATCAGCCGCGCCTGTTTGTCCGCTTCGGCCCGAATCCTTTTGGCGTATTCCTCAACGTTGGTCAGCAGGGTCCCTTCTTCAACAAACTGATTGCTGCTGAACCTTGCGGCATCGCTGGCCTCCAGTTTGAGGACCTTGGCCTTGGCATCCTTGAGCAACGAGTCCAACCGGAAAGGCCGCACCCCGTTTTCGGTGTCCTTGACCGTGACCGGCAGGGGCTCCGCCTTGGGAGCAGCCTTGGCCGCCCCTGGGGTAAGGTCTTCAAATTGCGGGGGGAGAAACTGGTTCTCCCAGGCGGGTTTGGTTTCCATCGGTTAGGGACCTTTTTTCTCCTTAAGCCAAGTACGCACCAAGGAAGCAGTCTTGAGCGGGTCTTGCTTGGCGATCTCGATGATCTTGTCTCGAGGCGGAATCCCGGTTTCCTTTTCGGTCGGGATCTCCAGCTCTTCGCCTTCCAGCTCGCCGATGGTGGTCGGCAGACCCATGAGGAGGTCGAGGTCTTCGGGTTTGGCGGAAAGCTTCATCACCATTGGCCGGATCACCATAAAGACCAGCACAATCACGATCAAACCAACCAACACGTACCGCACCAGATCGATGATGAACCGGCGGGTGGCCTGACTGCGCTCTTGTTTGAGCCGTTCTTGTTCCACCAAAGGTTTGGTAAACCGGATGTTTTGTACCGTAATGGTGTCGCCCCGTTCGGCGCTAAAGCCGACGCTTTGTTTGGCTACCGATTCAATGATCTGGATGTCCGAGGGGGACCAGGGTTTGTACACCGGCGAACCTACAATCTCTCCGGCATCATCCCGGACATATTCGTACTTGCCGTCCAGCAATACCGCCACGCTCATCCGTTTGATCCCACCGGGGGATTTTTTGCTGATCACATGGCGCTTGGAGTTGGCGTAGTTGGTCCGTTTGACCTTTTTGTCCACATCCGAAACGTTGGCGATTTCCGAGGCCCCCGCCCGCACCTCGGGGCTGTTGGAGGTTACCCCAGGGACCCCTACGGGGATGGAGCGGCTGCCGGTCGCCTTTTCGGAGGTGGATTCTTCGCTGACCACAGCGCTCAAGTCCGGGTCCACCAAGTCTTCGGTGGTTTCGGAGATGTTGAAGTCCATGTCCAAGGACACCCGTACCTCAACCCGGTCCTTGCCGGTCACCTTTTCCAATTGGCTCAACAACTTGGCTTCCACCCGTTGTTCCACCAGTTGCAGGTAGGCGTAGTTCTTGTCCCGAGATTCGGAGCCGTCCTGGTCCGAAAGGCCCTTGGAGAGCAGGTTGCCCGAAGAGTCCGAAACCCGCACGTCTTCGGCCTGCAAGCCGGGGACCGCCCCGGAAACCAAGTTGACGATGGTGTTCACGCCCTTTTGGTTCAGCTTGTTGCTGCCGGCCATGTCCACCACTACGCTGGCGGTGGTCTTGACCTCGTCATCGATGAACAGGCTTTTTTCGGGCAGGGCCACCGAAACCTTGGCGGACTCGATGATGTCGATTTGGGTGATCAATCGGGCCAGCTCTCCTTCCAAGGCCCGTTTGTACTGAACCTGTTGCTGGAATTCGGTGGCCCCGAAGTTGTTTTTGTCGAACAACTCAAAGCCGACCAAACCGCCCAGTTGCAACCCCGAGGAAGCAATCTGGAGCCTGACCTTGTCCACCTGGTCCACCGGAACCATGATCCCACCCCCGCCGGGCTGCAAGACGTACTGGATGTTCAGCTCGTCCAGCTTGGCCACGATCTTGGAGGCATCGTCCTGTTTGAGGCCGGTGGCCAGGGGTGCCCAGGTGACTTGTTGGGTGAAGAAGACAAAAACGATCAGCCCTAAGACAATACCGCCTAGGCTGGAAAAGAGGAAAATCTTCTTGCCAGTGGTCAGGCCGGAGAAGAAATTTTGAAACTGGGATTGAAAATCCTCAACCAGTCCTACGGATTGTTCGGCCATGTCGGGCTATGCAGAAATAGGGTTTACCGGAATCTTTGCTGAATCCCGGCGTTTTCGCAACGAATTTTCTGCCCGCATCCCTTCGGGTCTGGTGGGACGGTTTTTCCGTCTGGTCTTTGGAATCTACCGGCATCCTTGCCAATCGGTGCGGCCTAGGGCCGCCACCTTTGATTCCGCTGGGGTCACCCCCGGCTTTTAAGTCTGCCTTTTTCCTGGGTTTTTGCAAAACCAAGGCCAAGGACTTAAAAAAAATTTACACCTGCATCCGCATCATCTCTTCGTAGGTGGTCACGATCTTGTTCCTGACCGCCACCAGCAGCTTCATCGAGGTTTCCGCTTTTTCCAAGGCGATCATGGTGCCTGGAACGTCCTTGCTCCGGCCGGTCGCCAAGTCCGCCACCTTGGTGTCGGCCTGGAGTTGGTCCTGGTTGACTTGGTCAAACATCTGTTTGAACCCTTCCACCACGTTTTTGGAGGCCGAGGTCTTGGTGGTGACCGGGTTTTGGTGGATCGGGCTGATTTGGCGGATCATAGGGCTACCTTGGTAATTTTTGCCGGAGGTTACACTTTATGTTTCGGGTCTTGTTTTTCGTACCGTTCCAAGGCCTGTTTTGCCGTTGGCCCGTGGGGCTTGTCGGGGTTCAGGTGGCTGACCAGCTCCCCCAAGCTGTCGATGGTTTTGCCCACCGTGTTGACCTTGGCGTTGACCGTTCCTTCTTCGGCGGCCTTGATCAACTGCTCCACTTCCTGGGAAAAAACCTCCGCACTTTTGAGGAACTCCTGGAACTTCGGTTCTTCCGGTTGGGGCTTTTTAGGTCCTCCTTGGACCTTGGTGGGCTCCAGACCAACCGGGCTGATTTTATTGATTTCGCTCATCACCTCCCCCTAAACTTTACGCTCGTCCGCCGATTTCCAAGGACTTGGCAATCAAGTTCTTGGTGGCGTTGATGGCGGCCAAGTTGGCTTCATAGCTCCGTTTGGAGACCATCAGGTTGGTCATTTCCTCAACGATGTCCACGTTGGGCAAGGCAACGTAGCCTTCTTCGTTGGCATCGGGGTGGCTGGGGTCGTACTTCATCTTGGGCGGCCTGGAATCCTCCACTACCCCCAAAACCTTGACTTCCCTAGCCCCTTGGTCCTTCTCTTGGGTCCGCAGCTCCTCCATGAAGCTTTTGGCCTGGGGCAAGGCCCCAAAGATCACCTCTTTGCGGCGGTAAGGTCCGCCCCCTGGGGTCCGGGTCGTGTTGACGTTGGCGATGTTTGAAGAAATCACCTTCATCCGGGTCCGCTGTGCCGACAACCCCGAGGAACTGATCTCCATTGCGTCAAATAAGCTCATTATCTACCTCCGTCCGTGATGGCGCTCTTGAGCATCCGAAATTTCCAATTGATCGCCTTGGTCATCGCTTGGAACATCAATTGGTTCTCTGCCAATTTCGCCATTTCGTTGTCCAAGTTGACCGTGTTCCCATCCATCCTTGGATCGGGATTAAAACTGTTGATCCGGTCCCCTTCCACCGTTTCCAACGGCTCTCGTTGCATCCCGTCAAAGTGTCTGGGGTCGGTGGTCTTGAGCGGGCCTGGTTCATCGGAGTACAAGGCCTTGTCCAATTGTTTTTCAAAGACTAGGTCCTGGGCCCGATAGCCTGGGGTTTCTTGGTTGGCCACGTTTGAAGCAAGCAGGTCGTTCCGTTTGACCCGCAGGTCGATGGAACGCTCCAAAAGGGTCAAGTGCTTGTCAAATAGGTTGATGCTCATCGCTTTCCTTTGTTCTTCTCCCGGCGTGAGCCCAAGGAGAGTTTCACTATTGGAAATGCAAAGAAAGGGCCAATACTGGGATTTTTTTTGCCGGGACTCTGAAGAAGGGGAAGGCTGGGCGAGGTCTGTGCCCAAAGAGGGCGCTCGGCTTTTGGGGGCCGGGGCAGGCCCGAAGGGGCGGTCTTGTCCATGGGGTTTGGCCAAAAGCAGCTGCCTCCAAGGAATAGGAGGTGCAAAGCTCAGGCCAAGAAAAAAGGCCCCCTTTGCCCGGAGGATTCCCCCAGGCAAAGGGTTTTGTGCCTACCCCTGCTCGCCCAGCCAGCGTTCGGCATCAATGGCAGCCCGGCATCCCATCCCAGCGGCGGTGATCGCTTGGCGGTAGTGCGGATCGGCCACGTCCCCGGCGGCAAAAACCCCTTCCACGTTGGTCTTGGAGGTCCCGCCTTGGATCACAATGTAGCCCATGGAGTCCAATTCCAACTGCCCCTTAAAAGCTTCGGTGTTGGGGGAATGGCCGATGGCCACAAACAAGCCGGTACAGCCCAGGTTCCTGGTGGCACCGGTCTTGAGGTTTTTGACCCTCAGGTCGGTCATCAGCTTGCCGTCCCCTAGAACCTCGTCCACAGCGCTGTCAAGGACCATTTCGATCTTGGGGTGGTTTTTGGCCCGGGTTTGCATCGCTACCGAAGCCCGGAAGTCCTGCCTGCGGTGGATCAAAAAGACCTTGGAGCAGATGTTGGCCAGATAGCTGGCCTCTTCTAGGGCCGTATCCCCTCCGCCGACCACCGCTACCGCTTGGCCTTTGTAAAAGAAACCGTCACAGGTGGCGCAAGCGGAAACCCCGTGGTTTTTGTAGCTGATCTCGCTGGGCAGGCCCAGGTACTTGGCGCTGGCCCCGGTGGCCACGATCAGGGCCTCCGCCTTGTAGGTCTTGTCGTCGGTGACCAAGGTGAAGGGCCGTTTGGAAAGGTCCACCGAACGAACGTCCCCATACTCGATTTTGGTTTCAAACCTGGCCGCCTGGGCTTCCATGTTCATCATCAACTGGTTCCCGTCGATGCCGTGCTCAAATCCGGGGAAGTTTTCCACTTCCGTGGTGGTGGTCAACTGACCGCCCTTTTGGGGGCCAGAGAGCACAAAAGGGTTCAGGTTGGCCCTGGCGGCATAAATGGCAGCGGTGTAACCGGCGGGGCCGGAACCCAGAATGATCACCTGATGATGTTCTTCGGACATGGCTTTTTTTTCCTGTTTCAGGTAAGGGTCCAGTTTCCCTTGGGCATCCAGGGCATGAATGTCGTCACAGCCACCCAGGTGCTGTCCGTCAATGAAGATCTGCGGCACCGTCCTCCCCCCGTTGGCCCGTTTGATCATTTCTTCCTTGCGTTCGGGAAAAAGATCGATCCTGATCTCCTCATAGGTCACCCCTTTGTTGGTCAAAAGCACCTTGGCCCGGTCGCAGTATGGACATTGGGCCTTGCTGTAAATCTCGATTTTTGGTTGAGTCATTGGGGGTTCCTTCGGTACGGTGAACGGAGTTCTTCTAAAGTTTCGGCACAGTTTAAACGTTTTGCGCCCTCAAAGGCAACTGCCCATTTACGTAGTCTTGGCCACAAAAACGGGCCTCCGCCGGTCATTGGGCCTTTTTTGGGGGCACCGCTTCCGGGAAAAAGTTTCAGTCTGAGGACCAAAACAACATGGACAAAAAACTAGACCTTTCCACCCTCAACTTGGCGGAAAAGCAGCTCCTGAGCGAGGCCTTCGAGACCTTCAACCGGTCCATTGAAAAACTCAGGACCTACCAAGCCCGACTGCAAGAACAGGTAGATACCCTCAACAACGAGTTGCAGGCCAAAAACCAGGAGCTGGGCAACGTCTTGCAAAGCCTGCAAAGCGGTTTGGTGGTCACCGATCTGGCGGGGCGGATCAAAAGCTTCAACCGGGCGGCGGTGGCAATCACCGGGATCGGGGCGGAAGAGGCGGTGGGCCAAGAGATCAACCGGCTGCTCGGCCTCTGCCTCCTGCCCAGCCCGCTGGACGAGGCGGCAGTGGAGGCCTTGGCCACCCGGGACACCCAGGAATGTTCCTACCTGAGGGCCGATGGAGCCAAGATTCTCTTGGCGGTTTCCACCAGCTTGATCGAGTCGGAAACCAGCACCCGCCAAGGGATCATCTTAAACCTCAACGACATCACCCTGCTCAAACGGTTGCAGGATGAGGCGGAGCGCAAGAACCGACTGGCCGCCATGGGGGAGATTGCCATGCAGGTGGCCCATGAGGTACGAAACCCCTTGGGCTCCATTGAGCTGTTTGTCTCAATGATGAAAAAGGATGTCACCGCCGAATCCGCCGAGATGGAGTTGCTCAACCACATCACTTCGGCGTTGCACAGCATCAACCACATCATCTCCAACCTGCTGGAATACAGCCGCCCCAAGCCGATCCAGCTGGAAGCCTTCAACTTGGTCCCTTTGCTCAGCGACTTTGTCGGCTTCTCCCAGCACACCGCCGACCAACAAGGGGTGGAACTCAAGTACAAACGGCCCAAAGGGGAACTGTGGATCAAAGGCAATCCCCAGTTGATCAAACAGGTTTTCCTCAATCTTTTTATGAACGCTTGCCAAGCAATGGAAGAAGGGGGGGAATTGAAGATCGAAGCCAAGGCCTACCTGGAGTCGGACCCGGTGATGCTCGAAAAGTTCCCCAAACAACTCAAGGGGGACCGGGAGAAACTGCGGGTGGTCCGGGTCCGTTTTGCCGACTCCGGCAAAGGCATGACCGCCGAAACCAAACGGCGGTTGTTCGACCCCTTTTTTACCACCCGGGAGCAGGGCACCGGCCTGGGCATGTCGATCGTCCACAAAACCATGGCCAGCCACGGAGGGGCCATTGAGGTCTCCTCCCAATTGGGCAAGGGCACCACTTTGGACCTGTTGTTCCCCGAATTGTTGGAACGTTGATGAAAACATCCCTTTTCTTTTGAGGTTTTATGAAGTCCAGGCCGATTTGGGTGAAGGTTTTTTTGTGCCTCCTGTTGCTCTTGTTCCAACGGCAAGAATTGTTTGCCAAGGTGGACCCCAACCTGCTGACGGTCCACCCCCTTGCCCCCCAAGCTTTGTACCTGAACACCCAAGAGGCGGCCTTGTTGCGGCGGAATCTGGAGTCCCAAGGTTCGGTGCAAATCATCGAACAACCGGAGGCGGCAAGGTTGTATGCCCAGGCTCAGGCCAAAGAGACACCGGAGGAAGACCCCAACCGGGACCGGCAGCCCCAAGACTACAACCCCGAACCGGCACCCCAAGAATACTCCCCCTCGTGGCCGTCCTACAGCCCGAACTTCAACTTTCACCTGAACCTTGGGGGCGGGGGCGGGAACAACGGGGATGCAGCGATGGTGATCTTTGTGATCATCGGCCTGATCGTGGTTTTTGCCTTCGTCTTTTATGCCGCTACCTACCTGTACCGTTACCTCAACTACGGCTGGCGGGCCAAAAGCTGGTCCAGTTTTGGGGTAGGGGTGTTTGGGTTTGCCAACGGCAAGGAATGGGGCGGGCTGGAATCGGTCCGCTTTGCGTTGGGATTCAAGGACCTGGGCTTCGACTGGGGGCTTGCGGCCGAGGTAGGCCGGATCAACGCCAGTTTGGCCCTGGAAAAAGCCAAGCCCAACCTGGACATCCAAGGCTCCTTTATCGCCGCCGGGCCGCTGTTGGTTTACAACCACACCAAAGAGGCCCGATTTTTCCTGGAACTTCTGGGCGGCACCAGCGAGCACAAGGAGGTCCATACGGTGGCCAAAGCAATGGTCGGCTACCGTTGGCAAAGCGAGCAGGGGGCTTATCTGGCGGTCAGTACCGGCAGCCTGATGGTCAGCCTCAAGTCTTCCTTGGGCTACGTCAGGGACCAAAACCCTTTCAACTGGCTCAGCGGGATTGAAGCAGGTTGGGCCTTTTGACTTTTTCTTTGTGTTTGTGGTTTTCCAACGTATATTTTTCAAACTGAAATTTTTCTACCAAAGGAAATGAAGCCTTATTCCCCGATCACCAAGCTTTGCCTGATCCTTTTGTTGGTCTTGTTCCAACGTCAGGAGTTGTACGGCAACGCCCATCCCGAACCTTTGTCGCCCAGCTTCCAGTCAGCCACCGGCGGGGCACAGGTGCAGGTTTTGTATATGAGCCCCGAAGAAGGCGAAGCGTTCCGCCGCACCATGGAGGAACAGGGTGCGACAACCATAGAAGTCACCGACCCGGCAGAATTGGACCGCCTCTTGGCCCAGGCCGAGGCAACCCCCTCGCCCCTTCCGGTTCCGTCAAACCCAAATGCTGCAAACGCTCAAAACCCAACCCAAGAGACTGGACCTAACAACACCCCTGCTGGTTCCTTCCAACAGGAACAGGGCCAAACAATGTACAACGAAGATGGCTCACAGGTTTCCGGTCAACTAGGGCGAGCGGTCAGGGAGGGGGTGGGCAGAGGGATCGGGGACTCGGTGGGCAGAGGGCTTGGTGGAGGCGGCGGAAAGGGAGGGGGAGACGGAATGGCTGGCCTTCTAGTGATCCTTGGGTTGGTGATCGTGATTGTGCTGATCTTTTATGCTGTCCGGTATTTGTATCGCCAAAGCCAAGAAGACCAGCTCGCCCTCAAGGAAGGCAGCAGACCTGCCGATGCCAAACCTGAAGCAACGTTGCCTTCCAACCGCCCTGAAATCGAGGGAGACGTGCCCATCAAAGAAATGGAGCCAACCGGCACCAAAAAGAAATCCGGAATATTTTCCTCACGCTATTGGCTTGGCCGGGATTCGGCATACCGTTTTTGGTTTGGCCGTGGAGCCTCCAAACGCAGGTGGACCAGCTTGGGTCTGGGGGTTTATGGTTTCCAAAACTCCAAGGAATGGGGCGGGTTGAGTTCGGTGCACTTTGCCATGGGCACGCAAAGAGAAAGTTTTGAATGGGGAATGGGGGCCGAACTGGGGTGGATCAATTCCAGTCTGGCTTTGGCGAAGGACCGGCCCAACCTCCAGATCACTGGGGCCTATATTGCCGCTGGTCCGCTCCTGATCTACAACCAAAGCCAACAGTCCCAATTTTACCTGGAACTTTTGGGCGGCACCAGCGAGCACAAGGAGGTCCATACGGTTGCCAAAGCGATGGTCGGCTACCGTTGGCAAAGCGACCGGGGTTATTATCTGGCCGCCAGTACCGGCAGCCTGATGGTCAGCCTCAAGTCCTCTCTGGGCTATGTCCGGGACCAAAATCCCTTCAACTGGCTCAGCGGTGTTGAGGCGGGATGGACCTTCTAGGGGAATGTTAGGAGGTGGGACTTTAGAGAAAATCCGGGTTTTCAAACCGCCCGGACTTTCCGCCTTCCTTGAGGGCCAGCCCAATCCGTTCGATTACCATGCCCTTGTCCACCGCCTTGCACATGTCGTAAACCGTCAGGGCGGCGACCGACAGGGCGGTCAGGGCTTCCATCTCCACCCCGGTCTTGCCCTCGCACTTGGCGGTGGCCTCGAAGTACACCCGGCCCTCCGGGACATCCAACCAAATCTCGATCTCCACTTGGTCGAGCCCCAGAGGATGGCACAGGGGGATCAAAAGGCCGGTTTGTTTGGCCGCCAGGATCCCCGCCGTTTTGGCTACGGTAAAGGCATCCCCCTTGGCCAAACTGCCTTGCTCCAGGATTTGGGCCAGTTCAGCGGAAATCTTGAGGGAACCTTTGGCTTTGGCCAGACGGTGGGTCACCGATTTGGCCGAAACGTCCACCATTTGGGCTCGGCCTTGGTCGTTAAAGTGGGTCAATTTCTGGGTCATAAAAACTCGTTTGGTTGACTTGGTTTTTCAGCCACAGCAAGGCCTGGGCTTGCCGACGCAAGGTTTGGGGCAACAGGGGGCGGCCCGGTTCTACCGGCGGCAGACGGAGCCGCCAAACCGGTTGGGAGCCTTCCTTCTTTTTGTAATGTTCCAGGACCAGAGCGCCCTTCAAGGGGCCGTCCAAAAGCCCTTGGAGCTGCACCAACATCAGGTTTTCCAGTTCCTTGCGCCTGGGCCTGCTCAGCTGGCCGTACAAGGGGAGGCTTTCCTGCAACAGCTCTTCCAGCTTGAACCAGTCCCCGCCCAAGGCCGACCTACGGTTCAGCTGGGTAAAAAGACCCAAGAAACACCGGGTCAAAATGGTTTCGTCCTCCACCAAGGCCGGGTTGACCGGCATTTGGGGAACCAAGTCCTGGGGCTTGAGGCTCTGCCCCTGGAGCCGGAATTCCAACCGACTGTTGGCAAACTCCCCGGCCACCAACTCGGCCCCGTTCTCTGCCAAAGCGAGCACCACCGGTTTGGGCAGCAATTTTTTTGCCTCTGCCACCAAGGCTTCCGCCCAGGACTGGCCGCACAACAAGACCCGCTGCCCGGCGGTGGGGAACTTCAAAAGCAATTCCAACGGAGCGGAGGCCGCCGAAGGGGGGCTGAGCGGAAAGAGCAGCAAGGTCTCGTCCTGCTGTTGCGCCTGGAAGACAAACAAAGGACGGTAGGGGCCCGGCGGTTGCCACAAGGTAAAACCGAGGCCCCAGCCCTTGGACTGGGGAAAGATCCCGGCGGGGCCGGACTGGGCCAAGACCCAATCGGCCAGGAGCTGTTCGTTCGCCCGGAAGGGAAAAATCATGGTTCTCCCCAAGGTTGCAGGCCCAAGGTTGCCTCCACCTGTTTGGCCAAAAAGCCTTCCAGTCGGTCAAAAAGGGGGATGGAATGGGGGCCGGTCAGTTCACAACTGAGCCAGTGGGGGGTCAGGCTCAACCGAAGCCAACCGCCGGTGGCATCACAAAGCTCCATGCCCCAAAGGTTGGGGCTCAGCCGCTCCGGGTTGCCATAAAACTCCAGGGGCTTGAGCCCCTGACCCAACAGCGCCAAAAACCGGTCCATCCGCTCGATCGGCTGTTCAAAAACAAACCGCACCGGCTCGCCGACCAAGCGGCTCCATCCCCCCTGGGTGACCACCGAGCAAAGGTGGTGTTGTTCGATCTGCCGGTAGCGCAGGTCCAGCAACGCCTCGACCTTCTGGCACCGTTCCAGGAAGTTGGCCAGCCGCATCCCTTTTCCCCACAAGGCTCCGGTTTCCAAAATCTCGATCCTTGAGCCGCTGCCCTCGCCCCCTTCGCCGCCCAGGGCCTCCACCCGGACCAGCTCCGGTTTGGTACGCAGCCATTGCTCCAGCAGGGGTCCGGATTGGCCGCCTTTGAGGGTGCCCAAAAGTCCGGTCGGTTCGGCAAAAAGTTTGGGGTTTTGCTCAAAGCCCAGCCGGACCAACAAAATCCGGCCCAAAGAGGCCCGCAGGCCCAACATTTCTTCTCGGCCCAGTCTGGCGGGGGAAAGGAAGGGCAGGGAGGTCAGGCGACCGTTCAGTTTCCCGATTGCCCTGGCTTCGCCCAGGTAATGGACCAGGACCAACTGGGGCATTCCCAAGTCCAGAACCACCTGCACACCACCGGGACCGCCGGTCTCCCCCAAGGTGGCAGCGGCATAATTCGGGTCCGCAGTCAGGTTGAAGTTCAGGCCCAGCGATTCCTCCAACTCGGCCAACAAAAAGGCCCGTTGGTCCCGCAGCTCCAGCTCGGCCAGTTCGGGGGCCAGATTTTTCAGGCAAAACTGGGCCAAGTGGTCGTTGCCGGTGGGACGAAAAAAGGTTTCATCGACCTCGGCCAACGGGTCAATCCCGGCCAACCTTTGGATCTGTTCGCCCAAGGCGGCGGTGTTGAGGCCCATGGGCTTAGACGGTCAACTGGGTTTGCAGGCTGATGGCTACCGGAGCCATCAAGGTCATCAACAGGTACAGCCCCACTGCCAAAACAATCGGGGAAAGGTCCAACTTGGCTCGGGGCAAAAGGCGCTGCAAGGGCCGCAACATTGGGTCCAACATCCAAACCACGCTCCTGACAAACGGGTTGGTTACCGGCGGGGCCACCAGGGTAAAAACGAAGTACAGGATGCACAACATCAGCAAAAACATCACCAAGCTCCGGGCCACTAGGATCGTCGCCAGCCCAAAGTATAAGGCCAAGTTGTACAGCCCCTCCTCTAAAACCAACCGCTCCACCAGTGTCCCGCCAAAAGAGCGCAGGGCACCGGGAAAAAAGATCTCCCCAAAGTCCACCAAAAACAAGGCCACCAAGGGCGCAAAGGGCACCAGGGATCGGGGCAGTTTGGTGGAAAGCCAAGCCCAGAAGGGGTAGGTGTAGCGGTTGATAAACCGGACGATGCCGTTGCTTTTGTCCGCATCCACCCAGGTCAGCAGGAAGGCCACCACGATCATCCAGCCGTAAATCTTAAACCCCCAAGCCAAGGCCTCGGAGAGTGCGAGGATCAATTGCATTTTACCCTTGGGTCCTCATCAGGGAGTGCCAAAGCGCCTCATCCACCTGATCGGTGAACTTACAGCCGATCTTGAACCCCTGGCCATGGGCCACGGAGCGGGCCACTTCAAATTCAAATTCCAAGATGGTGTGTCTGGCGTTGAGCGGGTCCTTGAGGCTGGCGGTCAAAACCCGGCCCTTGGGGAAAGGGCGGTTGCTCAAGAAGCTCAAGCCGCCGGAGGAGTAGTCGAACAGCCGCTGGAACAGCTCGGCCTCCCCCATTTGGATGGCGATGCTGCCGTGGGCCTGGAACCGCTCGTGCTTACGCAGCGCCCGCAGTTCTTCCGCACTGAGGCGGTCGGCGTTTTCGGGCAAAACTTCGATTTCCTCTTCACCTTTGGGCTCCAGCAAGGTGACAATCACCTTGGCCACCCCTTGGTAGTGAAGCGGTTCTTGGAGCTGGAAACGGCCTCCCTCATAGGTGGCTTTGATCGAGAACATGGCGGCCCTTGGATGGGGGTTGGTTACCGGACCAATCTAGCGCATCGGTCCGACCATTTCAAGCTCAAGGACAGGTGGCGGTGATCAGGAAAAATTGCTCAAACAAAAAATGCTCCGTCCCCTGGGTCAACCCGGCGGCCTCCACTTGGTCCAGCACGGTCTGGGGCGAAACTCGGATCGAAAGGGGAGGCCCCATCGAATCCCCGGTGGGCTTCCAATCCAAGACCATCAACCTGCCGCCGGGCTTGAGAACCCGTTTGCATTCGGACAAAATCCCCAGAGGGTTGTGCAGTTCGTGGTGCAGGTTGATCATGGCCACCAGGTCGGCCACACCGTCTTCCAAGGGGACCGCATCTTCGGTCATGGCCAGGGGGACCAAATGGCCGGTCTTGAACTCGGGGCGGTTGGCCCGAATCCACTCCAACATCACCGGAGCAATGTCGAGGCCATAGACCTTGGCATGGGGAGCTTTTTTGAGGAATTCTACGGAAAAGAACCCGGTGCCGCAGCCGAGGTCCACGATCACCTTGGGGTCCTGGAGACCCAATACCGGCCAAAATAAGCTGGGATCTTGGATTTTTAATCGGTCGGGGTGGTTTAGCTTTTCCAGCTTTCTGAGGTCAAATTTGATGTCTTCCATCCGGGGTCCTGGGGCAAGGGGGTCTTTTAGGGTTTGCCTACAGGCTAAGACCTTCGGACCTGCTTGCCAAGCAAGAAAGCCACTCCGTCTAGGAAGCAAGGGAAAATGGTAATGGAAATTACCAATCCAAATCAGTGCTTTTTTTCCTTCTTTACAAACTTCACTGCCGCCTTGGTCACCAGATAGTCCAGGCTTTGGACCCCCAGAAGTTGGAGCTCCATGACCAAAGTGGCCGGGAGGTGGACCGTAAAACTGGACAGCTCTCCGGGATATTTTTCCAACAGTTTGGCCCGTTTGGCTTCAGTCTTCAGCCGTTTTTTTTCGGCTTTTTCTACTGCTTTCAACTCTTTTTCCACTTCTTTAGAAGACCGTCTTATCTGCTCGGAGGTAAAAAAAACCTCTGGTGCACCCAAAGTAATTTCGTTGGTTCTGGGGTGGGTTTCTACTGCCTTTTGCACAAACTCATCGGCCTTCTCTTCCAAAACCAAGGGAGCTGTCGGTTCGTTTTTTGGAGCAACGGGACTTTTGAGACTGGTAAAGGATTTTTTAGCCATAATGGAGAATCTCCTGGGTTAAACGGTCCAATTCTTTTTTGGCTTTGCTGTGTTTGTCCACCTCCCCAACCAGCAAGCCTTGGCTCATGGATTCGGCAAAAATAACCAACTGGGAAAGGGAGGTCTTGGCAACCGGCAAGCCCAACTGCCCAACTGCCTCGGCGATGTCTTTGCCGATCACGGTGTTGCCGATCCGCCGGTTGATCACAAACAGGGCTTTTAGGTCTTCTTTGATCGTAATAACCTCTTCAACCAACTTGACTACCTCCTTGGAGGCCCAAACGTCCACTGCCGAGGGGCTGATGGGGATGAGGAAGAGGTGGCTGGAAACCAAGACGCTCCGAAGGATCGCCGCCGAATGGGGAGGGCTGTCCAGGACCACAAAGTCATAGCCCTGGGAGAGGTTTTTGATTTCTTTGTGCACCGTTTCCCGTGGCAATCCGGCCACCGTAAAAAGCGGTTCCTGCTCTCGGACCGCCTGCCAATCCAAGGCAGTGCCCTGTTGGTCCGTGTCCAAAAGCAAAACTCGTTTTTTCATCTTGGCTAGATTCCCTGCCAAGTTGACCGCTAGAGTGGTTTTTCCCACTCCGCCCTTTTGGTTTCCGATACCGATGATGATCGCCATGACAACTCCTGTTACGGCGAGCTTAACGGAAAAAAAGGGACAGGAGACAAAAAACGGTTTGGAAACGGTCAAATTTGAGCACAATTTTCTTCCGCCCCCTGGGCGGTCAAACCAAGGGGAGGGCGAAAACCACTTTCAGGAAGGCAAACTGAAGGTCCAAAGGCCCGGTCTTTTTTAACCAGGGCCGATCCAAGCATAGGCTAGACCCAGGCAATCCAGGCAAACTCCAAGGCCCGGCGGTCCAGGTCCAGCCCGGTCAAAAGCACCTGCAACCCCTGCCCGGCCCAAAGGGTGCGTTTTTGTTTGCGCCCAATGGCCCGGTTGAGGTCCTCGTCAAATTCATAATGGTCGTCGGTGACCAAGGCAAAGGGCACAAACCCTTCAAAATAAGGTTCAATCACTTCACAAAACAAACCCTGCCGGTTGATCCCCGAAATGGTGGCTCTGTAGGTTTCCCCCAAAAACTGGGCCATGTAGCCCATACGTTTGAGCTTCACCCCGTCCCGCTCCGCCGTTTTGGCGAACCGTTCCCGCTCACTGGCGGCCTCGCCCAGCCAATGGGCCAGCTTGGGCACCGTCTCCCCCTTGAGGTGGGCCTTGACGGCACGGTGCACCACTAGGTCCGGGTACCGGCGGATGGGGCTGGTAAAATGCAGGTAATGGGTCGCCGCCAGACCAAAGTGTCCGACCCGTTGGTTGCCGTACACCGCCAAGGCCATGGAGCGCAGCAGGCTGGTTTCGATGAACGCCCTAGCCGGGGAGTCTTTGGCCTGTTCCAGAATCTTGTTGTAGTCCTTGCCGGTTTCCAACTGGGAGACTTTGATGTTTTGGTTCCACAGTTGGTCCTTGAGCCGCTTTGCCTTGTCGGGCAGCGGCTCGGGATGGTTGCGCCACAAAACCGGCAGGCGGTGCTCCGCACAATATCGGCCAACCGCCTCGTTGGCTTCGAGCATCATCTGCTCGATCAGCTTCATCGCCTCGGACTGGAACTGCTGGTGCAGCCCCAGAACATCCCCTTGGGGGCTGAACTCAAAATTGGCTTCCGGCAAAGAAAAGTTCACCGACCCTCTTGCGGTGCGCTTTTCCCGGAGCACCTTGGCCAGCGCCCGGTATTCGGCAATCTTTTGGGCCAGATGGGGGGCCTGGTCCCAAGCGCCGGTCTCAAAGTACCGGTCCACCTCGGTGTAGGTCAGCCTAGCCTGGGTTTGGATCACCGATTCATAAATCTTAAAATCCACCGGATCGCCGGTGGGGCTCAGCCCCATTTCGGCGGTCAAGGTCAACCGGGCCAGCCCGCCCTTGAGGCTGCAAAGTTCGTTGGAAAGGGCCTCGGGCAGCATAGGCACCACTGTGCCGGGGAGATAGACACTGGTCCCTCGCTTTTTGGCTTCCTTTTCCAGGCCGCTGGAAAGCCCGACATATTCGGACACGTCGGCGATGGACACCCACAGCCGAAAGCCTCCCGGTTCCGCTTCGGCGTAAACCGCATCGTCAAAGTCCTTGGCATCCGCCCCATCGATGGTGACAAAGGCCTTGGAGCGCAGGTCCACCCGGCCGGAGCCAATCACCACTTCGGTACCAAAGGACTTGGCCTCCTCCAAAACCGCCTTGGGAAACACCGGTTCGATCTGGTTGGCTTCCAAGATTTCCTGGTAGGCAGCTTGGTCGTTTTCCTTGACCAATCCCTTTAAGGTCGCCCTGGGTCCCGGATAGGCGGCCACTCGGCACAGGGCCTTTTTCCCGGCCATTTTTTCGTCCCGTTTGAGGCCCCGCAAAACAAACCCTTTGGGGTAACTCTCGCTGACCGGGTCAAAGAGCATTTCTTCTTCGGCCAACCGCAACCGGCCCAACAAAATCTCCACCTTGCGGTCCACAAACTTGGTCACCCTGGCCAAACCGGATTCTACCTTTTCAAAGCCCAGCAGGTCTCCGGGCAGAAACTCCCGTTCCGAATCCGGGGCCAGATTGATCTTGCTGCCGGTCCCCACTTCCAAGAGGCAGGCGGGGTTTTGGAAAAACCCGACCTTGCCGCCTTCGGACCGGAGTTTTTTGGTTCTGGGAGATTCTTCGTTCTTCGGGGAGGCCGGGACAAAGGCGGCTTTGCCTTTGTCGGTCAGTTTGTAGCGGCTGTTGTCTTTAAAAATCAGCCCCTCTTGGGACATCGCCTTGAGCAACTTGCGTAGGTGGGCCTTGCGCTTTTGCTTTTGCTCCATCAACTCCAAGAATTCCTTGGGGTTGAGCCCTGCTGGCTTGGTTTTGAGCAGCAGGAGCAGGTTGCCGATCTCCAGCTTCATGATTGCGGCCTTTTCTCCCATTTCTGGGGTCTGCCTTTGCGGCCCGACTTGGGCCTGGAAGCGGGGGCCTTGTCTTCCCTACGCAAGTAAAGGCGGAGGAACTCGGCCTTAAATTGGGCGAATTCCCCTTTGGCAATCGCCTTTTGCATCCCAAAGCTCAGGTTCATATAAAACCTGACGTTGTGGATCGAGGCCAAGGTAGAGGCCAAAATCTCGTTGGACGCAAAGAGGTGGTGCAGGTAGGCCCGGCTGAAATTTTTGCAGGTGTAACAGTCGCAACTGGTGTCGGCGGGGAACTTGTCTTTTTTGTATTCCCCGTTGCTGATCCTCAGCTTGCCCACCGAGGTGAACAAGACCCCGGAACGGGCAAATTTGGTGGGGATCACACAGTCCATCATGTCGATCCCTCGTTCCACCGCTTCCAGGATATCCTCGGGCAAGCCAATGCCCATCAGGTACCGAGGCTTCTCGGTAGGCATCAAAGGGGTGGTGAAGTCCAAGGTGCGTTTCATGTTGTCCAGCCCCTCGCCGACCGAAAGCCCGCCAATGGCGTAGCCGGGAAAGTCCAAGTCCATCAAGCCCGCAAAGGAGCGGCGGCGAAGGTCTTCCCACAGGCCACCTTGGCTGATCCCGAACAAGGCTTGGGCAGGATTTTTGTGTGCCTCTTTGCACCGTTTGGCCCACCGCAAGGTCCGCTCCAAGGAGGCTTTGGCGTATTCATAAGTGGTGGGGTATTCCACACATTCGTCAAAGGCCATGATAATGTCGGCCCCCAAGCGGTTTTGGATGGCCATGGAGCTTTCGGGGGTCAGTTGGACCGCCTTGCCTTCCTTGGAATATTGGAAGACCACTCCGTCTTCCTTGACCGTTTTTTTGTCCAAGGAGAAAACTTGGTATCCCCCCGAATCGGTCAGCATCGGCCCTTCCCAGGCCATAAACCGGTGCAGACCACCCAGTTTTTCGATCAACTCGGAGCCCGGCTGGTTTTCCAGGTGGTAGGCGTTGGAAAGCACAATCCCCGCCCCCACCTCTTTGAGCTGGGCGGGGGTCATCGCCTTCATCGCCGCAGCGGTGCCGACCGGCATAAAGATCGGGGTGGTCACCTGCCCCCTGGCGGTGGTCAAGGTGCCCAGCCGAGCGCCGGAAGGGTCGGTGTTTTCCAATTTAAAGCCGAAGGGACTGGTCATCGTGATCGCTTGCCTTTTGAGGGGAATTCATAGAGGATTGCAGAACCGCCAACTAAACTTGGCTTTTTTCCGCCAATTGTAAAGGAAAAAGGGACCTTATGATCCTTTCTGACCGCAAGATCAAAGAACTGCTCGGCACCGGGGAGTTGAAGGTAGAGCCGATTGAAGAGTACCAGATCCAGCCCGCTTCGGTGGACTTGCGGTTGGGGTACCATTTCCTCAAGGTCTCGGAAAACAACGTCACCCACCTGGACCTGGAAAACCCGCCGGAATATGTCTCCATCGAACGAGACGAGATCATCCTGCCTCCCCACAGCTTCATTTTGGCCACCACCTTGGAATACATCGGCCTGCCCAACGACCTGACCGCCTTTGTAGAAGGCCGCAGTTCCATCGGGCGGATGGGCCTTTTTATCCAAAATGCCGGGTGGGTGGACCCGGGGTTTGAAGGGGAGATTACCTTGGAGCTGTTCAACGCCAACAACCTGCCCATCCGTCTGGTCGCCGGGCGGAGGATCTGCCAGCTGGTTTTGGCCCAGATGGACCAAGCGGCGCTCAACCCCTATGACGGCAAATACCAGGGGCAACGTAAGGCCACCGGTTCAAGGGTGTACCAAGACAGCGAAAACAAGCCCTGACCTTTTTTGTCCAACAGCCTCTCCCTTTTCCCAGTCCCAAGCCTGAAACTTGGGGCTGGGTTCCGTTCCTCCCGCCCTCTGTTCGCCCTTTCAATCGCCCCCAAAAGCAACAATTTCGGACTTTCCTTTTTTTGATTTCTTCCCCCTGTCGTTTATGGTACTCATACGTTAAGTCTATCTTTTTATTCAGATATATTATTATTTCTTTTTGGTGCGCATAGACAAGAAAATTGGATTCGCCTTAGACTGAACAAAACAAAAAAAGTCCCTCTGTCCTAACCAGAGGTCCCCTTTTCACTCCAGTAGCCCCATGAAAAATCTTTCGATCAGAGCCAAACTACTCCTTTTGACCTTGGCTCCACCTCTGATCTTGGCTTTGGTCAGCAGCCTCTTTTTGGCGGTCCAGTCCAAATGGGAAGGGCAAACAAGGATTGAGGACTACAAGGCCACCTTGACCCAGGATGTCCAAAAAAGCCTCAAAGATTATGTCCAGCTTGCCTTGAGCGCCACCGAAAAGGCCTATCTGTCCTCCCAACCCGAAGCGGCCAAGTTGGGACTGCAGGACCGTGGCCGTGAATTCAAGGCCAATCTGATGCGGGTTTACACCAACAACCAAGGCAAAACCAGCGCCAAGGGGCTCGAAGCCCTGTTGATCCAGGTGATCGACTCCTACCGGTTCGACCAAACCGGCTACTTTTGGGCCAACGACTTTACCCCCAGGGTGATCATCCACCCCATCCTACCCAAGCTCAACGGCCAGAATGTCTCGGAGATGAAGGACCCGGACGGGGTCTATCTGTTCAAGGAATTCGTCAAGGTCGCCAAGGAAAAGCAGGAAGGGTTCGTTGAGTACCAATGGCTCAACCCCAAAAGCGGCAAGGTGGAACCGAAGATCTCTTATGTCTTTTATTTTGAGCCCACCGGTTGGGTGATCGGCACCGGGGAATATTATTCGGAACTCAAGGCCCGCCAACAGGCGGAAGTGGCTGCTTCCTTGGCCGGATTGCGGTACGGGGATTCCGGGTACTTTTGGGTCAATGACTTTGCCGGTAGGGTGGTAGTCCATGGTGGGGACCCCAAACTCAACGGCCAGGACCTCAAAGGCTTTAAGGACCCCAACGGGAAATTTATTTTCAAGGAGTTCGCCAAGGTCGGCAAGGAGCAAGGGGAAGGGTTTGTGGAGTACAACTGGCCCAAGCCCGGCTCCGAAGGCCCCCAGCCAAAGCTTTCCTTCGTCAAGTCCTTCCCCCAATGGGGCTGGGTGATCGGCACCGGGGTTTACATCGATGACATCGACCGACTCCTGGAGGCCGAACAGTCCAGGGTCAGCCACCAGATCCTGACCATGATGGGCACGACCCTGGCCATTGCGGCGGCGGTTATCCTGGTGTTGGTGGCGGCTACCTCCGGGTTCCTCAAGGTTTACATCTTGACCCCCTTTAAGGGCATGGCCCAGCTGATCCAACGGCTTGGCCAAGGGGATTTGGAAGGACGGCTCCCGGTTCATTCCCAGGACGAAACCGGCCAGCTGATCCAAGCACTCAACGGCCTTTCCCAAGATCTGTCCGACCGGGCCGAGATTGCCGCCAAGATCGCCAAAGGGGACCTCCGGCAAAAGGTGACCTTGCTTTCGGAAAAAGACAGCCTGGGTCAGTCCTTGAACCAAATGGTGACCAGCCTTTCGGAAAAGGCCACCATTGCCAGGGCGGTGGCAGCCAAGGATTTGAGCGTCCCCATCCACTTGTCTTCCGATGCGGATACCTTGGGGCTCGCCTTCACCCAAATGACCCAGGACCTCAACTTAGTGGTCAAACAGCTCCGTATCCAGGCAGGTGGATTGGCGACCTCCTCCGACCATCTGTCTTTGTTGTCTTCCCAAATGGCCAACACTGCCGAAGAGGTGAACGCCGAGTCCAGAACCGCAGCGGCGGCAGTCGAAGAGATCAGCGTCAATTCCAAGACCTTGGCCGAAAACGCCGAGACCATGAACGGGAACTCGCTGTCCATCTCCGAGCACACCACCCAGCTGGCGGCCAACTTCGTGAACATCGGGGCTTCGGTGGACAAGCTGGCCCGGTCGATCCAAGACGTGGCAGGCAAGGCCTTTATGGCCTCAATTACCACCAAACAAGCCCAAATGGTCAGCCAGAAGGTCACCACGGCCATGGACCGCCTGAGCCGATCCAACCTGGAAATCAGCCAGATCACCCAGCTGATCCACAACATCTCCAACCAAACCAAAATGCTGGCCCTAAACGCCACCATTGAGGCCTCGGCGGCCGGAACCGCCGGCAAGGGCTTTGCGGTGGTGGCCGAAGAGATCAAGGGGCTGGCGATCAAAAGCGGGGAGGCCTCTAACGCCATTGACGGCAAGGTCCGGGGGATCGAAGCGGAAACCAACGCCAGCATTGAGGCGGTCAAGGAGATGATCCAGTCGGTGGCCAGTCTGGCCGAAGCGAACCAGGGGATTGCCGACCAAGCCCAAAACCAAGCGGGCAACGCCATGACCGTGGACCAGGAGCTGAAGGCCGCTCGGACCAAGGTAGAGGAAGTGGCAGAACTGACCAAGGCCTTGAGCGAAGAAATCAGTTCGGTTTCCAGGGCCTCCGAAGAATTGGCCCAAGGGGCTTCCGAAGTGGCCCGAACCATGTCCCAGATGTCCTTGGCCGCCAAAGAGACCGCCAAGGGCTCGGCTCAGTTGAACCAGGAATCCAAAGGCCTCTCCCAAATGGCCGAAGAGTTGAACCAACAGGTTTCGGCCTTTAAAACCACCTGAACCGCTTTGGTTTGGCCTAGGCCCCAAGGCAGGAAGGCCGGGCTGGTCGGCCCAAGGCGGCAGCCCTGGCTCGGCTGGAACTTACCGGGTGGACGACGTTAGGGGAGACGGAAAAGCCTCGGCGACTCGGGGGACTCAGGCGACTCGGTTGAGCAGAATGGAGATTTCGTAGGCAAAAGAGAAGACCACTACCAGAAAACCAACAATCGCCCAAATGGCCGAGCTGCTGCCCTTGAGCCCCTTGATCGAGCGGTCCAGCAAAAAGACCGCATAAATCCCCCAGGTGGAAATGGGCAGGATCTGGCGCAGGCTCAGTTCTGCCTGCCCGGCTCGGGCAAAGAGATTCATCCCCACCCCCGAAAGTAGCCCTAAGGTCACCAACAAAAACCCCACCGCAATCACCTTGTAGTTCAACTTGTCCAGATAGCCCAGGCTGAGCCCCTTGTTGGCCGAGAGGTGCAGGGTTTTGTTTTTCAGCTGCCGCTCTTGGATCAGGTAAAAGATGGAAGTGGCGCAGGCGACCGCAAACAGCAGGTAGCCGATCATCAGGTTGGAGGCGTGGAACACCAGGATCACCTTGCCGAAGACCGGCGAGCTGGCCAAATAACCGCCAGTGCCGATCCCTTCATGGGCGATCAGGTCCGACAGGAGCAGAAAAAAGAGGGTCAGTGGGGGGAAGATGACTTCAAAAATCGGGTTGGTGAAATAAAAGTCCAATACAAAGTACAGCAGCAACACCAACAGTGAACCAAAGAGGAACAGTCCCGCAAGATTGGCGAACGGGTCCAGCCCCTCTTCAATGTAGCTGGCAACGGCGTACACCAGTTGGGCCACGAGTCCAACAAAGAGTAACCGTTCCCCAAACCTATGGGCCAAGTCCATCTCCCGGAAAAAGGAGATACAACAAAGCACCCAACCCGAGGCGATCAAAACAAAAAGGCTCCAAAAAAATAGGCTCACTGGTCCAAGGCTCGGCAAAAGGTTCTGGTTATGTTCGGAAAAACGGGCAATCCCTGTCCAGCCTTTTTCTTCACCAACCCTTGGGGAGCTTGTGTTGCGCCTTCAAGGCGGATTTGAGGTCTTCCTTCATGGCCAGGGCGGCTTCGGTGGCCGCTTTAGCGAACAAAGCGGCGGGAAAACCCAGGCTCTGGTAGGCAAAAATCAAGCCCCGGCTGTTGTTGACCAACGCCCCGGAGCCTTGCGCATCAAAGCAGGGCACCACGTCGGCCCCGCTCCCCCCTTGGGTGCCGTAACCAGGGACCAGAAAGGGCACGGTGGGCATCAATTCCCTAAGCCTCGCCGCCTCTTGCGGCCAAGTAGCCCCAACCACCGCCCCCAGGGGAGAATAGCCACAAGCCCCAACCTGGGTCCTGGACTGGGCTTCCAGATCCAAGGCAATCTGCTCGAACAAGGGCCGACCTTGGATCTGGGCTTCCTGGTACTGCCGGGCGGAAGGGTTGGAGGTGCGGACCAAAACGAACACCCCTTTGTCCTGGGCTTGGGCGACCTCATAAAAAGGCAACAGCCCATCGTCCCCCAAGTAGGGGTTGACGGTCACAAAGTCCGAAAGCACCGGGAAGGACTCCCCGGCAAAGCCGGGCACCGGCCCCAGGTGGCCTTGGGCGTAAAGTTTGGCAGTGCTGCCAATGTCCCCTCTTTTGGAGTCGTCAACCACCAACAGCCCCAATTCCTTGGCCCGCTTGACTGTTGCCCCAAAGGCCCGGTAGCCGGGAGCGCCAAACAGCTCGTAACAGGCCATTTGGAGTTTGACCGCCGGGACCAAGTCGGCCAGGGCTTCCAAAAGTTCCAGGTTGAAGTCGAGCAGCGCCGCCGCTGCTCCTTCCGCCCCTTGGGCGTGGAACTGAGGCGGCAGGCGGTCCAAGGTGGGGTCAAGGCCCAGCAGGATGGGGCTTTGTTTTTTTGAAACCTCGGCAAACAGTCGGTCAATCAGAGGCAAGGGGCTATTTCTTTTTAAGGTTGTTGATAAAGCTGGAGATCTTCTGGCTCAGCGCCAGTTGGAGTTCCTCAAGCCGGGCTAGGTCGTGGGGCATCATTGCGGTGCGGGCCTTGAGAAACTTGAGCACCACATCTTCAAACTCCTTGAAACGCTTGTCGATGGGGTTTACCCGTCGGCCCCGTTTGCCTACTTCCACATCCAAGGTCTTCAAAAGCTGGTCCATCTGCTTTTCCAGCCGCACCACCCGGTTCTCCAACTCGGACCCCACCTTTTTGGGCCGCCCCCGCTTGGGCTTGGGCAGCTCCTTTTTAGCCCTCTTTTCCTTGGCTTCCGGTTGGGGGGAAAACTTGGACCGATAGTGGCGCAAGGTATTCTGCCGCACCGACGGAAAGGCCTGGTAGAGTTCCTGATTGGAGGCAGAGGCATGTTCTTTGAGGTAGTCCTGCACTTGCTCAGCAATGGATTTTGCCATGATCACCCCTTTGGAGCCGAGTTTTTGTTGTTGTCCCGCATCGCAGCACCGCCAAACCGACCGTCTCTGCCCTGAAAGACTGGAACCGAAAGCCAGCCCTGTTGGCCGACCTGGGGATTTTTATCCCGCATTCTCGCGGCTCCCCTTTATGGCTATTTTATACCAGCAAAAAAAAAAAATCACAATAGTCTAGCGCTTGCTCCTCCCTTAGGAATTTGGTACAAGGGAAGACGTTTGAACCAAGGTTCTACCCAAAAGAGGCTATGGAGATCCCCCTGTTTGAATCGAGCAACGGCCTCTGCCCATACCTGGAAGGCAAGGAGTGGTTGTCCTACCTCACCCATGCGGACTACCTCGACATCTACCTTTATGAGGCGATGATCAACCGGGGGTTTCGGCGCAGCGGGCGGATCTTTTACCAAAACCAATGCCGGGGCTGTGAGTCTTGTGTCCCCATCCGGGTTTTGGCCGAACAATTTGTGCCCAGCAAATCCCAACGGAAAATCTGGAAGAAAAACCAAGACCTGAAGGTGACGCTCCAACCCGCCAAGTTTGATGCTGAAGCCTTTGCGATTTATGACCTCTTTACCCAAGACCGTTTCAACTGCAGCGCCACTGCCGAGGATTTCCAACAATTTTTGGTCAAAACCGCTGTGGACACCCAAATGGCCAAATACTACGACCACACCGGGAAAATGGTGGCGGTCGGGTGGCTGGACATTTTGCACCAGTCGATCAGCAGCGTCTATTTTGCCTTTGACCCTAAGGAAAGCAAACGGAGCCTAGGCACCTTCAGCGTGCTTTGGGAGATCGAGCTCTGCAAACAGTACCAAAAAGACTTCCTGCACCTGGGGTTTTGGGTCAAGGAATGCCAATCCATGGCCTACAAGTCCCGGTTTTACCCCCACCAGCTCCTGGTAGAAGGCGTGTGGGCCGCTCTCCAATGGTCCCCAAAAGCCGGGACTCCCGACCTTGAAAGTGAATGAACAACAGTTTTGGCCATAGTTTTGTAATCACTACCTTTGGGGAGAGCCACGGGGTAGGCCTAGGGGTCGTGGTGGACGGCTGTCCAGCAGGGCTGGAACTTTGTGAAGCGGACATCCAACGGGAGCTGGACCGGCGAAAGCCCGGCCAAAGCAGAATCACCACCAGCAGGAAGGAAGAGGACCGGGTCCAGGTCCTCTCAGGTATCTACCAAGGCCGGACCCTCGGAACCCCGATCGGCATGGTGATCTACAACGGTGATGCCAAGTCCGACCACTACGACGACCTCAAAGACCTCTACCGGCCCGGCCATGCCGACTTCACCTATGACGCAAGGTTCGGCTTTCGGGACCACCGGGGCGGCGGCAGAGCCAGCAACCGGGAGGCGGTGGGCCGTGTGGCCGGGGGGGCGGTGGCCAAAGCCTTGCTGGAAACCTTGCTGGGCACCGCTTGCCTCTCTTGGGTCGAACAGGTGCACCAAACCAAAATCCTGGTGGACCCCCAAACGGTCACCTTGGAGGCGATCGAAGCCAACGAGGTTCGCTGCCCCGACCCCAAAGCGGCATCCCTGATGATCGAAGCGATTTTGGCCGCCAAAGCCAAGGGAAACAGCCTGGGCGGGAAGATCGGCTTTGTGGTCAAGGGGCTGCCTGCCGGTTTGGGCGCACCGGTCTTCGACAAACTGACCGCCGACTTGGCCAAGGCCCTGATGTCCATCCCAGCCACCCGCTCGGTCTCCTTTGGCCTGGGGGAAGAGGCCACTTTGCTGACCGGCCTGGAACACAACGATCTTTTTGTCTCCAAAGGGAACCGCATCGGCACCGTCACCAACCGGGCCGGAGGGGTCTTAGGGGGCATGAGCAACGGGGAACCCCTTTGGGGCCACGTCACCTTCAAACCCACCGCCACCTTGCTGGTGGACCAGGACAGCGTCAACCGGAGCGGGGAGGCCCTCACCTTCAAGGCCAAAGGCAGGCATGACCCCTGCGTCCTGCCCCGAGCGGTGCCCAATGTGGATGCCATGGTCAATCTGGTTTTGGCCGACCACCTCTTGAGATTTGTCTCCGCCGATTTGTCTCGGTTGAAAAAGGCTTTGTCATAAGGATTTCACCGATTTTATGCCTATTTTTCTTGCTCCAATAGGGTGGTTGGATTAAAGTGTGTCCACCTTTTAGGCTTTAACGTTCACCGGTTCTTGGGATATGAAAGAAATCAAAAAAATGCTCACCGATATGCAGAAAAAAATTATCGATGAGATCGAACTGGAGCGCAGCCAGTCTGCCAGCGCCATTACCCACGACATTGGCGATAGCATCGACCTGGCCTCGGAAGAGCGGGACCGGGAACTGTACCAACTGCTTTGCGAGCGGGACCGCCGTAAATTGGAGCAGATCCGCCAAGCCCTGGAAAGGATCGAGGAAGACACCTACGGGGTTTGCGAGGAATGTGGGGCGGACATCTCCAAGAAACGGCTGATGGTCATGCCCTTTGCCGAGCTTTGCGTGGACTGCAAAAACGAGCAGGAACGGGTCCAGGGCAAGGACAGCCTCAACTTGGACAGCGGCCTGCCCGGGTTTATGGATTCCGAAGAGGAAGAACTGTAAACCCAACCTTAGGTGGCGGCAAAAGGCCACCTTCCCCCCTTCCAGGCCTTCCGCCATGGAAAGCGTACTGCAGTTTTCGCCGGACCAATATTTTAATTTCATCCTGGTCGTCTTGCGGATCGGCGGTTTGTTCGTGACCGCACCGATCCTCAGCTCCGCCAACGTGCCTCGCCGTTTGCGGCTGTTCATGGTCTTGATGGTCAGTTGGATGCTCTTTGCCGTCCTGCCCAACACTCCGATCGCCCAAAACTGGAACGCCTCCTACTACCTTTTGATGGCCACCAGGGAGACCATGATCGGCCTGCTTTTGGGGGTGGTTCCTCGGGCAACCTTTGCGGCAGTTGACTTTGCGGGGACGGTGATCGGGTTCCAAATGGGCCTTTCCTTGGCCAACGTCATGGACCCCCAGTCCCAAACCCAAGTCTCAATGATCTCCAGCTTCAAGGGACTGCTGGCCACCCTCCTCTTTGTAATCATCGATGGACACCACACCTTTTTTGAGGTGATCGCCCTCAGCTACGACAAGGTGGCCATTGGGACCTTTGCCTTTAACCCCAACATCCTGGAGTTCTTGTTGCGATTGGGCGGCGACATGATTATCCTGGGGGTCAAGCTGGGGTCTCCCTTCATTGTGGCCTTGCTGTTCGCCAACTTGATCTTGGGTTTCATGGCCCGGGCCATGCCCCAAATGAACATTTTTGTGGTGGGCATGCCTCTGACGATCCTGTTGGGATTCCTCTTTTTGATGACCGGCATGCCCTATACCACCGGGGCGATGCACAAGGCCTTCTCCGGGCTGGAGGTGCAAGTGATTGAAATGCTAAACTTGATGGCAAAATAAATGGCTGAATCGGGATCGGAAGAAAAAACCGAGGCCCCCTCGCAAAAACGGCGTGACGATGCGAGGGAGGAAGGACAGGTCGCCTACTCCAAGGAACTGAGCTCAGTGGCGATGCTCGGCGGTTTCCTTTTGCTCTTTTATTTTGGCTCCGGGAGAATGTTGACCTCCTTCCAGGAGAGTTTTCGTTACGCCTTCGTCAACCTCAACCAAGGGGATCTGAGTATCCCCATGTTGGAGCAGTTGACCTGGGGCTTTTTCAACCAAGCCACGGTGCTGGTGGGTCCCTTTTTTATCACCGCCATTTTGGTGGGGGTCTTCTCCAGTGTTTTGCAGGTCGGCTTTCAAATCACCCTCAAACCGATCCAACCCAAATTCAACAAGCTGAGCCCCTTGGCCGGTTTTGGGCGCATTTTCTCCAAACAGGCGTTCAACGAACTGCTCAAATCCATCTTCAAGATGGGCTTGATCGGCTACATCGGCTACTACACCTTTGTTGAATACACCCAACAATTGCAAAACCTGATCGACCAAGATCCCAGAGCACTCTTGGAGATTTCGGCGGAGATCTTTGGGGTCTTCAGTTTTCGGCTCTTTTTGGCCCTGTTGGTGCTGGCCATGGCCGACTATTTTTTCCAACGGTGGGACTTGGAACAAAAGCTCAAGATGAGTCGCCAGGACCTGAAGGAGGAGATGAAACAGTCCGAAGGGGACCCGCAACTGAAGGCCAAGATCCGCCAAATCCAGGCCCAAATGAGCCAAGCCCGGCAGATGCAGGAGGTCCCCAAGGCCGACGTGGTGGTCACCAACCCGACCCACTTTGCCATCGCCATGAAGTATGACCGGGACAGCATGGCCGCCCCGCAGGTCATCGCCAAAGGGGCGGACCACATCGCCCGCAGAATCATCGAAATCGCCGGAGAAAACGGGGTGGCGATCTACCAAAACCCAACCGTTGCCAGGGGTCTCTACTTTCAAGTCGAAGTGGGGGACACCATTCCCGAAGCTTTTTACCGTGCAGTAGCCGAGATCCTGGCCTTCGTCTTTAAGGCCAAGAAAAAGAAGCGGCGCAGCTGAAAGACCCCTCCCCCCCTCCCTTCCTGGGGCCTAGGGTTTGGTTTTTCCGTACAGGTAGAGCCCTCCGTCGGTGGGCTTGATCCTCCTAGGATTTCTCAGTTTTTTCTTGCTTTTAGGTCCGGTTCCTTGGTCTAATCGGGGTGTTCTTCACCCTCTAGGGTGAGGCGGCTGTAGAGGGGTATCACGATGTTGGCGGCGGAAAAAAAACGGATTGAAGAAGCATCAATCCTTGCGAACCTGAACGAATACAACATCAATTCTGCTTGGTTCCTCTACGGCCTGACCGGCATTTTTGTGGTCTGGTATTTCCTCGACATTCAATTCATCCACGGGGAAACCTACCTCTTCCGGTTTGGCTTTGTTGCCAACCTTGCGCTGGTTTTCCTGTTCAAAAGAAACTTTCCCCAGCACATGCAACTGTTGAGCTACATCGAACTCAACATGGTGTTGCTTTTTTTCTTGCCCATTCTCCACCAGACCGACGGCTACTTCTTTTATTTTTATGTCGGTAGTTTCAGCCTAGCGCCGGTTTCCATGGGGATCATCCCCTTGTGGAGCCCCTTTTGGATGTCCCTGGCCTTTTCGACCCATGCCTTGATTTTTGGGTCCTATTTGGCCTTTTTTGAGAAGAACCTGGACAGCCCGACCCAATGGGCAACGTTCTTCTTTTATTCCACCATCACCCTGATCAGCTACATGGCCGGTATGTACCGGTACGCCACCATGGTCCGGGAGATTCGGTTGCGGGCGGAGCTGAAGGAAGCCAACGCCACCAAGGACAAGTTTTTTTCGATCATCGCCCACGACCTAAGGGGGCCGATCGGCAGCATCTCGGTGCTTTTCAACGAGATGATCGGGGATGATGGCATCATCGACCCGAAGATGCTCGAAGCGGTGCGGGTCAGTAGCCGCAACACCTACGCTTTTTTGGAAAACCTCTTGACCTGGGCCCGGAGCCAAAAGGGACAACTGGAATACCACCCGGAAAACTTCAACGCCGTAACGCTGATCCTGGACATCCTCAACCTCTACTCTGCCCAGGCAAACCAGAAGGGGATTGAGCTGCTGTTTGATCCGCCCGAGCCGATGTTCGCCCACGCCGACCCTTCGATGATCACCACCGTGGTCCGCAACCTGACCGGCAACGCCCTCAAGTTCACCCCCAAGGGAGGCTCAATCACCTTCACCTTGGAACGGGTTGAAGGCAGCCTCAAGTTTGGGGTCAAGGACACCGGGGTGGGGCTGAACCAAGAGCAACAGAAAAAGATGTTTAAACCCGGCGAAAAGGTCTCCTCCACTCCGGGGACCAACAGCGAATCCGGGACCGGTTTGGGGCTGGTTTTATGCCAGGAGTTTACTGAAAAAAGCGGGGGCCGGATCGGGGTTGAAAGCGAAAAGGGCGAGGGCTGTCAATTCTGGTTCACCGTCCCGGCGGCCAACATTGTGGAGCATAGCGGCATGGACAAGGAAACCCTACTCAAAAGGATTGCTCCATTAAAGATACTGGTGGCCGAAGACAACGCCCTGCACCAGGAAACCACCATCAAGGCGCTCAAGGACCTGAATCTGGACTTCGAGATGGTGGAAAACGGGGCCGAGGCCTTGCAGAAGCTTTATGCCGGGAAATACGACCTCTTTTTGGTGGACATCGACATGCCGGTCAAAAACGGGATCGAAACCACCCGGGAACTCCGGCAAAGCTTTCCTGCCAAACCTTGGGTGGTTACGCTTTCTTCTTATTCCAAAAAGGAGTTGGACGAGCGGGCAACGGACTTTAAGTTCAACGGCTACTTGAACAAGCCTTTGTCCCAAGAGAAACTTTTGAAGGTCTTGGAGAACCTGTTGCTCTCCGAATAGGCTGCCCCCGTCCAGTGGGCGGGAGTGGCAAAACAAAAAACCGGGGACCTTCCGGCCCCCGGCTCTCCTTTTTCCTTAAGGCCCTTCCTCCAAATCCTTGACCGAAGCATTGTAGATCGGGATCGCCCAGCCGGTGAGGAACCTCGCACAGTTGAGCCCCGAAATCACTCCCCCTTCCACGCAACCTGCATTGATCAGGTTTTGGGTCCAGTCCCCGGCGATGAACAGGTTGGCCACCCCAAAGTCGTTGGGCTGGTGCCGGAACTGTGGAGAACCGGGCACGGTGAGGACATAATGCTCCCCATAGTTGATCCCCGCCCGCCAGTACTGGTAAACCAATTCATTGGGATTCAGGCTGCCGTCGGGATTACAGGCATTGGGCCAGAGCCCCTTGGCGTTTTGGTTGAGCCAAACCCAGGAATCGGCCACCATGGCATCATAGGTCTTTTTGGGGAAGTCCGAATCACTGGTCGGAGCCATGGTGCCCATCTCCAGCGGACCGCAGGGGTAGGCCAGATACTTGGGCGCAGCCCCGGCGTTCCACTCCTCCTGGACGATCAGGTGGGTCAGGTCGGCCACGCTACCGTAAGGCTCGGCATAACCTCCGATGATCGGCTCCAGGTTCTTGTATTCCGGGTCTCCTGGATTAAAGCCCAACTCTTGGGAGGACTTGTGGAACCAGAGTTCCGAACAGCGGGTCACCACCGTCTTGCTGTGGTCAAGCATCTCCTTCCACCCTGGCACTTTGGCATACAACTGCCCGGAAATCGGCTCCAAGGCACGGGGGGTGATCCCGCAGAGCACCAAATCATAGTCCTCCCCCTGTTTGAGGACATAAGGCACCGATTCGTCCTTCCAAGGCAGCCAGTTGGACTCTAGGTTGAGCATCTTGGTGGCCCAAAAGTTTTGCAGCTTCGCCGCCTGGGCCGGATCAATCTGGTCCCAATTGATCTCACTGGGCCAGCAGGGCCACTGCAAGGTCAAGCCCGGCTTTTGGGGGACGTGGTAGGGCAGGGTGACAAAGGGGTCGTACTCCTTGGCCGGGTCCTTGAGCTTGATCAGGTTGTTCATCTTGATCTGCTCAATGCCGGTCCCATCGGCGTTCATCACCAGTTCCTTCACTTCCTGGAAGAGTTTGAACTTCACTCCTTTGGAGGTCAACAGCTCATAAAAGGGCGTAAAGATCACGTCTCCCATGCCCATGTTCATCCGCCAGAAGATGTGCCCCTTGTAGGTCATTACCATCCGCAGGGAACCGTACAGCCCCACCCCGGCGGCCAAGGCCGGTTCATTGTTGTTGCCGTTCTTGTAGCCGAAGACGATGTCATACACCGCTTGGATCAAAGGCCCTTTGATGGTGAAGACCCCGGCTCCGTTTTGTTTGAGCCAGGCATAAAAGTCCAGGTCGTTGATGTTGCGAAAGCCACGGGTGAAGATGTGGTCCTTGAACATCCCTTGGGCAACGGCCAAGCCAAAATCAATGATCATCCAGATCCGGCGCAACAAGTCCGAGCGGAGCAACACCGGCATCAAGATGGCCTGCATCAGGTTTTGCAGCCAACCGATCACCTGTAGAACATCGCCGATCAAGGTTTCGATCCAAGACTCCAGTCCGGCCAAGTCTTTTTCTTCGGTTTCCTCGATCTTTTTGGCTACCTTTTGGATCGCCTCCAAGAGGTCGTGGAGCAGCTGGTCGATCTTCTGGATCAAAGGGGCCGCCACCGCCCCTTCGATTTTGTTTTCAACCCAGCCGAACAGTCCTTGGTCTTCCTCTGAGTCAAACTCGCCCAAAAGTTGTTCCTTTTGCTCCTCAAAGATCTCCAGGATCATTTCGATCAACATCTCGGCGTAGTCGATGGGCCCCAAAAATTCGTCCGGGGTGCCCGGTTCTTCGGAGTTGTCGGGAAACTTGATCGGCCAGACCTTCCAGTCGTACCCAGGTTTGCCTTTGTAGGCATTGAGGTTTTCCTGGAAGACCACCAGATCGGTCGGGGAGAAGAAGTCCTTGTAGGTGAGCCCCAAGTCCCCGTAGCCCAGGAGGTCCAAGGTCGCTTGGTAGGCCCCGTTGATCAGGTGGAAGGCGTTGTTGTAAAAGCCCAGCCAGATGTGCAGACCGTGTTCTTCAATGGCTTGGTTTTCCTGGGCATTTCTACCGCTGGCCCCCTTCCCGCCGATCCGCCAACTGCGCTCATAAACGGTAAATTCATACTGGTTGTTCCACTCCGGTGCCGTAACAATCGAGGCCAAGGTGGTCAAAGCCCCCAATCCGCCGCCCAAAACCGCTACTTTTTTTGGATTTTCCTGTTTTTTTTCAGCAATGATCTCGCCCATTTCAATCCTAAAGTCCATGTAGATGTGAAGGCCGGGGCCAATTGGCGTTGCGCCGGAGGGAACCCCGAGCGCATCGGTGAAAGGAAAACTGGCAAGGTTGGGGTTGTGGAGGGTAAAAATCTTGTCCAACCCGCCCACGCTTTTGAGGTCCAGGATCTGGGCCGGGGCCTCGACCACCGCTTGGTAGCAGGCCGCCTTGGGGGAGACGGCATCCCGAAACTGTTTGAGCAGCACAATGGGGATCTGCCCTTTGACCAAGTCCCCCAACAGGGCCTTGAGCAACTCCCAAGGACCCAGAATGCCGATCTCGCCCAGGTTGATCAGGTCGCTGGCCATGGCTTGCAGGTCGCTGAGCAACGCCTCGATTTTGCTGACCGGATTGGGGGTCGCCTTGAGGGAGAAGATCAACTGTTCCACCGCCTCTTGTTCCACCCCAAACTGCTTGAACGCCCAAGCGGTCACCTCAAAATCGGTAGGGTCCGCTGGAGCAGTGGTTGGGGAGAATTGGGCCATGGTTTTCTGGAAGCCGTAAGGCTCCCTTCCGCAAGCCATGGCAAAGGGGCTGTTGACAAACAAAAAGGGCATGAACCAAACCAACCGTTCCGGTTTGTCCCCGTTGTACCGCAACAAAGGCACCCAAAAGGCCCAGTCGTTTTCGGTCATCCAGCCGGTCTCTCGGGCCTTGGGGTCAGTGCTGGTGGCCTTTTCGCAAAAGGCCAGGGCGAGCATCACAAAGTCGCCCAGGGCTTGGTAGCGGATCCCGGTCCCGGCCAAAGCCGGACCAAAAAACTGGTTCACCGTAGCCTGAACCTTTTGTGCGTCTCCCTTGACCGGCAGGGCATAGAGGTTTGTGCCCAGTAAATCGAAGGGAGGTTCAAAACAAAGTTCACCGGTGTGGTTGATATAGTTGGGTAGCGTCATGGCAGGGCGTTCGGAATTTGGGTTGCATCAAATTACATAGAACTGTGCGCATCCTACACCAGTCTTACTTTGAAGCAAACAAAATTCATCGATTGCCAAGGCAATCTTTGTTGCGGCACCTCTATTTTTTTAGGGTTTTGTTTTTTAAAGGGACCCCAACAACTCTTTTTGTTTGGGGACACAAAAAACCCCCTCAGACGCTTTTTAGGAACCCTGGCCGCAGACCAGAAAAAAAATATTTTTACCGGTCCGCCCAACCCAAGGCCTCTCGGCGGAGCCTGTCAGGACTTTTCCAGCTCCGCCAGCCCCTTGAGTAGGCAGTCCAACGCTTCCCGTTGGTTGTGGCCCCGCAGTTCCTCTTTACAGGCCTTGGCCAGCGCCTCTTGCCGTTTGAGCTGTTCCGCAGAAAACTGGGTTTCCTGGACCAAAGGCAGGTTGCTGTTTTTGACCGAATACCCCCACCGAGACCCCGGCGAATCCTGTCCCCAAGCCAGACTGGGCAAAAGCAGGGCCAGGGCCAAAAGCCTGTTTGTCTTCACAAGACCTCCTTGACGCATTCTTCTTCGCCTTTGGTGGCCATGTGGGTGAGCACTGCCAAAAAGTCCTTGGAAGTCAGGCTGGCAGAGTCCTGGTCCTCTTCCTGGAGCGCACGGACCGACATCTCCACCTGGAACAGGGAGTCCAACGCCGAACCGAAACTGTGCTTGAGCACACAGCGGTCGGCAAGGTCGGCTCCATACAGGGTGATGATCCGGTGGTAATGGTTCATCACACTGGAGTACCGGGACCAGAAGGCCCTACGAAATTCGGGGTTTTGGTCGAGCAGGGAAAAGACCTCCGGGTATTCCTGGGCCAGCTGCACTTCCGCCACCAGCTGGTTGGTCTCTTGCAAAAAATTGGCATCGTCCATCAGGTAAACCGCCTCCAAAGCCCGATTTCGCTTGGCTTCGGCAGTCTTGGCGTAATACTCGTTGGCCGCCAGCAACAATGGCAGGGCCCCCATGGCCACCTTGCCCAGCCACTTGAGTTTTTCGATCCAATTGGAGCTGATTTTTGGAAACTTCATTCTTTCTCCTGGGGCAGAATTAACCAAACAAACTTTTCTCTTCTCTTTCATACCTCCAGGGGTCAGGACAAGTTTTTTTTCTTTCTCCCCTTTGGGGGGGATTGCTCACCTTTGGCCCGTTTTTTTCATAGGTGATAGATATAGCCCCACCCAAGGACGGGTGGAAACAATGACAAGGAAGGGTTGAAAATTGCGGCTAGAACCGCCAGGGGTCTTGTTTTTGTACGGCCCTTGCATTTCCAAATAGAAACGACCTTACACCCAACCTCTAGGTTACCGCATGGCCATTTCGATCCCCTTGAACGCTAAAGCGAACGCACCCGGCAGGCTCTTTAACCCGGACATCCTGCTGGCGGTCGGCATGATCCTGATTTTGGCAGTGATGATCCTGCCCTTGCCGCCGGTGATCCTGGACATCCTCTTGGCGGTGAACATCACCTTCAGCGTCTTGATCCTCTTTGTCGCCTTGTACAGCGTCAAGCCGCTGGACTTCTCGGTCTTCCCTTCCATTTTGTTGGTCACCACGCTGGCCCGACTTTCTTTGAACGTCGCCAGTACCCGGGCTATTTTGACCAACGGGAAACAGGGCACCGCAGCGGCCGGACATGTGATTCAGGCCTTCGGGTCCTACGTGGTCGGCGGGAACTACCTGATCGGGATCATCGTCTTCCTGATCCTGGTGTTGATCAACTTTATCGTCATTACCAAAGGTTCGGGCCGGATCGCCGAGGTAGCGGCAAGGTTTACCTTGGACGCAATGCCGGGGAAACAAATGGCTATCGATGCCGACCTCAACGCCGGCAATATCGATGAAACCGAAGCCCAACGCAGGCGCAAAGAAATCCAAAGGGAAGCGGACTTTTTCGGGGCCATGGACGGTGCCTCCAAATTCGTCCGGGGAGACGCAATCGCCGGTTTGATCATCACCGGAATCAACATTGCCGGGGGTTTGGTCTTGGGGGTGATGTTCTACCACATGGACATCATGAATGCCGCCATGACCTTCACCAGCTTGACCATCGGTGACGGTCTGGTCAGCCAGATTCCGGCGCTGGTGATCTCCATCGCCGCCGGTATGGTGGTGGCCAAGGCCGGGGCCCAGAACCGCTTGGGTGTGGACTTTAACCTCCAGTTGTTCGGCAACCCCATGTCCATGGGACTCGCTTCGGGAACCTTGTTTTTGTTTGGTATGGTCCCCGGAATGCCCAAAGTAACCTTTTTTATGCTCTCCGGTTTATTGGGGGTGGTCGCCTTCAACCTCAAAAGCAAACGGGAAGAGGCGGAGCGGACAAAACTCGCCCAGGTGGACAGCCACCAAGCCGAGGCGGCAGAAGAGACCAGCGACTCGATCGTGGACCTTTTGCCCATCGATACCTTGGGCCTGGAGCTGGGTTACGCCCTGATCCCTCTGGTGGACCAAGACCAAGATGGGGAGCTGCTCGAAAGGGTCAAGGCGATCCGGCGGCAAGTGGCCCTGGACATGGGCTTTGTGGTCCCGCCGGTCCACATCAAAGACAACCTGCAACTGGAACCGGGTGCCTACTCCATCGTGATCAAAGGCATCGAGGTCGGCAAAGGGGAAATGATGATCGACCACTTCCTGGCCATGCAGGCCGGAGAGGTGGAAGGCCAAATGGACGGAATCGCCACGGTCGAACCGGCCTTTGGGCTCCCGGCCATTTGGATCAGCGAGGCGGACAAGGAATCCGCCCAAATCGCCGGTTACACCGTGGTGGACATCCCCACGGTGGTCAGTACCCACCTGACCGAAATCATCCGCTCCCATGCCTCCGATTTCTTGGGCCGCCAAGAGGTCCAGAAGATTTTGGACAAGGTGAGCAAAAACGAACCGAAGCTGGTCGAGGAACTGGTCCCCGATCTGTTGGGTCTGGGCACCGTCCAGCGGGTGTTGCAGGCGCTGCTCAAGGAAAACGTTTCCATCCGGGACATGAACAGCATCCTGGAGGTCTTGGCCGACACCGCCCAATACACCAAGGTGCCCGAGATCCTAGTCGAACATGTCAGAGAAGGTTTGAGCCGAAGCATCACCCGGCAGTTCCAGAACCAGGAAGGAATCCTGCCGGTCATGACCTTGTCCCAAGAAATGGAAAACAAGATCGTCGGAGCCATCCAGGACACCGGGCAAGGCACCTACCTGGGCATCGCCCCCGAAGAGGCCCAAGCGATTATTGCGGCCATTGAGGCGGGCATCTCGGCCTTCAACGTTTACAACTACCAGCCGGTGATCCTCTGCGGTCCCCAGGCGAGGGTCCAGATCAAGAGGTTGACCGAGCGGGCAGTGCCCAACTTGGCGGTGTTGAGTCACAACGAAATCGCCGCCGAGGTCCAGATCGAATCCTTGGGCTGCATCGAATACTAAGCCCCCCGGCCTCGTACCTCCATTCACGCCCAAAAAGCCCCGGTCACGGGGCTTTTTTTTTGCCCCTTGGTTTTGGGTGCTGATCGGCTCCAGCGGCCCCAAAGGCCCACCGGCAGGAACCATCAAGGGAGGCAAAAAAGGGAAGGTGGCCCCGACTGGGGGGGCCAAAGAAGAAGCTTGCGGGGGCTACACCAAGTCCACTTGTAACCGCTTTTCCACCAGCTCTAAGGCTTTTTTGCGGACCACAATCTTGGGGGAAAACCCTGATCGGCTCCAGCGGCCCCCAAGGCCCACCGGCAGGGGCAGAAACAAGTAAAGGATGTAAAAAGGGAAGGTGGCCCCGACTGGGGGAGCCAAAGAAGAAGCTTACCGGGGGCTACATCAAGTCCACTTGCAGCCGCTTTTCCACCAGCTCCAAGGCTTTTTTGCGGACCACAATCTTGGGGGAAAGCAGGGTCATCAGGCTGTCCCGCTCCCGGTCATCCCCCTTCTTGGCGTACAGCCGAAGGCACACCCGAAAGACCGCCTGGAGCCGCTTTTCCAGCAAGGTGGGGGTCACCCCAGGATCACTCACGTCTTGGCCCAACTGACGGACTTCCTTTAAGGTGATCCCGATGATGGTTTTTTTGACCGTGTTGGAAAAACCTTGGGCCGCCTGTTCGGGCAAGAATTGGTCGGCAATGGTGTAAAAGGTTTCGATCTTTTTGATCTGGTGCATCACCTTTTCCGCCTTTTCCCCGGTGATCGCCTGGACCTGGTCCACCAAGCTTTTGAGCAGGTTGGGCACCGGAAACTTTTTGATCGCCTGGGGGCCAAATTCCTTGGGTCGTTCGGTCTGCCGCTGGAAGTAGGCTTGCGCAATCTTGGGGTCAAAAAAGACCCAATACTTGGCCTTTTTGTTGACGATCCCGACCACCGGTTTTTCCAAAAAGAGGTACAGGTCCTTTTTCCCGGAGAAAAACTCCGCAAAAGAAGCCCAGTCGGCTTCCAGCACAAAGGGTTTTTGAAAATCGGAGAGTTGCCGGTTGTCGATGATAAAGGACCAACCGGAAGAGGACATGTCGATCCCCAGGGCCTGTGAGAACTGGCGGTTTACTTTTTCGCAAGTTTCCGCCAGTACCGGGAAAAGGATCTCATAAAGCAGCTCTGGGGCAATCTTGTTAACTTCTTCCATGGGCCTAGTAAATCCTCAACAGTGGAAAATGGCCCTCTAGAGCCCCAAGGCCGAACATTGGCGACCCGCCTATGCTCCAGGTCATTGCATACACAAAAGCTCTTCAAAGGAGATGATGTTGTCTCCCTTGGCCACTGCCTTTTTGGTCCCGGCACTGTCACGTTGCAGGTTGTAGAGACTGTTGAAGGTTGTCTTGATGGAGTCCTTGGCGCTGTCGTAATCCGGGGTATAGGTATTGGTGCTGATCTTGAAGACCAATCTAGCATCCAAGTCGGTGCTGTTGGTGCAGCTGAAGGTGATGGTGGTACCCGCAGCAGTGGTGACGGTAAAATTGCTGGGGATGGTCACCGAGTTGTCCGAACTGCTGGTCAAGGCGCTGGTTTTGATTTTGTTGGTGCTGGCATAATTGGACGGAGTGGTGATCGCAGTTTTGTTGGCATTGTTGATCAGGGTCAGCAACTGGTTGACCTCCGAAACGCTGGTACTGCTGCTACAGGTCCCACCGTTGTCGATCTTGGTAGTAAAGTCATCGAGCGCCTGACGCAAGTCCGAGTCACTGGCCAACCCCAGGGAACTCATGTCCGAACTGAGGCTGGAAATGGATGAAACAATCCCTTCGGTCAAACTCAAGACGCTGTTGCTGGAGCTGATGGTAGTGGTGAACATCTTTTGCACCCCGTCCACTTTGGCAATCACTGCACAACTGCCGGAAATGGTCTGGTTCGAAGCCGTAGTGGCGGCAAGCCCACAAGAAATTACATCGGTACCAGCAGTCCCGTTGACCGCTTCAATCCCGTCATAGTTACTGTCTGACCAGCAGTTGGCCGAAGTAGAGGCGGTAGAACCGGTGTCCAGGATGTAGGAAGTGGACTCGCCGGTCTTGACCATTTGCAGGTAGTTGGTGGCCGAGATGTCGTTTTTATCGTAGTCAAGGGCGGCCGTGGAGTTCAGGGCTGTAAAGGCTTGGGTCTCCGCTTCCGAAATCGTCCCGTTCCCGTTGGTGTCCAGCTTGATGTAGGTTTCGGCCAACAGTTTGGCCAAAGTCGTAAAGTAGTGGATCTCAATGTCCGCATTGCTGCGGGTCAAACCATAGTAGCGGTCGGTCGAAGCGTCGCCGGTCAAAATGCGAGCCTGGTTGTAGTAGGTGACCCCATCCCAGGTGTCCCAAGAGGCATCCGAAGGGATTCCCAAAGCGGCCCGGAAATTGTCCGAAGCCCCGTCCTTGAGGAAGTTGGCGAACAAAAACCCGGCCCGGCCCAGGTAGGCACTGCCCCGCTCGTAGGTGGAGCAAGCGGTGTCTTCGCTGACGGTAACAAAATCCTTTTCGTCCAACTTTTGAGCACAAGACTTGCCGCTGTCTGCCGAGGCGCAGCCAAAGAGAAAGGCCAAGGCTCCGGTCAGAATCCAAGCCTGGGCTCTCTTGTATTTGGGTCTAAAGTTGTTCATGTTCGATTCCTCAAATTCCAAGTGACTCATCTTTGCCTAGCCAGCCGGAGCGGCAGGGACAGGTTGTTCCGTTGCGGGCTCAAGAGGCGCAGGCTCATCGGCCTGGGGTTTGGGCTCTTCCTTGGGCGCTTGGATCGGTGCAGGCACCGGTGCTACCGGGGCCATCACCTTGTCCTTGTCCAGCCCATTGTCGTACAAGGCAACTCCACAGAACCGGGGGCTCTTGACCAGCGAAGCCTTGCCGGGTTTTCGATAGGCCGGGTAAGACTGCACCTGTTCAAAGGCGGCCAGTTGGGTATAGACATCTCTGCCTTCCAAGGCTTTGCAGACCGAAGGCTCTTCCTTGGGGTAAGCCGAAAGCCCGGCGACCAAGGCCAAGAGGTAGCGTTGCTGCAAATAAAGGTTTTCCTTGTTTCGCTCCGCTCCTTCAAGCAGGGCCTTTTCCAGCTCGCCAAAATTGGCTCCGCCATCGGCCAAACTGGGCCAAGAGGCCTTGAGCAGCGCCAGTTCTCGTTCAACATCCCACTCCTTGGCGTTGACCAAGTTGTCCAGCTTACCCTTAAAAACCTTGTCCAGCCCTCGGGGGTTTTCGATCCGGTACCCGCGGTTGAGCGCCCCGAGGGTGGATTGGTAGAGCAAGCCTTTTAGCTCCACCATCTCGGCACTGCCATCGTAGCCCTTAAAATTGATCCATTCCTGGGGGACAAAGCCGGTTTCCCCGTCGGGGACGTTGCCACTGGCCAGCCTCGTGCTGGGGTTGAACAACTGGCGGCGGAGGATCTCGTCGGCGTTGTTCAGCCAAAAGCCGTTGCCCGGATAGGCACCGGGATTGGAGAAGTTGGGCCGAGCCTCGAAGGCGGCATTGGAGAGAACCTTGCTCTCCGCCTCTTCCGAAGCCTTTTGGGCGGCTTTCAACTGTTCAGCGATGACCGTTGCCGGTTGACTTTCATCGATCTTGGACTTTTCGGATTTAGGTCCATCCACGGCCGAGCGATCAAAGCTGCCACGGTAAAGGTCCGGGTAAAAGCCCTTGGACTTGTTGATCGCCCCTTGCAGCAAGGGGAGCCGCTCTTTGGTTACGATTCCGTCTTCTTCCCAACCTTGCATTGCCTTGGAGGCAAACTTTTTGTCCTCTACATAGGCCAGATTGGCGGCGGCGGCGAGCAGGGCGGCAGAAACATACTGGGGCAGTTCGCCGTAGCCAACGCTGTCCTTGATTTCTTCAACCAAGTCCGTTTTCCAGCTTTCTTGGGTCTTGGCATCGTCTTTGGCGCAAGCGACCTGGGACTTGTCTTCTTCGGTGACGATCTTGGACTTGGTGATCATTTTAGGCACCCCGGCCATGGGGGCCTTGCCTTCTTTGGGCTCAACATACAAAGGGTTGGGCACCGTTTCGGTCACGGTGCGGGTAACCATTTTGTAACCCTTTTTGAAGCAGTTGGGCGGATTGGACAAGATTGCCGAGAAGGCCAGCGCCGTTTGGTACTGGAGGGACTCGTCCAGGTCTCCAAAGTGTTTGGTCAAAAAGACAACCGCCTCTTCTCGTTCATCGGGGTCGGCCATCACAAAGGTTTCGTCCGGGGTTCCTTGGTCCAAAGTAAGTCCCAGTGCGCCGGTCGCCACTTTGGTTTTGGCCCACAGCACTTCTTCGGACAAGGCCCGGTCCGAGCCGGTCAGGATCTTGGCCGCCCTCGAATCCGCCCGGTCCCGGGCATCGCCATCGGAAACAAAAGCAGCGGCAACCACCAAACCACGGGCAGCCATCTGCCGTTTCCCCGGTTCGTCGGACCATTCGGCCAAGTGACGCAAGGCGTTGACCGCCTTAAATTGAGCATCGGTCGAACCTTCGTGCAAGGCTTGGTAAAGGTCTTTCATCGAAAGGTCCAGTTCCCGAAAGCTGGCCTCCTCTCGTTCAAAAACGGCGTGGGTCAAGCTGCCTTGGCTGGAACATCCAACCAAAGTCAGGAGGGCCAGGGCGATGGGGAGGAGTCGTTGGAGCGATTTCATCGGCCTATCCTAGATCAAAAGTTGAAAGAGAGCTGGAGGGAGGTACGCTGGTCCTCCTTTGCTCCCGCAACGGCACCTACTTCCTCGGACCAAGATGCAAAGTCAATCATGATCGGCAACAGGGGGGGGTTAAGGGAGAAGCCATAGGTGGGGTAAGGTCCTTTTTTCCCGGCCCGGAAGGCCAAGAAATGGTGCCCGCCATTTGACCGTTTCCACATTCCCAACTCGGCCCCCAGGTTGAGGTTCCGGGCCAATGATTTTTTGGCCGTGGTCTGGAAGGTTGAGTCCACCAGATCGGCGGCCACCAACAGGTCAAAGCCCAGCACCTCGGACTCCGAAGCGAGCCCCAGGTCCACGGTGGTGGGGAAGCTGCCCGAGCTGCCAAAGTCCATGCCACCGATGTTTTTCATCACCGCCGAGGCCTTGAGCTGGAAATTGTACCAACGGTCATAGTGGTAGGTCACCCCAACATCCGGGGCAATCTGAGACTTGTCCACCAACTCGTTTTGCAGATCGTCGGAGAACTCGGGATCCAAGGCATCCACAATGTGAATGGTTTTGCCGATCCCCTGGCGATATACGTATTTAAGGCTGGTCCCGATGTCCAACTGTTGGTCCCAAAGGGTAAAGGCAAACCCGCCGATGGCGGTGACCTGTCCGTACACCAGGGCTTCAAAGTAGGGGATGGTCGGGTTGTGGACCTGGGCATCAAAGACTGCATTTTGGTAAAACGACCAACCCCAGTAGGGGGCGGTGAAGCTCAACAGGCCAAGGCCTTCCTCGGCATAAATCTTGTTGCCCACCAAGTTGCCCACTGCAGCCGTCTGGTCGGCGCTGTCGGTTTGCCCCAGGTCGATCAAGTTTTGGTTGGCGGTGACGGTGACCGAAAGCAACTCAAAAAAGCTGCGCTGCACCGAGGCCAACCCGGCCGGGTTGTAGTACAGACTGTTTTCGTCGTTGACCGCTGCAACAAAGGCGTTCCCCATTCCCAAGGCCCGCACGGATTGGCGAAGGTGCTGCGGTTCATCGGCCCTTGAGGTTTGAGGCCAAAGAAGCAGCAACCCACCCAAAAGGGCGGCGCCAAAAGGGTTCAATCTTTTTGTTGCCATGGTCGCCGTAGGAATAGAAAACAAGTGAGTCCAAGCCTAAGGATTTTTACTTCGGCTAATTTTAACCTAGGGCGAGGGTACTAGAGGATTTTTCCTTCTGTCAAACTTTTTAGCCTCATTGCGGCCCAAGTTAAATCGGCTTTGCAGGTTGCTTGGATTCAAAGAATGGACAGGGACTTTTTGGCCTGTTGGGGCTTGCCAAAAGGGGCCGATGGATGTTAGTTGGAAATGTTAAAAATCAGCCCCAGATTTCCACCCTTAGGTTTACCGGATTCATGAAAATTAAGCTCCCAGAAGGTCTGGTCGAAGAACTCCCCGACGGCTCCACCGGCTTCGATTTGGCAAAAAAACAAAAGAAGGCCCTCCAAGGCCCGGCCTTGGCCTTGGTAGAAAATGGAGTTTTAAAGGACCTGGGGAGCCTCTTGACCGAGGGGACCGAAGTGGGGCTGTTGGATTTTGAATCCAAGGAAGGCAAAGCCTTGTTCTGGCACAGTTCCGCCCACTTGCTGGCCCAGGCGGTCTTGCGGCTTTTCCCCCAGGCCAAGCCAACCATCGGCCCGGCCATTGAACAAGGGTTTTACTACGACTTTGCCGACCTGAGCCTCCAAGAATCCGACCTGGAACGGATTGAGGCGGAAGTCGAAAAGATCGTTAAGGAACGGCCCGAGCCGAAGCGGATCGAATTCAAGACCAAAGAGGAAGCGCTGGCCCTGTTTACCGGGAATCCCTTTAAATCCGAGATGATCCAAAATCTGGAAGAGGGCTTAAGCGCCTACCGGCAAGGCGAATTTACCGACCTTTGCCGTGGCCCCCACCTGCCTCATTTTGGGCTGATCCAAGGGATCAAAATCCTCAAAACCTCCGGTGCCTATTGGCGTGGGGATGCGAAACTTCCGCAACTGACCCGGATCTACGGCATCAGCTTTCCCGACCGCAAGCAGCTCAAGGAATACCTGAACTTTTTGGAGGAAGCCAAAAAACGGGACCACCGGGTGATCGGCAAAAAGTTGGGTCTTTTTAGCTTTCACCCCGAAGGACCAGGGATGCCCTTTTTCCACCCCAAGGGCATGATCGTCTGGGACGAGCTGATGGCCTATTGGGACCAGTGCCACAAGGCCGAAGGGTACCACAAGATCAAGACCCCGATCCTCTTGGGCCAGGAACTCTGGGAGCGCTCCGGCCACTGGGGCTACTACCGGGAAAACATGTACAGCTCGGAGATCGAGGAAAAGCACTTTGTCATCAAGCCGATGAACTGCCCCGGAGCGATGCTCTTTTACGGCGAAAACCAGTACAGCTACCGGCAGCTCCCCTTGAGGATCGGCGAGATCGGCAACGTCCATCGCCACGAAATGTCCGGGGCTCTTTCGGGCCTGTTTCGGGTCCGCAGCTTCCACCAGGATGATGCCCACATTTACATGAAGCCCGAGGACATCAAGAGCGAGATCCTCAACGTCATGCACTTGGCCGAGCGGATGTACGCCACCTTTGGGTTGACCTACCACTTGGAACTTTCCACCCGGCCCGAAAAATCCATCGGTACCGACGAAGAATGGGAACGGGCCGTCAACGGGCTGAAGGGAGCCCTGGACGAAGGCGGGTATCCCTACAAACTCAACCCCGGTGACGGTGCCTTTTACGGCCCCAAGATCGACATCCACATCAAGGATGCCATTGGCCGAACTTGGCAGTGCGGAACCATCCAGCTGGACATGTTCCTGCCCGAACGGTTTGACCTGTCCTACATCGCCCAGGACGGCTCGAAGCAAAGGCCGGTGATGATCCACCGGGTCATTTACGGTTCGATTGAGCGGTTTTTTGGGATTCTGGTGGAACATTACACCGGCAAGTTCCCCCTTTGGCTGAGCCCCGAACAGGTCCGGGTTTTGGCGATCAACGAAAGCCACCACGGTTACGCCCAAAAGGTGACAGACCAATTGAAGGCGGAGGGGATTCGAGCCGGGGCGGACCTGGACGCAGAGTCGATCAACAAGAAGGTCCGCAGCGCCCAACTGGACCAAGTGAACTACATTCTGGTGGTCGGCGACCAAGAGATCGAATCCGAGACCGCAACGGTCCGGGCGGGCAACCAGGTGCTGGGGGCCAAAACCCTGCCCCAGATCATCGGTGCCTTGCAAGAAGAGATCAAAGCCCGAGTGGACCGACGGGATTTGGTTTAAGCCGGTCCCCCCAAAAACCCCCGTTCCGGTAAGTTCCGGTAAGTATGGACGGAGGTTCCTTTTCCCTCTCCCAGACTGGCTTTGTCGGTCCTGCTTGTCAGTCCCGCCAGTAACGGTTGTACAAGGGTGGATCGTAGTACCTTTCCACCCCGTAAATCCAGACTTTGGGACCCAAGGGCAGGTCTGCCTCGTGGAACAATCGGTCCCCGATCATCAAGACCCCCCAAAAAAATCCTTCCTCCTGGAGAACCCAAGCTCCATAGGCCGATCCGGTTGGATAGCTGGGGCTCCGGGGACCATCGGCGGGGCTGATCACCTGCTGGAATCCCCGCACCAGCCCCAAGCCCAAGGCAGCCCCAAGCCCCAACTCGGGCCGCCGCTCCTCTGCCGGCCTAGGCAGCTCGGGGGCTCGCATGGGGTTTTGGGCCCATAAAAAGGGAGGGGGGCAAAGAAAAAACCACAAGGCGGCCCCAAGACCGGCGGTCCTTTTGGGTCCTAGCAGAGAAACACACGCAACCAAACGGGGGAGAACACCCCTGCGCCAACCTTTCCCTGCACCTCGGCCCACGTTATTCCGTGGTTTCCGGCGGGGCCTCGCCCACCTCGGGCAGGTATTCAAAACGGGGCATTTCTTCCTTGGGTGGCAAAAGCAGGTACTCGTCTTTTTTGATCCAGCCCAACTGTTCCCGAGAGTAGGTTTCTACATAGGTGCGGTTGTTGCGCAACGAGGCGATCTTGCCGTACCATTCCAGCTTTTCTTTTTTTAAGGCGCTGATTTCCGCCTTCAATTCCTTTTCCTGGCCATTGATCTTTCCCCGCTCCAACCAGCCCTTGTCGCCGACCAAGGAAAGCACCACCACCACCAAAATCAACAGGGCCAATAACCCTTGGATGACTTTTTTGTCGGTAAAGGGAAGCTTTTTTTTTCTCAACTCGAAGGCCATACAGCTTGGAGGCTAAAGAGAGAAGGGAGAGACCGGGGCCGATCAGCGGCCCCGGCTTTTTAACGGTTGGGGTTAAAGATTAAAAAAGGTCTTTTTACCCCGATAAATCGCCATCCCGCCCAACTCTTCTTCGATCCGAAGCAGTTGGTTGTATTTTGCGATCCGATCCGACCGGCTCAAGGACCCGGTTTTGATCTGCCCCGCATTGGTGGCCACGGCGATGTCGGCGATGGTCGAATCTTCGGTTTCCCCGGACCGGTGGCTGATCACGCAGGTGTAACCTGCCTTTTTTGCCATTTCGATGCAGTCCAAGGTTTCGGTCAAGGTCCCGATCTGGTTGACCTTGATCAAGATTGAGTTGCCGATCCCCTTTTCGATCCCTTCCCCAAGCCGTTTGGTGTTGGTGACGAAAATGTCGTCCCCGACCAGTTGGATCTTCTTGCCCAACACTTCGGTCAGTTTTTTCCAACCGGCCCAGTCGTCTTCGGCCAAGCCGTCTTCGATCGAAATGATCGGGTACTTGGAGCAAAGTTCGGCGTAGTAGGCGACCATTTCTTCGCTGGAAAGCTTGCGTTTTTCCCCGGCCAGGTCGTACTTGCCGTCCTTGTAAAATTCCGAGGAAGCGGGATCCATGGCGATGAACACGTCCTGCCCCGCCTTGTAGCCCGCCTTGTCGATGGCGGTCATGATCACCTGCAGCGCTTCTTCGTTGGACTTCAAGTCCGGCGCAAATCCGCCTTCGTCGCCAACGGCGGTGCTGTAGCCTTTGGCCTTCAAAACCGACTTGAGGGCATGGAAGACTTCCGCACTGAACCGCAAGGCTTCCCGAAAGCTCGGGGCTCCAGCGGGCACGATCATGAATTCCTGGAAGTCAACGGTGTTGTCGGCATGGCTGCCGCCATTGATGATGTTCATCATCGGCACCGGCATCTCTTTGGCGTTGGTCCCGCCGATGTAGCGGTACAAAGGGAGCCCGTGTGCTTCTGCCGCCGCCTTAGCGCAAGCGAGGGACACGCCCAAAATAGCATTGGCCCCCAGTTTACCCTTGTTTTCGGTGCCGTCCAGTTCGATCATGATCCGGTCGATTTCCGCTTGTTCGCTGACCAGCATGCCTTCTAGCTCGGGTCCGATGATCTCGTTGACGTTGCTGACTGCCTGCAACACCCCTTTGCCGCCGTAGCGTTTTTTGTCATTGTCCCGCAGCTCGACCGCTTCGTGAACCCCAGTCGAGGCTCCCGAGGGAACGGCAGCCCGACCTACAATCCCGCCGGCCAAGACCACTTCGACTTCAACCGTAGGGTTCCCACGGGAATCCAGGATCTCCCGGGCAATGATCGAATCAATGCTCAATTCGTTGTCAAACATGGTTCCTCGCTTGATTTTGGACTTTGGGCTTCTAAAGGTAGAAAACCTCTGCTTCCCGCAGACTAACCCCTTAAACCCAAGAAATCAAATCCAAAAGCCGCCTTTGCGCCAAGTTGGACAAAGTCTTGACCATTTCTCTACCCTTCAATACACTCTCACTTTTGGGGGCCTATAGCTCAGTTGGTTAGAGCATCCGGCTCATAACCGGACGGTCCCTGGTTCAAGTCCAGGTGGGCCTACCACCCAAGCTTATGGCCTAGTTAAACCCCTTTGGAGAAACCATGCACGAGTCCTGTGAGGCCCTCCTTCAGATTGCAGACCAAGACCGCCTAATTCTCCAATCCCAAAAAGGGCTAGAAGCCCTGCCTGCCAAAAGAGCCAAAATCAGAGCCCAGTTGGACCAAGCCGAAGCGGCCTTGGGGATTTTGGAAAAACAGAAAAAGGACCTAACCCTCCAGATCCGGCTGCGAGAAAAACTGGTGGAAGTGGAGAACAAAAAAGCCGCTGCGGCCAACGCCCGGCTGATGGAGGTTCACAACCAAAAAGAATACTCTGCCGCCCAAAAGGAAGTGGAGAGCGCAGGCAAAACCGTCAAAAAGGTGGAAGACCAAATCCTGGGCCTGGAAGAAAAGATGGAGCCCCTGCAAGCGGAAATCAATCTGGCGGTGGCAAAACGAGAGGAGGAAGCCAAGGCTTTTGCCCAGGAAGACCAAGTCTTTTTGGACGAAGAAACCACCCTCACCCGGACTATCGAAAGCGGCAAGACCCTGGTCGAAAGCCTCAAGCCCAAGGTCACCGACGACCTGATGGTCCTCTACAACAAACTGATGAAGCGCAACATGATCCCCGCTGCGGTGGCGATCAGCGAACCCTTTTGCAAAGGCTGCGCTGCCAGTTTGCGGGCCCAGGCGTTCAACGAAATCATCAAAAGCGGCTTTGGGGAGTGTACCACCTGCAAAAGGTTGCTCTTTTACCAACCCCCGGCTCCACCTGAGCCTGTGGCGGCAAAACCGAAAAAGAAAGCCCCAAGCAAGGCTGTTGAATAACCTCCCCATTCGGCTAGCAGGGAATCCGTGATCGTTGGATTGTTGTTACTCTTGGTTTTGATCGCACTTTCTGCCTTCTTTTCGGGCATCGAAAGCGCCTACATTTCTTTGGGCGACCTCGACCTGATCGAGATCGAAAAAAGCCGCCTGAAGAACCGCAAGCTGGTAGCCCATCTGCTGGCGAACCGCCAAAAACTGATCTCCACCATCCTGGTGGGAAACAACCTGGTCAACATCGGCGCTTCCGCCTTGGGGACCGCCATGGCCATCGAATACGGCCCCCAGTTCGGGATCAGTTCGGAGCTGGCGGTCACCCTTTCTACCATCCTGCTGACCCTCTTGATCCTCATTTTTGGCGAGGTGACCCCCAAGGGGGTGGCCTTGGGGCACAACCGAACCATTGCCCTGGCGGTTTCCCCGATCCTTTACCCCTTGACTTGGCTTTTTACCCCCTTCACCTGGGCCCTTTCGGCAACCTCCCACCTCATCTCCCGATTGACCGGAGCGCAAATCGGAGGAAACCGGATCAGCGAATCTTCGGTGATCAACATGGTCGAAAAGGGCGAACAACTGGGAATCATCAACGAACGGGAACGGAGCCTGATCGAAAACGTCTTTTTGTTTGACGAGCGGGAGGTGTACCCGGTGATGACCCCACGGACCCGGGTCTTTGCGCTGGAAGGGGACCTGACCTTGGCCCTGGTCCAAGACCAATTGCTGGCCAAACTTTACACCCGGGTGCCGGTGTACCAAGACAGCGTGGACCACATCGTGGGCATCCTCAACCTCAAGGAAGCGCTCAAGGAACTTTTGAGCGGCAACGGCCAAAAACTCCTCAAGGACCTCTGCCAAAAGCCCAACTTTGTGTACGAAACCCAGACCCTTTCATCTGTCCTGGAAACCCTCAAGCAAGAGCAGCTCCACATGGCCATTGTGGTCGATGAATTCGGCGGGCTTTCGGGCGTGGTGACCTTGGAGGACATCGTCGAGGAACTGGTCGGGGAAATCTTCGATGAAAAGGATGCCACCACTTCCTTCGTCAAGCCCATGGGGGAGCACAAGTGGCTGGTCCCCGGTCGGCACGACGTGGTCACCATCAACCGGCTGATCCCCGGAGAACTGCCCTTGGAAGGGGACTACGACTCCCTCCAAGGGTTGATCATGTCCAAGCTGGAGCGGATGCCGGTCTTGGGCGACCAGGTCCAGGTCGGCCCACACAAGTTTACGGTGGTCAAGATGAACCGGAACGAGGTGGTTTCGGTGGTTCTGGAATACATGCCCTTGTTGGACAAAGCCAGGGAAGAGTTGGCCGACTGATCGCCCGACCCTTGCCTCTTAAGGTACAGAACTTTTAGCCCGGTCCCCTATGAAAGCCCTAAAGGTTGCCATTGTCTTTATCCTGGTCTTGAACGGGGTTTATTCCTTGACCCAGTGGCTGGGCTCCTCCTCCCCGGAAAACGAACGAATCGCCGAAGCCGCCGCCGAACCCGACCCGGCTGCTTCCGGGTTCGACCTAGCCGCCTTGACCGGCCTGACCAAAGAGATCCGGTCCGGCCAGGAATTGGAACGAAAGCTCAACGAAAAAGACGGCATCAACAACCTGGACCTGAACGACGACGGCAAGGTGGACTACCTCCAAGTGGAGGAATTCGGCAAACCTGAAACCGGCAAGGTAGGATATTCCCTGTACACCGAACCGGCCAAAGGCGAAAGACAGGAAATCGCCGAGGTGACGGTGGAGCAAAACGGCGACCAAGCGGAGATCCAGGTGGTCGGCAACGAACAGATCTACGGGGACAACGCCGTTTACAACGATTCGGTCAAAGTCGAACGGCCCGTCCAAACAGCCCAAGCCCAGGCGGCTCCTTATCCGGTGTACCCCAGCTATTTCATGCCCCACCCCTTGTGGATCTCCCCCTTCGGGTTTGGGTTTTACCCACCCTACTTTGGCTTTTTCCCCATTTTGGGCCCTTCGCTCTACTTCAACCGAGTTGCAGTCCACCACACCGTGGTGCGCCAAGGACCCAGCAGTTTCCAAGGCAACTCGAACCGGACCTTGTCCAACCCCAACAAAGGCCGAGCGGCCAACACCGGGGTGGCCAAGGGACTGCGCAAACCCACCGGGACCCAGAAGCAGTTTTTGTCCTCTCGAAGCTCCGGCAAAATCGGCTCCGGCGGCTTTGGACGGTCCGGCGGCTCCAAGGCGCTCAGCTCGGGCACAACCCGTGGTTTTGGCCAAAGCTCCGGTGCCCTTGGCCGGTCCAGCGCCTTTGGCCGCAGCTCCAGCGGGTTGGGGTCCAATCGAGGTTTTGGCGGTTCGGTGCGCTCCTTTGGGGGCGGACGGAGCTTTGGCTTTGGCGGGAAATAATCGATGAAACACAGCCTCCGTAGCCTGCTTTCGGCCCTGCCGGACACCGGGTTTCAAGTGATCGGCGACCCGGACGTTTCGGTGGAAGGGATCAGCTGGGACCCAACCAAAACCGGACCCGGCTTTTTGTACTTCGCCCTGACCAAAGAGGAATTCCAGGAATCCCACCTCAAGCCCAATTCCCTGGCCCATTGGCCCGCAGCCGTAGAGCGGGGGGCGGTGTGTGTGGTCACCGACAAGAACCTCACCTTGGACCTGCCCCCCGGGGTCACGCACCTCCAGCTTTGGGACCTCAACCTGGGCATGGCGCTGTTGGCCCAGGCCTTCTGGGAGCGGCCGTTTATGAGCCTCAAGCTGGTAGGGATCACCGGCACCAACGGCAAAACCACCACCACCCAAATGTTGGACTCCATCTTGGCCCACGCCAAGGTGCCCGCCGGGGTGATCGGCACCATCGGAACCTTTTACCCCAAGTCCAAGGAACCGGCCGGCCACCTCTCCAATCCCCTGGCCCCGGACCTTTTTCGGATCGGCCACAAGATGCGGAACGAAGGAGCCCAAGTGGTGATGATGGAAGTCACCAGCCACGGCATGGACTTTGACCGCAACTCAGCCCTGGAATACGATGTCGCCGTGTTTACCAACCTGACCCAAGACCACCTGGACCACCACCTGAGCATGGAGGCCTACAAGGAAGCGAAGCTCAAGTTTTTCCGGGGCCTGGGGCAAGGGAAAAAAAAGTCTTTGGCGGTAGTCAATGTGGACGACTATTATGGCCCCGAGTTTTTGTCGGTCCTGGACAACCATGCCAAATTGATTGGCCGTATCCAGGCCTTGAGCTACGGGATCAAAAACAAACAGGCCGAACTCTTGGGGGTGATCAAAGAGATGACCGGCGCTTCCAGCCGGTTCGAGGTCTATTTGCGAGGCCACTCGCTGGGAGAGATTCGGCTGCCCATGGCTGGAATTTTTAACGTTTATAATGCACTGGCCGCATTTGGGGCCGGTTTGGGCCTAGGGGTCAATGTCGAGACCTTGGCCGCCGGTCTGGCAGCGGCCAGACAGGTGGATGGCCGGTTTGAAAAGATCAAAAGCCCCGCCGGGGTGGACGTTTACATCGACTACGCCCACACCCCCGATGCCCTGGAGAAGATCATCAAAGAAGTGGTGCACCTCACCGAAGGGCGCAACATCACCGTCTTCGGCTGCGGCGGAGACCGAGACCCGGGCAAACGTCCCCTGATGGGAGCCATTGCCGCCCGTTTTGCCGGGGTCACCGTCATCACCAGCGACAACCCCAGGACCGAAGACCCCAAAACCATTGCCGCCCAAATCCAGGCCGGATTCCCGGAAGAAAAAAACGCCAAGCTTTTTGTGGAACTGGACCGGAAACGGGCGATTGATTTGGCCCTGGAAATGGCCAAGCCGGGGGATTCGGTTTTGATCGCCGGAAAGGGGCACGAGACTTACCAGATCATCGGGGAGGAAACCCGGCTCTTCTCGGACCGCCAAGCGGTACTCGACTATTACGCCAACCCGCCCAAGCCCCACTACCGGGCGATTGTCGAGGTCAACCTCAAGGTGGTCGAAGCGAACCTGCGGCTGATCCTGGAGGAAAAACCGGCCCACCTGGAACTGCTGCTGGTGGTCAAGGATGATGCCTTGGGCCACGGGATCGTTCCGGTCGCCAAGCTGGCGGCGACCTTGGGGATCAAACGCTTTGGGGTCGCTTGCCTTTCCGAGGCCCTGGCGCTTCGGGCCGCCGGGCTCTTGGCCCCCGATATCCTGGTGTTTGGGGAACGAGACGACCAAGAACTGCCGATCGCCTTGCGGCACAAACTGACCTTGCAGATCCAATCCCTGGAAAAGGCCGAGCGGCTCAACGAGCTGGCGGCATCGGCGGGCCAACGGGCCAAGGTGCACCTCAAGGTGGACAGCGGAATGGGCCGTTATGGAGTCAAGCCTCATGCGGTCTTGGAGCTGGTCGAGCAGATAAGTCGGCTCAAAAACCTGGAGTTGGAAGGGGTCATGACCCATTTCGCCCAGTCCGACGAAGCCGACAAAACCTACGCCAAGCTCCAGTGGGAGCGATTTTCCGCAGTGGTTTCGGCCCTGGAAGCAAAAGGCCAACGGCCCCCCCTGGTCCACGCCTGCAACAGCGGCGGCTACCTGGACCTGCCTTTTGCCCATGGGGACATGGTTCGGATCGGAGCCTTGCTCGCCGGAGTTTATCCCTCCGAGGTCTGCCGCAGGATCAACCGGGAGGGCAAAACCCTGGCCCCCGCCTTGTCCCTCAAAAGTCGGGTGGCCTTCGTCAAAACCCTGGAGCTTGGCGACAAGGTGGGCTACGGAATGCACTACACCGCACCGGGGGCCACCCAATTGGCCATCTTGCCCCTAGGGTACGGAGACGGCTACCCCAGGCTGAGGAACAAGGGAGCGGTGTTGATCCAAGGGACCGAATGTCCGATCTTAGGCGGCAACTCGATGGACGCAATCATGGTGGACTGTTCCCACCTCCAGGAGGTCTCTCCCGGCGAAGAAGTGGTGCTGATCGGCACCCAGGGAGAGAAAGAAATCACCGCCATGCAACTGGCCCGCTGGGCTTCAACGGTTACCTACCAAGTCCTGTCTTGTTGGACCGGTAGGATCGAAAAAAGATGGGTTTAATCGATGGTTGCGCTCAATCCGACCCAAGGCCTTTTGGCTCTGGTCTTCCATGGGGACCTGCTCTCCAGAGCGGTGATGTTGTTTTTGCTGGTGCTTTCGATCCTCTCTTGGGGGCTGATCCTCAAAAAAGCGCTACAACTCTCCCAGGCCGCTGCCGACTCCGCCCGGTTCCGGTGCGCCCTGGATCGCCCGATGAGCCTCAACGGCCTGATCTTGGCGGTGGAGACCCACCCGACCGGTCCGATTTTAGCCTTGGGCTTTGAGGCGATTGAGCTGAGAAACGCCCAAACCCCGGCCAGTGCCTTGGAACAAAAAAGCCGCCCGGTGGCCACGAGACTGCAACACGGCCAGTTCCTGGAACGGTTGGACCGGGCCTTGGAAGCCAAGATCATGGGGGAGGAACAAAAGCTTGCCCAGGGCCTCTCTTGGCTGGCCACCCTCTCCAGTGCCGCCCCGTTTGTAGGGTTGTTTGGCACCGTTTTGGGGGTGATCGATGCCCTGGCCTCCTTGGGCCAGACGGGCGGGGATCACCTGAGCGCCGTAGGGCCGGGCATCGCCGCCGCCTTGGTGGCGACCGCCTTGGGCCTGTTGGTTGCTATTCCCGCATTGGTAGCCCACAACCTCCTGCGGGCCAAGGTGGACGACCTGGGCCAGGAGATGCACCGTTTTGGACTGGAGCTTTTGAACCTCTTTGACCAGCTCGACTGATGCGGTACAAAAAACCCAAGCACCCGCCGATTGCCGAGATCAACGTCACCCCCTTCGTGGACGTGTTGTTGGTGCTGGTGGTGGTGTTGCTGGTAGCCAGCCCCTTTTTGCAGCGCCAGTTGGACCTGGACCTGCCCAAGGAGCGGCTGAGCCAACGCAACTCCCAGGCCCAAAAGCGGGTGATCGTTTCGATGGACAAGGAAGGCAAACTCTCCTTGGGTGAGGGGGTGCTTTCCGAGGCCATGTTGCTCAACGCAGTCAGCCTGCGGCTGGCCGCCAACCCGGAGGAACGGGTCCTGATCCGGGCGGACCGTTCCTTGGCTTATGAGAAGATCACCCACCTGATGGCCCAACTCAAGGTGGCTGGGACCACGAGGCTGGGGCTGTTGGTGGAAGAAGCCCGATGAAGAGCCTCAAGCCCTTTACCCCCCTGGCCCTGTCCTTGACCCTGCACCTTTTGGTCTTGGGCTGGGTTTTGGCGATGGTTCGCTCCAGCCCCGAGCCGAACCTTCCCCTGGGGGCCGAGATCCTGTTTGAGCCCCAAGAAGAGGCCCCGGCCCCCGAGACAGCGGAGCAAAACGAGGCCCCCCAGGGGACGGCGGGAAAAACCGAACCGGCTCCCCCGCCGGTGCCCGAGCCCCCCAAGGCGGAAGAGCCCCCAAAAGTGGAAGAGCCCAAAGCCCCAGAACCGGCCCCCAAGGCTCCCGAGCCTCCGCCGGTGGCCGCCAAAACGGACCCCAAGGTGCGGGCCGACCTGATCAAGGCGGTTAAGAGCAAGGAAAAAACTACTGCCGAGCCGCCACCTCCTCCCAAGGCCCCCGCTGCCGCACCGGCTCCGGCGGCACCTCCCGGACCGGCCCAGTTGTGGCGCAACAAGGTCAACCAAAACGGCTACAAAACCCTGCTGCGCCAAAAGGTCGAATCCTTGTGGAAGGCTCCGACCATCGAGCGGGACTACCAGATTCTCTACCTTTGCAAGATCAAGCCGGACGGGAGAATCGACAGCCTTTCCCTGGAGGAAAGCTCCGGGCTTGATCTGCTCGACCAAGGGGCCAAAAAGGCGATCCTGGACGCTTCTCCTTTCCCCGCCCCTCCCGTTGAGGTTCTAGCCGGGGCCCCGGTCTTTGAGGCTTGGTTTCGGTTCCATCCCGAAGAGGCCCAATGAAGTGGCTGCTCCTGTTGTGCCTGTCCCTCTGCCCCACCTGGGTTTGGGCCCAGGACTACATTGAGATCACCGGGGCGAGGTTTTCCCTGGTCACCCTTGCCCAAGGCCAGGGGGCCGATGACCCCTATGCCCAAGAGCTGTTGGCGACCCTCCGTTGGTCCGGGCTCTTTGAACCGGTGGAAAAGGGAACAGTGGCCGACTTGGAGCTGCAATTCTCCCGGTTCCCCAAGTTCGCCAAGATCCAGCTGGTGGGCCTCGAAGGGATGGTCTTTTACACCGGCACCTTTGCCCTGCCGACCCTGGAAGTACAAGAGGAGGTCACCGCCCAGGCGGTGGAGATCATCAAAACCCTGACCGGCGAAAAACCGGCCTTCGGTTCGGGGATCGTTTACGTCACCAAAAACAAAGCCCAAGGATACCGGCTGGAGCTGACCAACTTTTTGGGCCAAAGGCACAAGGTCTTCTCCACCGAAGGCAAAGTGGTGCTGCTGCCTCGGTGGGACTTGGCGGGGGAACAACTGGCCTATACCTATTTGGGCGACCACGGCCCCCAAACCCGGGTGCTCCGATTGCGTGGGCTGGTCGAGGAGCTGCGGACCGGCAAGGGCCAAAGCCTGGAGGCGATTTTCACCAAGAACCCCAACCGCCTGCTCCTGACCCTTTCCATCCAGGGGGACTCGGACCTGTATTGGTTTGAACGCAAACGTCGCCAGCTGTTCAAGGAGACCCAGCGAGGTTCGACCGAGTCGAGCCCCTCCCTGGACAGCACCGGCCAAAGGCTGCTCTTTGTCTCGGACCGAAGCGGCGCTGTACAAATCTATCAAAAGAATTTAACTTCAGGGCTGGAGCAGAGGATGACCTTTGAAGGCAAATACAACGCCGAGCCTTGCTGGAGCCCGAGCGCCAAGTTTTTTGCCTTTTCCGGCTTGGTGGAGGGAAACTACCAGATCTTTTTGATGGACCAACGAGGGTTGATCCAACGGCAGTTGACCCACGGCCCCGGCTCCAAAGAACAGCCCCGATTCTCGCCCGACGGACGGCAGATTTTGTTTGTCAACAAGGTCGCAGGCAAACAAAAGCTTTTCCTGATGCGGGTTGACGGCAGCTATGTCCGAAGATTGACCTCTTCTCCAGACAATCTGGAAGAATTTAATCCCGACTGGAGCCAAGGGGAGATAGAATGGCCAGAACCCTGATTGCCCTCACCTTGGGCTTGGTATTGTTGTTTCCCGCTCCCTTGTGGGCGCTCAAGCTCGAAGACCGGATGGAGGTCTTGGAGAAGCGGCTGGTGGATCTGGAGCGGTTGGGTTTGGAGCAAAAGACCGAGCTCTTGGACAAGACCAAGGAGTTGGCCAAAAAAGCCGAAGCCCAACAAAAGTCCAACAAGGAGTTTTACAAGGCCTTGGACCAGCTGAAGGAAGACTTTGCCCAGGTCAACCGTGGGGCCGAACAGGACGATCTGGCCGCCCGGAAGTTGCAGGCCAAGCTGGAGGAACTGGAACAAAAGTTGAACGCCCAAGGGGTGGAGCTTTTTGAACTCAAAGAATTGATCAAGGCCCAGACTCAGGCCCAGGAAGCCTCGGCAACCCAAGCCCAGGTGGCCAAATCGGAGGCGGTCTTTGAACAGGGACTCCAGGACTTTAAGGACAAAAAATATGCTGCCGCTCAGGAAGGGTTGCTGGACTTTGCCAAAAAGTCGCCCAACCAACCCCTGGCCCCGGAGGCCCTTTATTACGGAGCGTTCAGCGCCTTTTTGCTCAAGGACTACAAAACCGCCAACCCGGCTTTTGACGACCTGATCCGCCTTTACCCCGAATCCCCCAGGCTGTTGACCGCCCGGTGGCAGTTGGCCTTGGGGTTGTTGGCCGCCAAAGACCCCGGTGCCGCCAAGGCGCAGTTGGCGATTTTGGCCAAACAAACCACAGACCCGAAGCTGGCCGAGAAGGCCAAAAAGAAACTTAAAACCCTTAAAAAATAATTCCATGCCCACAACCTACAAGATCGCCCTGGCCCAAATCAACAGCACCGCCGACTTGGACAAAAACCTCCAGACCGCTTTGGAGCTGGTCCGGGAGGCCAAGAAAAAGGGGGCGAGCCTGATCGCCTTCCCGGAATCCTTTTTGTTTTTGGGGGTCGCTGAGGAAACCTACAAAAATCTGGCCGAGCCCTTGGACGGACCGATGGTCACGAGGTTTTCCGCTTTGGCCAAAGAGCTGGGCATCCATATCCTGATGGGCGGATTCGCCGAAACCAACCCCCAGGAACCGCAAAAACTGTACAACACCTCGATCCTGATCGGCTCCCAAGGGAAGCTTTTGGGCCACTACCGGAAGATCCACCTTTTTGACACCAAGATCAAAGAGGTGATGCTCAAGGAATCCAACACCGTCAGCCCCGGCAAGGAAGTGGTCTGCTTGGACCACGAACTGGGACCCTTTGGTTTGACCATCTGTTACGACCTGCGCTTCCCCGCCATGTTCCAAAGCCTACGAAGGTTGGGGGCCAAGGTGATTTTTGTCCCTGCCGCCTTTACCTTCCAGACTGGCCGGTACCATTGGGTACCGCTGCTCCAGGCTCGGGCCATCGAGACCCAGTGTTTTATCGTAGCTCCGGCCCAGGCCGGTTGGCACAACCAAAAACGCCATTCCTTCGGCCACTCTTTGGTCATCGACCCTTGGGGGCAGATCATCGCCGACGGCGGGCCGGAGGCCACCGGTCTGGTCATGGCCCAAATCGACCTCGCCCAGGTGGACCAAGTCCGGGCCCAAATGCCGGTCTTAGAGCACCAAGTGGCGGGGATCGACCGGTAAAGAGATGTTCGAAAGCTTTGTCGGCGAGATTGAGGCCTGGGTCCAAAAACAGGGCTTTGGCCCCAAGGTCTCGGTCTTGCTGGGTCCCTTGCCCCCAAGGCTCAACCTGGAAGGCAAGTTTTTTTGGACCCAAGCCCTCACCCTCTGCCTTCCCCAAGAGGCACCGGGGCTGTTCCAAAGAACCGGCCAACCGCTAAAGCCCTTGGTCGAACGTCTGGCCGGGCTGGGGGAGTTTACGCCCCAGGCCCGGATCAGGGAGCTGATTGAAGCCAGCCCCTTGGCCTTTTTGGAAGAAGAAGCCAAGACCGCCTTGACCTCAAGCCTGTTTGCCCTGCTAGGCCGACTCCAGGCTTGGCACCAAGGCGGATTGGTCGCAGAGGTGGAGCAGGACCCCAAGGGATTTTTGCTGTCCCTGGCCGGCCTGCTCGACCCGGCGACCAGCGGAGACCTTTGGGGATTGGGCCGGTTTTTGGCCCAACTGGGGCTGCCTTACCCCCACTCCCCGGCGGCGGCCCAAGCTTTTGGCCGGTACAGCGGCACCCAGGAGTTGGGGTACCTGGACTGGTTGGCGCTGGTCTTGTCGGGGAAAACCTGGGAGCAGGCCTGTCTGCTGGACCGAAGCCTGGACCTGATCTTTGGCCCCGGACACCCGCTGGCTCTGCCCAGGCTGTGCGCCGAAGCCCCGCTTTGCCCCTCTTGTTTTTTGGGGTCCAATTGCAAATTTTTTGCCGACCAGTACCACCCACAAAGGCGGCTGGTGCTGGAAAACCAACTGCGCTTGGGCCGCAGTGCGGAGCTGAAGAGCCGGGAGTTGTTTTTGTACTTGGCCGGAGAAAAGTGGCAGAACCGCCCTCTGCAAAACCAGTGGATTGAAGCCTTTTTGGCGGGACAGGTGGCCAACGAACTGTTGGTCAACGCCAAAACTGCAGAGGACCAGGAATTTTTGTTGTTCACCAAAGCCCTGGAAGAAGTGGGACTTCGGCTGGCCCAAGCGACCCACAGCACCGCCGGAAAGCCGATCCAAAGCAGCAAGGATATTTTTGAACATTACCGCTTTCGGCTGGGTCGGGAAAAACAGGAGTCCTTTCACATCGCCATTTTGGACAACAAGTACCGGCAGATTTCCTTGCTGATGGTCAGCAAAGGGATCCTGGACCAAACCCTGGTCCACCCCAGGGAGGTTTTTGCCCCGGCGATCCAGCTCCATGCGGCGGCGATTTTGTTGATCCACAACCACCCTTCGGGGGACGTGGAGCCGAGCAAGCAGGATCTGGCGATCACCAAACGGCTCTGCGAGGCAGGCAAGTTGATCGGCATCCAGGTTTTGGATCATGTCATTTTAAGCGAAAACCGCTACTTCAGTTTCGCTGACGAAAACCTTTTACCTACTTGAGACCGATGGTCAAATTTGTTGATACCGCCCATGTTTACATCAGTTCCGGCCACGGCGGCCCCGGATGCGCAAGCTTTCTACGGGAAAAGTTCGTTGAGTTCGGAGGCCCCAACGGCGGCGACGGCGGCAAAGGAGGGGACGTGTTGGTCCAGGGGGACCACAGCCTGACCAGCCTGCAAGACCTACGGCTCCACCCGCACCAACGGGCCAAAAACGGAGAACCGGGGATGGGCAAACAAAAGTCCGGCAAGGCCGGAGAGGACTGTCTGATCAAGCTGCCCTTGGGCACCATTTTGGTGAACGCAGAGACCGACGAGGTGGTCTTTGAAGTGGTGGACGAAAGCCTCCAGTTGGTCCTCAAGGGCGGGAGAGGCGGGCTGGGGAATCAGCATTTCAAGACCAGTACCAACCAAGCCCCCCGGCACGCCCAGCCGGGCGAGGACGGGCAGGAAATGGAGCTGTACCTGGAACTCAAAATCATGGCGGACGTAGGTTTGGTTGGCTTTCCCAATGCCGGAAAGTCCACCTTCATCGCCTCGGTCAGCGCTGCTCGGCCCAAAATCGCCGACTACCCCTTCACCACTTTGACCCCCAACCTTGGAGTGGTGCAGATGAGCGGCTACCGGAGCTTTGTGGTCGCCGACATCCCCGGAATCTTGGAGGGCGCACACCTGGGGGTGGGGCTGGGGGACCAGTTCCTCAAGCACATCCAACGGACCAAGGTCCTGGCCTTCCTGCTCGACGGCTCCTCCTTCGCCGCCAAAGGCCCGTTGGAAACCTTCGAGGCGCTGTACAACGAACTGGAGCTGTTTTCCGAAGACCTGACCGAAAAACCCCGGGTGGTCCTCCTGACCAAGCTGGATGCCCTCAACCCGGAGCTGAACCTCAAAAAGCTGGAAAAGGCGTTTGCCAAAAAGGGGGAGCGGCTTTTTACCATCAGTTCGGTGGCCAAGACTGGCCTGGAGGAGCTGTTGGAAGAGCTTTACAAGATCGTTGCGCAAGGCCGTTCAGTTGAGCTTCTTGCCAATCAGGAAAAGGCCAAGAGCCAGAAACATCCCGTTGGTCGCAAAGGCGGCCACAAAGGCGGAAAGGGCTTGGGCCTCAAAGAGGGAGACGAAGACCTGCTCGACCAGCCAGAAGACGAAGCCTAAGACAATGGCAATTACGATCCCCGCCCGGACGTTGGCTTGGCGGCCCGAGAACAGGGAAAAGGGCAGGGCCAGGATCATCATGCAAAAAATGGTCAACAGCCCTGAAAGCTTCTGGAACAAGGCAAAGAGGTCTTCCGAATAGTTGACCGCCCCTTGGATCTTGATCCTCAAGTTGGCCAGCACCGTCTCCAAGGGCGCATACTTGGGGTGGGGCAGTTCAGGATTAAAGGCGATGGGCATGGCATCCTCGTCCAACCGAGCCGGGGCTAGGTCCTGGTAAGTCAGTTTGTCTTGGTCGATCTCCAGGCCCAACCCCGGCCCCACCTGCCAACCGCCTTCCAACTGGGTCACTGCTTCAAACCGGTTGAGACCGATCACTTGGTAATCCCCGCCGAACACCACTTCCCCCACCTTCTTGGCCGTCAAGTCGTGTTTGTCCAGGCCGGTGAAATAAAACAACCGGCCTTGGTAAAACCGCCAGATGGTTTTGGGGTCTTCCGGCTGGGTAAAACCCAATTTTTTTTCCGCCCCCCACCAGGGAGCCAGATAACTCTGGTTGAAGTAGGAAAACAGGGCGATCACCATTCCCGCCCAAAGCACGGGCCGGATCATTTGCAGCAAACTGACCCCGGCGGCCTGCATGGCTATGGATTCACTGGTTTTTGAGAGGCTGGTGAAGGTCAGGATGGTGCCCAACAAAACCGCAATGGGCAGGGTCAATTCCACCAACAGCGGAATGGCCGCCAACACGGCTTCCTTGAACAACCTTGCCCCCTCGGGCTGGTTGAGGCTGTCCAGCTCGCCCAGGACCACGAAGGTCAGGGCGATGGTGACCAGAGAAAGCTGGCAGGAAGCAAAGTAGAGGACAAACTCCTTGGTGATGTACCGGTCGATCTGCCTCATCCTTTGTCTCCTGGGTCCCTAACGAGGCGTTGCGTCCGGCAGGCCGCCGTCCACCGGAATGGTGGCCCCGGTGGTCGGGGTTTGGCGGGTGGCAAAAAACAGTACCGCCTTGCCCACATGTCTGGCGGTGACCCTCGCCTTGAGCAGGTTGCGGTCCTGGTAATACCGTTCCAGCCCCTTTTCATCAAGCCCCCTGGCCTTCATCCGGTCCGGCCCCACGGTGGCCCAAAGGCCGGATTTGACCTTGTCATCGTCCGAAAAGACCCCGTCGGGGCTGACCATGTTGACCCGAATGTCCGAGTCGGCCAACTCCAGGCTGGCAATCCGGGCCAATTGATGGGCTCCGGCCTTGGTGGCCGAATAGGCCCCAAAGCTGGCGCTGGGGGAAAAGACGTTTTTGGTGGAAACCAAGACCATGTCACCGCCGCAACCTTGGGTCTTCAGGTGTTTAGCCCCCAGTTTGAGCATCAACAAGGTCCCTTCCACGTTGACCCGCTCCAACAGTTGGAACCTTGCCAGCTCCATCTCCTCCAGCTTGGAAACATAGGCCAACCCGGCATTGATCACCAAGAGGTCCAACCCGCCATACCGGCTGACCACCGCATCAAAGCAGGCTTGGATCGAGGCCTCGCTGGTCACGTCCATGGGGTGGCAAAAGACTTGGGTCGGATACTGGGCCAAAAACATCTGGCCCACCCGTTCCAGATTCTCTCCGGCCAAGTCGGTAAAAATCACCTGGGCCCCTTCCTGGGCCAATTCGTGACAGATGCCCGAACCGATCGCTCCGGCCGCCCCGGTCACCAACGCCACCCGGCCTACCATGGACAGGTGGGTCTGGTGGCGCAGCTTGTAGTGCTGCAAGCCCCGGTATTCCATGTCAAAAAGATGGTCTTCGGTGAGGCCCAAAAAGTTTTTCCCCATGCCCAAGATCTGCCCTTTGGTGACTAGGGTTTGCCTCAAGATGTCCAGGGCAATCTGGCCGTGCCGGGCATTGGGGCCGACGGCAATGGCACCGATCCCCGGCACCAGGATCATCCGGGGCAGGCTGTCGAACCGCTCCAGCTGTTCTTCTAACCGACCAGCCTGCCGGTCGTAGTAGGTTTCATATTCCTTTTGGTACCGCTCCAAGGCCTCTTTGATCCGCTCTCGGGCCAGGGAAGGGTCCACCACGTCCAGGTCCGCCAGGGCCATGGGCAGGGCTTTGGTGCGAATCAGGTGGTCCGGGGTCAGGGGACCGGAAACCAAAGCGTCCAGGTGCCGGTTGACCAAGGCCAACACCGGGGCCTCGATCAGGGGCAGCAAAACCCACCGTTTGCCGCCGCTCAACTGGCTGAGCAGGCCCCGCAAGAGGGGAGAAAGCAGTTTGATTCGTTTTGTGGCCTCTTCCAGTTCCTCAGCGCTTGCCTCGGGCAGGGGGCTTTGGGTCAAGGACCGGATTTTTTCTTCCGCCAAGCCAACCGCTTCGATCATCAGGTCGTAAGATTCCCGGGCCGTTGCTCCCCAGGTGATGATCCCGTGCCAAGCGAGCACCAATCCCCTGGCCTTTGGGTGTGCCTCCAAAGCCTTCTGCACCGCCTTGGCCAAAGGGAACCCTGCTTCCACATAGTCCACCACCACAAAACCGGGCAAGGTGGCCTCCAGCAGGGCTTTTCCGCCTTCTTGGCAACAAAGGGTCAAGACCGCATCCGCATGGGTGTGGTCCACCGATTGGGCGGGAATGAAGGCATGGACCAGCGCCTCAATGCTGGGGTTGGCCGCTTGGGGGTCCAGCAGGTGGCGGCGGAGTTCGTTGGTCATCCTTTGGTCGTCCATCTTCTCGACCTGTTTGTACCGCTGGAGGGCAGCCAAGTCCAAGGCTGGAATTCCTTCGGGGGTCAGGGTCGAAAGGTCGAATCCACTGGCTTTGACGTACAGGCAGTCCAAAGGCTCCCCAAAAAAGTTCTGCCCCTGGGCCTTTACCGAAGTGTTGCCCCCGCCGTGGAGGATCAAGGAGGGCTCTTGGGCCAGCAATCGGCTGCTGTATATTTTTGCGGTCAGCTCCACAGGCAGCCCTGGGTAGGTGGAGACCAGCTCCAAAAGTTCGGATTCGGACCAACGGTTGCGCATTTTGCCTGTCTTAAAAGGAAGGGGAGGTTGAAGAAAAGAGCGCCGAAAGAAGCGCAGCGACAGGGGTGCCGGTCAGCACCCCCGTTGGGCCGAAGCCTCAGGCTACTTCTTCTTGGATTGAGCCTTGGCGGCCTTTTGGCCTTTGCCGCTCAACTCGGCTTTGAGGTCCAGGTACATCTGGTAGGCCACCTTGGGCTTCACCATCTCGTGGACCACCGCCCCAACCGCTTGGATCATCGCCAAAGGGGACTCGGATTGGAAAATGTTCCGACCCATGTCCACCCCGGCAGCCCCTTGGTCGATCGACTTGTAGGCCATGGTCAAGGCTTCGAGTTCCGGCAGTTTTTTGCCCCCGGCGATGACGATGGGGATCGGACAACCGTGGGTGACGGTTTCAAAACCCTTTTCCACAAAGTAGGTTTTGACGTAATGGGCACCGATCTCGGCGGCAATCCGGGTGGCCAAACCAAAGTAGCGGGCATCCCGGACCATGTCCTTGCCCACTCCGGTGACCGCCAAGGTCGGGATGCCGTACCTAGTCCCTTTGTCGATCAGCTTGATCACGTTCATGATCGACTGGTGTTCATACTCGGCACCGATGTAGATCTGGGCAGCCAAAGCGCTGGCGTTGAGCCGAATGGCATCTTCAATGTCCACCGCCACTTCTTCGTTGGAAAGCTCGGACATCACCGACATCCCGCCCGAACAGCGCAGCGCAATCGGCTTGGCCAAACCCGGCTCCACCACTTGGCGCAAGGCCCCACGGGTGCACATCAGCACGTCCGCATAGGGCATCAAGGGGGCGATGGTCAGGTCAATCCGCTCCAGGCCGGTGGTCGGGCCTTGGAAATAGCCGTGGTCAAAGGCCAACATCACGGTGCGGCCGGTCTTGGGATTAAAGAGCTGGCTCAGCCGGTGTTTCATCCCCCAATCCAGGTTGTTGGAACCTTTGAGGAAAAAAGGCTCACTTTGCTGGGGAATGCCGATTCCAAAATCCTTGCCGTCTTTCAGGCCGTCCAAATCCGCCATGTAACGCTCCTTGTAGGGGTCTTTTGAGGTTGTTGGTCCAAGGGGGTTTTTACGCCCTCAAGCCCTATTTCTAAAGGAGCCCAAACCGCTAGGTCAAGTCCAAAGGAACAGCCTCTGGCAATAGACAAATGCAGGGGCGCTGCGCTAAGGTAAACCAAACCAAAACGACCCAAGCACCAACATGGAAAGCCTCACCTTTCAAGCCCTGGTTCTGGTAGCGGACCAAGCGGTCAAAGCCGGCCTTGCGGAACCGCTCAACAAAGAGAGCCTTGAAGCGGACTTCGTCAAGACCGTGGAAAAGGGGCTTTTGAACCTGAACAAAAACCACTACGACCTGGTCATCGCCGAGATCAACCTGGGGCCGGACCAAAAGACCGGACTGGTGCTCCTCAAGGCGCTACGGGAGCGGGATGCCGACCTGCCGGTGATTCTGATCGGCGACCAAGCCTCGATCACCAGTTCGATTGAGGCGGTCAACTACGGGGTCAGCGCCTTTTTGCTCAAACCGCTGGACCCCAAAGAGACCCAAAGTTCTCTAGCCAAAGCGATCCGGCACCACAAAAGCCGATTCCAAAAAAACGAGCTGGTCAACTACCAGATGACCAACCACTACCAAGTGGTGATCAAGTCTTCGGAGCGGAGCTTTCTCAAGCTGTTGGACACGGTGGACAACCTGATCGAGTTGCTGTACCCGCAAGAATACGGCAGCTTCCCGGACCTTAAAATGGCCATTTATGAAGGTTTGGCCAATGCCGTGGAACATGGCAACCAAAAGGACCAGGAAAAAAACATCTTCTTCCAGATCCACCTCAAGATGGACCGGATCTTGGTACAAATCAAAGATGAAGGGCAGGGGTTTGAATCGGAGCGACTCCTCCAGGAAGGGGGCGATTTGATGCACCGGGGGTTGGAGTTGATCAAGCACTTGATGGACGAGGTGACGTTTAACCATAAAGGCAATGAAATCAACTTTCTAAAACTGCTCCCTCAGGCAGCCCAACAAAACCCTGAGTACCGGCGGGCTTAGTTTCTTTTTCTCCAAAAACCATTGTTTTTGGAAGACTACTCCGGGGGGCCAACTCCACATAGCCCACCTGAATCACCCAATACCCAGGATTTAGGGCAAAAAAAAAAGGCCGCCTTTGGGGCAGCCTTTTTGTAAGTCGCAGGGTCTTGGGCAAAAGCCCAATTTTTCTTAACGCTTGGAGAACTGGTACCGAGCCCTCGCACCTTTCTGGCCGTATTTTTGCCGTTCCACTTCCCTTGCGTCCCGAGTCAGGAAGCCGCCTTTGCGGAGGCTGCTGCGCAAGTCTTCCGAGTAGTGGACCAAGGCCCGGGCAACGCCGTGGGTGATGGCTCCGGCTTGGCCGGTGGTTCCGCCGCCCTTGACGGTGGCGAAAACATCAAACTTGCCCTGTTTCTCGGCCGCAGCCAAGGGAGCATTGATTTGGATCAGGTAGAGGTCCCGGGTAAAAAACTCGGAAGCTTCCCGCTGGTTCACGATAAACTTACCCGTGCCGGGCCGCAGGAAGACGCGGGCAACAGAGGTTTTTCTTCTACCGGTACCGTAATGCTGGCTCATATCGATTAAAAATCAAGGGTGGTCAAGGATTGTGCTTGGTGAGGATGCTCCGCCCCAGCGTAAACCTTCAGTTTGTCGATCCCGTTACGGTTCAGTTGGTTCTTAGGCAACATCCCTTTGACGGCGTGTTCGATGGCGGCACCGGGTTTCTTGGCCATCAGGGCCTCGAAATTCGCTTGTTTCAAGCCGCCGGGAAAGCCGGTGTGGTAATAATAATTTTTATCCTTGGCCTTGGCCCCGGTAACCTTTACCTTGCTGGCGTTGACTACGACAACGTAATCGCCGGTGTCCACGTGGGGGGTGTAGGTGGGCTTGTGTTTGCCTTGCAGGATCATGGCGATCTGAGTAGCGATGCGCCCCAGGGTTTTGCCCTCGGCATCAAGCAAGTACCATTCTTTCTGGCGTTCGCCTTGTTGGTACTCTTCGTTACTCACAAAAGGGGTCGTCTTCATTTTTGTCTGCCTTGGGTAAAGATAGCGTTTGGCGTGTAATCATCGTTTCTATTCGCTTCCTGTCTCCCTGTCAAGCCCACACCTTGGGGATACAAACTTTTTTCTTGGAGCGGCCTTCTGTAAAAGTGCATATTCCCTTTTTAATCAATCGACTATTCAACAAAGGAAACCCATTCGGCCAGATCCGCTCGGTCAGTTTTGTACTGGTTGACCGGAGCTTGGTAGTCCCCAAAACCCAAAGCCAAGCCAGTCAAAAAATGTATCTCCTCGCCAACGTGGAAGAACTCTCGCAAAATCTCCGGCCAAAAGACCAGCGAAGCTTCTGGACAGGTTTCCAACCCCAAACTGACGGCACTGAGCATCAAAGACTGGCAAAACATCCCGCAGTCAAACAAGGAACCTTCCTTCAAAGCGCTGGACATCCCCAAAAACAAGGCGGTGGGAGCGCCAAAGGCATGAAAGTTCCGTCTGGACTGTTCCACCCGCAATTCCTTGTCGTCCCGGCCAATCCCCAAAGCTTGGTACAAAGCAACCCCACAAGCGTGCCGACGTGATTTGTAGGGCTCGGTCCATTCGTCCATGTAGGCATTTACCTTGGGCTGCATGGGAAGCTTGTTTTCAAAAGCCTCCAGTAACTTTTTGTCCAATTGCCTTTTTTTTTCTCCCGACACGACCAAGACCTGCCAAGGCTGCATGTTGGTGGAACTGGGGGACCAGCGGGCCGTATTGAGCAGTCGCTCCAACAGTTCCCGTGGGACTGGCCGGTCCAGGTAGGCCCGAAAGGACCGCCGCTCTTGGATCGCCTCAAGGGCACCAGGGAGTTCTATGGGTTTTAGACGCATTGTCGCACCAGGAAAGAAGTTGTACCTCTACTTTGACCATTCAACCTTTGGCCCCAAAAAGCAAGGCTTAACTCCCCCTGGGCCTTGCGGTGCGGCCTCTGGACATTGGAACCGGCAAAACAAAAAGCCCCTGCCCTCACCGCCGGTTTTCTCCAGACCCGGTGGTGAGTCCACCGGGTCCAGTGAGGAGAAAAGAAGCGGTGAGGCCAGGGGGCCGTTGCATCGCAATAAAAAAGCTTTAGCACTGGAGCTGCAGGTAATCCGGGTTCCTCCAAGCTCCTGTAAAAAGGGTTCCAGGTAAATCTTGCTTTGTGTGTCTTCCGGTTTGCTCCTGCCCTCACCGCCGGTTTTCTCCAGACCCGGTGGTGAGTCCACCGGGTCCAGTGAGGAGAAAAGAAGCGGTGAGGCCAGGGGGCCGTTGCATCGCAATAAAAAAGCTTTAGCACTGGAGCTGCAGGTAATCCGGGTTCCTCCAAGCTCCTGTAAAAAGGGTTCCAGGTAAATCTTGCTCTGTGTGTCTTCCGACTTGCTCCTGCCCTCACCGCCGGTTTTCTCCAGACCCGGTGGTGAGTCCACCGGGTCCAGTGAGGAGAAAAGAAGCGGTGAGGCCAGGAGCCTGCAGGCCTTTGTGCCCGCAGGGTTGAAGGTTGTTTAGGCCAGTTTTTTAAAAAGGGTTTTGAGGTCGAGGGCCATTTGTTGGGCTTTTTCGGTTGAAAGGCCCAAGAGGGCTTTGGTGGCGGATTCTTCCGCCGGGTTTTGCCGCAACAGGTCCAAGGCTTTTTGCACGTACACCTCTTCTTTCCACTTCAGTTCTTCGGCCAGTTCGCTTAAGTCCGCCAAGGCCCGGAGCACCAGTTTGTGTGCATCCCACCGCTCTTTGGCCGACCCGGCCCGAATCTGGCTCAGGCACTGGAACCCCGAAGGATTCCTGACCCCAATCGCCTGGGTGCTGGGGCTCAGTTGAGGCAAGCTCAAGAGCTCCACCTCCTGTCCCTTGAGGTCCAAGGGCACCAGAATCCCGTTTTGGGTGACCGTCACGTAACCCACCACTTGGCCGGGGTACTGCACCGGTCCGTCGTAGTAAACGATCAACCCTTCGGTCCTGGCGTTGCCCCGGTTGCCCACCAGGAACGCTCCCGACCCTTGGGCCGGTTCGGTGCCGATTGATCCGATCAGGTCCCTTCCGGCCATCGAGGGCATCGGCTCCCCCGGCAGTCCCGAGACCAATCGGGTCGCTTGGCTGGTCCCCTCGAATTTGGGTCCCGAACCCAGTTGGTTGTGCAGGAACAAGAGCCGTTGGTCTCGGGTCAGAAAGACCGTGATGTCCAGCCCCGCTTCCTCCATCACCCGCTGGAGGTTGTACACCAGTTCCTTGGGCTCTTCGTGGCCCAAGACCTTGTACCTCGCCTCGACTCCCCCCTCCTTGAGGGTGATCCACCGTTCCTGGGCCAGGACCGACGGAACCGCCGGTTGGGTGCCCAGCAAGCTGGCGGGCCTGGCGGTCTCATCAATGCTAACCGGATACCCCTTCCCGATGGAACTCAAGGTCCGGGCACTGCCCCGGACAAACTGGAGTCCTGCTCCTTCGGCCGCTCCGGTGATCCCGGACTTGCCGTTTAACAGCGCCCTGCCGGCAAAGCTCACCGCTTGGGTGATCCCTTCGATCTGGCGCAATCGGTCTTCCAAGAACTGGTTGGCCACCGAAGGGGCCATGGGCGCATCCTTGGACGGAGCCTCCTCCAAGAAGGTCCGAATCTCTCCCAGCCAAAGTTGGATCCGCCCGATCCCTCCTTTGGCCACCTGGAGCAGGGAAACCTTCCCCTCCAGTCCGGCGATCACCGCTACCCTCCCTACCAGGGGGTTTCCGGGGCTTACCGGCGGCTCGGTCCCCATCAAGGGGGCCAGCCTTCGGTTGAGCCCCATCAGCCCTTGGGGGGAGTATAACTCTGTAGGTTGTCTCATGACTCTTTTTCAGCCTCTTCGAGCTGGACCCCCGGAGGTCTCCCTCCGGGGGTTCTAGGGACCTGGGTCCCGGTTGCTTTCCCTAACCGACTCCGACTTTTAAGCCTTGAGCAAACTCAAGACGTTGTTGGGAGTTTGGTTGGCCTGGGCCAACATCGCCGTGGCGCTTTGGGTCATGATCTGGTTCCGGGTCAGTTCGCTCATCTCCGAAGCCATGTCGGTATCCCGCAAGACCGATTCGGCGTTGATCAGGTTCTCCTTGGCCACCGAGAGGCTGGTCAGGTTCGATTCCAAGGTGTTCTTTTGGACCGCACCCATCTCCGCCCTGGTGGTGGTGATCTGGTCGATCGACTGGTCGATCAGCAGCAGTGCGTCCTGAGCCCCTTGGGAGGACCGCAAGTCCAGGTCCCTCAAGCTCCGGTAGCCGGATTCGTTGGAGATGTCCTTGCCCAGTTGGGTACTGTTCACGTCCGGGATGCTGACCTTGACGATCTGGTTGCGGTTGCCCCCCACTTGGAAGACAAAGGCATTGGATTCCAAGGCCACCCGGCCCACTTCGGGTTTCATCGGGTCGGCCACTCCGGTAAACCGGACCTTGAGGCCTTCCACGTTGGTCCCTGCGGCACCGGTCAATTCCTGGCCTTTGCCCACCGAGACTTCCCCGCCGATCTTGCCGATCACGTCCCGGCCGTTTTGTACCCACATCGGGGTGTCCCCGTTGGCCGAGAGAATCCCCGAGGTGCTGGAGGTAACGCTAAAGCCTTGTTCCGAGCCGTACTCGTGGGACAAGATGGTCAACTTCCCTTGGTCGAAAAAGGTGTCCAAGGCCATGCCGTTGTCCTTAAAGCCGTTGTTCAGCCGGTTTTGGATCTCTTCTTGGGTCTCGCCCAGTTTGGTGCTCATCTGGAAGGACTTGCCCCCTTGTTGGATGGTCAAGGACTCCCCGGCATCAATGATCTCCTGGGTAAAGAGCGCCGAACCCACCACTTGGGCTTGGGTGGCTTCCTGGTCGATGGTCACCGCATAGCCCGATTGAGGGGCAGATTGGGTCTTGAGGCTCGCCCCCAGGAACTCCAGGTCGGGACCGCTGGCCTTACCGTTGATCGCATGGCTCCCGTCCAGCAGGGTCTTGCGACCATATTGGGCGGACTTGCTGATCCGGTCGATGCTGTCCAAGCTGTTGATCAATTCGGATTGATCCGCTTCGAGCATCGGTTGGTCGTTCGCCCCTTCGTTCGCTGCGTGGATCGCCAATTGCCGCATACTGACCAAGAGGTTGGAAACCTCGTTGAGGTTCGCTTCGGCGGTTTGCACCATAGACACGGCGTTTTCGCTGTTCATCACCGCTTGGGTCAAACCTGCCACTTGGGCACGCATCTGTTCGCTGATCACCAGGCTGGCAGGTCCATCTGAAGCCCGGTTGATCTTGTTCCCGCTGGACAAATGCTCCAGGGTTTTGGAAAGCCTGCTGTCGTTTTGCACCAAGTTCCGGTGTGCATTGACGGCGGCGATGTTGTGGTTGATTCGTAAGCTCATTTTCTTCTCTCCTCTGGCTCCGACAGGGTGCCTCTGGGGCTCCTGGCCGGAGATTGCTTCCTTGGCCGCTCCGGGAATCGGGGCGGGTCATGGCCGAGGGTTCGTCCTTGAACCTTCGGGCCAAGGGGGTTCTCAGGCCCCTTGGACTTTTGGCTGGAGTTCCCACAGTTGCCTGTGTGGGTGGAACTCGGTCTTTGGTTTGGACCCTTTTTCTTTTAAGGGTCGGTCATTTGGGTCTGCGGTCTCTCGTTCTGTGGTTTGGCTGCCCGTCTCCCTGGGACTACTCCCGGAGCCGGTGGGGCCAAAAGGTGGGTTTACTCCCCGGTTCAGCCGGTAACCCGAATCTCCCTGGAGACCGTATTGCTCTGGGGTTTCTGGCTGGCGGCGTAAAGTTCCTTCCAGCCTTCCCTCAGGTTGCCGATCACCTTTTGGATCTCCCGGACCAGCTCGGCATCCTTCTTCAGGTTGGCAATCACGATCTGTTCGTAACAGTACACGTACAGCTTCTTGAGGTTCTGGGCCACTTCTCCGCCCTTGTCTTCCCGCAAGGTCGCCAGCAGTTCCAAGAGGATCTTGCCGGTCCGGTGGAGGTTCTGGTGGGCCGCTTCGACCTCCCCTGCCTCAATCGCTCCAATCGCTTGAGACATGAACCGGTGCATCCCGTCATAGAGCATCACGATCAGCTGCTTTTGACTGGAAGTCTGCACGCTGGTTTGTTGGTACGCCTGGAAGGGCTTTCCGTAAGCCATCTCAATCTCCTGATGCCCCCATCACCGGGGTACTTCGTTTCGTTGGGCCAGGGGATTTGCCCCCGGCGGTTTAAGCTTGGCTTCCTAGGGGAGGGTCACTCCCCAGGGAGGTTTATTGACCGTTGATCAAGGCCAGCACCGACTTGGGGGTCTGGTTGGCCTGACCGAGCATCGCTACTCCCGAAGAGAGCAGGATCTGCTGCTTGGTGAACTCGCTCATCTCCGAGGCCATGTCCACGTCCCGCAACGAGGATTCGGCGGACACCAGGTTCTCGGTGGAGTACCGCAGGTTGTTCAGGTTGCTTTCCAGGGTGTTCTTCTGGAAGGCCCCCAGCTTACCCCGCTGGCTGGTCACTTGGTTGATCGCCGAATCGATCAGCAACAAGGCATCTTGTGCCCCCTGGAAGGTGGTCACATCGATCTCTCCTAGGCTGGTAAACCCGGAGCTGTTGTCGATCCCCCTAGAAATCGTATGGGTGTTCAGGTTCGGCAAATCAATCTTGCTGGTCATGTTCTGCCCTGGGCCAACCTGGAAGTTCAGGCTGTTGTTGGTCACATACACGTGACCTTCGGCCATGTCTTCAGGGGGTACTGGCTGGCCGTCGGGACCGAGGACCGGCTGCCCGTTGGCATCGGTTTGCGGGCTGGTCTTGACCCCGCCCGAGTATTCGACCGTCAGGCCATCGGCCTTGGTGCCTTTGGCGGCGGTCAAAAACTGACCTTCTCCGTAGGCCATCTCTCCGCCGATGGTCCCTTGTACATCGCTGCCTTGGACCGCTTCTTCCAGGGTGTTGCCCTTTTCGGTCAAAATCCCGTCTGCGGTCACCATCGCCCCAAAGCTCGGCTCAGAGCCGTAGTTTTGGTGTTCCACATAAAGCCTTTTGTCGTCGGTCAAACCAAAGTCCAGTTTCAACCCGTTTTGCTGGGACAAGAGCTGGAGGTTGCGCAAGATTGCGTCCATGGTCTCGCCCACTTTGGTGTAGTAGCTCAGGCTCCTACCGCCTTCGTGGAGGGAGAATTGGATCCCCCCGGCGTTGATCTCCTCTTGGGTCAAGGTCCGCTCCCCTTCAAGTCTGGCCTTGGTGGCCACTTGGGTGACATCGATCTTGTAGCCGTCCGCCGGGCTTGAGGCCGTGTCGGTGGCGGCCTTGACAAACCGCAGCCCGTCCCCTACCGCTACCCCGCCGATCCCGTTGCTGCCGTCTAGCAACATCCTTGTCCCGAACTGGGCTTGCTGGCTGATCCCGTCAATGGTCTTGAGGGCGTTCTCGATCTCCGACTGGTCGGCGGCCAACATCTTGTCGTCGTTGCCACCTTCGTTGGAGGCATGTAAGGCCAACTGCCTCATACTCACCAAGATGTTGTTCACCTCGTTCATCGAGGCTTCGGCGGTTTGGACCATCGAAATGGCCATCTCGCTGTTCTGGGAAGCCTGTTCCATCGACTTCACCTGAGCCCGCATCTGCTCGGCAATCACCAAGCTCGCCGGTCCATCGGCGGCCCGGTTCAACTTGCTGCCCGAAGACAACCGCTCCAAGGTCTTGTTCATCTGCTCGTCGGTCTTCTGCAAATTCCTCCAAGAGTTCATTGCGGCGACGTTGTGGTTGATCTTTAAGCTCATCTCTCTCTCCTCACTCAGCGCCTTCTCCTTTGCCGGGGAGAAAGCTGGATTCCTTTTGCTTCTCTATCGGAAGCGCCAAAAAAAACTTAAACCAGGAGATTTCCCAGCCTTTGACTCACTTATCGGTGGGAGGTAAAAAAACTTGAATCTCCGGTAAAATTTCAGCGCAGACCTTTACCAAAGCCAATGCAGTTGGATCCTGAGGGTCAAGGGACCAAAAAAATTCTTCGGAAACCTTTGGGTTTAGGGACTTTACCGGACACAAGCAGGAAGGGGGGCTTTTGTTTTCTCCTCAAATGGACTAGCCTCAACTATTCTTTAGGCAGGGAGGAAACAGGTGCATCCGATTTTGTTTGAAATAGGCAGTTTTCAGCTCCGCTATTATGGGCTGATGTACGCCCTAGGGATCTTGGCGGTTTATCTCCTGGGTCAACGGGATTTGGCCTGGGCCAAGGTGGGGGTGGACAACGATGGTTTGTTCAACCTGATCATCTACACTTTTGTGGGGGCGATTGTTGGGGCCAGGGTCTATTATGTGCTCTTTAACCTAGACTACTACCGGTCCCAAGACCTGCCCTGGTGGGAATTTGTGGCCCTCTGGCACGGTGGGCTGGCCATTCATGGGGGGCTGATCACCGGTCCCTTGACCTTATATTTGGTCTCCCAGTACCAAAAGTTGCCCTTTGCCCGGTTGGCCGACCTGTTTGCCCCTTATCTCTTGCTCGCCCAAGCGATCGGACGGATCGGCAACCTGATGAACGGGGATGCCCACGGTGTCCCCACCGACCTCCCCTGGGGGATCGTTTTCCACTATGGCCCCGCCTCCAGAGAGTTCCCCGGCATTGCCCTGCATCCGGTGATGCTCTATGAAATGGTGCTGAACCTGATCGGATTTGGGCTGTTGTATTCCATCCGCAAAAAGGGGCTTAAGCCCGGCTTTGTGACTGCCGCCTACATGATCGCCTACGGGGTGATTCGCTTTGTGGTTAGCTTTTTTCGGGCGGATGACCTTTATTTTTGGGGGATTCGGGCTCCCCATGTCGCTTCGATTCTGCTGGTGGGGCTGGGGTTGGGGTTGATCTTCGGGCTCAAGTTGCACAAGCCGGACCTAGAAAAAAAGAAGAAGGAACAGCAGTTTCTCCCCAAGCGCCAATGGAAGTAGCTTGGCCCCAGGCCGGGACCCCAAAGATTTAATTTGGAATCTGCCGGATTTGGGGTTACAATGGGAGCGAATTGGAGGTTCCCATGAAAACAGAGCCAAACCTGAACCGTCGCTGGGACTTTCTGCTGGATGCCCTGAGCCCCTGGGCTGGGGGGCTGTTGTTTTGGGGGCTGCTCGCTTTGGTGGCCCTTTTGCTGGTCATTGAGCGGCCCCTCGGCTGAAGTCCGAGTTTAACCGCCCAACGCCTCTTCCAACAGGTGGCAGACCAACCCGTCCACCAGCTTGGGTTCAAACCAAGTGGACTTGGGCGGCATGATTTCCCCTGCCTCTGCGACCGCAATCACCTGTTCCATCTGGGTCGGGTGCATGGCGAAGGCTACCGCCATTTCGCCGGAATCCACCCTCTTTTCCAGCTCCGAAAGCCCTCTGGCACCACCGACAAAATCGATCCTTTTGTCTTTCCTTGGGTTGCCGATGCCCAACAGCGGTTGGAGCAGCCAGTCGTACAACAGGCTTACGTCCAAGGCGGCCACCGGGTCGGCAGGGATCTTGTCGCTAGGCGCAGTCAACCGGTACCATTGGCCCTTGAGGTACATGCCCACCTCTCCAGGCGCTTCGGGCCGCACCGGCCCCACTTCCGCCTTGAGGGAAAACACCTGGGCCACCTGGGCGACAAAGTCCCCTTGGTTAAGCCCGTTCAGGTCTTTGACCACCCGGTTGTAATCCAAGATTTTCATTTGGTCGGCCGGGTAGAGGACCGCCAAAAAATAATTGTAAGGCTCGTCCCCGGTGTGTTTGGGGTTCGCTTCCTTGCGCTTGGCCGCCACTTTGGAAGCCGAGGCGCTCCGGTGGTGTCCGTCTGCAATGTACAGTTTTTTGACCGGAGCCTGGGGACCGTTAAAAAGGTCCGAGATGCCTTTGGCCAGCGCCGGGTCCAACACCGGCCAGAGGCGGTGGGTCACCCCATCATCGCTTTGGACCGAAAGTTGGGCCGCCCCGCGGGTCGCCTTGGCGGCCAGTTCGGAAAACTTGGATTGAGACAAAAAGGCCAGCAACACCGGACTTGCCTGGGCGTTGAGGGTGTCGATCATCCGAATCCGATCCAATTCCTTGTCTTCCCGGGTCAATTCATGTTTGACGATCAGATTTTGGTCATACTTCTCCACCGAAGCCGCCGCTACCAGTCCCATCTGATGGTGGCCGCCCAAGGACATTTCGTAAAAGTAATACAACGGTTGCGAGTCTTGGACCAGGATCCCCTGGTCGATCAACCGGCGTAGATTTTCTTTCCCCTGGAGATACACCGCCTCGTCGTAAGGGTCGATCTCCGGGTCCAGGTCGATCTCCGGTTTGGAGATGTGCAAAAAGCTCAAGGGTCGGCCTTGGGCCATTGCTCGGGCTTCTTGGGAATCCAAGACGTCATAGGGGGGAGCGGTCAGCTCCTGGGCCTTTTGGGGTAAGGGGCGCAGGGCTTTAAAGGGGCGGATTAGGGTCATCTCCAAACCGAGCCAAAGGGTTGTTTCAGATTCAACCGGCAGCAAATTCGAGCGCCGCCGCAGGATGCTGCAACCCTCCCATGTTGCTGCGGCTCTGTAAAGCCTCTGCCCTCTGGGCTTGCCCAAGTCAAAGGGCTTGCCTATACTCAGGCCCAACAACAACCTCCTTACCGTCCAAAAGCATGTTTAAACCGACCAGCAACAAAGTCCAATTCCCGGAACTGGAAGAAGCCGTCCTGACCTTGTGGGACGAAATCGGGGCCTTTGCCGCCAGCATCAACCAGCGCCCGGCCTCCAACACCTTCTATTTTTATGACGGCCCTCCCTTCGCCACCGGCCTGCCCCACTACGGGCACCTTTTGGCCAGCACCATCAAGGATGTGGTCCCCCGGTACCAGACCATGTTGGGCAAGCGGGTGGAACGGCGCTTTGGTTGGGATTGCCACGGACTGCCGGTGGAATTTGAGGTGGAAAAGGACTTGGGCCTCAAGGGCAAAGCGGACATTGTGGAATACGGGGTGGACCGGTTCAACGAAAAATGCCGGAGCATCGTTTTGCGCTACGCCGGGGAATGGCGGCAGACGATCCGCCGCATGGGCCGTTGGGTGGACATGGACAACGACTACAAAACCATGGACCCGGAGTTTATGGAGACCATCTGGTGGGTTTTTAAGGAACTTTACCAGAAGGGGTTGATCTACGAATCCAAAAAAATTGTCCCCTACAGCCCCCGGCTGGGGACCCCTTTGTCCAACTTTGAGGTAAACCTGGGGTACCAGGATGTTCAAGATCCGGCGGTGACCCTTCGCTTTAAGCTCACAGGGGAAGAAGCCAACTTTTTGGCCTGGACCACCACCCCTTGGACCCTGCCCAGTAACCTGGGGCTGACCGTGCACCCGGACCATGACTATGTGATGGTGGAGACCGCCGGGGAACGGCTGGTGCTGGCCCAGGCGCTGTTGAGCGCCAACCTGCCCAAAGAGGCGGAGTACAAGGTCCTGTGGACCAAAAAGGGCCGAGAACTGGAAGGGATGGAGTATGAGCCGCTGTTTCCCTACTTCGCCGGGCTTGCCGCCGAAGGTTGCTTTCGGGTCTTCCTGGGCCAATACGTCACCTTGGACACCGGTACCGGGATCGTCCACACCGCTCCCAGCTTTGGAGAGGACGACTTTTTGACCGGCCAAAAGTACAAGCTCCCGTTGGTCTTCCCGATGGACGACAACGGCCACTTCAACGAAGAAGCCAAGGAATATGCCGGGCTTTTTTTTAAGGATGCCGACAAGGAAATCCTCAAGGACCTCAAACACCGGGGCCGGATCTTCAAACACGAAACCTTGACCCACGCCTACCCCTTTTGCTGGCGCAGCGGGGTCCCGCTGATGTACCGGACCATTGGTTCCTGGTTTTTGGATGTTGAAAAAATCAAAGACCAGATGCTCACCCACAACCAGGAGATCCATTGGAAGCCCGAACACATCAAAGACGGGCGGATGGGCAAATGGCTGGAAGGGGCCAGGGCCTGGGCGATCAGCCGCAACCGCTACTGGGGCAACCCGATCCCGGTTTGGGTCTGCCCTGCCTGTGGGCAAAGGCATTGTGTAGGCAGCAAGGCGGAGCTGGAAGAGCTTTGTGGTTCAAAAGTGGAAGACCTGCACAGCCATTTCATCGACCCTTTGACCATCCCCTGCCCGGCCTGCAAGGAGCCGATGCGCCGGACCCCGGAGGTCTTGGACTGTTGGTTTGAATCCGGCAGTATGCCCTACGGCCAGCAGCATTACCCCTTTGAGAACAAAGCCGCCTTCGAGTCCCTGTTCCCGGCGGACTTTATCTCCGAGGGCATCGACCAAACCAGAGGTTGGTTTTACACCCTGTTGGTGCTCTCCAGTGCCTTGTTCGACAAACCGGCCTTCAAAAACTGCATCGTCAGCGGGATGTTGCTCGCCGAGGACGGCAAAAAAATGTCCAAGAGCCTCAAAAACTACCCGGACCCCAAGGTGATGCTCGACACCTATGGAGCCGACGTGGTGCGGCTGTACATGCTCAATTCGGGGGCGATCAAGGCCGAAGAATTGCGGTTTTCCGAAACCGGCCTCAAGGAGACCTTGCGCAACACCTTCATCCCGCTGTGGAACGTCTTGAGCTTTTTTACCACCTACGCCGCAGTGGACCAATATGAAGGGCGATTTTTGGAGGATGCTTCGGGGCTCAAAAACCCCTTGGACCGTTGGATCTATTCCTCCTTGCACCATCTGATCACCGAAGTCCGGGCGGGCATGGACGACTTTGACCTCAACCGGTCGGTGGCCCCCTTTGTCGGCTTTATCGACCTTTTAACCAATTGGTACGTCCGGCGCAGTCGGCGGCGGTTCTGGAAGTCCGAAGACGACCAAGACAAGGCCCAGGCCTACGACACTCTTTATACGGTGCTGCACGAGCTGAGTCGGGTCATCGCCCCCTTTGTACCTTTTTTGGCCGAGAACCTTTATCAAGTTTTGCGCCAAGAAAACGAACCCCTTTCAGTGCATCTCTGTGACTTCCCGGTCCCCAAGGCCCAGGTGGTCAACCGGGAGCTGGAAGAGGAAATGGCCATCATCCTCAAAGCGGTCAACCTGGGCCGGGCCTTGCGGGCCAAGCACCAACTCAAGATCAGACAACCGTTGGCCAAGTTGACGATCGTCACCCAAAACCAGTCCTTGAGGGGGGTCCTGGGGCAGATGCAACATCTGATCACCGAGGAACTGAACGTCAAGGAAGTGGAAATCGCCGGGAATGAAGAGGCGCTGGTCCACCTGAGCGCCAAGCCCAACCTCAAACTCCTGGGACCCAAGCTGGGCAAGAAACTGGGGCTGTTCCGGGAAGAGGTGGCCAAACTGAGCACCACTCAGATCGTGGCCATCCAAGGGGGACAACGTCTGACCTTGGACCTGGGCGGAGAACCTTTTGAGCTGGGGATTGAAGAACTCTTTTTGGAACGGTCCGAACGGCCTGGAATCTTCTCGGTCAACGAAGGAGACCTGACCGTCGCCCTGGACAGCCAGCTGACCCCCGAGCTTATCGCCGAAGGTTTGGCCCGGGAGTTCGTCAACAAGGTCCAACAGACGAGGAAAGAGCTGGATCTGAATGTAACCGACCGCATCAACATCACCTATTCGGGAACCCAAGAGCTGCAACAGGCCCTGGCCCTTCATGCCGACTACCTGACCCAGGAAACCCTGGCCAACCAAGTCACCCCCCTCCCCAGCCCCGCCCCCGGCATGACCGAATGGGACCTCAACGGCAGCCCTTGCTTTTTGGGGGTGGAGAGAGTTTAGTTTGTCCCGGAAGAGGTTCCTTCTTCCACTTCCGGGCACATTTGCATCCTCAAAACCTCCGACTGGGGGAAGGTAATCGCCCGAGGTTTCATCCCTGGCTCTTGGACCAAAATCGAGAGAAAATCCTTGGAAGCAATTAACTGGCGACCGCGAAACTCCTCCCTTTCACTTTCCCCGTCCATTGACTTGACCTGAAGACAAATGGTTTTTTTCCATTTCGCCATTTCTGTTCTGGGTGGAATACTGTTGGTGGTTTGTGCGGAAGGGTTCAAGTCAAATAGATGATCGTTTATTGCCACTTCTCTGGATGCAGGAAGGGTAAAAACCAAGGCAATTAGGGGCACAATTTGAAAAAAAGCAACTATCAGCAATGCATCGACAACTGCCCTTCGGAAGGGGGTTTTTATTTTTGGAATGTTCAATTGCACAAGTAATAAAGCCAATAAAGCTACGGAAATTAAAATTGTAAACCCTTGCAACAATATTCCTGCGTTATACAAGGCAAGCAGCCCCTGCAAACAGATGTCAAATACCCCCAAGGGGTACAGATTTGCGTCAATCCCCCAGGAAAAGAGATACACACGAATGTATATCCACCCGGCAATGTAGTAAATTGTGGAAACAATGAGGGTGAAGATGGGAAAGAGGATTGCAGCATACTGGATAAAACCAGCACGACCTGCTAGGCCCAGAGTCTGGTTCTCACCTTCCTTTTTTACCGGAGATACCCAAAGTTTCTTGGTATTTTTTACCCACTCAAACAGCCTTTTAACCAATCCATTCCTTTGGTTCATTTGAAATAAAAAAACCCCGGCGAGCGGGGCTTTTTTTGCTTTGGGTTTTGGGTAATCCTGGTCTGATGATGCCGCCCGGCCCCCGGTTGGGGGGGCAAAAGGGGGTTATCCGGCGACGGGGGTCATCTTTTCGGCGATCCCTTCAAAGACCGAAACGAAGTTCCGTTCCGCAATCCGGTCCGAGCGCCGCTGGGCCTTGGGGAAGGTTTCCAGGGCGGGGTCGGCGAACTCTTTGGTGATCCGGTACATAAACTCGGAAAGCACGTTGGACATAGCCAGCATGCTGGTCCGCTTCTTTTTGACCGTAGAGATGTCCACTTCCACCAACAGGCCTTGCTGGAGGTGGTAGGGGTTCACCTTGGCGCTGAAGGCCAAGTACTGGTCTTCTAGGAAGTTGATCCGCTCTTCGATCACAAAACGCCTGCGAGGGTGCTGGTTTTTGTAGATCTCGCTCACCTTGGCCTTCATCAGGTCCAGCTGCTTTTTGAGGGTCTCGCTGGTCCGTTTGTTGGTCCTGGCATCCACTTCTGCTTGGCTGGGCTCTTGGAACAAAACCTCGCTCCAGCTGCGGGTCGGCATTTCCGGTTCCGGCTCAGGCTGTTGACCCCTCCCGGTCGGTTGGGCCGGGGCAGCGGGGCCTTTGAGGAATTGGTCGGCCACGTCTTGGAAGCTCTTGAGGTTGTTTTCCTTGGCATATTCCCGGTACACCTTCTCCACCACTTCGGCAGCTTCGGCAACCTTCTTGAGCAGCTCTTCGGACTGCTCGTCAAAGGCCAGTCGCATCGCCTTGATCTGCTCCTTGTCCAGGTAGCTCATCCTGACGGCGTAGGTTTCATCGGGCAGTTCGCCGGTGTTGGTTTCGGCGTATTCCCGGATCACGCAAACCCGACCGTTCTTGAGGTTGTCCAGGTACTGGAAGCCCATCTTGGCGGTGTCGAGGATGCTGGTCATCATGTTGACCGCATGGTTGAACCCTTTGTGCAGGATGTGGTGTTCATCCAAAATGTGCTTGAGGTTCTCCCGAATGGCGGTCGGGTCATAGGCGGCGGTGGGCATTTCAAAGAAAGTGTCGGCCAGGGTGTCGATAAACTTCTTGGCGATCACCTCATAACTTTTGTTGTTTGCATCGTTGGGGTCATTGTTAAAGCCGATGTAGCCTTCTAGGGCCTTCAGCTTTTCAAAGATCTCCTGGTTGGCATCCAAGGCGGCTTGGCCGTCTTCGCCCAGGCTGGCGTTGATCCGTTCGATTTTTTCGTCGATCAGCCGGTGGAAATGATCGGAGATGATTTCCTTGAGCAGTTGCTGGATCGGTTTTTGGTAATGGTAGATCGGTACCCGCAGGTCGTGGTCGGCGATGTTGAAGGCCAACCGAATGTCCATGACGGTCTTGGGCTTGAGACTGTTGCCCTTGAAGTTGCACTTGACCAGACAGTAGCTGGCTTCATTGTGCACAAAGGCCCCGGCATCGGTCTTTTGTTCCAGCAGGGTGTTGGTGTGGTGCTCCATCTCCTTGATGGACCGTTCCACGTGGCCCTGCAGATGTTCGTAGGCATTGGAAACCGCCTTTTCCACTGCGCCGGTGGTAAAGACCCCGGTCTGGCCCAATCGGTTCATCAGGTCGGAGATGTATCTGGGGGTGTACCGGGCCAACTGGGAATGTTCTTCCCGGTCGATCAGGTCCCGGTAGCGGTGGGAAAGTTCGTCTTCAACCGTTACTAGGTAGCGGTTGAGCATGTTTTGCAGGTTTTGGTTGTAGTAGTTGTGCAGCTTGGGCTTGATCCCGCCCATCACGTCCAACTTGGCCAGGACTTCGGGGGGCAGCTTGGAGGAGACGTGGTTGAGGATCTTGTTCACCTCTTCATCCACCATCAATGCCGATTCGGCATATTCATCCCGCCCGTCCCGGTAAAGACTGTTGCGGGAACCAATGGCACTGGGCCGTTCGGCGTGAATCAGGTTCGGACCTTGGGCGATTTTTGTGGTAGTCACCGCTCTCTCCAGCAGGTTCTTTTTGAAGAGCAGGGCAAAATAACCCCGCAACTATTTGGAGTTGATCCTGGCCAGATTTTGCTTGGTTGTCAAACAAAAAAGGCCTTTGAGCCCCTCTGGGGCTAGCCTTCGGGGCCAAGAAGCCGGGGCCGACTAGGGAAACCGACAGCGGACCCAACCGGGATTAACCCGGTCTGCCTGGGCCTCCCGGTTATATCTTCTGCCCCAACCCGCCTCAACTACCCTCCCGGACTATTTTTTGAGCCCAAAGGGGTCCGCCATCACCGGGAAGGACTCCAAAGCCTTTCCGGCCTTTTTGGCCTCTGCCAACTTTTTGGCCTCTGGGGCATCGTACCAAAGCAGGCTCAGGTCAAGCCCCGACTTGGTGACAAACCCCTTGGGTCCCTTGATCTGCCGCCACCAGAGCAACCGAGTGTGGTTGGGGTGCCAAAAGGGGACAAACAGTGCTTGGTCCTTGACGGTCTTTTCGATCTCATACACCGCAGCGATCCGCTTTTTTTCGTCCAACCCAAATTCATAGTCCTCAATCAGCTGGTCCACCTTGGGGTCGGCGAACATAAACAGGTTGTTGGTCCCGGCAATGGCGTTTTCCGAATGGAGGAACTGCCGGGGTTCGGGGAACTGTCCGCCGCCGTACACCAGGATCAGGGCCATGTAGTTGCGGCTTTCAAAGGACTTGTAGAGCGCCGCCCCGTCCAGGAGTTGGATGTCCAGATCGATGCCCGCCTTTTTGGCCGTTTCCTTGTAAAAACTCAGGTACTTGAGCCAAGCTTGGCTGCCGGTACTGGCCACCACCCGCAAAGGCACCCCGTCCTTGACCCTGATCCCTTCGCCGTTTTTGGCGGTGTAGCCGGCTTGGTCCAGCAGGTTTCCTGCTTGTTCCAGGTCAAAGGGATAGGTCTTGGCCTTGGGGTCCTTGTAGGGCGGATAGGTGTCAAAAAAGTGGTTTTGCCGCTCTTCAAGGCCGTACAAAAACTTTTCGTTAATCGAAGTGAAGTCCAGGCTGTAGGCCAAGGCCTGCCGGACCCGGAGGTCTTTTAAGATCGGGTCCTTGACGTTCATCATCAAGCCCCGGATGCCGTAGGGTACGTCCACAAAGATCATCTGTTTTTGGACGTAACCTTTGGTGATTTCCTCGAAGTCGGTTTGCTTGACCCACCTGGTGGGGTCGCTGACGCTGTAAAGGTCGAGTTTGCCCTTTTTGAACAACTCGAACTCCACCTCTGGGGTACGGACCACCCGGATCTCAATGGCCTCAAAGTTGTATATCCCCCGGAACCGTTCCTTTTTGTCACCCCACCAGTCTTTGATCCGTTTGAAGGTCACCGACTTGCCCTTGTCAAACTCCCCGATCACGTAAGGGGTCAACACCACCCTGGGAGACCAGTTGGTCGCCTTCACCCAATTTTTATCCAGCTTGGTGGCATGTTTGGGGACCGGCTCCAGATCCATCTCGTAAAGGATCCGCCAGCTCGGCTTTTTGGCCGTGATCTTGAGGGTTTGCCCATCCACCGCCTCTACCGACTCGAAGTGGTCCCGCATGTATTGGTTGTTGAAGGGGTCCTCAATGAACGGAGACTTAAAAAATTCAAAGGCAAACACAAAGTCCTCGGCGGTCAACGGTTTCCCGTCCGACCAGCGGGCATCGGGGTCCAAGCGGTAAAAGACGGTTTTGTTGTCCAGCAACACCGCCCATTCCAGGGCCAATCCGGGGATCAACGCCCGAGTGTTGGGGTGTACTTGGGTCAGGCCCAGGCCGGAGAGCTCCCGGTTGTAGCCTACAAAGCCGCCTGAATTACTGTTGGGGCCATGGAGCCGAAAGGTCAAGGGGTAGGTCGCCACACCAGCATAAAACACTCCGCCCCGTTGGGCCGTAGGATCGGCGTAGGGGGCAAAGGGACCGCCGTTTTCCCACTTGAGGCCCGCCGGCAGGGAGGCGGCAAAGGCGGAAAAACTCAGACAAAACCAGGAGAGTAGGGCAAGGAGAAGTCGCATGGGCCACCAAAGGTCAAAAGGGTTTGGCTTGATCATAGGGGTCTGGACCGGCTCGAACAAGCCCCAAAAAACTGGGGATTCCGGCAAAAGTTGCAAGAAGGGTCAAAAATCCGATAGACTGTAGCAGATGGAACAAAAACCCGTTGCCTTGGAGGCTCCATGTCCCGCCTGTCGTTGTCCCAGATTCCTTTGCCCTTGTGGCTCCTGTTGGCCCTGTTTGGCCTCGCCGGTTGCTCGACTCTCATCTCCCCCCAAAGCCCGATCCTCCTGGATGATCCTTGGATCGAACATTCGGTGGAAGGCCGGGATTCCGCCAAAGGATACTTCCGCCTGACCAACCAGGGGGACCAACCGGACCGGCTCTTGGAGATCAAGGTCGAAGGGGTGGGCATGACCCAACTGCACGAATACAAACTGATCGATGACCAGGAACGGATGGTACCGGTCCCAAACCTGACCTTGCAGCCCAAGGAAACGGTTGCCTTGAGCCCCCAAGGGTACCACCTGCTGCTTTTTAACCTGGAACGGCCCTTGGACTCCGGGGAAAAGCGGAAGTTGACCTTACGGTTTGAAAAGGCGGGAGTGGTGGAACTTTTGGTTCCGGTGGCCCATGAGGAACCTAGAGATGAGGACAAACCTCGCCACCGGTTGCCGCCTCGGTAAAACTGCGCCTAGCCTGAACCCAAACCCTGGAGGGGGAGATGAATAAGTTGGTCCAAGGGATGGCGCTGCTGGGGGCACTGTTGTTCCTGGGCGGCTGCCCGGTCTGGCACCATTGTTGTAACGACTCGGAGGGCTACGGTCCGGGCCACCATCACCATCACTACTCCGCACCTACCCCGGCGGCCAAGGAAATCCCCGGTAGTCCGCCCTGACTGTGCACTGTGCTAGGGAAAATTGGGTTACCGACAAGACCAAAAGCCAGCCCTGGCCCCAGCTTGACAGTCTCTTTTTGATCCTTTCCCTGGGTCTCCCTCCCTTACCTTGTTCTCCGTATTATCAACGTGATAGGCTTACTGGCAGTTATTGCTTGTTCATAGCCTTTCCCCCATTTCCCCCCTTTTGGTGGGGAGTAAGTGGGGAGCTTTTCGGAGTCCAAGATGGCAAGTTTCAAAAAGTTGGCTGCCCCGGAGTTTAGGGGAAAAACCTATGAAGGGGTTCGGTACATTGAAGGGAAAGGGCCGGATGGTAAACCGGAGAAGATTTATTATGTCCGGTACAAGCGGGAGGGCAAGACCTTAGAGGACAAGGTAGGCGGGGAGCGGAGTCAAGGGATGAACCCCAAGAAGGCCGCCGAGATCAGGCTCAGACGAATGGCCGGAGAACTTTCCAACCCTGAGCGCCGGGAGCAACGGCAGGCCGCCTCCAAGGTCCAGGAGAACCGTTGGACCTTCGACCGGCTCCACGCACTCTACCAAGAGCATACCCTTTCCACCAAGGGCAGACACAACGACAAGCTGCGCTACCACAAGCACATCCAACCCCGTTTTGGGGCCAAAGAACCTAGCGAGCTTTGCCCCCTGGACCTGGACCGCCTGCGGGTGGAACTGCTCAAGACCCGCCAACCCCAGACGGTCAAGCATGTCCTGGCCCAGATCAAGCGGCTGGTGAATTACGGGGCCAAGAAGGGAGTCTGTTCGCCCCTGGCCTTCCATGTCGAATTGCCTCGGGTCCAGAACGAGCGGCGGGAGGACCTGAGCCAAGAACAATTGGCAAGGTTCTGGGGCCTCCTGGAGAGCGAGCCGGACCGGCAGGCGGCCAACTTCCTCAAAATGATCCTTTACACCGGGATGCGCCGAGGGGAATTGTTCCGGCTGGAGTGGCGGGACATTGACTGGAAAAACGGCTTTATCCAAATCCGCAACCCCAAGGGCGGCAAAGACCAGCGGATTCCCTTGAGTGCGGCCTGCGCCCAACTGCTCCAAGCACATCCCCAGCCTTTCCCGGACAGCCCCTATGTCTTCCCTGGCAAGGAGGGTGGACAGCGCAAGGAACTTAAAAAGGCCTCGGAACGGATCAAACGGGCAGCAGGCTTACCCAAAGACTTCCGCCCCATCCACGGCCTCCGTCACGTTTTTGCCTCCCTGCTGGTCAGTCAAGGGGTTCCGCTCTATACCGTCCAAAGGCTCCTGCCCCACAAGGACCAACGGATGACCCAGCGCTATGCCCACCTGAGCGACGAAAGCTTGAGGGCCGGGGCGGCGGTGATGGAGGGACTGTTGAACAGTCAGGGAGCCGAGAGGGCTCGGACAGGGGAGAGCCAACCGGCCTCAGTCCTTGGGCGGTAGGCAACCGCTTCTTTGCACTCAAACAAACCCCAGCCGCAATGGCTGGGGAACTTTACTTAGTTAACAATAGATGTTAAACATAACATGAAACCCAACGAAGAATGGTTCTTGGACTTTGACGGGCAGACCTTCTTTCTGGACGGCTCCCATTTCATTCATTACGAGGTCAAGCGAGCGCCACAGAGCCGGGAACGGCCCCAGGGGCTCAAGTATTCTTGCGCCTTGATCCATGTGAGGTTGGGCCGTTTGGCGGCCATAGACAACGCCCACAGCCACTTTGGCCCCCGGATCATCACCTATGACCACTTGCACCGGGGGAATGCCAGGGTGAAGCCCTACCGATTTAAAGATGTAGCCACCTTGCTGGAGGACTTTTACCAGCTCATCGAGGAAACCAGAGGTTCAAAATGAAAGTCGGAATCCAATCCTTTGAAGCCCACAAAAAGAAGATGCTGGCCCTAGCTCAGGCAGGCCAGGGGCCGGACCTAGAGGAACCCAAGATTTGGTTCGCCTCCCTGGAGGTTTTCGCCCACTTGCTCAACCACGAGAATCAGACCCTGCTCAAGATCATCAAGGACCAGCACCCCCAGTCCCTCAAAGAACTGAGCCAACTCTCCCACCGCTCCCCTGCCAGCCTTTCAAGAACCCTTCAGAACTTCGAGCGACAAGGAATCGTGCGGCTCAAACGGGAGAAGAAGACGGTGGTGCCGGAATTGATGGTGAGTGAGTTTGAGTTGGTGATTGTGATTTAAAAATGGCGGCGATTCAGAGCAGCTGAAAGACCACAGAATCACGATCTCGATGAACGGCAAGGGTCGATCTATCGACAACATCGCCATTGAGATAAACTTTAAGGCCTTGAAATACGAGGAGGTCTACACCAACGACCGTCAGAACATTGTGGGCGTACGGACAGAAATCATCCGCTACCTGGACTTCTACAACCTCAACCGGTTCCACTCGGCCTTAGGCTACAAAAAGCCGATGGAGGTGTACCGGAAGGAAAGGCTAAAAGCAGCTTGAAGAAGACAAGGATCAGGAAGATCGCCCAGGCAAAAAGTTGTCTGGAGAATTGGGGCCAATATAGCCAACGCCACCTACCCCCGTAGGTCTTCCAAGAATTCCGAGGCAGGTTTGATCCCGGAAACCCACAACTGATCTCTGGCTCTCGTGCAGGCTACATAAAGCAGGTGACGCTCGGTGTGGTAAACCTCTTCTAGTTCCGACTCATCGGCAGTTGTGTCGATTCGTTTTTGCAGCGGCAAAATGTCATCATCACATGCCATCACCACGACAGCCCGAAACTCTAGGCCCTTGGCCAAGTGCATGGTGCAAAGCGACACCTGACCAGCGGTGGTTTCAACCGATTCATCCAAGACTTGGTAGGGCAGTTTGGAGAGGTCCAAAGCGGCACGGGCTCGGTCCATTTGCGCCTCTGAACGGACAAAAACCCCGATCTCTTGGGGCATTATACCTTCAGTAGTCCGCTCATTAAGCCACAGACCAATTTTTTGGTTTTCGACGGTTTCATTTTCAAAGGTTACCACCAAGGGACTAGGACCGTTAAAAACCGAAAGGGTGTCTTTGCGATCTTCCTTGATCCCGTCCACATCGGTCATTTCCCCGGCGAGCAAACGGTCGGCTTGTTTGCGAATCTGATGGGAGGTGCGGTAATTGATCCTTAAACTTTTACAGCGCCCCTGAATCTCCACCCCCAGTGCCTTCCAGGAAAAGGGCTGGCCAAAGATCCGTTGGCCCAGGTCGCCGGTAAAAAACAAACCCTTGGGCCGGTGGGCGCACAAGGCGGCCAGGAATCGCAGTTGAGCGATGTTTAGGTCTTGGGCTTCGTCCACCACGGCAAAATCGAAGGGTGGATTCTTGGTTTCAGCCAACTTGACGGCCAGCCGATTAAAGACTTCCGCTTGGGTGACCCACTGCCGCTCTTCCAATCCTTGTTTCACTTTCTTAAAGATAGTCCAAAGGATCGCTCGCTGGGACTCAGAAAGCCTAACCTTTCGCCCTAAACGCCTTACATCCCGATATGCCTCCCAGGTTGTCAAGCCCCAGGCATCGACCACCTCGGCCCATTCGGAAACCAAGTGTCGCTGGGAAAACTTGTGCCCCTCCACCTGCCCTGCCGCTTCTTCGATCAATTGACCGATGCTTTTTAAGTCCGCTACTTGGGCGGCTCCAAAATTGGATTGGTAGAGCCTTAAACCGACCTCATTGAGCGACTGGACCTCCAGGCGTTCCCCCAATTGTGGATCAGTATGAATCAACCGGCATAACTTGGTGTGAAGAGCGTTGGCCAAGGTTTGAGAAAAGGTGGTCAAAAGCACCCTGGCCTTGGGGTTGGACCGGGCCAAAAAGACCGCCCGGTGCAGGGCCACAATGGTCTTACCGGTCCCGGCGGAACCAGAGATTCGGGCCGGGCCGCTGTAATCCTTCTCGACCAATTCCTTTTGGGAAGGGTGCAAAAAGATCGTCCATTTCTCCCAAGGAAAAGCCAGGGCTTGCTCCAGTTCCGCTTGGTTGCCCATGACCCGAAAACGGCGCTGGGCATCGGGGTGGCTGAACGGGTCGATGCCGGTGGGGAATGGTGGCTTGGGGACCGGCTTTTTGCCCACCGCAAGGTCCAAAACCGCTTCAGCGGCTTCGGCAGGCAGGTGTTCGGCCAGCTCCAAGAGCCGGTCTTCGTTGGCCCCCTGTACCGCCTCCACCCACTCGGGCGGAACCCCGTAGCCCAAAAGCTCTTGGGCAGAAATATCCTTGAGGACCAGGGAGTTTTTGTCCTCCGCCGCTCCTTTGCCACCTCGGCGTAAGGCTTGGGGGATGCCTGGGGCTGAACCTCCTCTACCCTCTCTCGGATCTCCACCAACTGAGCCGCCCCGGTGGTCGGGTGGGTTTCCAGCTTACGCCGCTCCGCCCATTGGTAAGCCTTGTCGTGGTGGTCAACATAGCAGAGGAGCAAGTTCTCGGCGGTTTTATGAACTATTATGCGGATATCCCGGCTAACCCGGATCGACCAAAAATTGGGGTCTTTGCACTTCTCCAACTTGTGAAACTGCATCCCAGGGTTAGCTGGGTTTAGTTGAAGGTCAAAGGCGGCAGTTTTAACCGTTTTTTGCTCGTCGTGGTTTAGCTTTGCTAGGCTGTCGGTAAAAGTGTCGGCAATACGGAAATTTTTCATTAAACTGACGGTTGAGATTGTGATTTTCTTCGATCTCTGATTTTGTTGATCAAAGCTTCTAAATCACCAATATCCGATTCTAAATCAATTGGTCGTTTTGTTGAGGCTTGCTGGAAAGGAGGGGGGTCATGTGCTTCAGTAACAGCACAACAATTTTTAAATATTTTTTGCAATTCCTTTTCTTCTCCAGATGTTAACCCAACAACAGATTCGAGTTGTTTCAAGTTTATATACTCCCTAAATCTCTTAACCACCCCAGATAAAATAAAATCCTCCACAACTCGTTCAACTGTTGCCCTTAGCAAGCTATAGGTTTTTGCCAGCCTAAGCTTTTGTTCTTCACTTGGATAAGCAGACCAACCGTTCTTGATAGCTGATGCCTCTTTCTTGAGTGTGTCAATTCGCACCGTGTATTTTTCCTGATCCCAAGGCAGGCCAGAAACAACAACACCTGATTTTGAGGATTCCCAAACCAAATTGAATATTGAGCTTTTTTGATTTTGATTTTCCGCATATGAACTCAAATAATCCAGAAAAACTGCATCATGAGTGAATACTATAACCTGCCTTTTTGACGATTCCTCCAAAATCCTTTTTGCGACCAAACTACGACGATGATGATCCAGTGAGGAGACTGGGTCATCGAAAATAATTCCGCCTTTATGCTCGGCAATGGTGACTTCAGCAAAAAAAGCTGCTAGCGCCAGTGATCTTTGTTCCCCTTCACTAAGAACATCCCTAATTGCCGTATTTTTAGGGATATCAAGCAGGAGAGTATGCTTTATCTTGCCCTTATCTCCTCGCTCGTTAAGTTTAATTTTAACATACTCAATACCTAGCTTTGAAAACTCCTGTATCAATGTTTGTGATAATTTTTCCGTGATAGCTTCGCTGGCAAACCTTTTTGAAGCATCTGTCAAAGCCCGTTTCCCGAATTTTCCTCTTGATTGTTCGAGTTTGGCCACGAGTTTCAAACGAGAATGAACGCTAAGGATAGCTTGTAGGCTCTCTTTTACGGCTATGTTTGCTTCGATCTCCTGCCTTTCGACTTTATTTTTCGCCGCTTTTTCGGGATTTGCAGCGTCTCTAAAATTGATACGATTGCGAGATTGAGGTTGCCCCCAGTTGAAAGAGTCCTTGTTTGCTCATAGAGTTCAAACAGGAGGACTGAAAATGAACACAAGAATCGAAAGAAGAAGTTACAGCCTGGAATTCAAGCTGGAGGCTGTCCGTATGG